>OLOM01001913.1_pt1 | contig 13281 bp, 13 predicted proteins | sample 1672531 | NCBI WGS metagenome assembly OLOM01 (sample SAMEA3136696, study PRJEB25190) | human gut metagenome | reverse complement strand
ATTCAGTGGCTCTATTTTCATGGATTGGGTGGCTCCGCCACCATGGAATATTCAAAAGACAATGAAACATCCTGTGCCTGTATACGCATAGGTATACACACAACAATTAACGCAAATAAAACACCTATTAATCTTTTCATACCACTTTTCCTTTCTATAGGCGAATCTCTAATTCCACTATATCAAAGAAAAGTTGTTGTGACCATTTTATAACCAATTAGTACAAAAACATTGTTAATAAGTATAAAGACAGAGAGTCACTTTCCTTCATGAAATGACTCTCTTTGTTAAATGTTATTTCCATAATTTTTCAGGATATACCCCATCCGCAATCAACTGTTTGAATGCATTCTGAACATATTCCTTATCTTCAGCATATGTAACTCCAAACCATTTATCATGTGTCTCAAGCACCTTCACATTGATACGATCTTCCCTCAATAATTCAGCTACAATATTTGGAAGCAAATATTCTTTCTTCATTGGATTATCTGAAATATTTGATAAGAAAGTACTAAAATCCTTTTCTAAATAGTCTAAGAAATCTGGATATCCAGCCCACATATTCATAGATACATTACTTTCTGGTTTTGCCCAAGCCTCTACTTCCGGATCATCACATACGATTTTATCCCCTTCAGCCTTGATTCCAGTTGTTTCATAAACTTCTTTTAACAAATTATTATCATCCACTTTACATACACCACGAGTTACAGTTCCATTTTCGCTTAATGTATTCTTTAAAATGAAACCAGCCATGCCCATGTCAAATTCTTTTCCCATTTTCGCATGTTCAATCAAGAAATCATGTAACTTCACAAATGCTTCTTTTCCATAATAATCATCTGCATTAATAATCACATAAGGCGTATCCACAACACGCTTTGCACAAAGTACAGCCTGGCCTGTTCCCCAAGGCTTAGTACGCCCTTCAGGACATGTAAATCCTTTTGGAAGATCATTGATATCCTGGAAGACATATTCGACATCCATATAATTTTGGATACGGTTACCAATGACTTCTTTAAATTCTTCTTCAATATCCTTACGAATAATAAATACGACTTTATCAAAGCCAGCTTCCTTCGCATCATAGATTGAGTAATCCATAATGATTTCTCCATTTGGACCCATCTTAGCTAACTGTTTAATTCCACCACCAAAACGGGAACCAATTCCAGCAGCCATAATAATTAATGTTGTTTTCATATTATCCTAATACCTCCTCACATTTATCTAATACACTAGCAACAGTTGCATCCATATCATAGTATTTATATTCACCTAAACGACCACCAAAGATTACTTTGTTTTCTTGATCAGCTAAATCTTTATACTTAGCATATAATTCAGAATTCTTTTCATCATTTACAGGATAATATGGTTCATCACCAGGTTTCCATTCAGAACTAAATTCCCTACTAATATATGTCTTAGGTAAATCATTACCATCTTCATCTTTTCCAAATTCAAACCATTTGTGTTCAATGATACGAGTCCAAGGAGTTTCTCTATCAGTATAGTTAACAGCCGCATTTCCTTGGAAATTTGGTTTGTCTAATAATTCATTTTCAAAACGAACCGATCTATATTCAAGATATCCTAATTTGTAATCGAAGTAAGCATCAATTGGACCAGTATAAACTACTTTTTCAGCTAATTGATCCAATTCATCTTTATTTTCTAAATAATCAACATTTAATCGTACTTCAATACCCTCTAATAGATTTTCAATCATTTTTGTATATCCACCAACTGGAATACCTTGATATAATGCATTGAAATAGTTGTTATCGAATGTCAATCTAACTGGCAATCTTTTAATAATAAATGATGGAAGATCCTTGCAATCTCTACCCCACTGTTTTTCTGTATAACCCTTAATTAATTTTTCATAAATATCACGACCAACTAAAGAAATTGCCTGTTCTTCTAAATTTGCAGGTTCCCCCTTAATTTCTTTACGCTGCTCTTCAATTTTTGCCACAGCCTCTTCTGGAGTTACTACACCCCACATCTTATTAAATGTGTACATATTAAATGGCAAACTATATAATTCACCTTTATAATTTGCTACTGGACTATTTGTGAAACGATTGAATGTAGCATATTGATTCACATATTCCCATACTTTTTTATTATTTGTATGGAAAATATGAGCACCATATTTATGTACATTAATTCCTTCAATCTTTTCAGTATAAATATTTCCAGCAACATTTGGACGTTTATCAATAACTAAAACTTTCTTCCCTTTCTTTTTTGCCTCACAAGCAAAAATGGCTCCATATAGGCCAGATCCAACAACTAAATAATCAAACATACACTATTTTCCTTTCTTTGAAATAAATCTATTTATAATTTGATACTCAATTTCATTAACTAAACTTTCTTTTGCTAAAGTTAAAACTATAAAATAGATAGCAAAGAAAACAAATGCGGACAACAATAATGTTAAAAATAAATTTAAATATAGAAACTTAACAAAATACGATAAAATACCAGCTAATGTTGTTCCTAAAAGAATTGGTATGTACTTAATCTTTAAATACGATTCTTTAACATCTTTTTTTAAAGCGTGATATTGAACCAACCAAACCATACCTTCCGCAACCAAAGTTCCAATTGCTGCACCAGCAGAAGCCATGAAGGGAATCAAAATAATATTTATAGCTAAATCCACTAAAGCACCTGCTATTTCTGAATATAAGACGACCTTTTCCTTTCCCAAAGGAATTAACATTTGAATTCCCATAATATTTGTTAAGCCAATAAAAATTAATGTAGGCATTAATATTTGCATAGGCAATATTGCCTCTGTATATGCATCCCCAGATAAAAATAAAACGGACTCTTTAGCAAATAATATAAAATATAAACATATAGGAAATGATATTAATACAACGAAGTTCAGTGCTTTTCCAGCAATTCTTTTAAACTCTGAATACATTTTATTCTCAATATAGTACGAAGCACGTGGTAATAAAACTGTTCCCAAAGAAGTTACTACACCTAGTAAAACATTCTTTATTTTAATCGCAGCATTATAATAACCTACTTCTACATTATCTTTCATAAAACCTAACATTACAGTGTCTAAGTTAGTATAAATTGTTGTTGCACAAGACATAGCAAAAAAAATCATAATAGGACGTAAATGCTGTGTAAATTCATAGTTAAAAACCGGTTTTAAATAAATCAATCTATGAACATTTAATAAATTACATATATTCGATGCAGAAGCAGCAAATATAGATATTGCTCCATACACTACATAATCGCTTTTATGGTGTATACATAAAAACATAAGAATAAGTGCTGTAAACTTAAACAGTATAGATACAAAAGTTATATATGTATACTTTTCTAAACCTTTATAAAGCCAATCCATACCAACAGAATTAAATAAAATTGTTGAACTTATGATAATGAATAAAAACCTATCGTTATACATTTTAGGTACTAAATTTAATACAACAAAAAATACAATATACGCTAAAATACACATTAACATATTAATAATAAATATTTCTTGAACTGTTTTACTAAGAAGTCTTTTATCATCTCTTACCCTGGCAGTTGCTCTAATACCATATGTCGGAATTCCTAATTGTGCGAAAAGTGCAAAGTAAGTTACTATACTAGTCGCAAAAGAAACATTCCCAGTTCCTGATGGTCCTAAAATTCTTGAGACGTAAGGAAATGTTATCAATGGGAAAATAAATGCAGATATTTGTAAAATAGCATTCATTATAAAATTTAACTTTATAGATTTTTGTTTCATCTTATAACTCCATAATTTTTGATAATGCCGCTTTAAAATAACCGCCATCTAACACTTTTTCTTGTATTAATTTTACATTTTGTACCATATCATTATATGATTCGATAGATATATTTGAAAGTTTATTGTCTAAGTCATTTAAATCACTCACTCTAATTCCCAGATTATTTTTTTCAACAAAATCAGCAATAGCAGATTGATCCCATACTATAACTGGAATACCTGTAGCCATATATAGAGATAACTTATGTGGATTATTAAATCTTAAATAATTTCCAAATTCCCCACAACACGTATTTATATCAGCACCATCCCATACAAGTCCAAATGCACTATTAATATTAGATGGTAATTCTTCCGGTAAGAAGCTACCATGATATTTAACATTTTGATAATTTACACTATCCTGATAACCAATACCATATAAATCAATTTTTAATGATGGATTCTCCTCAATCATCTTGTAGATATATTTACATTTTATAGGGTTTAAATTTCCAGCAACAGCAACAGAGTAACTTGTATCATTCTTTTCATGATTCAAAACACTTTTATTTGATAAATAGTCAAAACAATTTAAACAAATAAGTTTATTTTCATCAATACCTTTACCCATCAAATATTCTTTCATTTTATTATTATGACAAACAACATAAGAAGATTGTTTTAAAACAAATAATTCTCTCTTTTCTTTTTTTTCACCAAAAGAATTATAAAATCTTAAACTATCTATATCATGTATTAATGTAATGACTTTTATATTGTTCCTATTAAAAAATTTCATTAAATTATTATTAAGTTTAGTGGCAAGTATATCAGATTTTACTGCTCTTTGAAAATCTTGTTTAAATTGTGAGTGCATCGTAGCAATGCAAGGAAATGTGATTCAATTGTTTTTTTAATTTAATATGTCCTTTTAATATCCTAAAGAGATTATTACTTTCTTTAGGATTGATTAGCCCATAACTATTCCACCCAAGATTATTACATATTTCATATATATCGTTAGGTGCCTTACTACCAGCATTTTTAACTTTTCTATCATCATAAAATTTATATAAATAAATATTCATACTAACTCCTTTATTTCTATTCATAAGCGTTAATGTATTTTATAAGTTCATATCCAAAAATATAAAATGCAAAATTACTACCTACAGATATAAAGATATCTTCATTAAATGACCATAAGATAATAATTAACACATAAATAATTAGTGCATATTCTTTATTTTTCATTAACATACGCATTAACATTACGAAAATCACACCCATTAGAATAGTAATTATTAAACCCCAATCTTGTAATAGTAATAATAATCCTGAATCTACAACAAAATATTTTAAACCTGTGTTCACACTATAATCAATATTTCCACCAAGCAAACTAACTCCAAAATAATATAAAGAAAAACCACCTAAACTTATTCTTCCATTAAATACTTTATCAACAAAACGTAATACAAATGCAAATATATCACAAAGAAATTTAGGTGTAATTGTTCTTAAAATACCAAAATTTATGAAATCATTAGCATATGACATATAAGCCAATCCAAGGATAACTGTAAGTAACATCATAAATGGAAAAAAATATTCGACAACTTTTATGCGGCACAACAAATATTTAATCTTCAATTTTAGTAAATAAAACAAAAAAATTGATAATCCACAACACATTAAAAAAGCACCACTTTTTGAAATAAAATAGCCAATAATTAACAATATTAATGAACATTTAACATTAAATTGATTGATTTTATAAGATATAATCAAATACAAAAGTATTATCATTCCAAAGTGTACAGAGACATAGTTTAAATGTGTATATCCGCCTATAAAATAACAAATAACAAATGTAATAACCTTAGTAAAAAATGTTATATGGAAAATTTTATATAAAGACGTATATGTCGCAATAAATATAGCCATAGTAGATATAATCAATCGCGTATCTTGATTTAATATAAATTTTATTATTATTATCAATAATAAAACACTAAATAGTATATTTAGATTTTTATTGTGATTAAATATCTTATATAATTTATCACGATGCATAACAATATCTATAAATCCAAATAAAAAAGCAAGTATAATTAAGACATTCAATATAATTCCATGATATGTCCATCCATTTGAAGTATAAAATACATTGATTAAAACAATAAATATAGAAGCAAAAAGAGAATTATCGTTTACTTTTTTTAAAAATAAACAAAGTTGATTAATCATTTTTTTATTAATCCCTTTAATTTATTAATCTTCTCTTGCCCTATAATTCTGATAATTTTACGCCTTCTAACTGTTTTATCATCCATCCAAGATGCACTATAATGATGTATAGAAACAGTATCATTACATAATAAATTCTTATTATTTTTTCCTGGTGCAATAGGATCCATATATCTAGGGGGTAAAATTAGATTATTATTAATTTCTTTTACTTCATCTGAATAACTATAACAATATTTTTCCAATGCCTTAGTATTTAGATATGGACACGCAATCGAATATTTACTTTCTTCGCTATAAATTAAACCATCATACATGTCTAGCATAGATTTAATGATTTCATTTTCTCTTTTCGCTCCAAATCCTAATCCAGTGGCACAATAATGTCCCTCTTGTTGAATAGCAAAAAAACCATCATTCTTTATTAATCCATCTAAACTCTTTTTTAACTCTACATCTGTATCCAAATATATACCACCTTCATCATATACAATTTTTAATCTAGCATAATCAGATACAAATGCCCATGCTTTCGAATCATAAGCACTTTTTATAAAGTTATTTTGATAAACATCAAAGTTACTTTCATCCCATCTTTTTATTACATAATCAGGACAATTCTTTTTCCACGAATCCACACATTTTTTTACATCATATGGTAATGGATTGTTTCCAAACCAACAATAATGTATCACTTTAGGTATCATAGTTCATCCTCCCTTTTTAAACTTTTAATTCTTCTTGCAGGAACACCTCCCCAAATTTCAAAAGGAGGCACATTCTTATTAACAACTGCACCGGCTGAAATAATTGCACCCTCTCCAATGTTTACCCCTTTTAATATTGTCGCATTTGCACCTATCCATACTCTATTTCCTATATGAATAGGAGAGGTTTCAAATCCTTCTATTACACCCGTAGCATCATATTTATGATTGTGATCTACGATTACTGCATTATTTGCTATGTTACAAAAATCACCTATAGTGATTTCTTCCATACATGTCACCGAAATATTATGATTAAAAAATACTTTATCACCAATTTCACATTTAGCATTTTCAGTACATTTTATATAACATGGCCCGATTGTCATAAAAAACTCACCAATTTTTAATGTAGCCTTTTTTTTCAACTCAATTTTTAATTTTCCTTTTATTGAATTTATTAAGGAAATTGAAATTCTATAATTGTATCTTATTTTGTAAAAAACGAATACAAATATACTTTTAATCGACATCAAAACTTTATAGATAATATTATTTAAACTCATGGATTTTCTCCTTGTAATAGCTACGATATTTATCTGCAAAAGAGCTAAAAGAAAATTTTTTTTCATAAGTCCGTTTTGCCGCAATTTCATAATCATATCTCTCAAATTCATCACTTAACAATGAAATAACACTTTCAGAAATCGCATTAGAATTCTTTGGTGAAATCAAAAGTCCATTTACTTTATCATCTATTATTTCCACAGTTCCATCAACTGCAGTTGCTACTATGGTCTTTCCAACTGAAAATGCTTCAATTGGAGTTAATGGTAAGCCCTCCCATAAAGAACTTAAGACTATTAAATCTAATTGAGCCATCAAATTTTGAATATCCGATCTATATCCTAAAAAATAACAATCGTCTTCTAAATTTAAATCTTTAACTAAATCTTTCAATTTATTTTCATCTTCACCTGAACCGATAATGACAAATTTAACATTTTTAATCTTATTTTTAATTTCTGGAATTGCATTAATAAAATAATCCATTCCTTTTTGTTCAGATAATCTACCAACATTTCCAATAATTGAATATCCTTGTTCATGTAATTTACTTATAAATGGATCTGTCGTTACCTCTTTGTCAAAGGGTTTTACCGCATTATGTATAACTGTTACTTGTTCATCTGGCAAACCAAAAGTATCTACTAGATTTTTTTTAACCATTTCTCCACATGCCACAATACTTGCATGCTTATATGCATATCTTGTTAAAGTTATTTTATTACTAAATGTATTGTGACTTGTATTTATAAATACACATTTTTTATACAAATTTAATAAAGTAACGTAAAACGCTGCCATACGATGATGAGTGTGTATAATACTTATGTTTTCATTTTTTACTATTTTCTTTAATATCTTAAAAACATTCAAAATCGTATTAAAACCTTTATTCTCAATATCTGGAATTGTATAATGCTTAATCCCCATTGCCTCGAGTTTTTTTACATTAACCCCACCACAAGAACAAACAACAATCTTATTAACAACAGGACTAAAGATTTCACAGAGTTGTAAGATTACATTTTCTGTTCCACCTAATTCCATTGTACGAGTAAAATATAAAATGTTTAGTTTTGCCAAATCTTTCATTTATTTATACTTCCTTGCTAACTTTAGAATTTTTATATCATCAATGAAATAACGTCTAAATAAACGTTTAGGTTCCTTTGAAAATCTATATAACCATTCTAAACCACAATTACTCATCCACTTGGGCGCTCTTTTAACATTACCTGCCAAAAAATCAACAGTTGCTCCTGCACAAACAGTAACTTTAGCATTATATTTCTTGTAATTTTCATAAACCCATTTTTCTTGCTTTGGACAACCCAAACATGCAAAAACCATATCCGGTTTTTGTTTCGAAATTTCTTTATTCATTTTTTCTATTTCAATGCTGTCATTTTCAAAGCCAAAAGGTGGACAATATGTACCAACTATATTTATATTTTTGTACAATTTTTCAAGATTCTTTTTTGCTGTCGCCGCAACACCTTCTCTTCCACCAACAATAAATATACTATACCCTTTTCTATCAGCTACTTTACATAACTCTGGAACTAAATCTGAGCCAGACACCTTTTCCTTAAAAGGTCTTTTATAGTAACTTGCAATCCACATTAAAGGCTGACCATCAATTAATACCATGTTAGCATCATCTGTTATCTTTTTGAGATACATATCATTCTCTATTTTTATAACTACATCAACATTAATAGCAACAATATATGATGGTACTCCTATCGAAATAAAATTCTCTATTTGTTGAATAGTTTCTTCTAAAGTTACATTATTTGCATATGTATTTAAGAAAGGTTGTTTTTTCATTTTAGTTTCCCCCTTCTCCAAAGAAATAATCTTCTAACATTAAACACCAGCAATGATATATTGGTAAATGCAACTCTTGTATCATATATGTTTCTGTTTCAGGTACTTTAACACAAACATTGGAAACTATATTTAATTCGCCCCCTAATTTGCCCGTTAAGCCTAGCACCTTAATTCCTAGTGCTCTAGCTACTACGGTTGCACTCATTACATTCTGACTGTTTCCTGAAGTTGATATACCTAAAAAAACATCGTTCTTTTTTCCAAAGCCATATAATTGCTGGGCAAAGACACCTAAGCCATCTACATCATTGATGTAAGCCGTTGTTAAGGCTTCATGCGCCACTAAAGGAATAGCCATTAATGGTCTTTCTAATTTCTTTGATAGATTTTCACCACGAACAGGATCGATTTTAATTAATTTTTCCTTTAATTCATGCGGAATTGGACGAGGAGTTTTAAATCGTTTCATCAATTCTCCAGCAATATGCTCCGCATCTGCTGCCGAGCCCCCATTTCCAGCAATCAATAGCTTTCCTCCATTTGTATAACATTCTTCTAATAATTCATATCCAGAAATAATATCTTCTTTGCATGCTTCTAATACAGTATATCGGTCAATCAATAAATCAATATGTTTCTCTAATCTTTTTTCTAACATAATCACAATATCCTTTCTATAATGTCATACAACGATTCTTCTTCCGTGACTCTCGCAGTTTTACATCCTGCATTTTCTCCTGCAAGAATGTCATTATCACTATCACCAATCATCCATGACTGGCTTAAATCAATATTAAAATCTGTAGAAGCCTGAATCAACATACCAGGCTTGGGTTTTCTACAATCACAATCTATCTTTAATTCTACAATCTCACCCTCATAGCCTTTATGAGGATGATGTGGACAATAATAAATGCCATCCAAATACGCTCCATCTTGTCCAAGTAATGTTTCCATCTTATTATGAATCTCGTTCAATTCTAGTCTTGTCACTTCTCCACGCGCAATAACAGGCTGATTGGTTACGACAATAGCTAAATAACCAGAATCATTAATTTTCTTGATGGCATTTGAAACATTCGGTAACAGTTCAAATTGATCAATATCTCTTAAAAAACCTACATACTTATTAATGGTTCCATCACGATCTAAAAAGATAGCCTTTTGTTTCTGTGACAAGTTTTTTGCCTGTACCCGACCTTCTTTAAAATCATCGCATACCGCATAGTATCTTTCTGGTGTTCCCATATCCTTTACATATTCTGGGCTGTCATAACAATACATCTTTCCAGTGCCAGCTAAAGGTTTTAATAATTGGCGGTCTAAATCAATCTTCTGTGTATGAATTGTTTGATTTAACACTTCCTTATTCATCACATGTAAACCTGCATTGACACGATTCTTGTAATATGTAGGTCTTGCATCTTCTTTAGCGAGCCATTGTTCAACTTGACAAGAGGCATTTGAAATAATTAGCCCACTATCATAAGGATGACTATTCGGATGTGTAAATAGTGTCACTAATCCATTGTGTTGTTTATGGTAAGCTACAAAGCGATTGAAGTCTACGTCAAACATCGCATCTGCATTTAATAATAGAAAATCATCACTTAATTGATCTTTAATTTTAAATAAAGCTCCTGCATTTCCTAAAGGTTCTTTTTCAAAATAGTATTCGATATGTACACCAAATTTAGAACCATCCCCAAAATAATCCATAATAATATTTCCTAAATGAGAAACAGTTAAAATCAAATCCGTAAAGCCTTGTTTTCTTAAACATTCAATTTCATGTTCCAATACAGGCTTTCCTTCAATCAAAATCATTGGTTTTGGAATATCCGAGGCAACACTAGTAATTCGCGTTCCCTTGCCTCCGGCCATAATCACAACCTTCATTATACTTCCTCCAATGGTGAATAATCTTCAGGACCATAATAAATTACCTGAGTTCCTGCATCCTCAAACTTAAACGGAATATACATTAAGTCTTTCATTGCCTTTTTTACTTCAATTTGTTTTTCTGGCTGTACATAGAAAACTAAGAAGCCTCCGCCACCTGCGCCTAATAGCTTTCCACCTAATGCTCCTGCACAAATTCCTTTTTCATACAGCTCATCAATATGGTATGTAGATACCGATTTTCCTGTTTGTCTTTTTAACTTCCAGCTTACATCTAATAATCTTCCAAAATCATCAAGATCCTTTGATGTATCTGTTAATATGGATTCTGCTTCATCCACAAGATTCAACATTTCTTTTAATTGTTTTTTCTTGCTGGCATCATCTAATTGATTAGCTTTTTGTACATCACTCGAAAAACGTGTAAAGCCTGTAAAAAACATCATTAAATTATTATTCAATTGCCTTTTTCTTTCAGGTGAAATGATAATAGGACGTACAGAGTAGCCATCCGCATTAAAATCAATACGATTGAATCCACCAAATGAAGCTGCAATCTGATCTTGCCAGCCTCCCGCTTCATTACATAAAACTCTTTCCAAATAAATAGCTTCATCTGCTAGCTGCTTTTTTGAAGCACATTTTCCCTTAAGTGCATAAAATGCATTTAACATACCTACCGCAAAAGAGGAACTTGTTCCTAAACCACTTCTTGCTGGAAGATCCGCTTCATATGTTAGTCTTAGCTCATACATATCTAACATCTTCATCGCATTACGAATTGCAGGATGTTCAATATCATTCACATCTGTTACTCGTTCAATTTTTGAATAGCTAAGCTCAGTTGAATAATCAAAAAATCTAGGTAAATGTCTAACATTTACATAGCAATATTTATCAAATGTTGTAGATATAACCGCGCCACCATTCTCTTTAAAGAATGATTCCATGTCTGTTCCACCACCAAAAAAAGACATTCTAAAAGGTGTTTTAGTAATAATCATAAATAATCCTTTCCTTGTAATCAAGAGGGGAATACCTAGACGATAAGTTATTGTCTAATTTCCCATACATATAATTCTAATTTATATATCGTATTTAAGTATTTATAGTCATCTTAGAATAACTTTCTTTATAATATTAAACAAACTAACATTTATTCCGTTGCCAATAATTAACAATCATTAAAACAAATAATATTAATTTATTATAAAATAGCAAAAACGACAATCACTCCTTATATAAAATTCACCCATAAATTAAGTAATCATATGAATTTGTTAAAAATTAAATTTTAAGCAATTAAATACGTAAGTTATGTTATAACTCAATGAAATTTTATTCATTGCATTCTTTTATATACCAGATAACTGTGCATATTTATCTAACCATAAAATCAACTTAAAATTAGTCAACCCGTAAAACACTTTTGTCATACTTATATAATACTACCATATTTGCGTTAAATAAGCAAAATCAGGAAATGACTGACAAAGGGGTAAATATTTTAGAACAATTGAAAAAGTTATCAAAAATTTTAGAGAAAGTAACATAAAAGAATTGGTGACATTCAGTAATACAATGCGTAAATGAAAGGCTGAAATCAACAACTCATTCTGTTTATCAAACGTGAAATATAATGTGTTGAAAGACGCAGAAAAAAAATACTCTTGAACTAAAGAATCAACAATGCACTGATGTAGAATCGCAACGTAACCAACAAATCAGCTACAAAATCAGTCTATGGCTATCGCAACTAGGAACGATTCAGAAATAGATATGTGTTGATTTTAGAAAAAGGTATTGATTTGAAATCGACAAGGATGACGGAAACTTTAAAATAGTTGAAAAAAAAAGGACTCAGGCAACTAAATAAACTGGTTCAAAACAGTGTTTGATCAGAACGGAGAACCCGTTTATAAAAACAAGGAATGCATCGATACGTTTACCTATTCATACAAGGATGATTACGGGAATGTCATAACTCGTAATATAAAAGAAAAAAGAACAGTTACCTATAACTTCAGTCTCGCAAAGAAGAAACTGATGGAAATCAATAGAATGATTGAAAAAGCCAAGGCACACCGTGCATGCCAGGCCAAAAAAGAAGAATATGGTGAATCATCAAAATATATGCAGTTTCTAGATGATCAGGGGAAAAGTATAAAACCCCAGCTAAATCAAAAAGCTATAGACAAAGACAAAGAACTAGCCGGATATAATATGCTCGTAACATCTGAAATCAATATGTCA
>OLOM01001911.1_pt1 | contig 13312 bp, 10 predicted proteins | sample 1672531 | NCBI WGS metagenome assembly OLOM01 (sample SAMEA3136696, study PRJEB25190) | human gut metagenome | reverse complement strand
TCCAAGCGAAGCGGCAGCGTGGCCTCGTCCTCATAGCTCACGCGCGGCACCTTCTGCACCGCCTCTTCCTCGGGAAGCACGATATGCACGAGGAGCATCGACTCGTCAGGCGCAACTAAAAGCGAGTCCGCGGAGAGAATCTTCGACTGCGGGTTCGTTGCAAGCGAGAGATTCGACATGCGCGACGCGACGCTGCGGGCGAACTCCTCGGTACCGAACAGGCACAGCGCGTTTTGTTCGAGCACATCCGCCGCACGCGCGAACCCGAGATGCACGATTTCATGGATGGCGGCCTTGCCAACCCATGAATGGTGCAGATTCTGGATGGCGGCATACGTGTACGCGCCCGCGATGCCGTCGGAGGGAAGACCAAGGTTGAGCTGGAACTTGCGCAGCGCGTCTTCGGTATGGGCGCCGAAGATGCCGTCGATCACGCCGCAAGCGAATCCCAGCGCGGAAAGCACCTGTTGAAGTTCGCGCACGTCGCGACCGTGAAAGTACGGCATGCGCAGATACAACGTTCGATCGCCCAAGGAGAACGTCGCGTCGACGAGCGCCACCCACACCTTCTCGTCGACCTCTTCAGCCGCAGGAAGGCCCGACTTCACGCAGAAGGCGCGCACTGCGGCGACCGTCGCGTCGTCGAAGACGCCGCTCACGGCGCCTGCCGAAAGGCAATCGGCAGCGACGAGGCGCTGCTGCACGTCCTCGACCGCCGGCCCTTTGTCGTTTCGTTTGATCCTATCCATGAGAACCGCCTACTTCAATCTGTTGACGAACCAATCGGCCATGGAGATGAGCAGCTTCAGCGAATCGGACGGCTCGACAAGGTCGACCAGGCGATTCTTAGCGATGCTCGTCAGGTTTTCCGCGTAGATGCGCGCATATTCGATGGACCCGGACTCGACCATGATGTCCACCGCCTCGGCGAGGACGGCAGGGTCTTTCTCCTTCGAGGAGAGGATCTCAATCAAGCGCTCGCGCTTCGGGGAGTTCTGCAGCGCATGGACGACCATGAGCGTGCGCTTGCCCTCGGTGATGTCGCTGCGGAAATCCTTCTTGGTGGATTCCTCACTGCCGATAAGGTTCAGTAAATCGTCTTGAATCTGGAAAGCGAGCCCGGTGTCGAGGCCGTAAGAGCGCAGCGCCTCGATCTGCTGCTCGGTGCCGCCGCCCACGATGGCGCCGACCGCTAAGGGCACCGCGCCCGAATAGTGCGCGGTCTTATGCGTCGCCATGACCAGGTAGTCTTCGGGCGTGATGTCATAGCGACCGTCGCGCGCCCATCCGATATCGAGCGCTTGGCCCTCAATCGTGCGGCGCGTCATTTCGATAAGCTCGCTGACCACGCGCACCTTCACCGCGTCGCTCAACAGCGGGTCGTTGATTACCGTACCGTTGACCAGGGACAGCGCAAGGTCTCCCATATTGATGGCAAGTCCTATGCCCTCGGTAAGGTGCAGGCAGGGCTCGCCACGGCGCAACTCGGCCTCGTCGGCGATGTCATCGTGAATGAGTGCCGCCGTGTGGAAATGCTCGATAGCCGCCGCAGCGCTCGTGGCGAGCTCCATGTTCCCGCCAACCGCGCGGCATGCCGCGAAGCAGATGAGCGGACGGTGGCGCTTGCCGCCGTTTTCGCTATAGCGCTTCAGGGGATCGTAAAGATAGCGATCCATATCGGGATGAGAGCCCGACGGAATGTAGGCGTTGAGGATGTCCCCAATTTTGGACGCGTAACAGCTCAGGTACTCCTCGAAAGAGGTGGGGGGCTGCTCGGTCAATGCGATGATATCGTTGATGGTTTCCATGCGGTCGGTAAATCGCCTGTCTTCATAGATCGAACGTTTCCAGAAGCAAACATCTGGTAGGGGCGGTGGGACTCGAACCCACAAGCCTTGCGGCGGCGGATTTTAAGTCCGCTGCGTATGCCAATTCCGCCACGCCCCCGTGATTTGCTCGTGCAAATCCTATCACAAGCACGATTTTTCGCAGGCCTCATGCGAGACTGCGAGCGTAATACCATGCAGAATGTCCGTTTCGCTCACCGTAAACGCATCAATGCCGGCAAAATCGAGCACTTCGAGCAGGATGAGAAGCCCCGCAACCATCACCGGCGCGCGCTTGGGGTCGAGCCCCACCACATTCTTTCGTGCCGAAAGCGGCAAGGCGGCCAGGCGCTCATACACCTCGAGCAGCTCCTGCCGAGAAACCCGCGCCTTGTGGACGCGTGAGGAATCGTAGGTCTCCATACGATCGCGAATGCTGACGACGGTCGTGGCCGTCCCCGCAACCGCAACGACGCGCTCGAGATCCGCCGCTTCTCTCGACTGCTCGGCAAACCAAGAGGCCATTTTCTCGTGAATCCACGCACGCGCCCGGGCAAGCTCTTCGGGCGCAGGTGGATCGCTTGCCAGGAACTTCTCGGTCACGCGACGGCACCCCACGTTGAAGGAGTGCGCGCAGACAGGCTCGGCGCCCCCCATCCCCATAACGACCTCGGTCGAGCCGCCGCCCACGTCAACCACCATGAGGCGCTCACCCGAAAAGTCGATCGAGGCGCCCGAAAACGACAACGCCGCCTCGCGGGATCCGGGGATGACGGAAAGCTCGATGCCCCGTTCGCGCAGGCGCGCGGCGAACTCGGCGGCGTTGCGCGCGTCGCGAGCTGCCGATGTCGCCACCGCAACGGTGCGGACCACCGGATGGTCAGACGTTGAGAGAGAATCACGCACCGCGAGGAACCCGTCGATGGCTCGAACGACGCGGCCGATCGCCTCGGGCTTGAGCTCGCCCGTTGCGTCCACCCCTTCACCGAGGTTGGTGATGACGTATTCCCGCGTGAGCTCGTGGAGCCCCGACTCGTCCGCATCAACGACGAGCATGCGGCACGTCACCGTCCCGATGTCAATTGCGGCATACCGCCCGCAGTGCATTATTTCTCCCCGAAGATCGGATCGAGCAGCTTGGAGTACCACGTCTCGGGAGCGGGGATGCTGCCAGGCACGATGCTCGCCGTGAACGTCGAGTCGCTATCGAGGTCAAGGCCGTACACGGTGACGGCGTTCTCGCCCTTCGAGACCCAGCCGAACTCCTGATGGGCGCGATCTTCCACGCCCGCATCGGTCGAAAGCGCGTCAACCGACGCCTGGATCGAGTCGTTGCGCTGCTCGATAGCAGCATATTCCGCCTGAAGCTGGTCACGCTCTCGCACGGAATGGTAGAGCTGCGCCGCAGAGGGGTAGAGGAACGACACGGTGAACACGAGGCAAAACGCCGCGACCGCGGCTGCGATGAACCAAGGCTTCCTCACGAGTCGCGCTGCGGGTTTTTGAGAATCACCGCCGCGGGTGCGTCGCGACGCGGACGATGATTCCTCGTTCTGCATGCGGGAGGAACGGCGATGGGCCGAGCCCATTTCCCCCTTGTACACCGCCGCGCGCGAGCCGCCTTCTCCAGGCGCAGCGTCGCCGTTGCCGCCATACTGGCGCGCGAACTTGCGATCAGCCTTATCTTTCGCGTGCTTGCGCTTGAGCTTCTCGAAGCGGGAAAGCGTTTCGGGCTCGAGCTCCTCTTGCTCGGCGTCTTCCCCATCAAGGGAATCGTCCCAGGCAAGACGGCTATTCGCATAAGCGTCTCGGGATTGCGCGGAATATGCGCGTCCATCGATGGACCCCCTGCCGGAAGCGGAGCGTCGCGAATCGCACGAGCGCGAGCGGACGTTGCGGGTCCCCTCGCCCGCATAGCGCGAGCGGACGTCGCGAACGTCGTCTTCGGAATAGCGCAAGCGCTCCGCTGCGCGAGCGGCATAGTCGGAGTCCCGACGCGTACGGGCAGCCGCATATGTCCCCGAGCGCTCGCGGGAGGAATACCCCGTTCGGGAAGAGCGCGCATCGCGCGTTGCGTATCGAGAGGAATCGAGTGAGTGCGAGCGGTCGCCTTGTGCGCGCCGCGCCTTGTCAAACGAAAGGATTTTCGCCTGCTGTGTCAACGAATGGCCCCTTAGTGCATCGTGGTTTGATAAGAGTGTGTGTAATGCAAGAAGCTCTTCGCAGGATACCACACAAGCAAAGCGCCGGCACGTGGGAAAACGGCCGGCGCTTTGCAGTGTTTTGCCTTGCCCTCGACCCGCTGAACAGCCCAGATTCGTATCTAGGAAAAACGGGCAGTGGCGATAGGGCCCTTAAAGGTCAAGCTGCTTGATATAAGAATTCCATTTCTTGAAGGACTCGTCGCTGATGGCATGCTCCATCAGACACGCTTCCTCTTCTGCCGTGTCCTCGGGAATGCCCAAAACCTTGGTGAGGAACTTGCGCAGAAGCTCGTGGCGCTCGAGCACCGCCGCACCATAGCGATAGCCGTCTTCCGTCAGCGTGACGTCGCCGTAATAGGGCTGATCGGCGAAACCCTTTTCCTTCAGGGCGTTCATCGCCTTATTGACAGAGGCCTTGGAAACCCCCAGTTTGTTCGCGATATCGACCGAGCGCACAGGATTCTTGGTCGTTCCACCCAGCATGACGATAGCCTCAAGATAATCCTCATGCGACATGGAGACTTTTTCCATTCTCATCCTCCAATCAGCGCTTTTCCCCATGGTACCACAGTGCAAACGGGAACGGGGAAGGTCTTAGCCGCAGTTAACTTTAGTAATACCTGTAGTATGCCGCGCAGCTGCCTTCGCTCGACACCATGCAAGGCCCCACCGGGTTCTCCGGCGTGCAGACCGTACGGAACAGCGGGCACTCGTTGGGAGCTATGCGGGCCCGCAGCACGTCGCCGCAGCGGCATCCCTTCGGGTCGCGCGTCGGCTCCACATCGGGCTCGAAGCGACGAACCGCGTCGAAGTTGGCGAACTCATCGCGAATGCGATACCCCGAGCCGGGGATGTCGCCCAAGCCGCGCCACGTGGCCGTGCAGGTTTCGAACACCTCGTCGATCGCGGCGAGGGCCACGGGATTTCCCTCAGGCATGACGCCGCGCGCGTACGCAATCTCGATTTCGGCACGACCCTCGTGCAGCTGCCGCACGAGCATGGCGATGCCCTGAAGCACATCGACCGGCTCAAATCCGGTGATCACGCCGGGAATACCGTATTTCTCCGCCAGGAAGCGGTACGGCTCGGCGCCGATGATGGTGCTCACATGACCGGGGAGGATGAGCGCGTCGAGCTCGAGCGTGGGGTCGCCCACGAGCAGCTCCAACGCGCCGGGCATGTTCTTGTGCGCCGCGAACACGGTAAAGTTAGAAAGCCCCATGGCCTTTGCGCGCTTGATCGCCATGGCCACAAGCGGTGTCGTCGTCTCGAAGCCAACGCCCACGAAGACGACCTCCCGCTCGGGATGCGCCTTCGCAAAGGCGAGCGCGTCGAGGGGCGAATAGACAATCTCGACCGAGCGGCCCGCGGCCTGTTCCGCAAGCAAACTCGAAGTGGACCCGGGGACGCGCGTCATGTCGCCGAAGGTGGTGATAGTCACGTTCGGGATGCGCGCAAGCGCGATCACCGTGTCGATGTCGCGGTTGCAAGTGACACAAACGGGACACCCGGGACCCGACGCCAAACGCAGCCCCTCGGGCATCAAATCACGGATGCCGTTGCGAGCGATGGCCACGGTATGCGTGCCGCACACTTCCATGAGCGTCGCATGCACGGGCGCAAGGCGGTGGATGGTCTCGATGAGGCCGCGCGCGAGCTTCGGATCCTTAAAGGCCGAGAAATCGATGTCGGCCGCATCCTCCAAGGCGCTCATACGGCGACATCCTCAAGCTGTTTAACCAGTTCAATGGTCTCTTTCGCATAATCGGCATCGACGACTTCGATGGCGAAGCCGGCGTGCACGAGCACGTAGTCGCCGACGTTTGCCTGCGGGGTGAGGTCAAGCGCAACCTCACGCGTGACGCCGAGAATCTCGGCCGTCGCCAGATTGTCCGATTTCTTTTCCGTAATCAACGCGGGTATTGCCAAACACATAGGCTCTCAGTCCTTTTACTCGTTGCGAGTTATCTCGTCTTGGGCACATGCTATCACAGCCTGGCCATAGGAAATACATCCGTCGTTGGGCGGCAGTTCGCGATTGACGGCAACTGTGAAGCCCTCATCTTGCAAAGCCGCGAGCGCATGCTCGATTATGAAGCGGTTCATGAACACACCGCCCGAGAGCGCCACCGTGGACACGCCGTAAACGCTGTACGCAAGCTTCGCCGCGTTCACGATGGCTTCCACAAAAGCACTGTGGAAGCGACGGGCGATGGTCGCTGCGGGAATGCCCGCCTGCATGTCGTCGAGAAGCGCCTTGAAGGTGGGCGCCGCGTCGAAGAGCAGGACCGACGTGTCTTGGGCGGTCGACTTCGGCGTCGCGGTGTTCTTCGTGATGGCAATCGAATAGCGGCTGTTGACGCCCGCCTCGTCGGTCGAACCGCCGTCGGGAGATGCGGCCGGCCCCAGGGCAGCCTCCAGGAGAACCGCCGCCTCGCTTTCGTAGGTCGGATGCTCGCATATCCCCAAGATGGCGCTCGCCGCGTCAAAAAGACGACCGACCGACGAGGTCATCGGCGTGTTTAGGCCGCGCTCAATCATCTGGTCGCAAAGGTCAGCCTGCTCGCCGAGCGCGCCGAGTACTCGCTTTGCCGCCGGGTGCTCAAGCAAATCGAACTCCCACAGGACGCCGTACGCCATACGCAAGGGATTCTTCACACAGGCAGCGCCACCCGGCATGGGGACATAGGCGAAGTTCGCGAACCGCTCATAGGCCTGCGCGTTTGCAAGCAGCACTTCCCCGCCCCAGATAGAGCCGTCCGCGCCGAACCCCGTTCCGTCGAAGGCGATTCCGCACACCGCGCCCGAAAGGCCGTTCTCGCCTATGACCGAAGCGATGTGCGCATGGTGATGCTGCACCTCAACCAGTGGGATATCGAGCTTTCTCGCCTGCTCGCGAGCCCATTTCGAAGCGAGGTACTCAGGGTGCGCATCGCAGGCAAGGCGCGTCGCGCGCAGCTCGAAGAGCTTCTCGAAGCGGCTTTTCGCGTCGAGCCAGGCGTCGAACGCCTCGGCGTTTTCCAAATCGCCCACATGTTGGGAGACGAACGCCTCTTCGCCGCGGACGAAAGCGAAGGTGCTTTTCTGCTCCGAGCCCGCCGCAAAGAGCACCGGGGCGACCGCCTCAGCATCGGGGCCGGCGGTTTCGGAAGCGTCCTCATGACAGGCGGCGCCAATCGCCTCGGGGGCCGCGGCGTCCTCAGGGACTGCAGCAGCCTCCGGGTTGGCGCTCGTCCGCACCAGCTTCAACGGCACGGGCGCGAAACCGCGAGCGCGGCGGATCATCTGAACGGCGGAGCCCGCAGATCCTGCCGAGATGATGCGAACCACCGAGTCGTCGTAGCGCGAAAGGATGGCGCGATCGTTGCCCAACACGGCGCACGCGATGTCGCCGAGTTTCCCGCGTGCTTCGGCATCATCGGTAACGATTGGCTCATCGTGAATGTTTCCCGAGGTCATCACAAGCATCGGAGGTTCAGGAACGCCCATCTGCTCGAGGGCGCGGGCGAAATCGTGCAGCAAGAGGAGCTGCACCGGAGTGGCGGGGAGCATAACGCCCAGCTCGGGCAGCTTGTCGGCAAGGCCCGCGGCAAGCGCCACGCCCTGACGCTTCTTCAGCAGAACGATCGGACGCGCCGGATCGGAAAGCGCCTTCTCCTCCTCGGGCGTCACTTCGCAGACGCTGCGCACCGCCTCGGCGTTCGCCATCATGACCGCGAACGGCTTGCCGCCGCGGCGCTTTCCCTCGCGAAGCCGAGCGATTGCCTCTGCATTGCGCGCGTCGCACACCAGATGGAACCCGCCGAGCCCCTTCACGGCCACGACTTGCCCGGCGCACAGCAGCTCGACCGCCCGCGCGATGAGGGCATCCGAGATCTCGCGCGTTTTTCCCCAGGCGATGCGCCAGCCATCGGGAAGCTCATCGGAGGACACGTCCCCCGCCCCGCGCGTCGGGAAATCCTCACCCGGCGTCGCCTCGCAGTCGGGGCGCCATGCCAAAGAAAGGTGCGGGCCGCACTCGAAACACGCGTCCGGCTGCGCGTGGAAGCGGCGGTCGAGCGGGTCGGCGTATTCGGCAGCGCAGCGCTCGCACATGGGGAAATCCTTCATGGACGTGCTCGCGCGATCGTAGGGCAGCGCATCGATAATGGTAAAGCGAGGCCCGCAATTGGTACAGTTGATAAACGGGTAGCGGAAGCGGCGGTCGTTCGGGTTGAACAGTTCCGCCGCGCAGTCGTCGCACGTGGCCAAGTCGGCAGACACGAGCGTGGTCTCCTGCACTGCGGCGTCGTCCGAGAAGCGAATCTCAAACGAGTCGAAGTCCTGAAGGGGCACTTCCTTAAGCTCGATTTCCTTCACCTGGGCCGCCGCTGGCGCATTCTCGGAAAGCTCAATCACAAACTCGTCGAGCAGGCGGCTCTCCCCTTCCGCATGGATGTTCACGCCGTCCGCCGCGTTCAAAACCCATCCGTTGATCAGGTATTTCTTCGCCATTCGGTAGACAAAGGGCCGAAACCCGACCCCTTGGACGATTCCCGTCACATGAATATCGAGCGCCTCGATCATGCTTCTCACCCTCAAAAACTTGACAATACTGAAAACCGCGCCCCTCTTGCGACGGGCGCGGCGCGAATCAGCAGGACCCTACAGCTCGGCCAGAATCTCGCGAATGACGGCAGCGAGCGCGCGCAGCGTCACTCCCGAGTTGTCGGGGAGATGCAGGTGCACGCACCGTCGACCGCGGCTCGCCAGCGTGAGCAAATCTCCCGACGCCTGCGCCTTTGCAAGCGCGCCCAGGCTTTCCGCCTCGCGCTTGAGCGGGATGTCCTTCAGCTCGTCGGCAGACAAGATGAGGAACACGCCGCAGTTCGGGCCGCCCTTTTGCAGCTGGCCGGTGGAGTGCAGGTAGCGCGGGCCCACTTCCAAGCACGACGCGACGTGGCGCGATTCGCCCACCCCATGGCGGATGTCCTCGAGCGCCTCGCGACGCCCCTCGCCCGTGAACGGCAGAAACGCGTTCAGCGCGAAGAAATCACCCGGCTGGATACTGCCGAGCAGCGCCCGCAGGACAGCTCGCACGTCGGTGCAATCCTTAAAGCACGGGGCCAAGCGCACCTCGACCTCGCCCATATGCACATCGCCGATGAAGTCCTGTACGAAATCGGGCTCGGGCTGGCCCTCGGCGAGGATCTTTAGGACCTCGGCCTTCGCCGACGCGACATCGGGCTGATCGAAGGGGCACACGCGCATGAGGTAGCCGCACATCGCGATGGCGTATTCCCACATCACAAAGTGCTCGGCAAGCTCGAGCGCGGAATCGATCTTGAAGTTCAGGCGCGGGATTGCCGGGTCGATATAGGCGAGGCTCATCTCGAAGTTCTTGCGCTCGTCCCACAAGTCGGTCTTCGTCTGGTACATGATGACGCTGCGGTCGCCCGCGTCGCGCGCGAGCAGGAGCGAATCGACCTCGATGTTCGGCAGGATGCCCTGCCCCTCCTTGCCAAGCGATTCGGCAACGAGCTGCTCAATCCAAAGGCCCAAGACGCGCCCGCGCTTCGGCGTGAGGAACGAGAACTTGTTGCGCCCCTTGAGGTAGTTGTCATAAAGGAACGCGGCGAGGTTAATCGCCGGGTTGTCGATGGAGTCCTCGCTGCAGCGCTCTTCGGCGTCCTTCGCGTGGGCGGCGAACTGCTCCAGGTCGATGCCGACAAGCGCCGCGGGCAGAAGACCGAAGATTGACAGAGCAGAGAAGCGCCCGCCGACGGTGGGCTCGCCGTTGAAGACGGCTAGCCAGCCCTCTTCGTGCGCCTGGCGCTCGAGCTGCGAACCAGGGTCGGTGATGGCGACCAAGTGGTTCGCGAAATTGATTTCCGGTGCCTGCGCCTCGAGAGCATCGCGCAGCGCGGAAGAGAGCAGGCGCGGCTCGATGGTGCCGCCCGACTTCGAGGACACGATAACGAGCGTCGTCGCTGGATCGCAGTCGGCGAGCAGCTCGCGCATGCGCACGGGAGAATCGGAATCGAGCGTCTTGAACGAGACGCGGTTTGCCCGAACCGTGTCGGACTTGTTGTATTTCGTGATGGTCATGGGCGCTTGCGTGGATCCGCCCTGGCCGATGAGGACGACGGTCTTAATGCCGCTCGCCACCACATCGTCGGCAAAGCGCTGAACTTTCGCGAGGTCGCACTGCGGGCGCATGCCCAAATCGACCCAGCCCATAAAGTTCTCGGCGGTTTCGCGCGCACTGTCGGAGAAATCATAAAGCGATGCGTCCTTGGCCAGCACGCGGCTGGCGACGCATTCCTTCACAAGCGTTTTCGCAGAAGGGTATAACTTTTCCATGTCGCTTGTTAGCATGTGAACCTTCTTTCGGTATCGCGTAGGCCCCCTCAAAGGCACGCACGGTATTAATTATCCTCGAACCCTGTGATGGAGTTATGGACAAGTGGGGGAACGGGTCGAAATCCTAGAGAGAATCGCCATCTGTATGCGATTTCGCCCTCGACATTGCGCGGACGCGCTCTTGTCCGCGCTTTCCCTGTCCCATTCTTGTCCAGCTCGCAGTAGCTTGCTTTCTAGAGCAGGCGCGCCCGCAGCCACGTCCACCGTGCGCAAAAAACGCCCGCCGCAAACGCGACGAGCGCTTTTGACTTCAATCAAGGAACCTGCTGCAGGAGCCCTACCGCCTACAGCCCCAACGCCTTCTTCAGCGCGCTCACGCGCCTGCGGCTTACGGGGATCTTCTCTTCCACGCCGTTCAGCGTGAGCAGCAACGTTCCGCCGGAGACCGATTCGATTTCCTCGACCATGGAAAGGTTCACCAGGTACCCGCGATGCACACGGAAGAACCCGTGGCCGTCCAGACGCTTCTCGAGCTGAGCCAAGCTCACCGTGGAGAAGTAGCGGTCCGTGTCGGTTTGCAGGTATGCGTAATCGTCGCGCGCCATGACAAAGCGAATCTTATCGATGCCGATGAGAATCTTCTTGCCGCCCTTTTCCACAGGAATGCGCTCGGACTTCTGGGCCTGCACATGCAGCGAAACGTGCTCGCGGACGCGCGCAAGCGCCTGGGAGAGGCGCTCCGTCTCGACCGGTTTCACCAGGTAATCGATGGCGTTCACCTTGAACGCGTCGAGCGCATGCTCGCTGTAGGCGGTGACGAACACCACCGCGGGCGGGAATTTCAGATGCTGCAGCGCCTCGGCCAGTTGCAAGCCGGTGGCTTCCGGCATGTTCACGTCGAGGAACATGACATCGCAGGGGTACTCTTTGAGCTTTTCGATAGCCTCGCGCACACTAGCCGCCTCGGCAACAACCTCGGTCTGGCCAAGTTCGTCGAGCAGGAATTTCAATTCGGAGCGCGCGGGGGCCTCGTCGTCGACGATGATTGCTTTAAGCATATAAGCCTCCCAGTTCGTGTTCGATGATGCCGCTTCTGCGCCTTTCGCAGAGCGTACTCCTAACGGTCGATTATAAATCAAAGCATCCCGAATTTGTACGTTATGCGGCATCATTTCGGAACAGCGCAGAACACAATGGGAGCGGTTGAGGGTGAGACAGGGGTCGGGTGATTCGTCTCGCTCCGCGGCGCGCCGACCGCAGGGCGGCCCGGCGCGCCAGCCCCTACAAATCGAGTTCCATCAGACGGGCGATAGTGAGCGCGTAGATCTTGAACGCCTTCTTGAGCAGCTCCTCGGGCACCGTCTCGTCCGGGCCGTGCATGCCGCCCGCCCATTCGGGCATCTTGATCCACGGCATCTCGGGCCCGAAGCTCGCGGCGCAGGAGAACTTGCGCGCATACGTGCCGCCGCCCTGCGTGAAGGGCTTGGCGTGCTCACCCGTGGCCTCGTTGTATGCGGAGAGAAGCGCCTGAACATAGCCCGATTCGGGATCGATGAGGAACGGCTCGACCATGCGCGTCGCCTCGAAATCGGCGCCGACCTCGCTCGCAAGCGCGGCAAGGGCGCTCGTGAGCTCCTCAGGCGTGGTCGACGTGGGGAAACGGCTGTCAAGCGTCTGCTTCACGCGCCCGTCCTGCATGCAGATGGTGCCGCCGACGACGGTCAGTTCCCCGAAGTGCTCGTCGGCCGTCTTGATGCCGAGGTTCGATCCATCGGTCGCGCTCGTGAGCTTGCGAACCAGTTCGAAGAACGCCTTCTCGTCCGCCGTGCACACGTCGTTTTCCAGAAGGTAGGCGACAAGCAGGTCGATGGCGCTCTTGCCGAGATGGGGCAAGCTCGCATGGGCTGCCTTCCCCTGTGCGTCGATGCGCGCCATACCCTCGCCCGCATCGGTGACGACGATGCCCTCGGCTGCGGAAAGCGTCGATGCGTCGGCGCGCACGATCGCGTGGGCAATGCCCGGGACCGCGTTCGGCGCGGCGCCGCCCTCGATGTCGATGATCGCACCGTCCTCGAAGCGCTTGCTCGTGAGCGTGGCGTCGTAGAGGCCCTTCTCGCCGTAGCTCACCGGGAACTCGGCGTCGGGCGTGAAGAGAAACGCCGGGTCGGCGAAGCGCTCGCGGTAATACGGGACGTCGTGCATGCCCGTTTCCTCGTTCGCGCCGAAGATGACTCGAATCGTGTAGGGCAGCTTCTCGCCCTTGTCGAGCCAGAACTTCACCGCGTGGAGCGCCGTTACGATGGGACCCTTGTCGTCGATGACGCCACGGCCCATGAGATAGCCCTCGCGGCGCGTGACGGCGAACGGCTCGACCGTCCAGCCGGGGCCGGCGGGAACCACGTCGACATGCCCGATGATGCCGATCTGCGTGTCGGATTCGCCCGGCAGGTCGGCGTATCCCACATAGCCGTCGACGTCGTGAACCTCAAAGCCCATGCCGCGTGCGATGTCGAGCGCCTCAGTGAGGGCGGCTCGGGGACCGGGGCCGAACGGTGCGCCAGGTTTTGCCGCCGGCGAATCCTCCGTACTCTCGATGCGCACGACGCGCTCGATGTCCGCGACGATGCTTTCCCAATTCTTCTCGAGATACGAATCAATCTCACCCGCAAGAACGTCTTCCACGAGGCAGCCTCCTTGGTCTTGTTGCTATCGCACCAACTTTACCCCAGCGCGCAGCCCGCGAACAGACCGCAATCGCGCGATTCGCGAAAGGAAGATGAAGCCGAGCGGAGCAGACGGGAGCAATTTTTTCATGGACGCGTTTGCATGCTTCCGTTATACTGTGAAGGCTGATGTGCCCGAGTGGCGGAATGGCAGACGCGGCGGTCTCAAAAACCGTTGTCTCACGACGTGCGAGTTCGACTCTCGCCTCGGGCACCA
>OLOM01001908.1_pt1 | contig 13334 bp, 9 predicted proteins | sample 1672531 | NCBI WGS metagenome assembly OLOM01 (sample SAMEA3136696, study PRJEB25190) | human gut metagenome | reverse complement strand
CCCTGAAAGGGCAAAAGCTTTGAAATTGAAAGCTTTTGCCCTTTCAGGGCGACTTTTTGTATTTGTTCTAAAACCCAGGGCGCTGCCCTGGGCTAAGAGCTTTTGGGCTTTCAGCCCGTCCTCGGTTGTCATTATCTGGACTTATGACACACCCTTCTTTTTACATTTTCTCCTCTCCATACATCTCTTTCCACCAGCTGCCATCATCCTGCAGCCACTTGGCAAACCATGCAAAAATGGTGTTCTGCCACTTGATGCGCTTTTCATAATCGATGATGTGATGATCCTGACCATCTACCAGAACCATCGCCGTTGGACGGCCAAGAAGCTTCAAAGCCGTATAGAGCTGAATACTCTCTCCCACAGGCACATTGTTATCGGCTGTTCCATGCACGAAGAGCAATGGAGTATGAATCTTGTCAGCATTGTAGAGCGGACTCTGATCTACGAAGAGATGCTTGTTGGTCCAAGGATACTCGTTCGCCATGGAAACCTCGCTGTAGCTGTAGCCCCAATAGCCTTCGCCCCAATAGCTGGTATGATCACTGATGCCGGCATGAGAAATGGCTGCGGCAAAGAGATCGGTCTTGGTCTGAAGATACTGAGTCATAAAGCCACCGTAGCTGGCGCCGATGCAACCTATCTTCTTGCGGTTTACGAAACTATGCTCATCGCAGAAAGCCTGGGTGCTGGAGATAATATCCTCAGCCACTCCCTCGCCGGCAGTATCCACGTGGCGGGCAGAGAACTTCTGACCGAAACCAGTAGCACCGCTCGGATTCACTACCAGCACCACATACCCCATCGCAGCATAGACATGATGAGGATAGCGGCTCTGGAACATACGGGTGGTAGGACTGCAACCACCATAGTAGTTCACCACCATCGGATACTTCTTAGAAGCATCGAAATGAGGTGGCAGATAGTAACGGCAGCAAAGAGTGTCGCCACGGGAATTCACGAAGTTCCAAGCCTTGCACTCGCCCAGCTCGATGTCTTTCAGCAGGCGGGCACTGAGATCATCTACGAGCAGCGACTTCTGCGCTTTGGTACTCATCTTGTAGAGTCGGTCGGCATTGGATGCGCTCTGTCCTGAGAACGCCATTTCCGGAGCAGCCGCTGCGATGGAGAAGCTCTTGATGTTCTCCTCCGGAGTCTTGAGCAATGTAAACTTGCCCGACTTCGGGTTCAGCTGGAAGAGATGCATGCAGTCTTTATCCTCTGCAGTGAAGTAAATATTGCCATCCGCCTTACTCCAATCCACGCTCTGCACGTTAGGATTGAAATTCTTGGTCATCGGGCGAACCTTCTTATCCGCCAGGTTCATCAGATAGAGCTGGGTGTCAACCATGCTAGGAATCTGTCCCTCCTCCACATTTTTTCCAATTCCATCGAAAGCCTCAGGCGAACCGGTAACGAGAATGCTCTTGCCGTCTGGCGAGAACTGGGCACTGTTCAGGAACTCCCCCTTCTCTACCAGCGCCTCAACACTCATATCGTTCAGATCGAGACGATAGAGCGAGTTGAGAGTAGTAGGACGCTTGGTAAGGCGCTCCTCGCTCTTGCCGATGAGCAGATAGCGGGAATCTGCGGAAATATCGTTGAGATAAACATTATGGTAGCCGAAGGTAAGCGGCTGGAGAATGCCTGAAGCCAGATCATACTTAGCCAGATAGCTGCGGGTTCTCCATCCAGGCTGGCGGTCATCTGGTTCCTTTACATCGTACACCTGAGGGTCCTTCTTTCTGCCTTCCTCATAGAGCGTATAGATAAGCGATTTCTCATCTGGAGTAAACAGGAACCATCCTTCCGGAATATTAGCCGCCATCACCTCGCGCTCCATATTCAGCGGATTGATGGTGATAAGCTGCATGGCTCCGTCTGCCTTTCCTTCACCGGCGATGGCATTGTCGCCCGCCTTCTCGGTAAAGTACATCTTGTTGGTGCGAGGCATCCATCTTACGTTCTCCTCAAAGGAAGCAACGACCTTGCTAGTCTGGCTGTTTCTCAGCTCGTTGATGCTATGCTTCTTGCCCTGACGGTCTACCCAAGTCTTGCACACAATCATAAACTTGCCATTTGGCGAAAGTGCCACACTTGAATAGTTTGGCATGCAGATTGCATCATATATATTAAGGGTGCGCTTGGTATTGGCAGAAGCCTCGCCCACGCTCAGCTGCTTGCCATCGGCAGCAGTAACGCTCACCTTGAAATCGTTGGCAGCATCCTTGTCTGCAGTCTTATCGGAAGACGAATCAGATGAGGTGAGATATTTGATGACCACAGTATGGGTAGAAGGCAGCAAGACGGTCTCAGCCTTGTCACCATTCACCTTCACCTGCTCGCCATCTACGAAGAGGCGGTATTGCTTCAAGCCCTTTACCTCTACAGTAGCCTTGGTACGGCTGGTGTTATATACGGTGAAGGAAGCCAGATGGAGTGCATTCTGCTTGGCATTATCAGCCAAGAGCTGAGAAGCAGCCACTTCCTTGCCATTATTCAATAGGTTGAACGATAATGGAGAGTCTAATACCCCCTCCATTGCAAACTTTTCTCCCTTCACATTTACGCTGTCTGCCATCCAGGGAGTAGACACAGGGAATGGACCCACATGCTTCAGTTTCTGCACCTCGATAGTATCGGCATTGGCAGAAAGCGAAGCACAGAGAGCTGCGCTGAAAGTGAGAGCCCAGAGGCTCTTTCTTGTTGTTTTCATCATGATTTATTTCAATTATATTAAATTTTCTGCGAAATTACAAATAAAAGTTGAGATAAACGAAACTTTCGCTTACATTTTTTGCTTTTTATCGGGATTATTCTGTTTTTATGTTATCTGAACGTTAAGAAGAGCTTTCAGAAAGTTATAGTTGGGTTAAACCCCTATTCCGTTCATTGTCATTCCAAAAAATCCATTTACCTTTGCATCGTCAAACAGGAAAAGAAAGAAGTATTAAAACTAAAAAAAGATTGTTATGAACAAGAAAAATATGATAATACTGAGCTCTTTGCTCGTATGTTCGCTCGAAAGTTTCGCACAGAACCAGGTTGAGGCTACTGATTCCATCTGGAAGGATATGGACCTGAATGCTGTAACCGTGGTTGCCTCCAAGCCTCTGGTTAAGATGGAGACCGACAAGATGACCTACAACGTAGAGCAGGATGCCGATGCCAAGGCTTCTACCGTACTCGATATGCTGCGCAAGGTTCCGATGGTAACTGTAGACGGACAGGACAACATCACCGTGAATGGTTCTTCCAGCTTCAAGGTATACGTAGACGGAAAGCCGAATCCCATGTTCTCTGCCAACCCATCGCAGATATTCAAGGCGATGCCTGCCAACATGGTGAAGAACATAGAAGTGATTACCAACCCTGGAGCCAAATATGATGCAGAAGGAACGGGCGGAGTGCTCAACATCGTACTCAACAAGCAGACCTTGGGCGGAGCTGGAAGCAGCGACCTCAGCAATGGATATAACGGCAACATCAGTGCCGCTACCGGCAATCAGGCTCAGCGCATCTCTGCCTTCATCAGCGGTCAGCAGGGCAAACTCACCTACAGTGCCAACGGTATGTACAACTACCAGAAGATGAACGGTACAACCATCTCCTTCGATCGTACGCAGAAAGACGGAAGCCTGATGAACTACTATCAGAAATCAGACATGAAGCAGCCGTTCTCGATGGGTAACATCAGTCTCAGCTATGAACTCGATTCGCTGAGCAACATCAGCGCCACGGCTGGCTTGACCACCTTCGGTCAGAAGCTGAACGGTCATCCGCTTACCCAGATGTCTGGCGGCATCTATGGCAAGGGCTTCGAATACGGCAACGAGATGAAGCAGGATCTGGACAACACTTCTTTCAATGGAAGCATCGACTATCAGAGATTCTTCAACAAGAAGCGAACCAACTACCTCATCCTCAGCTATCTCTTCAGCACCAACCCTACCCATATCGACAACTATACGTTCTATGATGACATCAGTCAGGTAACGGGAATTCAGCTCCACGACCTGCTCTCAAAGAGCAAAACCCGTGGCACAGAGCATACCTTCCAGGCAGACTTCACCCACTCGCTCAGCGAGACACAGCGCTTGAACTTCGGCGCCAAATACATCGCCCGCACCAACAAGAGCGATTCCCGCTACTATGATGTAGCAGCCGATAAGACCGAGACTCTGAACCCAGCCAACAGCATGGAATACAAGAACACCCAGAATATTCTGGCTGCATACGCTGAATGGAAAGGAAACTTCGGAAAATGGGGAACGATGATGGGAACCCGCTACGAGCAGACCTGGGAAAAGGTGAAGTTTGAACAGGGCAAGGGCGATGACTTCGACAAACAGTACGGCAATCTCGTACCTAGCGCCAGCCTTTCCTACAACATCGCTCCAGGCATGAACATCGGACTGAACTATCAGCTGCGCATCACCCGTCCTGGCATCACTTATCTGAATCCATACATAGACCGCAGTAATCCTACTGCCATCTCCTATGGTAATACAGACCTCGACGTGGTGAAGTCGCATCAGCTGAACATGGTATTCAATTACTATAACCAGCGATTCATGTTGAGCACCACCCTGGGTTACGGATTCTGCGACAACAAGATAGAGCAGTATTCCTTCCTCGATGCCGACAACCTGCTCAACACCACCTACGGCAATGTTTCGAAGACCCGCAACGCCAGCATGAATGTATTCATCAATTGGCTGATGTTCAAGAAAACAAGACTGATGCTGAACGAGAGCTTGAGCTACAACGATTTGCGCAGCGATGCCCTAGGATGGAAGAACAACGGATGGAACAGCAGCACGATGATCAACCTGCAACAGCCCCTGCCTTGGGAACTGCAATGGACCGTGGGTAGCATCATCCAGACCAAGCAGCATAATCTGCAGGGCTATCAGAGCGGTATGGCATTCTTCTATACCACCCTCTCCAAATCTATCGTGAAGGATAAGCTTGACCTGAGTCTGATGTTCCTCACTCCTACCGACGACAAGCTCAACATCAAGCAGAAGACCGTGGGTTCGGATTACGTACAGAACATGACCGTAAAAGTGCCATTGCGCCAAATCAGTCTTACCCTGACATGGAAATTCGGAAACACCAAGAAGCAATTCCAGCAGGCGAAGTCAAACATCAAGAATGACTTCCAGGAAGAGCAACAGGGAATCCAGACAGGAGGAATGGAAAAATAATAAAAACGGAAAAATCAGCAGGAAGACTCTTTTTCTGCTGATTTTTCCGTTCTATACAACTGATTGTTTTTTATAATCTGATAGCTAAATCAATACCTGTTGGAGCTATCGAAAGACTGATATTGTCATTGATATCCTTCTCTTTCTCTCCATCACTCTCCTTTCCCTTCTTTTTGTTCTTTCCCAAAATCCAGTCGCCTATCAGATAGCCGGCTTCTGCTGAGGCTACACCGATGGCAGCACCCGCCACGACATCTTCCCAATGATGGCGATTGCGGCGCACTCTATCCACAGCCACTCCCGTAGCCACCGCATAGCCCGCCACACCAATCCAGGGTGAAACCTTGCGATATTCGTGCATCAATGTGGTGGCACCGCAGAAAGCCACAGAGGTATGTCCGGAAGGAAACGACTCGTTATCAGTCCCATCGGGTCTCATCTTGTGTATCGACTTCTTGAGCGAATAGGTTACAGCCGCATTGACGCCGAACGAGAGCACCGAAACAGCAATCCTTCGCTTCCAGGAACTCTCAGCCTCCACGCCCAGCATCTTCAATCCGAAGACAGATGCCGTTGGCACCAGGCGCAGGACATCATCGATTCCATCACCATGATAGCGCTTGTAATGGGTAGTCTGCTCTATAGGAACCGTTGTATTCTGCCCCATGGTCATCATCATATTCTGCGAAAAGACTGGGGCAGGAATCATCATGATTCCACCTATTAATATCTTTCTTATTCTTTTCATATTCATGTTAATATGTCGTACCCGGCATGCATGGCGAAAAGGGAAGCCATTTCCATTTTGCTTCCATTTTTATCCTAGATTTCTTCTACGATCTCGCTCATGTCCTTGCGCTTCTTCTCTGCATGAGGACAATCTTCTGCAATATGCCCGATAGGAATAATAACAACTGCCTCATAGCCCTCACGAGGGAAAAGCTGCTGCATCTTATCGGTATCGTAATTGCATACCCAGCAGGTTCCAAGTCCACGCTCGGTGGCTGCCAGACAAAGATGCTCTGTAGCGATGGCTACATCAATATCTCCATGAGACTTCTCATCATATCTGCGAACCCAGTTTTCATTCACGTTTTTCATGCCCACGATATACATCGGTGCTGTTTTAAACCACTCACGATCGTAGCACTCCTGGAGTTTCTCCTTAGCCTCATCCGAGCGGACGATGAGCCAATGCCAAGGCTGTCTGTTCACTGCCGATGGAGCCAGTCGCACACACTCCATTATGTAATCCACATCCTCCTGACTTACTGCCTCGGAGGTAAACTTGCGAGCCGAGAAACGCTCCTGGCTCAATGCCAACATATTTTTCATACCATTTCGTTTTAAACTTTTTAATCCTTCTATAAACACATTCTATTTTTCTTTTCAGAAATCGAAAGCATTCACCTTTTTAAAAGGCAAAATTACAAAAAAAACACGAAAAGCCCAAGCCTTTCGGAGATTTTCTTTCTAATCATCCTATGATTTTCCAGAATTTATTTACCCTTAAGGGAAAATATATTTAGCCTTAGGGGAAAATATTTCGAACCTTAAGGGAAATTATCCTAGATAAAGACTAGCGTTTCGAATATTTTTTGTAATTTTGCGACACGAAAGGATTTGTAAGATAAGAAAATGATAGGATTAGCCGACTGCAATAACTTCTACTGTTCGTGCGAACGAGTGTTTCGCCCCGACCTGATAGGAAAGCCCGTGGTTGTTTTGAGCAACAACGACGGGTGCGTCATTGCACGCTCTGAAGAAGCCAAGGCTCTGGGCTATAAGATGGGCGACCCATTCTATCAGGTAAAGGAAAAGCTGGAGGCTGAAGGCGTAGCTATCTTCTCCAGCAACTACACGCTTTATGGTTCACTTTCCAATAGGGTGATGTCGATGCTATCGCACTACTCACCCCATATCGACCAATACTCCATCGACGAGAGTTTCTTCGAAGTGGACAGTTCTATGGCAGAGTCATTCTTCAGGGAATATCTGAAGAAAACTTCTACTTCTCCTGATTATGAATCTTCTGATCACGAATCTCTCCTCCACCGATATGGAGCCAGGATTTCGGCTGATGTGCTCCGAGCCGTGGGCATCCCTATTTCCATCGGAATCGCAGAGACGAAGACTCTGGCAAAAATCGGTTCTAAATTCGCCAAGAAATACAAGGGATATCAGGGCTGTTGTCTCATCGACACAGACGAACGGAGACGCAAGGCGCTGTCTCTCTTCCCCGTAGAAGACGTATGGGGAATAGGCAGGCAGATAGCCCGGAAGCTCGACTATATGGGAATCCGAACTGCTGCCCAGTTTGCGGATAAGAAAGAAAGTTGGGTGCGCAGTCATTTCAACATCACCACGGTGAGAACGTGGAAGGAACTGAATGGCGAAAGCTGCATCAGCATTGAGGAACTGCCGCAAAAAAAGAGCATCTGCACCAGCCGGAGCTTTGCCGGTGAAGGCATCAGCGATAAGGATGTGGTAGAAGAAGCCGTGGCTAATTTCGCCGTGCGCTGCGCCGAAAAGCTGCGACATCAGGGCAGCGTGTGCCAGGGAATCACGGTGTTTGCCTGGACTTCAAGATTCAACGAAAACGTGCCGGAATACACCATCCACGATTCCCTCACCCTGCCCATCGCCACCAATGCTCAGGATGAAATCGTGGGCGCCGCACTCACTATCCTCAGAGCCAGATATCCCAAACCAATGGCTGACAACAGACCCGACCGACCAGGAATGTCATTTAATTTCAAGAAAGCAGGCGTCATCCTGTGGCAAATCTCGCCCGACAGTCCTCGCCAGCAAGACCTCTTCGACCCTATCGACCGAAGCAAGCAAAAAGCGCTGATGGAGGCCATCGATGCCATCAATCGAAAGAACGGACACGGCACCATCCGTCAAGCCGTACAGGGAACCGGTTGCCGATTCGACTTGAAACGGGAATATATGTCGAAGCGGTTTACCACGGATATTCATGAGATTCTGAAAGTGAAAACCCAATGAGATTCAGAATGAGCCTCTTTCTAAAAATGGGCTCCATAAACTAAGAAAATAAATAAGATAACAAGATGAATAAGAATAACGATAACAAGATAAGACTGACATTTCACCCTGCGGAATTCGGAGCCAAGATGCCGATTCCGCTGGCAGAGCAAAGCGTAAAAGCAGGCTTCCCTTCGCCGGCACAAGACTATATGGAGGGAGAGATAGACCTCAACGATATTTTGGTTCGCCATCGTGAGGCCACTTTCTATGTACGTGTTTCAGGCGATAGCATGCAGGATGCAGGCATTCTCGATGGTGACCTAGCCATCGTAGATAGACAGATAGAACCATCCAACGGCAACTTCGTCATCGCCTTCGTGGATGGCGAATTCACCATCAAGCAATTCAAGATGGATGAGAGCGGTGCCTTCGGCTGGCTCATCCCATGGAACAAAAACTTCTCCCCTATCCGGGTAGATGAAACCAACCGCTTCATGATCTGGGGCGTAGTTACCTATGTGATTCATCAGATTGCAGAATAATTTTCTACCTTTTCCTTTGCCACCTCATAAAAAAGTTGTACCTTTGCAGTCGAATTTTCAGCGATGACTAGGCTATATGCCTTCTAAGAATAGAATTTTCAGCAAATATATGTATTTAGTTATTCCAAACAAACAGCAGTAGTTATGAGTATTAATATCAAGAGAAATCAGTTGAAGAGAGTTGTTATCGTAGGTGGCGGACTCGGTGGTCTTCGTTTGGCAGAAGATCTCTGCAATGCAAACCTGCAGGTGGTGTTGATCGATAAGAACAATTTCCATCAGTTCCCTCCGCTTATCTATCAGATTGCCTCGGCAGGTATCGACCCAAGTTCCATCTCCTTCCCGTTCCGCCAGATTTTCCGCAAGCGCAAGAACTTCTACTTCCGCATGGCAGAAGCGAGAGCCGTATTCCCAGACAAGAAGATTCTGCAGACTTCCATCGGTAAGATTGAGTACGATTACCTGGTGTTCGCAGCAGGAACCACCACCAATTTCTATGGCAATGCCAACATCGAGAAATGGGCAATTCCGATGAAGACCGTTTCTGAAGCAATGGGATTGCGCAACGCTGTGCTGAGTAACCTGGAGCGTGCATTGACCTGTGCCACAGAAGAGGAGCGACAGGAACTCCTGAACGTGGTCATTGTGGGCGGTGGTGCCACAGGTGTGGAGATTGCCGGAGCCCTCTCTGAAATGAAGCGCTATGTGATTCCTTATGATTATCCTGATATGGACTCATCTCTGATGCACATTTATCTTCTGGAAGCGGGCGACAGACTGCTCGCCGGAATGTCACAGGACTCTTCTAAGAAAGCATACGAATTCCTTACCAGTATGGGTGTGGATGTACAGTTTGGCAAAATGGTAACCGACTACAAGGACCACAAGGTTCTGATGAAGGACGGTCAGGAGATTCCTACCCGCACATTCCTCTGGGTATCAGGTGTAAAGGCACAGCCTATCACAGGTATCGATGGCGACCATCTGGGCCGTGGTTTCCGAATCGTAGTAGATGAATTCAACCGCATCCCTGGCATGGACGGTCTCTTCGCCATCGGCGACCAGTGTATCCAGACCACAGACCCAGCTTATCCTGGCGGTCATCCACAGTTGGCTCAGGTAGCCATTCAGCAGGCAGCACTCCTGGCTAAGAATATCCAGAAGATTGCCGAGGGAGCCACTGATTCCCAGCTCAAGCCTTTCCGCTACAAGAACCTGGGTTCTATGGCTACCATCGGAAGACACAAGGCTGTAGTAGAGCTTGGCAAGTTCCACAGCCAGGGCTTCTTTGCCTGGGTATTGTGGCTGGTAGTTCACCTCCGCTCTATCCTTGGCGTAAAGAACAAGGTAATGGTAATGCTCAACTGGCTCTGGAAGTATGTAAGCTATAACGATTCTATCCGAATGATTACCTACGCCACCAAGCCTAAGGAGGTGCGCGACCGATTGAAGCGTGAGCAGACCACTCACCTCGGCACCGACTTGCTGGAGAATGAAGAAGAGGAAGAGGAAGCTTAAGATAAGGCGATAGATTAAGTTTAAAAGCTAAGATAAAGAGATAGAAAACGGGTGTATCATTCAATAATATAGATGATACACCCGTTTCTTTTACACTGTTTTCAAAAACAGCTTCTTTTACACTGTTTTCTGAAAACAGCTTTTTTATGCAGATTCCAGAAGTCGATACCTTTATTAAGTAGATTCCCTTATCACGGTTTCACCTCTCAATGCAATTTCCTCTATCCTTCTATAACCTTCGGCAATATGCTCCAGCAGCAATCGGCAACTTTCCTGCGCCATTTTCTCAATAGGCTGTTCCACTACCGTCAACTGAGGATGAACCAAGGTAGCCAAGGCTGTGCCCGACATGCAGCAAAGCGCCACATCCTCCGGAATGCGCAAGCCACGCTTCTGGATAGCACTCTTGGCTCCCAACACAGCAGTCTCCGTAAAGCCAAAGACCGCATCAAAGGATACATTCTTCTCCAGGAAACGCTCCATCACCCAACTACCCTCTTCTGCCGACAAGGCTGGCGACAAGACATCTTGCGCCTGATACTCTATATGAAACTTTTCCAGCGCATCCCGATAGCCCCTCAATCGTTCATAGCTGTTTCGGATATAAGCAGGTCCCGGGATATGAATAATATGCTTATAGCCCTTGCGCAACAAAGCCTCCACCATGAAAAACGACATGATGTAATCGTCCATGTGCACCTGTGAAGCCTTTACCTTCTCCACCGTTCTATCGAAAAACACGATGGGAATGCCCCTTTCTATCACCTTATTATATAGGTCCACATTATGCTCCTTGTCGCATGCACTCATCAGGATGCCATCCACACGCAGCTGCTCCATCATCAGAATGTTCTCTCTCTCCTGCTCAGGATTCTCGTTAGAGATGGCAATCATCACCTTATACCCCTGCTTGCGCAAGATGGCTTGAGCATCATTGATAAAGGTCATATAGAACGTTGTTACGATTTCGGGGATGATGATGCCGATGTTATGGGTACTCTGCTGGCGAAAGTTCACAGCCAGTTCGTTGCGATGATAGCCCATCCGCTCGGCAGTTGCCAATATCTTCTGCAAGGTTTCCGCCTTCACATTACCAGTATCTCCCGAAAGAGCACGCGAAACGGTGGACTTGGAAATCCCCAGTTCCCTTGCAATATCCATGATGGTTACATATTTTGCCATATCTCTTTTTCTTTCTTGTTAAATGCGCCCGCAAAGATACTTATTTTCCATGAAAGCAACAACAAAAAACAGAGAAATCTTTTTGGGAACGGTTGCGGAAAATGGGAACGGTTGCGGGAACGGTTGCGAAAAAAGAGTCGTTTTTTTTTCTTGTTTCTTCTGCAAAATCGTTCTATCTTTGCAGCGTGAAAAAGAAAAACGATTTCTCAAATCGCTCTATTTCTTCACAAGACAAAGAATAAACAACATTAAGTATCACAATCAAACCTAAGAAAAGAAATATGGAACAAGATTCTAAATTTCAAGCAAACAGTTCGCAAGCAGACAATATGCAAGCGAATGTTTCACAAATGAGCAACTCACAAGAGAATCATTCACAGGGAAAGGTTCCCTTCATCAGTAAGCTCGCCTATGGCATGGGCGATGTGGGCTGCAACTTCAGTTGGATGTTCGTGGGCAACTTCCTCATGATTTTCTACACCGATGTGTTCGGAATCAGCATGAGTGCCGTAGCAACCCTGATGCTTGTTTCCCGATTCTGGGATGCCATCAACGACCCAATCATCGGCACACTTACCGATAAGACCCACACCCGATGGGGACGATTCCGCCCATGGCTGCTCTTCGGAGCTCCTATCACGGCACTGGTACTGATACTCACCTTCTGGGCACATCCGGAATGGAGTCAGACAGCCAAGATTATATATATGGCAGTAACCTACTGCATTCTGGTACTGGGATATACCTGCGTGAACCTGCCTTACGGCACACTCTGCGGAGCCATGACGCAAGATATCGATGAGAGAGCCAAGCTCAATACCTGCCGTTCAGTAAGCGCCATGATGGCAATCGGTGTTATCAATATCGTAACAGTTCCGCTCATTAGCTGGTTTGGTGCTGGTGATGCCAAATATGGTTATCTATCAGTAGCGGTTCTCTATGGTATCATCTTTGCAGCTTGCCATTTGTTTTGCTTCCATAAGACAAAAGAGGTAGTTGAAATACCTGTAGGCCAGAAACTTCAATTAAGTGTACAACTTCGTTCTGTGTTGAAGAATAAACCATATCTTCTCGCTCTATTAGGACAGTTGTTCTTCGGTTTTATTCACTATGGGCGCAATGCTGATATGCTCTACTATTTCACTTATGTGGAAGGTTCGGCAACACTTTTTTCCTACTATTCAATGGCCATCATTGTGCCAAGCGTAATTGGTGCAGCATGCTTCCCTATGGTATTTAGAAAGACTGGTAACAAAGGTTTAGCGGCTGCATTCTTTGCCTTTCTTACAGGCATTACAATGATAGGCCTGTACTTCTTCAGCCCTAACGGCAGCGCTATTATGTTTTATTTGTTCTCTGCATTATCATGGTTTTTCTTCTCGGGTTTCAACACAGCCATTTATGCCATTATTCCCGATTGTGTGGAGTATGGTGAGTGGAAGACGGGCATAAGAAACGATGGATTTCAGTATGCTTTCATCTCGTTAGGCAACAAGATAGGAATGGCACTTGGTACATCGCTTTTCGCCATCGCACTTGGTAGTGCCGGATACGTAAGCAATGCTGCACAAAACCCTGACGTGCTAAGCATAATACACCATGCCTTCAGTACAATTCCTGGAGTGTTGTGGATTATCACCGCAGGCTGCCTCTGCTTCTACAAGCTCAATAAGAAGCAATACAAGCAAATTATGATTGATTTAGAGAATAAGAATAAATAAAGTAATGAGTCTTTTTTAAAATGAACTCTGCAAAGAAATTAAGATAAACAGGGATCTTTTATCCTATTAACATAACAAAAAACAAATTTAAAACATTACAATTATGAGACAGGCTATATTGGTAGAACCAAAGCATATCGAATTCAAGGAAGTAGCAGAACCAAAGGCAG
>OLOM01001907.1_pt1 | contig 13334 bp, 8 predicted proteins | sample 1672531 | NCBI WGS metagenome assembly OLOM01 (sample SAMEA3136696, study PRJEB25190) | human gut metagenome | reverse complement strand
CACAGATCCTTTGTATCTCCACCACTCTGAATAAAAGGCTATCTTTTATGAAATTACTGCAACACATACAATATACTTCTCATCCCCAAATGTCAAGAAATTTTTTCTGCAAAATTCTCTTTTGATAAAAAAAAGACAATATCATGAAAACCTGTTGTTTATCCCACAAAGAAAGACCAGACATCTCTGCCTGATCCTTCCTTATGATCATTTTTTACAATGATCCCTTATTTTTTCTTTTTTCTCTTTACCGCAATTCCCGCTGCGCCACCGATTACCACTGCTGCTGCAAGAATTCCAGCCCATACGCCAATCGGTGTATTATCTCCTGTTTTTACAGAAGTACGTCCTGTCGTTCCTCCGTTATCAGATGTTCCGCCTCCTGGTGTATTGTTATCCTGAGAAGGAGTTACAGACGGCTGTCTTCCCGGTGTTGGAGTCGCTGTTGGCTCAGGTTCTGTCTCCTGGCTGTTTGTAATCTCAATACTGTTGATATAGCTTTCGCTCTTATTCAGAACTACATCGCCTTCACCACTTACGTCAAACAGGAATGTGTCCTTATCAATCGGATTTCCTTCTTCATCTGTCTCCATTACTGTATAAGTAACAGAATCCGGTTCCTCATTTGCCTCGAAAGAAACCTCGGCCCTTACTGAACCATTCTGTTCAAGTTCTACATTATTGATCAGTGTAAGTGTTCCATCAGACTCTTCTCTGAAAATACCGGCATAGAAAGTATCCGCTACTGTATCTTCGTTTCCGTCGACAAGGACTTTCTTGGTAATATCAATATATCCTCTTAAGGAGAATCCATCCGGAATAAAGTAATAGTAGTTATTTACATAGGATACAGATTCCGCTGTTCCGCTCCGGCTGACAGAAGCTTCATTGGATTCATTTTCATCAGCATCTGTAACATTGTAATAGAATGACTGTCCATCCTCAACTTCGATCATATCATTGATCGCCATCGGATCTCCGTTTTCATCCAGCTCAAACACATAATAGGTTCCATCCGGCACATTGGACCAGGTCGCTGTCCCGCTGTGTGCATTGACAAGATGAATATCCTTCATATAGTCACTTCGAAATGGAATGGTTCCCTCTTTATCCAGAAACAGGCCAACCTTATAAACCGCATCATCTGCTTCCATGTCAAGAATATCAAAATTTTTGTCAATATAAAACAGCTGCTTTGTAACCTGGATCTTTGTTTCTTTTCCACCGTCATTTGTCACAGCTTTTGGATATGCCTGCACATCATAGGTCCATCCGGTTCCCTCTTCTGCAAAAGGAACAGAAAGAAGCATCGGTGAAACAGACACCTTGCCTTCCGGATTATCCTGTACGATCAGATACATACCTTCCTGCTGATTGCTGTACACGATTTTTCCCTGTGCGTCTGACTGCTTTTCAACTCCGGTAAGTCCGATCTTTTTTACCGCAGCAGAAAGAGTCTCTGCCGCAGAATACCAGTCTTCCGCTGTTTTCAGATTTTCAAAATCAATTCCTGTAAACTGAAGCACACTGTCTGTCACAAAATGTACATTTCCATCAAATGTCACACTTCCCACTTTGTAAAGTGTCAACTTCACATTGGGGATTGGCACCACTGTCCCATCGTCTCCGGTTTCCTGGATCTTCAGATTGATATTTCCGTTTTTTCCCGCCTCATAATCTCCGGCAAAAACAGCAGTTGTTATACTTCCGATCAGCAGCGCAGCCGTTATCAATAATGTCAGAAAGCTGCTTAAAATATTTTTACGCTTAGTTCTCTTTTCCACTTTTTCCCGCCTCCTCTTTATTTCCTGATCTTCTCCGTTTTCCGCCATTTCGAATAATCAGGTAGACCAGCAGTATCAGGATTACAAGCACCGCACTTCCCGCAGTCATAATCTTCTTAGGATCTGTCTGTGCAATCTTCTGCGGAATTGTATTATCAGCTTCTTCTTTTTCCACATATTCCGTTCGGATTCCCCTCACAAGAAGTCTGTGCGTATTTACTCCATACGGAGTACAGGTCACAAGTGTTACATGATCTTCCCCTTCAACAATGTCCAGCTCTTCAGTTTCAGATGGAAGTACTGTTTTGATCTGATCCACTTTATATGCCAGATTTTTTCCCAGAATATGCAGGATAAAAATATCTCCTTTTTCTATCTGATCCAGATCTGTAAACAGTTTTGCACTGGGAAGTCCTCTGTGCGCCGCCAGAACAGCATGTGTGCCCGGCCCACCAATGGGAAGACTTGTCCCTTCCACATGACCTGCACCTTTTTCCAGAACATTTTTGCTCAGGCCATGATAAATTGCCAGCTTTGCCTGAATCCTGGGGATCTCTATACTTCCCATCAGCCCATCACCATTAGGATCCAGAACCTCGTCATAGGGATGTGTCGGTTCGTAGTCTTCCTCCTCATCAAACGCATCTACTATAGAATTCACCGGATGTTCTGCATTATATTCTTCAGCCTCTTTCCAGAGCTTTTCATAGTTATCTGCGGAGAGGTCTGAAACTGCCTGATCGTAATTACTGATCAGCAAGGCATTTCTGTACTGATTCCACATATCGCTGAATGTTGGATAGAAAAAAATTCCTGCGCCTGCCAAAAACGCTGCTGCAATAAAAATATTAAGAATAACATTTTTCTTTTTTCTCTTTTTCCCCATGTATTATTTCCTATGTTGTTTTCTGTTCTGAATATAATTTACTGCTGCCACAAGAATTACTGCGATCACAATTCCCACAGCAACACAAAGTGCAAGCATCGGGCCTGTCGGATTTGTTATTCCTGTTGCTTTCTGCTCTGTCTTCTGGATCTCCTTTGCATTCTCAACAGAAATCCTGTGGCCTCTTACCAGTATCCTGTGGGTATTCACTGCATATGGTGTACACGTTATAAGCGTCACATAATCTGCGCCGTCTTTAATAGCCAGAGATTCTGTCTCCTCCGGAAGAACTGTCAGTATCTGATCCACTTCATATGCCAGTGTTCTGTCAAGAACATGCAGGTAAAAAACATCTCCTTTTTCCACAAGATTCAAATCTGTAAAAAGCTTTGCGCTTGGGAGGCCCCTGTGTGCGGAAAGAATACAATGCGTGTTCTCGCCGCCAACAGGAAGACTGCTTCCAAATAGATGTCCGGCACCTTTTTGCAGCGATTCCTCTGTGGTGTAATGATAGATCGGAACTTTTACATCAATCACAGGAATCTCCACATAGCCCATCATTCCATCGCCATTCAGGTTCAGAAGGGACTCATATGTACTGTCCGTCTTTCCATCTCTTATTGAAAAAGCATCCGGCACGCTTTCCTGTTTGATCTGCTCGTTATATTCCTCTGCTGCCTTCCACATGCTGTCAAGTTCCTCCGAATTATTATTCGAAGAAACACTGCTGCTATATTTACTGATCAGAAGATTATCCCTGTGCTTATTCCAGGCATCGCTGACCATCGGATACAGCAGTATGGACAATCCTATCAGAAACAGCAACCCAAGTCCAATATAATTTTTTTTCTTATTTTTTCTCATAGGTTTCTCCATACTGTTGTATTACCACTCCCGGCCTCTTCGGAGGCCGGGCGGTAACTGATTTACTTAATTATTGCTTTGGTTAAACTGATCGTTCTGATGATTACTCCTCAGATCCTTTTCTGCGGCTGATGAAGAAAGCACCAGCAGCACTGGCCATAACTACAACACCGATGATAGTGAAGAGGTATGTTCCCATTCCACCTGTGGATGGAAGCTGAGCAATCTTAGTATTAATAACATCTGTTACTGTTGTAGTTTCTGTGATTGTTTTAATTGTTCCGGTTGTTTCATATGTTGCTTTGTAAGTAGAAGTATTTTCTCCATCAATTTTAATTGTTAATGTATCAAGTTTTCCCTCTGTAGTATATGTTGCAGAAATTACAACTGGAATCTGTCTGGTATTAAGAGTAAATCCTGAAGGAGCTTTTGTCTCAACAAGTGTATATTCGCCTGCATCAAGTCCCTCAAATGTAAGTCCACCATCTACACCTGTTGTAGCTGTATAAACCTTACCTGTTTTCTTATTGGTTAATGTAAATTCTGCACCTTCTTTAACCTCAATTACCTTATCCGCTTCAAGTCCACTCTCTGTTTTACTTGTACTGATTACCTTACCATCAGCATCAACCTTGATGATCTGGTTAATCTTCTTATTATAATCCTGGATACTTGCAGATAATGCTGCACCAATAGAGAATGTATAAGTATATGTGGTGCTTTCTGTCTCTTTTGTGTCATCTTCATCTGCAGGGTTGTTGGAATAAACAAGTTTAGCTGTATTTGTATTCGGATCAAAGTTTTTCTCTGCCTGATTATTTACAGTTGCAGAATATGTTACTTTGATTTCTTCATTTCCGTGAGCTAATGCATAATTACTATCAATCTCAAACTCAAATCCATCCGCATTAGTTGTTAATTTTCCCATTTTTGAATCTACTGCAGCTCCATTAATTTTAATGCTATCTGGAGCTAATGTAAGACCTTTGCTTAATGTATCTTTAATTTTCAAGATTACCTTTGTGTACTGTTTGCTGTAAGATGGGATGTGAGTTGTAATCTCATAATTAACGATATCACCAATAGCAACATCATTTCCATTTTCTACATAAGGTTCATCTTTAGTATCTGTTCCATATGCTGTAGTAGAACCTGTGATTTTTTTCTCGATAGATGGCTGAGTAGATTTTGCATATGCTTCTCCACCTAATGCCCAATTTCCATCAGCATTTACAGGACCAGCAGTCATTGTATTATCACTACCACTTGCACTGTAAGCTACACCGAGAAGCATTGGATTATAAACTTCATTAACAGTTCCTGTTACGAGTACAATCCAATAACCAGGAGCTAATTGAGCTTTAAATCCCTCTGTTCCTGCTGCAGTCATAGATGTTGATGGCAGAGTTGCAAGCAGAGTACCATTTTTTACGATATTAGCAACTTCTATCTGAGTCGGTGCAAGCACATTTCCTAATGCTACATCCTTATTTACTGTTTCATATCCAATAAAACCGTTTCCTGATTTATCATACTGTGCTTTTGTAATCTGATATGCGGTAACTGTCGCTCCCGCTTCTACATTATGCACTACTGCTTCTGCCGTGTCGCTTTCACTAGGAATTGCCGCAAATACAGATGCAGCCATACCAAGCACCATAATCGCTGCCATCAGTATTGCACTGACTTTCTTAAATAAATTCTTCATATCTTTGCTCCTTTCTTTATTGCTCTTTTTCTTTTTCAATCTCCCCGTGTTTCATTTACAATTAATGTGTTACGATCTTTCTGCTTCTTCCTCCTTTCGTTTATTCGTTATAAACAACAGGAGTGCAGTTGCAAGAATCGCCACACCACTGATTGTAAACCCGTAGATTCCCGGTCCGCCGGAACTTGGCAAAGAATAAAGTTTTGTATTTGAAATTATTTTTACTGCGTCGAATTCCAGATTTTCTCCGTCTCTCACAGTTACCTCAATTCCATCACTCAGAAGTGAATATCTCTGAGGAGCCTTTGTTTCAATAATTGTATATGTTCCCGGCTCCAGCTCACTGAATTTTGCCTTACCTTCTGAATTTGTTGTTACTGTAATGACATTTCCATTTTTATCTGTTACATCCTCCCCATCCTTCTGAAGCTTAAATTCCGCTCCGGCAAGAAGAAGTTCAGAATTTTCACTGTCAACCTTAATGATCGTTATTGAACAGAATCTCTGATTTGTAACTGTAATATTTTTCTGCATTTTATTCTGTTCATCAACTGTCAGATTACTGTAGTCTACTTTATATTCAGCATCTCCGATCATTATTGTTGTATCAGTTCTTACATAGCCTGTATCTGTTTCATTTACCTTAATAGTAAAATCTGCATTCTCGTTGCCTGCTGCCGGTCGAAGCTCCTTCACCACATATTCAATTCTGAAATCAAGCTTATCAAACACTGCCTCATAATTATTATCAGTATTAAGTTCCAGATATTTACCTTCCACCGGTGTTAATGTCTCTACGCCATCATTGACTGTCTTCTGATATAGGCCTGCATAAACAGGAACCGTTCCGGCGATTTCAGAAGATCCTGCCTTCCATACCTTATTCACCTTGATCTTGCTGTATGGAGTATTTGTAACAGTTACTGCTGCATCATAATACAGTTTGACAGTTCCTGCATTTCCAACTACAGCCTCTTCATCCTGATGACCAGTCTCTCCTGCCCTTACTATATTCCTGGTCTCATATACAGGATTTTCATACTTTTCCTGATCCTCTGCACTAAGAACCTCTGTCACCCTGTAATAAGTGCCGGAAAGAATTCCTGTTATAACAACTGTAAAATCTTTTCTAATTCCGGAAACAACTCCATTCTCAATGGTTCCGCATACAATTGCAGTTGTTCTATTATTCGTAAGCTGGTTCTGGTCATTATAGTAATAATAATTTCCACTGCTATCTTTTAAATAATAATCTCCGGAATAATTCTGAAGCTCCTGTTCGCTGGCTCCCAGTTTAATATTAAATGTAAACGTATCTGAAGTTTCCACATCTGGATTCATCTTCTTGGTAATCTGAAGCTCTCGACTGTTTGCTGCTGAACAGTTATTGGTATAAACCACAACCGGTCTCATACTTACTTCTTTTTTATCAGTCTCAACGCTCTTGATTACTCCCTTTCCAGCCTCCTGATTATTTTCATCATACTCTGTATAACCTGTATCATTAATCGTGATCTGGCTGTATTCATCAGACTTTACTCCAATTTCTTTTACATAATATTTCCTGTTCGCCTGCAGATCTGTAAAAATTGCAGATTCATCTGGTTTCAGATAAAATACATTTTGATACTTCTTTCCGTTGATGATCTCACCAGTACCATCTTCACCATTATAAAAAGTAATCGCTTTATCTTTTACCGGCTTGCCGGCATTTCCATAATATGCAGAACTGTTTAAAAGCTCATATTCTGTATCTGAATATGTTTCATTTTTCTGTGCGCCTGTACTTAATGCTTTCTGTGCATATAACTGGAATGCAAATTTTACATTACTGTATTTTTCCTTGTCAGTATTGCTGAGCTCTTTTCTTACTTCAACCTGACCGCTTGGAATAACCTGAATATTGAACTTCACATGAAGATTGGAAGCACCTGCGCCTCGTTCCATGTAAAACATCTTAAATGTATGGGTCGTATAATCCTTAAATGTATTTCCTGTGAAATAATTTCCAACCTTGCTATCATCCCAACCTGTTCCATCCGGAAATACTCCTGCTGTCTGGAATATTGCTTTCAGTGTAGTGCTGGATTCCACCGGGTCATTACCTGTCTGGCAATCCTTCCAGCTTACAACGCCTGTATTGAAGTTGATCTTACCGGAATGTGCATCATGTACACCTCCAATATCAAGAACCAGCACACCATCAATATAGATCCACATGTCATCGTCGCCGTTGAATTCATAGATCATATCCTGCTTGGTTGAACCATCGGGAAGTGTTGCTTTTCCATTCTTTGGCTGCAGGAAATTAGCTCCCATATACATGCTGAAATAATAATCGTTTGTTCCCTGAGTCAGATAAAGTTCTCTGCCTTTTTCCGGATCAGTATCAGCTAACTTCTTTCCATCTTCGTCATATAGATTCGCATTTGTTGAAAATTTTCCATTTGCGATTTCATTATATGGCATGAAATTTCCACGTTTATAAAAATATCTGTCTTCGTTTTTCGGCGTTCCGATCACATCATAAACTGTAAAATTTGAATTATCAGATCCCAGATAAGCATAATTCTTAAAACTGCTGTACTCGTAATATCCTGTTGAATCATAAACTGATTTTAAAAATAAATGATTCACTTCTTTTCCATTGAACAACGACTCCAGATTTGTCCCTGAATTTGATGCAATTGGATATCCATTATTTCCCAAAAGAGTCCTTAACAGATTCTTTTTGATACTTCCATTACCATAAGAACCTCCAATATCAATTCTGGAATTACTATCTGGACCAATGGCAACATTATTTCCATCCAGGTTTTTCATTGTCATTGTGATTCCATCACTGGTATGATTCACAGTTCCAACAGTTTCCGGATTCTTTGCATAAACAAAATATACGGTACCACTGACATTGTTCCAACTGTTACCTGAGTCAGCACTGCTATACTGATTTTTTTGCTTTGAATAACGTAGCCTTTTAATTTCAGTTCCTGTATCTTTCGCTGTTGAACTTACTTTTGCTTTATAAAAAGAATAATTTCCAACATTTTGAATCTTTCCTGCAATATTGCTTACGCTATACTCAGTTCCACTGTTCAAAGATACTGAACTGTTTTGTCCAATTTCGTTTCCGGCAGTATCTACTACCCGTATACTTAATTTACTATTAGTATTGGTCCACGTGATCGTAAATACTGAAAAGCTTTCCGTCTCAAACTCTGCCTTCTGGATTTCACCTTTCGCACTGGTTTCCACACTGGCTGTTCCGTCCTGGGTCATATCTACAACAGACTGCACATTGCCATCCTCATCTTCAACCAGATGCATTACTGAAATATCAAATGTCTGCTGCGCTGCATTCTCATTTTCACCACTCTGGAAAAGCTGATCATTCTCTGCATTGTCTGCACCATCAAGACTGAATGTTTCCGCGCCTGCTGTTTCCCTGATTTCTTCCGGAGCTTCTGATTTCTGATACTCCATGGAAATCTTAACTTTTCCAGCTTCAGGATTAATCTTTTCACCATCGCTGCCTGCAAAATAAATATCGTAAGCCAGAAAACCTTCAATGGAATAATTTTCGTTCTTCGCCTTATTCTCAAGCTGTGATGCTACTTCTGAATATTGAGCAGTTTCTTTTTCCACCGGAGTTACAATGAATTCCGCATCTTTCGGGATAACTCCGCTCTCAGCAGTTGCTGTTACAATTACATTATCTATGGTTTTGGTATAAGTAACTGGCTCTTCCAGTTCCATGTCTGCGACTTCTTCCTCCGCTGGTTCTTCCTCCTCCTTTTCAATCAACTGAGCCATATCGCTTCTTATGTAGGCTTCTGCTTCATTCCAGGACACCTTGTACCATGTTATTCCGTCTTCTGCTGTTACTGTTTCCAGAAGCGGAAGTCTTGTCCCTGAATTTACGGTATCAATTACTTCCGCTTCTTCAGATGGACTTACATGAAGATTTACATCATCTGCAATAACTTCGATATAACTTATCTCTGTTTCTGCATCCTGATCTTCCTCCGCCTCAGAATCATCTTTCTCTGCATTCTCAGAATCCTGTGGATTTTCTCCATCTGCTTCATCAGCATTCTTCTCCGGATCCGCTTCCGGGTTACCGTCGGGATTCTCTGGCTGATTCTCATCTCCCTGTCCGTCCGAATTTTCTGCTGGCTGCTCTTCCTCCTGTCCATCCTGATTCTCTGCTGCCTTTTCCTCTTCCTGCACATCCGGATTCTCTGCTGCCTTTTCCTCTTCCTGTCCATCTGGATTCTCTGCTGCCTTTTCCTCTGCCTGTCCATCTGGATTCTCTGCTGTCTTTTCCTCTGCCTGCACATCCGGATTCTCCACTGGCTGTTCTGGCACCGGTACTTCTGTCTCACTGTCTGTAAAATCCGCTTCCTCACTGTTTCCTTCAGTCTGTCCAACATCTCCTGCCTCTTCATTGACTTCCGGCTCAGCACTGACTTCTGCAGAGTCCCACATCACCGCAAACACTGCATTATTACCAGTTTCCACCTGCACGGTCTCAAGCTGTCTGTAATCATTTACATTCAGGACTTTCAGTTCTCCACCCGCCTGCAGTTCATACACATCCGTATCACCAGTACTGCCGTTATAACGAAGTTTCTGAACCGTTACATTGGTGTTAGCCATATCATTAAGTTCCGGTGCTGTCAGTGTCTTACTTTCAATTGTTATCTTTACTCTGCCGTTTGGATCAACTCTGTTTCCTCCGGCATCCACAAAATACACATCATATGCCAAAAAACCTCTCAGGCTGCTGCCTTTGTTTTCAGCTATCCATGTAAGCTTCTGAGATACTGTATCATAAGATACGGATGAATTGCCGCTTACAGTATCTACTCTAAAAGATGCGTTCTGTGGAATCGCTCCTTCGTCCTGCGCTTCTGCAGTCACCCTGACTGCATCGTTTTCATATGTAAGCATTGATTGCTGTACCTGCTGTTCCTGGTCTGCACTGTCTGAATCTGATATGACTTCTTCGGCGGTCCAAACGGAATCCTCTGTGCCATCCGTAAACAACTCTTCCGTCCCATCTCCAAATATTTCATCCGCGGAGATCGTGTATGCACTTGGCATACAGGACATCGTCAACGCCAAAGCCACCGTGAATGCCAGGATTTTTTTGATCTTAACATTTTTCAATTTCTTCATATCTTTCCCGCTTTCCTGTGTGTGCATTAACGTGTACTATATTTTTTATTACCTTCCTTTCGTTTTTATTCCTTTCTTTTTTAAGAACTTCAGGTTTTTTGTTCCGCACTGAAAATTTTTCTCGAACAGCCTTTTTGACCCTAACATCATTATTTCTGAGTATCAAAATAGCTGTCAATACTGACAGCTATTTTTAACTCGTCCGATATATAACCAAAACACTTCTCTTTAAGCTCTTTATATGTTTTCAGTGCTTTTCGAAGTATTCTCATTAAATATCCGACTCTTCATGAAATTTATTATATAATGCAGAATATAATTGTGTAAGGCTCATTTTTCCACAAAAAAGTGCCCCTTTACTTCAACATATAATCTTTCAGTTCACTCCTTTTATTCACATTAAGCTTGGAAAAAATATCAGTAAGATAATGCTTCACAGTATTTACAGCGATTCCCAGATATGCGGAAATCTCCTTATTCGACCAGCCCTCACCTGCCAGCATTGCAATAGAAAACTCCATTGTTGACAGTTCATTTGTTACTTTCCCCTTTGTCTGAGGATTATGTATGGACACCCAACTCCTGCTAAAAGATAAAACCCCCTCCGTGATACGCCTGTACATATCCGGATTGCTCTTGCGTATGCAGGCTTCCAGGAGCCCACGCAGAAGTCCGTGATGTTCTATAAAAGGCTCGATAAAATTATCCTTTTCAGCCAGATTCCATCCTTTCATCAACTCTTCCCGTGCATCCTCGATACATTTTCTGTTGATACTGCACATTGCCAGCATACACTGAATATAGATCATACTTACAGGATACACTTCCCGGGTCATAGCCAGTGCTGCCCAGCACATCCCATATGCACTCCAATACTCTCCATTCAGATATGAATGGTGTGCCATTACATACACAGCAAAAAGTCGCACCCCTTCCGGCAGCTTACTGCTGTATTTCCACAGTGAAGGAATTCCATCCGTTGGAAGATGAAGAAGAACTGCTCCTGCATATCTCGCAAAAACACATACAGCCAGTGTTTCCTCGGAAACCTTTTTTCTCATGGCAAGCTTCAGGCACTCCTGGATTTCTTCCAGACCACGCTGTACAGCCACCAAATTTCCCAACGTCATATTTGAATATCCATAAATCATACTCGCAGAAAGGCGCAGCTCCATGATCTCACTTGTCAGATAACGTTCCGCAATCTCACTGCTGGACTCAGCTTCTCCCATGAAATAAAAAAGCTCCGCCTGGGCAATATTCCGGACATCCATATCTTCAAAACCAGCTACGATTTCCCGGGCTTTGCCCGGTTCAAAAGAAGAATTTAAAAGTGGCATTACAGTATATTTATTCATCTCTATTTATCTCCTTTTCTGTCTGTCCAGACCTGAAAAGCTCCCTGATGTCCGATTGCCTGACGCAGCCCCCAGCTACATTCATCAACTATAACTCTTATTTTAAGTATAACTGAAATTGTCCAAAAATGAAAACTCTTTGTTAAATCTTGCCAGGAAACAATCAAACAAAAGAGCTCTCAGACCACAGGACCAAAAGCTCTCTTCTCAATATTCACATATTCAGTTCAATCATCCAACACGAAGACGGAATTTCTGAATTTCCTTCTCACTGGAAACTCTCTCGATCTCAGCCCCAAGACTTCTCAGTTTATCCTCGAAATTCTCATATCCACGCTGAATATAAACAATATCATCAACAATCGTTATACCCTCAGCAGCCAGGCCTGCAATAACAAGTGCAGCACCAGCGCGAAGATCCGGAGCACTTACACGCGCACCAGTAAGCTTCTTCACCCCATCAATGATAGCAGAGTTGCCCTCCACCTTAATGTTCGCACCCATACGTGAAAGCTCATCTGCATATTTGAAACGGTTCTCAAAAATACTCTCTGTAACAATACTTGTACCCTCAGCAAGTGCAAGAGTAACTGCGATCTGTGGCTGCATATCTGTAGGATATCCTGGATATGGCAAAGTCTTTACATGAGTGCGGTGAAGTGTATGCGGTGCACGCACGCGAACTGCATCATCAAACTCCTCAACCTCGCATCCGATTTCCTCAAGCTTCGCTGTTGTAGCTTCAAGATGCTTCGGAATGACATTACGAACTGTAATATCACCACCTGTTGCTGCTGCTGCAAACATAAAAGTTCCAGCCTCGATCTGATCCGGAATAATAGAATACTCTGTACGATGAAGAGTCTCAACACCACGGATACGGATCACATCAGTACCTGCTCCCTTGATATTAGCTCCCATACTGTTCAGGAAATTGGCAACATCAACAACATGCGGCTCTCTCGCAGCATTCTCGATAATTGTACGGCCTGCTGCCATGGAAGCTGCCATCATGATATTGATAGTCGCACCAACAGAAACCACATCAAGGAAAATATGGCTTCCGTGAAGATTCTCAGCTCTGGCAACGATAGCACCATGACAGATATCCACATCAGCGCCAAGAGCGCGGAATCCTTTCAGATGCTGGTCGATCGGTCTGCTTCCGATATTACATCCGCCCGGAAGCGGAACTTCTGCATGTTTATATTTTCCGAGCAATGCGCCCAGAAGATAATAAGATGCTCTGATCTTCTTGATAAATTCATAATCTACACTGAGATTGCCGATGGTAGAACCGTTGATCTTTACAGTAGATTTATCTACACGTTCAACCTGGGCACCGATCTCAGAGATTGCCTCAAGGAGAACATTGATATCTCTTACATCCGGCAGATTCTCAATTAATATAGTTTCATCAGTCATAATGGCTGCTGATAATATTGCAAGAGCAGCATTCTTCGCGCCCGCAATATCCACTTCTCCAACAAGAGGATTACCGCCTTTAATCACATACTGTTCCATAACACACCTCTATTATTTACTCCTCTATG
>OLOM01001906.1_pt1 | contig 13341 bp, 7 predicted proteins | sample 1672531 | NCBI WGS metagenome assembly OLOM01 (sample SAMEA3136696, study PRJEB25190) | human gut metagenome | reverse complement strand
CTGCGAGGTCACCTTGGTGCCGTGGGACACCCCCGCGGACGAGGCCCTCGCGCTCGCGCCCGACGGGATCTTCTTCTCCAACGGCCCCGGCGACCCCGAGACCGTGCCCCCTGTGGTCGAGGCCGTCCGCGCCTGCCTGGGCAAGCTGCCTGTTTTCGGCATCTGCCTCGGCAACCAGGTCATCAGCATGGCTGCGGGCGCGACCATCGAGAAGCTCCCCTACGGCCACCACGGTGGCAACGAGCCGGTGATGAACCTGCTCACCGGCAAGGTCGAGATCACGGCGCAGAATCACAACTACGGGCCCGTCTTCAGCACCTTCGGCCCGCTTATCCCCGAGCTCTCCGGCGGCTTCTCCGAGCACGCCAACGACCTGCGGTTCTGGTCTGAGCGCCGCATTGCCCCAGTCGTCCAGACCGAGCGTTACGGGCGCGTGCGCCTGACCCACGTCAACCTCAACGACGGAACCCCCGAGGGCATCCAGTTCCTCGACGTGCCCGCCTTCAGCATGCAATACCACCCCGAGGCCAAGCCCGGCCCCAACGACTCGACGTATGCCTTCGCCGCGTTCGCGCGCCTCATGGACGGCGAGCCCGACTACCTTGCCATCGACGTCCGCGAGGGGAGGCGCTTCTAATGCCCAAGCGCACCGACATCAAGAAGATCCTCATCATCGGCTCCGGCCCCATCGTCATCGGCCAGGCCTGTGAGTTCGACTACTCCGGCACCCAGGCTTGCAAGGCGCTGCGCCAGGAGGGCTACGAGGTCGTCCTCGTGAACTCCAACCCGGCGACCATCATGACCGACCCGGAGACCGCCGACCGCACCTACATCGAGCCCATCACCGCCAACTCCGTGGCCAAGGTCATCGAGAAGGAGCGCCCCGACGCGCTTTTGCCCAACATGGGCGGCCAGACCGGCCTCAACTGCGCCGTCGCCCTCGCGCACGCCGGCGTGCTCGAGAAGTACGGCGTCGAGGTTATCGGCTGCGACATCGACTCCATCGAGACCGGCGAGGACCGCGAGCTGTTCGCCGCGGCCATGAAGGACATCGGCCTCGACGTGGCCAAGTCGGGAATCGCGCACACCATCGCCGAGTGCGAGGCCTGCGTGGACGAGCTCGGGGGCTACCCCGTGGTCATCCGCCCGTCCTTCACCCTGGGCGGCGCCGGCGGCGGCATTGCCTACGACCACGACGACCTGCTGCGCATCTGCGAGCAGGGCCTTGCGCTCTCGCCCGAGACCGAGGTCCTCGTCGAGCAGTCCATTGAGGGCTGGAAAGAGATCGAGATGGAGGTCATGCGCGACGTCGCCGGCAACGGCGTCATCGTCTGCTCCATCGAGAACCTCGACCCGATGGGCGTCCACACCGGCGACTCCATCACCGTGGCTCCCTGTCAGACGCTCAACGACTACGAGCTCCAGCGCCTGCGCGACTATTCCATCGCCATCCTCGAGCGCGTCGGCGTCGCCTGCGGCGGCTCCAACGTGCAGTTCGCGGTGAACCCCGAGGACGGCCGCGTCATCGTCATCGAGATGAACCCCCGCGTGAGCCGCTCCTCCGCCCTGGCCTCGAAGGCCACGGGCTTCCCCATCGCGAAGATGGCGGCGCTTCTTTCCGTCGGCTACACGCTTGACGAGATCCAGAACGACATCACGCACTCCACGCCCGCCTGCTTCGAGCCCTCCATCGACTACTGCGTGGTCAAGATCCCGCGCTTCGCGTTCGAGAAGTTCAAGGGCGCGAGCGACCGCCTGAGCACCCGCATGAAGGCCGTCGGCGAGGTTATGGCCATCGGCTCCACCTTCGAGGAGGCTATGCAGAAGGCCATGAGGTCGCTCGAGCAGGGTCACGCCGGCCTCGGCGCGGATGGCAACGACGACTTTGAAGAGGAGAACTTCGCCCAGAAGGTCTCCACTCCGACCCCGGAGCGAATCCTCTACGTGGCCGAGGCCCTTCGCCGCGGCTGGTCGGTCGAGCAGGTTTTCGCCGCCACGAAGATCGACCAGTGGTTCCTCCACCGCATCGCCGATATCGTCGCCGCTGAGGGCCGCATCCGCGAGCTGGGGCTTTCCGGCCTTGACGCCGAGCACATGCTCGCCGCCAAGCAGATGGGCTTCTCGGATGCGCAGATCGCGCACCTCACCGGGCAGCGCGAGGACACCGTTCGCGCGATCCGCGAGGTGCTGGGCGTTCGCCCGCTCGTCAAGACGGTCGACACCTGCGCCGGCGAGTTCGCGAGCCGCACCTCTTACCACTACTTCACCTACGAGCGCGGCGGTGCCTCGGAGTTCCGCGAGGCGACCAAGCCCCGCGCGGTCATTCTCTCGGCCGGCCCCAACCGCATCGGGCAGGGCATCGAGTTCGACTACTGCTGCTGCCACGCGGCCTACGCCCTGGAGGCCAAGGGTTACGAGACCGTCATGGTCAACTGCAACCCGGAGACCGTCTCCACCGACTACGACACCTCCGACCGACTCTACTTCGAGCCGCTGACCTTCGAGGACGTGATGAACATCATCGAGGTCGAGCGCCCCGAGGGCGTCATCGTCACGCTCGGCGGCCAGACCCCCATCAATCTCGCCAAGCGCTTGAAGGCCGCGGGCGTCCCCATCATGGGCACGCAGCCGGAGGCCATCGACCTCGCCGAGGACCGCGACCGCTTCGCCGCGCTGCTCGATAAGCTCGAGATCGCCTACCCGCCCTCGTCGACCGCCGAGACCGTGGCCGACGCCAAGGCCGTCGCCCGCCGCGTGGGCTACCCCTTGCTCGTCCGCCCGAGCTATGTGCTCGGCGGCCGCGGCATGGGCATCGTCTACGACGACGACGACCTCGTGAAGTACATGGGAGAGGCCACCAAGGTGAGCCCTGACCACCCGGTCTACCTCGATGCCTTCCTCGAGGACGCCATCGAGCTCGACGTCGACGCCCTGTGCGACGACGAGGAGTGCTACGTCGGCGCGGTCCTCGAGCACATTGAGGAGTGCGGCATCCACTCGGGCGACTCCGCCTGCTGCTTCCCGCCCTTCTCGCTCTCGGACGCCATCGTGGCAAAGATCCGCGAGACCACCCGCAAGCTCGCGCTCTCGTGCCACATCCGCGGCCTCTTGAACGTCCAGTACGCCGTCCGCGACGAGCAGGTCTTCGTCATCGAGCTGAACCCGCGCGCGAGCCGCACGGTGCCGTTCTCGTCCAAGGCCACGGGCGTGAGCCTCGCCAAGTACGCCGTGCGCATCATGAGCGGCGAGAAGATCCGCGACCTCGGCCTGCCATCGGAGGACGCCGATCGCGGCTACTACGCCGTCAAGGAGGCCGTCATGCCTTGGAGTCGCTTCCCGGGCGCCGACGTCACCCTGGGGCCCGAGATGAAGTCCACGGGCGAGGTCATGGGCCTTGACGTGACCTTCCCCAAGGCCTACGCGAAGACCCGCGAGGCCATCGACTACGACGTCCCGCAGTCCGGCACCGTCTTCCTCAGCGTCTGCGACCGCGACAAGCGCTCCATCGCCCCTGTGGCGCTCTCGCTTCTGCACCTGGGCTACGACCTCGTGGCCACGAGCGGCACGGCAAAGACTCTCAAGGCCGCCGGCATCCCCTGCGAGGTCGTCAGGAGGATATCCGAGGCGAGCCCGAACATCGGGGACATGCTCGCCGAGGGCAAGATCAGCTTCATGGTCAACACCCCGCACGGGCACCGCTCCCGCGGCGACGGCGCCGTCCTGCGCTCGGAGGCCGTGAGCCGCGGCATCGACATGGCGACGACCATGTCCGGTGCGGTGGCGCTCGTCCAGGCCATCAGCGCCCTGCGCCAAGGCCCGCTCGACGTATATGCCCTGCAGGACCTGCCCCAGGCCCGCTAGTCCCTGCAAGACCCTTCGCAGGCCCGTTGAGCCCGCCGGATCAGCACCAGCCCTACTTGTCTTTGGAGGCCCCTGCGCGACCGTGCGCGGGGGCCTCCTCGCCACGGCGGCGCGCCTCTGTGCAAATCCCATGTCGTTTGGGGTTTTTCTCGTAATTTGTTATTATTGGACGGCTGTGCGACCACTGCGGGCGTGGCGGAACTGGTAGACGCGCTGGATTTAGGTTCCAGTGGGGGAGACTCCGTGAAGGTTCGAGTCCTTTCGCCCGCACCATCGCAGCAACATAGGAACTAGCTGGCGGGGAAGGCCCGCCGGAGCACGAGACACTGGAGGAACGTTGAACATCACCGTCACCGAGCCGCAGCGCGAGGAGAACACGCTGACCGCCGAGGTCACCGTCGCCGCTTCCGACGTCAATGCCGCCATCAAGAACACCTACAAGCAGATCGCCCAGCAGTACAAGTTCCAGGGCTTCCGCCGCGGCAAGGCTCCCCGTCCCGTCATCGACGCCATGATGGGCAAGGAGGGCGTCATCGCCCAGGCCACCAACGACTTCCTCAACTCCCTCGAGCCCGCCGTGCTCGAGGAGATGGACGTCACCCCTGTCGGCCGCCTCTCGTTCGGCGACGAGCCCGAGCTCCTCGTCGAGGGCTCCGAGTACAAGGCCAACGTCAAGGTCGAGGTGCGCCCGCAGGTCGAGCTCGAGAGCTACGACGCCCCCGAGGTCAACATGCCCCCCGAGGAGGCCACCGACGCCGAGGTCGACTGGCAGATCAAGCAGCTCCTCTCTTACCAGACCACCTATGAGGACACCGACGAGGACCGCGAGGTCGCCGAGGGCGACATCGTCAACGTCACCATCGAGGACGTCCAGGGCGCAGGCCACCTCGCCGGCGAGAACAAGACCGTCTTCCTCAACGGCCAGCAGGTCCCCGCTGAGCTCCAGGCCGGCATCGTCGGCATGAAGAAGGGCGAGACCAAGGACGTCGAGTGGACCCACAGCCACGAGCACGACGGCGAGACCCTCTCGCACGACTTCAAGGTCAAGGTCACCCTCAACGCCATCAAGAAGGCCGTCGTCCCCGAGCTCTCCGACGAGCTCGTCAAGAAGTCCTTCGGCTATGACGACGTCGACGCCTTCAAGGCCGCCGTCAAGGAGGAGATCGAGGCCGACAAGAAGCACACGCTTCCCGACCTCAAGGAGGACCGCGTCGTCGAGGCCATGGGCAAGCAGGTCAAGCTCGATGAGGTCCCCGAGAACTACAAGAACGAGATCTTCAACGAGCTCGCCCAGGAGTTCCTGGCCCAGCTCCAGCGCCAGAACATCAGCCTCGACATGTACCTGCGCGCCCGCGGAGTGAAGTCCGACGACTTCATCGCCGATCTCCACGAGCAGGCCGACGAGCGTGCCCGTCAGTCCCTCGCCCTCGACGCCGTCGCCGAGAAGCTCGGCCTCGAGGCCTCCGATGAGGACGTCGACAACGAGTTCGCCCGCGCCGGCATCAAGGACGTCAAGTCCACCGTCGCGCAGTGGAAGAAGGAGGGCCGCCTCCCGGCCATCCGCGACTCCATCAAGCGCACCAAGGCCCTCGATTGGCTGGTCGAGAACGCCAAGGTGACCGTCAAGGACGAGGTGGCCGAGCGCGCCGCCGAGGCCGAGGCGGCCGACGCCGAGTAGCATACCTGCTCGATCCGCACCAGCTTTGTCAGCCCCGAGCGAGCATCCGGCCCGCTCGGGGCTTCGTGTACAACCTCTAGGAGGGTATATGCACAACCCGACGAACATCCCCCTGATTCCCTATGTCGTGGAGCAGACCCCGCGCGGCGAGCGCAGTTTCGACATCTACTCCCGACTGCTCAACGACCGCATCGTCTTCCTCGGCGAGGAGGTCACCCGCGACTCAGCGAACCTCGTCATCGCGCAACTCCTCTTCCTCGAGAGCCAGGACCCCGATAAGGACATCTCGCTTTACGTGAACTCGCCCGGCGGCGACGTCTACGCGGGCCTCGGCATCATCGACACGATGAACTTCATCAAACCCGACGTCTCGACCATCTGCGTGGGCATGGCCGCCTCCATGGGTGCGGCCATCCTGGCCTGCGGAGCCAAGGACAAGCGCCTGAGCCTCCCCAACTCGATGATCCTCATCCACCAGCCGAGCTCCGGCGTCTCCGGCCAGCAGACCGACATCCAGATCGTCGCCGACGAGACCCGCTGGATCCGCCAGAAGCTCAACCAGATGCTCGCCGACGCAACCGGCCAGCCGATCGACCGCATCAACGCGGACACCGAGCGCGACAATTACATGCGCGCCGCAGAGGCCTGCGAGTACGGCCTCGTCGACAAGGTCATCTCTTCCCGTAACGACCCGGCTTCCCAGGAGTAGCAGATGCCCTCTAACAACGACGGTTACAACCGCGGTTACGGTTTCCCGGGCTTCGGCGGCCCGGGTTATGGCGGCCCCGACGACGAGATGCGCTGCTCCTTCTGCCACAAGACCCGCTCGCAGGTGAACAAGCTCATCGCCGGCCAGGACGGCGTCTGCATCTGCGACGAGTGCCTCCAGGCATGCATGGACATGATGGGCCAGGGCGCCGCGGACGACGAGGGCGCCTTCGAGGCCGCCGAGAGCCTGCCCATGAGCCAGGTACCGACCCCGCACGAGATCTACGACGAGCTCTCGCAGTATGTCATGGGCCAGGAGAGCGCCAAGCGCGCCATGTCGGTCGCGGTCTACAACCACTACCGCCGCATCCTCTCCGGCAACGCCGAGGTCGACTCCTCCGCCGAGGACGTCGAGATCGCGAAGAGCAACATCTTGCTGCTCGGCCCGACCGGCACCGGCAAGACTCTCCTCGCGCAGACGCTCGCGCGCTTCCTCGAGGTGCCCTTCGCCATCGCCGACGCCACCTCGCTCACCGAGTCCGGCTATGTCGGCGAGGACGTCGAGAACATCCTGCTCAAGCTCATCACCGCCGCCGACGGCGACGTCGAGCGCGCGCAGGTCGGCATTGTCTACATCGACGAGATCGACAAGATCGCCTGTAAGGCTGAGAACCTCTCGATCACGCGCGACGTCTCCGGCGAGGGCGTTCAGCAGTCGCTGCTCAAGATCCTCGAGGGCACCATCGCAAGCGTGCCTCCCCAGGGCGGCCGCAAGCACCCACAGCAGGAGCTCATCAAGATCGACACGACGAACATCCTGTTCATCTGCGGCGGCGCGTTCGTCGGCCTCGACAAGATCGTCGCCGACCGCATCGGCAAGAAGGGCATCGGCTTCAACTCCGAGCTCACGACTAAGGTCGATGAGCACTCCATCGACCTCATGAGCGAGGTTATGCCCCAGGACCTGCACAAGTTCGGAATGATCCCCGAGTTCGTCGGCCGTCTGCCCGTGATCACCACGACCAAGGAGCTCACCGAGGACGATCTCGTGAGGATCCTCGTCGAGCCCAAGAACGCGCTGGTCAAACAGTATAAGCGCATCTTCGAGCTCGAGGGCGTAGACCTTGAGTTCGAGCCCGACGCCCTGCGTGAGATCGCCCGTCAGGCGCTCGCCCGCAAGACCGGCGCCCGCGGCCTGCGCGCCATCTGCGAGTCGACGCTGCAGGACACGATGTTCGACGTCCCCTCCGACCTCGACGTCACCCGCGTCGTCGTCACCAAGGAGTCCGTCGGCGGCTTTCAGCAGCCTACGATCGTGCGGAAGAAGCATTAGGTCGAAGTTTCTGCTTGTAGCTTTACCGTTTGCGGCTCGGATCTTGTGTTTGTGCTCAAACAGTCCTGCTCGCACGGAGTCCATATTTAGTGGACTCCGTGTGAGTCAGGACTGTTTGAGCATGAAGAGAAATCCAGGGCCTCTCCCCAGCGGTAAGGGATATGCAGCGACCCTCTACAGGTTCTGTCCACCGAGGGCGTTGTAGGCCTTGATAATGGCCGCGCGACGCTTGGAGCCGCCGGGGCAGGTCTTGTCGAAGGCGGGCATGATGCCCTTGTAGAGGGCGATGACCTGCACGCGCTTGACGAGGCCCTTCGCGGTGGCACGGGAGTCCTCGAGCTGCGCGCGGATCTCCTCGAGGTAAGGGGAGCGGCGGGCGTACTTCCAAAATAGATCCGCCCCGTCGGCGTCAGGGTAGAGCCACGGGCGGTTGTCCGGTCCCGCGAAGTGGACGATCCTCGGGTCGCGGCGGGCCTCGTCGTACTCGGTGCGAACATCGGGCGCAGCGTTAGAGACGATGTGGGTGCGGCGCAGGTGCTGCCAGTCCATGAGGTAGTTCCACTTCATGGGGATGCGCACGTAGTGGCCGTTCACGACCTTGTTGAGCACGTCTTGGTCGAGCCAGCGCCACATGCGCTCGGTGCTGATGCGCAGGAACTCCTCGGCGGTCACGGTGCGCCTGAGCTCGGCGAGGTTCATAAGCAGGACGCCTGCCTGGAAGTAGTCGTGCGGGTCGTCCATGCCGAGCTCGTCGTGGAGGTAGGGCCCGACCGAGACGTCGTAGCCGTCGATCTGGCCGAGCGTGTCCGCGTCGCGGGTGGCGCCGAGCTTGTAGCCCTCGACGTCGTAGTCGTAGAGCTCCGCGATGTCGGCGTTCACGATGAGGTCCGAGTCAAGGTAGATGGCCTTGTCCACGTTGGGCAGGAGCTGCGGCGCGAGCAGGCGGTAGTAGGTCTCGGGGCGGAAGTGGCCGTGGTGGGGGAGCTTGATGTCGCCGAGTGCAGAGTCGACGTCGAGGAAGCCGATGCCGACGTTCGCCTCCTTGGTCTGGCGCGTGAGCGTGACCATGCTGGTGGGGGAGAGATCCCTCGTGAGGACGATGATGTCGTAGCGGCGGCTGGGGCTCGCGTTGTCGACGATCGACTGAGTGGCGACCGAGAGGTACGGGACGAAGCTCTCGCTGCAGGCGAACACGATGACGACGTCGTTCAGCGGCAAGTCAAGGCCGGTGGAGGACGTCGAGAGCATGGTCGCGCCCAAAGGGGCGCTCTGGTTCTCCGTGTTCTTGTGTAGAGGCATTCTCAGGTGCTTGATCAACGTCTATGCCCTTTGCTTTGCTCTGGCGGTCACGACAACATAAAACTATACCTTTTTGGGCTTCGCGCCGTCTTGCATTTCGGTCACCTTCGCAAGGCCGGCTCGGTTGCGGCGCGATCCTTGCAGGGGGGCGCCGCGTGTCCCGGTGGATGAGGAGAGAAGCCCCTGACGCCCGTCTTTATGGCGAGCCGCATCGTTCTCCCTCGGTCTCGGCTCAGAAAAGCCTCGCGGACCGGGGGTCCCAGCCGGGCCGAAGCGCCTGCAGGGTCTGGGCGGCGCGGTCGAGCGAGGCGGCTATGTTCGCCGCGCAGGTCGCGTCTCCCTCGTGCTCCGGCAGGTCGGTCTCGAGCAGGAGACGGTCGGTCGGCACCTGCCTTGCGTATTCACGGCCGCGTCGGGTGGCCAGCATACGCTCGCCGACGGAGAACCAGCAGCCCGCCTCCCGGGCTCGGACGAGCTCCTCGGAGGTCCCGCTGAACCAATGGAAGATGCAGCGGCAGGAGGCGAGCGCGCCTGTGCGATCGAGGACGTCGAGGCAGGTGCCCGCAGAGCGCACCGCGTGGACGGAGATCGTCTTTCCGCCGTAGGAGCACGCCTCGGCCACGGCCTCGAAGACCCGGAGCTGGTCCTTCTTCGTGGCGACGTGGGCGCGGCCGAAGTCGAGGCCGACCTCGCCGACCCAGCCCGTGCCCTCTATCGCGGAGGCGATCTTCTCCGCATCGGTGCCGCCATCTACGAACCACGGGTGCATACCGGCGGCCACGCGGACGTCGTCAAAGCCGTTTAGCTGCGATATCGTGTGTTGGTAGTCTTTCGGCGACACCGTGCAGCAGAGCATCCGGAGGCCGAGCCGCCCCGCGTCCGCGGCCGCCCGCGCGGGCTCAGCGAGCCAATCGAGGTGGACGTGCGCGTCGAAGAGCCGTGCTTCTCCCATTTGTCCATTCCCATCTGTGCACGTGGTATCCTGTACGGTTGTTATACCTGCTTTTACAGACGTTTGCCCACGAGGCGCAACGCGAGGAGATTTACCGTGGAAGAGATGCCCAAGACCTACGACCCGCAATCCAAGGAGCCTGAGCTCATCCAGAAGTGGATCGATGCCGGCTGCTACCAGCGCAGCAAGGGCGTCGGCGACTGCACCGTCGTCATCCCGCCGCCCAACGTCACGGGCATCCTTCACATGGGCCACGCCATGGACGACTCCATCCAGGACACCTTCATCCGCTTCAACCGCATGCGCGGCCGCTCGACCCGCTGGATCCTCGGCACCGACCACGCGGGCATTGCCACGCAGACCAAGGTGGACAAGAAGCTCAAGAGCGAGGGCATCTCTCGCCTCGAGATCGGCCGCGACAAGTTCCTCGACGCCTGCTGGGATTGGACGCACGAGTACGGCGGCACCATCGTCAACCAGATCAAGCGCATGGGCTGCTCCGTCGACTTCAGCGACGAGAAGTTCACCATGAGCCCCGAGTTCAACCGCGCCGTCCGCAAGGTCTTCTGCGACTGGTACCACGACGGCCTGATCTACCGCGGCAAGCGCATCGTCAACTGGTGCCCCAACTGCTGCACCGCCATCTCCGACGACGAGGCCGAGTACCATGACGAGAAGGGCCACCTCTGGTTCCTTCGCTACCCGCTCGTGGAGCCTGTCGACGGCGTCGAGTACGTGACCGTGGCCACCACCCGCCCCGAGACCATGCTCGGCGACACCGGCATCGCGGTCTCGCCCTCCGACGAGTCCAAGGCCAAGCTCGTGGGTGCCAAGGTCATGCTGCCCATCGTCAACCGCGAGATCCCGATCTTCTCCGACTGGCACGTCGATGCCAACTTCGGCACCGGCTTCGTCAAGGTCACGCCGGCGCACGACCCCAACGACTACGCCATGGGCCAGGCCCACGACCTGCCGCAGATCAACATCTTCGACGAGCATGCGGTCGTCGTGGACGGCTACGGCGAGTTCTCCGGTATGAACCGCGACGAGTGCCGCGAGGCCATCGTCAAGTGGTTCGACGAGCACGGGCTTCTTGACCACATCGAAGAGCTCGACCACTCCGTCATGCACTGCTACCGCTGCGACTCCGCGCTCGAGCCCTGGCTCTCTGAGCAGTGGTTCGTTGCCGTGGACAAGCTCAAGGAGCGCGCCACCGAGGTCGTCAAGAACGGCGAGATCAAGTTCCACCCGGCCCGTTGGACCGACACTTACCTCACCTGGATGGACAACCTCAAGGACTGGTGCATCTCTCGCCAGCTGTGGTGGGGCCACCGCATCCCGGTCTTCTACTGCGAGGACTGCGGCTGGGAGGACGCCCTCATGGAGGATACCGACGTGTGCCCGAAGTGCGGCGGCCACCACGTGCACCAGGACGAGGACGTCCTCGACACCTGGTTCAGCTCGCAGCTGTGGACCTTCGCCACGCAGGGCTGGCCCGACGACACCTCCGAGCTCGCCGAGCACCACCCGACCAAGGTCCTCGTCACGGCCCGCGACATCATCGCGCTGTGGGTCGCGCGCATGATCATGAGCTCGCTGTACTGCACCGACGAGATTCCGTTCCACGACGTCTACATCTACGCGACGATCCTCGCCAAGGACGGCAGCCGCATGTCGAAGTCCAAGGGCAACGGCGTCGACCCGATGCAGCTCATGGACAAGTACGGTGCGGACGCCATGCGCTACAACCTGCTTACGCTCATCACCAACAACCAGGACGTCAAGTTCGACGCGAACATCGACAAAAAGACCAAGCAGCTCATCGACAGCCCGCGCACCGAGCAGGCGCGCGCCTTCGTGACCAAGATCTGGAACGCGAGCCGCTTCGTCCAGATGAACCTCGAGGGTTACGAGCCGGGCGCGCCCAAGGCCGAGACCGCCGAGGACGCCTGGATGCTGAGCCGCCTCGCCCGCGCCGTCGCCGAGGCCACTGAGCAGCTCGAGACCTACAACTTCGGCGATTACGCTCGCAACATCCAGAGCTTCTTCTGGGGAGACGTCTGCGACTGGTACATCGAGCTCTGCAAGGGCCGCCTGCTCGACGGCACGCCGGAGCGGAAGCTCCAGGTCCAGCGCAACCTCGTGTATGTGCTCGACGTAAGCATGCGCCTGCTGCACCCCGTGATGCCCTTCGTTACCGAGAGCGTCTGGGACGCGCTCCCCGCGAGCGGCCTCGATGCGCACGACGCTCAGTTCCTCATGGTCGCCAAGTGGCCCGAGCCCGACGACCTCGCCGACTTCGTCAACGAGCGCGCCGAGGGCGATTTCGAGCTCGCCAAGCGCGTCATCTCCTGCGTGCGCTCCACGCGCGCCCGCTACCGCCTTTCCCCCAAGGCCGAGCTTGCCGTGGCCGTGCGCTGCGGCGAGGCCGAGACCGAGGTACTGGCTGGCCAGGAGGCCTTCATCAAGAACGTCGGCCGCGTGAGCGGGCTTACCTGTGGAGACGTCCAGAAGGCCGAGGGCGCGGTCTCCGTGGCCGACGGCACGCTCGAGATCTTCGTTGGCCTGGGCGGCCTGGTGGACCTCGCCGCCGAGGGCGCCCGTCTCAAGAAGGAGCTCGCCAAGGCCGAGAAGGACCTCGCAAGCGTCGAGCGCACCTTAGGCAACCAGGGCTTCGTCGCCAAGGCGGCGCCCGAGGTCATCGAGAAGAAGCGTGCCCAGGCAGCCGAGCTGACCGCCACCATCGACCAGCTCAAGTCCCAGATTGCGGACTTCGAGTAGGACTTAGCCGAGGTGCCGACCTCCGGGAGCGCCCCTTGGTTCTTGGCAAAGCTACGGACGCAAAGAGCGCGTCCAAAGAGCTTTGCTGAGAACCAAGGGGCGCTCCCTGCGTTCAGCCGCTCAACCCCCACTGCGCAGGTTGGGTGCTTATTTAGGGGTGGGAGGCAAGCTTCGGCTTGTATGTATCTCTTTGTATGCAGGCACAGTGGTCCCAATGCAGGCAAGCCTTTCCAGCAATGAAATTAGTCGCTCCCAGCATGCGTCGCCCGCCGTGGCGGTGACCTTATGGGCTGAGCGATCGCCGTCCGGCAGCGGCGCGAGAAGGGCCACATCCTAAGCAAGTTCTTTGCGCCGCAGGCGCGTAACTTGCGTGGATGTGGCCCGCTCTTCTCGTCTAGGTCGGAAGGCCTACGCCCAGCCCAGGAGGTCGCGGATCACGCGGCTGGCGATCATCTGCCCCATGATTGGGGGGAAGTAGCTCATGGTGCCCAGGAGGCTGCCGGACTCGCGCCACTGCTCGTCGGAGATCTTCTCCATGCGGACGGGCTGCTCGTCAGAGTAGAGGACCTGCAAGTCGTGGATGCCGCGGCGTCTGCACTCCTTGCGCATGACGCGCGCGAGCGGGCAGTTGACCGTCTCCTCTATGCGGGCGAACCTGAGCCTGGTGGGGTCGAGCTTGTTGCCGCCGCCCATGGCGGAAATCTCGCGGTAGCCGCGCTCCTGGCACCA
>OLOM01001905.1_pt1 | contig 13352 bp, 11 predicted proteins | sample 1672531 | NCBI WGS metagenome assembly OLOM01 (sample SAMEA3136696, study PRJEB25190) | human gut metagenome | reverse complement strand
GGCTGGGTAATATGCAATTGTTCTGCTGCTTTTGTAAAGCTCTGTTCTTTTGCTATTGTTAAAAAATAGCGTAATAATCTTAATTCCATATCTTTATATTCCTACAAATTATTCTAGTAACCATTCTATCATATCGCGTTCCAAACATCATCTATATCTACATGTATTATCGGGTTATTTTTCAACCGCCTATACCTTCCATGCCTTGATTTTACTGGCTTTTTTAAAGAAGCTTTCAAAGAGTGCCATGGCAAATAAAAAACACTTTCTTCATAATCAAAAAGCCTCACTTTTAAATAATTTATCACATTCAGATGGAAATGATAATTCATGAAGCTAAACAATATTTCATAGCTCATATTTAGTTTTTAAGAAAAAATCTAAAAAGAAAATCAAAGCTAACATCATTTTTACAATGCCGCTTTGCAAAAGTAAATTATTTTTTCTCTGTAAAGACATTTTACACTATATTCATTTTAATTGAAAAAGCCCCACCGGGTTGCGCATGATAAATCAGAGGCGTGGTGAGGTCTGTTAATAATATTCTATATATTTTTGATTTTTTAATAAGCAATTTACAGTCCTTGAATAATATTCAGGTAGTCCTGACGTTGATCTACGACCGCATAAATAATAATTTGTTTTTTATCCTCGTTGATTTTGTAAAATATCAAGTCTTTTTCTAGTATCAACACCTTATAGCCTTGTCGTTTTAAAACTGGATATCTAGGTATGGTTCCTAAATATGGATTATCTTCCAACAGATAAATATTCTTTTCTAAATCATCTAATTTTTTTAATGCAATATCTTCACCAAAATTTCTTGCGATGAACGTTACAATTTTTCGAATACAAATATCTGCAGTATCAGTACGCACAATAGTATATTTCATTTTATTTTCCTTTGAACATAGCTCTTAAATCATTAAAAGTGTCTTGAATAGGTGATACTCTTCCGTTCGCAACATCTTCATCAGCTTCTGCAAGCAATTCCAACAATTCAATTCTTGACTTCATACTTTTGTATTCATCATAAGATAAAGAAACCGTATCACCACGTCCATTTACTGTAATAATTACAGCTTCATTCTCTTCCCGACATTGTTTTGAAATTTCATTATAGTGATTTCTTAAATCAGCAGATGGCCTAATAGATTCTCGTATATGATACATAATATCACCTCCATAACATATGTAAATTATATCATCATATGACTATACAATCAATTTACATCATATTCTAACTGCTTGTATTTGTCCGAAAATAAGGCTTTCATATTTGCATAAACATTCCTTTATCGGTATAATACAGATACAGAAAGACTACTGGATACAGCAGTCCTCTGAATTACTAATGTATTGACACTAGTTTAATCCATTGGGGTGGTGAGCTAGTGTCTTTTACATTTTTCTATAATCAATAATGTGATTCTAAGTATTTCTACTATGGCCATTAAACACATGGCTACATCAATGTATAGATAAATATACATACAACACGTCCTCCTGCAAAAAAATCGAAGGATCTGCCGAGAACTCAAACAGATTTCTTTTTTTAATTCAGAGGGTTCACCGTTACTACATCCAGTAGCACTTCTAATTATAAAACTTCAATGTGAAAACATTATTAACTCCAAGCATTTTGTTACGATTGCACCTATTTAGTCTAATTCAACCTATTTTCATCAAATTAGATACGATTTAGTGCTCTAAAAGAAGATAAAATCATCTTTTTACACAATATACAATTTATACATAAGCATAAAAGCAATCGTATTTTTTTACGATTGCTTTTTTATTCTAATTCAATCAAAGAAATCATATACTTCGAATAAGAAAGGCGGATATTTCTCGACTTCTCCTACATCATTCAAAATACGAAACCATTCCTCCTCTATGCGTATTACTTCATACAATTTATTCTTTGTTAAATGCGCATTATCTAAATGACCAATACATTTAACACTCATCAAAGGCTTGTAACACCCATGTCTCCATAGTGGATTTACCACATCACTATCATCTTCTCGATTTGGACAATTTCTACATATTTCTTTGAAATTTTTAATACGCAATATACAATCCGGTAATACCCTTTCCTTGATCAAACCATTGGCTACATCTGTAATTTCTATGCACCAAATTACGTCTACTTCCTTTTTAAACAAAGGACAAAATATTATATCCATTTTATAACCTCAAATGCTCAACGTTTTATTGAATGAATAATATAAATTTATAACCGCATCTATTTCTTACACAACTTCACAATCACTTGAATCAATATATCCTTATCTAAAGGCTTTGATACATGGGCATTCATTCCTGCTTTTTTTGCCTTCATTTTATCTTCCATAAACGCATTGGCCGTCATCGCCACAATTGGAATATTTACATCCATTTTACGAATCATGCGAGTTGCCTCATATCCATCCATTTCCGGCATCATTATATCCATCAGTATAATGTCAAAAGATTCGGGTGCATTCTTATAGATATCCACGGCTTCTTTACCATTAGTAGCACAAGTCACTTTAGCTCCTTCGTTTTCGATAATGAACTTGGCAATTTCCATATTCAATTCATTATCTTCTACAAGTAAAACGCTAAGTCCTTCAATCGATGCAGAAGCTGATTTTTTAACTCTTTCATTTTTATGTTCTTCATCGATTTTAAATGGAATGCGTATCACAAATTGAGAACCCACACCTTCTTGACTTGTAAACTCCAGCGTTCCACCCATCTTTTCGACAAGGCTTTTTGCGATTGGCATACCCAAACCTGTCCCCACATATTTAGAACGACTTCCTATATGTTCTTGGGCAAAAGGTTCAAAGATTTTGTTCTGGAATTCTTTAGACATACCAATACCTGTATCACGACAAATAAATTCAATAATGACATGGGATGGTTCTTTCGATTCAAGTTCCCTATAACTTACATAGATAAATCCATTATCACGATTGTATTTAATGGCATTGGAAAGAACATTCATTAATACACGCTTTACATGGGTTGGACTTCCAATCAAATATGGATGGGTAATTCTTTTTTCTTCTTCGACAATTTGAATATTACGCTCTTTTGCGAGTTCTTCTAACATTACAATCGTTTCATCACTCAACTTATTTATATTAAATCCAACCTCTTCAAGTACAATCTCACCCGACTCAAGCTTACTCATATCCAATACTTCATTGACTAATTCGAGTAATGTATTTGAAGCACCTTTGATTTTTTCACGACAATCCGCCTGCTTTTCAATATTATCACTATAATGATCCCCTACTTCAACCATACCAATGATTCCATTGATGGGAGTACGAATATCGTGAGGCATTCTTTGAAGAAATTCGGTTTTGGCAACATTAGCCGCCTCTGCCTTTTTAGCGGCCTTTAATAATTCTTCTTGGTGCACCTTCTCTGTTTCTTGTTCTTTAGCCTTTCTTATACGATTATTACGATAACCAATATATCTTAGTACAAGTACGAACAATATATATACAAGTAAAATCACAACTAATTTTGTAACAACACCATCAATTACCACATGATCTGAAATATAGGCAAAGATATAATAATTACTTTGTTTCAACATAATGCCGTAATAACCTTCACCTTTATTCGTAAAATGATAAATATGTTGACTATCCTTGTTTCCTTTTAATAATTGAACAATTTCATTCTTCTTTGTCGAAGCATGAAGCAATGATCTATCATTACTCGCAATGATGCTTCCCTCATCACAAACAAGAATGGTTCCATCTGATTTTGTACTATATCCCTTTAATAAATTTTGAAGTGTTAAATTATAATTCTGCGCAAAATAAACGGAAGTATAAAAATAAGTAACCACAAGACCAGGCGCATCACTTCTAGCGCATGTCGCAATATCTAAATGAGACCCATCATTCAATTCAACGCGTTGTGCATACGTTCTTTCAGTTTGTTCCATATAATCCATAACTATATCTTTACTGATATATTTATGAACTCGCTTCATTATCGTATCATCCGTACTATAGGAACTTTCTATATTCCCATTTTCATCCAATACAAGACTTCCATCCATCCATAACGTACTCAGATTATCCTTTAGAAAAGCTTGATCTATAGGTTTTCCTGCATCCACTTCCCTTTGAATATTCGTTTGAAGCTGACGACAACTCTCAATCGTTCTTAATAAACTTTTCGATTCACTCGCCTCATTATAATGGGTATAAGTGGAGCATTGTACCTTTACATAATTTACGATTTTTATCAACTTGGTTTCTGCTTCATCTTTTTTTGTTTGAAAAAAATAAAATGCAGAAGAGAAAATCATACAAACTCCTAGTAGTGCTGTCAGTATATGGTAGTAACAATTTTTAATACGCAAAATCATCCACCTCCAAATACTTTTCTGGATCCGATAAATATTTACCTATGATCTTTTTAGAAGTACCGTCCTTTCGCATTTCTTTTAAAGTCTTGTCTAACTTCTCACAAAGATCACGCTTATCATTTTTAGCGAAAGCTACACCAATACCTACTCTCATTAACGGCTCTTCTAAAATACGAAAATTGGCATTATAGTCCTTCATATATTGAATAATAGATTCTTCATGTGCACCAATCGCATCCACATATCCTTTTTGTAGGAATGTAAAGATCAATTCTCTATGATTTAAACTAATCAAATTACCTACATTATAATTGTCATTTAATAAAATACCTTCAGGTTTTGTGGTCGATTGCACAGCTACATTTTTACCTTTTAAATCATCCAAAGTATAAATATCACTATCCTTATTGACCGCAATCACCTGACTACTTGCGATATATGGACCTGCCCACTTGTAGTCATCTAATCTTCCTTCCATGGAAAAGCATGCCATAATACAATCAATTTTTCCACTTTCTAAAAGCTCCTTATTCTTTTCCCAATCAATATAAACCACTTCAACTCTGTATCCCAATCGTTTAAAAGCTTCGGTTGCCAAATCCACATCAATACCTGTAGGATTTCCATCCTCATTCAAATAGTTGTAAGGAGGATAATTATCGCTACCTAAAGTAATAACAGGTAAATCAGATTCATCTTGTTTATCTTTTGTTACTTTGCACCCACTAAGCAAACAAACTAACATGCATAAACTCAGTAAGCCTTTAATTAATCTTGAACCCTTCAAATCATCTCCTCCTATCTATTTGACCAATCACACCAATATATTGATCCGTATCCAAACCAGACCATAACGTATGAAATTTTATATTTAACTCTTTAAATTGTAAAGTAAACTCTTTATTTTCCACAGACGTTTCATTTAGATGTTTCTTAATTTTTTCAACCACTTCTTCATTCACATCAAAGGAGTTAAACTCCAAAGTCATCTGTTTATACTTTTTATTTTTTTCTCGATTGATAATGGTTAACTCACCAATTAATGGATTATAATCAAATAAGACTTTAGATTGACTCAATTCAAAGAAGTCCATCTTTTCCTGCAAGAAATCAATAATACGTTGCGAATGATCATTGTATGGTAAAGTTTCTGATTTTAATATTTCACCAGACAATTTTTTTGCCTCATGATAATCCTTATAATCATCCTTTTGCGCTTTAAAAGCCAAATAAATATCTGCACCCATCTCTTTTAAACACTCTAGTAACAATGGATTGAAACATCCGCACTTCCCATCCAAAATCATTTGAATGGCCGTTTTATAATCATAGGCCTTTTTATATACACGCGTACTTGTCAATGCATCAAATACGTCGGCAACCGATACAACTTGGGCTGAAATAGGAATATCATTCCCCACTAAACTGTCGGGATATCCTTTTCCATCAAAACGTTCATGGTGCCACCTACAAATTTCATAAGCCGTCTTTACTAAAGGCTTATCAGCGGGATAATCCATATCCTGAATCATTTTTGCACCTATCAAAGTATGTGTCTTCATAATTTCATACTCTTCATCCGTAAGCTTTGTGGGCTTATTTAAAATCTCTTTCGAAATTCCAACCTTACCAATATCATGAAGACTCGATGCCGTCGCAATCAAAGTAATATCTGACTCTGTTAAAGGATATGCATCTGTTTTTTGAATCAGTCTTCTTAATAACATTTGCGTGGCAATACGAATATGAAGAATATGTTCACGACTCTCCTTATTGTATGTACCTACAACACTACTTAAAATACCAATCATTACTTTATTGTTTTCTTCTTTTTCATACACCTGATTCACTACTACATTGGTCAATCGTTTTTGATTGGCATATAAAACAAGTGTATTCATAACTCTTCGCTTAATAATAAACGCATCAAAAGGACGTTGAATATATTCAGCAGCCCCTAAGTTATACGCCTTTTCAATAATTGAGTTTTGTTCTTCCGCTGAAATCACAATCACCGGAAACTCATCAATCCACTGATACTTATTCATATATTCCAATACTTCAAATCCATTCATTCTTGGCATATTGATATCCAACAACATTAAATCGATAGTCCAATCCTTTTGTAGAATTGAAATAGCTTCTAAACCATCATTGGCCAATATATATTGATAGTTCTCACCCAATATTTCCATCAATAATTCCTGATTGAATTTGGAGTCATCCACAATCAGAATCTTCTGTCTTTCATCTAAACTATTCATAATCCTATTCCCACTTCATCCCCTAAAAACATAGAATCCTATGGTTAGTTAGTGTAAGTATACAACTAAAAAAACCTTGTTTTCAAGAACAAATGTGAGTGTTTCAGAAGTGATTTTCTAACTAAAAAGCTTGGCATTTATATAGCCAAGCCTATTTATATAAGCATATCTATTTTTGTTTCTAACTCTCTAAAAGTATAGGCAAAAATCAAAGTAAGAATCATGCACACCAACAAATAGATCCAACCATCTAAATATCGATCAAACAGGTTCATAGAAATTCTTTGTAGAATGTAGATTTCAAATACATATTTTCCTAAACAGTGAAATACACTATGTTTAATTTCCTTATATGCACATATATCTACAATTAAAAAGCATAGACTTATTGCGATTACTTCATATGCGAATATATGTAAATGAAATATATATAAAACCAAAGCTAAGATAAACATACATACAAAGAATATGGGTTTACGAATGATAGAACAAACTTTATCTTTATATTTAGATAAAATCATACCTGCAGGAAAACAAAGAATAATATTGTACCACCAGTCTTGTCCCTTAAAAGCTTTCATCAGTATAATGTAGAAAAATATCATAATGGCACATGAGGTAATACCATTTTTCTTAAAATATTTAAATGAAATATATACAATGATATACATTGCCAATATTGCAAACACATACCAATTACTATTTCCAATGGAACTCAGTGCCGTAAATGACCATATAATTCTTGATACTGAATAATCTTTATCTAATAAGAATGACAACAATAAATAAATACATAACGCCATACAGAAGTGTATGTAGAACTTAAATATTCTCTTTCTAGGCATGTGATCAATGTACTCGTCCCCTTTTTTCTTGATTTGTTCCATAATTCCATATCCAGAAAAGAACAAGAATGGTGCAACCATCAATTGTCCAATAGCCAGAATTGGCTTATTCCATGGCATTCGTTCATATTGTCCAAAATGCGATAGGAATACAAGTACTACAAACATTCCATTAATGCAGGTTGTCTGCTCTTTATCTAACGCCCTTTTAAAATTCATCATAGCTGCATCAATATATCCTTGATTGTTTCTACTTTATCTTGCGATAAAATAGCCTGATTCTTTGATAGAATCGTCTGTTTTAATTGAACAATATTTAAGAACACTTTATCCGAATCCACAATGACCTTGTCTGCCATAGGCAAGACTACATAGCCATCCACATCCGTACGAATTCCTTTCTTATATAAGACATTCGATACAATTTGAGCCTTTCTATCTACCTGCTTTACAGGATTCTTAATTGCACCACCATAGCTTTTATCAGCCTTACTTGTCTTTGTGCGTGACCACACCTCATCAGCTTCAAGTCCAAACAATACACCCTTATAGTTTTTAACATCTACGACAAAAATGCCATGACAGCTTAAAATGATCGAATCCATTTCTGTTAATTCTCCATTATAATTTAATGCCACATTATTAAAGATCATATAATCATCCGGCAATGCCTTTAATGTTGATGCGAGTACTTCTCCAACTTGAATCTCTACATTCAACCAATCCAATTGTCCTTGATATGCATTGATATTTGTCTGAGCAGCAGCACGCAATATCGCATAGATTATAATCAAGATTAAGCATATGCCTACAAACAAAACAGGATCATAGAAAAACCAATAACCACTATATGGTCCAACAAAAAAATAAGCAATATATATAAGTAAAAACACTAACACAATTCTGCTAGGGACTTTACGTGAACGCATTTTTCTTTCATACTCATTTTTAAATTGTTCATTTCGATTAGAAACATTATCTCCATATTGTTCTGCCATTTTCATACCCCCCATTCTTATAAGAATATAGTACAATTAATGTATTTTGTCACAAGAAAAAAAGGAAACAAACTAAATGTTTCCAAAAATATTATAACTGTGTTAATACATCCCTAATTGTTTCTACTCTATCCTTAGGCAATACAACTTGATTGTAAGATAGAATCTCACGTTTTAATTGGCTGCTGTTTAAGAATACTTTATCTGAATCTACATTCACATTTTCAGCAACTGGAAATACGACATAGCCTTTTGCTGTTGTACGAATTCCTTTTCTATACAAAACATTTGATAAGATTTGAACCTGTCTTTGTACTTCTATCAATAAATTTTCAATTTTACTCTCATTAGCCTTTTTAGAATCATCTATTTTCATGCATTCCCATACATCATCGGATGCAAGTCCATGAACAACACCCTTACAATCCTTTACTTCTACAATCAATATTCCATAGCAGCTTAAAACAATACAATCAATTTCTGTAAGCTGCCCATTATAGTTTAATGCCACATTATTAAAGATCATATAATCATCGGGTAAAGATGTTAATGTAGAAGTAATGACCTCTTCCCCTTGAATACCAATATTCAATGCATCCGCCTTACCTTTATACTTCTCATACCTTGAATTCGTAATATTTGACATCACGATACCAATCACGCCTACAATCCAACATCCCATCGAAGATTCCTTTGAAGGCATAGATCCGTTAAAACTAAATAGTATATTCCCCATAAAACCGAGCATACCAATAATAGCTATAACATAACTTATTGTTTTGGGTCCTTTCCATGCCTGCATCTTTTCGTTATAAGCCTTTTCTGCATCCATCAAGTCATGTTTGGCATCCAAATACACATTGTATTTTTTGGCATAGCTATCTTTAGCAGAGGATAAAGCTGCATTGATTTCTTGTAGCTCATCCACATTGCCTGATAACTGCGCAAGTAAAACTCGCATAGACGCATCTTGAATGTTGCTTAAATCTGCCTTTGTACCTTTGGACATGACATCATTCAATACATTCTTCATTTGTTCATATGGTAATGCAGAAGCTTTATTTTCAGTTAATGAATCATTCCATTCCGAAATTGAAGTCTTTAACTCAGTAATCTTCTTTTCAGAATCAGCTTTTGATTTTGTCAATTCATCAATACGAGTACCTAGTGTTTCCATTTCTTTTTTTACACTTTCAACACCCTTTACTGTATCTTCATAGTCCGATACCTTTTTCTGAGCTGCTTCAAATACACGATTCTTCTGATCAAAGTCAGCTTGAGAAGTATTTAGAACCGCATTATTCTCTTCTGCCTTAGCCTGTGCTTCATTTTGAACAGCCTTTAATGCATCTAATTCCGCATTCAAGTCTTCTAATGCAGTTGATGTTTTGGATACATTTTCTTTTGCGAAAGTAAGATCTTTATTTGCCTGATCCAAAGCCTTGTTCGCCTCTTCTTTATTCGTATCCCAGTTTTCAATATTGTTTGTGAATGTATCTATCTTTGTTTGAATAGAAGATACAGAATTCTTGGCATCCTTTAATTTAGCTTCCGCCTGCTTTTTCGCTTCTTCCTTTTCATGCACAACATTCAAAGTATCATTCAACGCCTTTTCAGCATCTGCTTTCGCACTACTCTTTTGATCCACTACATTCTGAGCATCAGCTACATGATTTTGTTCTTGATCCACTGCATCCTTCTTAGCAGAAGACACCTTTTCTAATTCAGCCTTAGAACGATTTAATGTAGACAATTGATTCTGTAAACCAGAAAGTGTATCCTTTTTAGAATTCAATAATGCCAATGTCTGTTTTAATAAAGTATCATCCTTAGTCGTTGAGCTAGATGCATTCTTAAGTGCATCCTGTAAAGCTTTATGTTGAGAATCTACAGATTTCAAGTTGTTGTAGTAGCTATTGAAGGATTGTTCAAATTCATCAATAGTCATCACAATATCTTTATCTTCCTGATATCCAAATTCCTGTGCATATACACCATTCACTTTTTGAAGTGCAAATCCAGTCGTTTCATCCTCTGGATTCATAATATTTAAGTAGTGGCCTACTTCAGAAAATTTATGATTTCCAGATTCAAACTGTTTCTTTTCATAGTCATACCATCCTCTAAATGGACTTCCTGAAGTATTCGCCTCACCATATCCCCACGCAAGATTTTCTGAATATCCATATACACTTGAGTGATTTCCTTCTACCTGTGCATAGTTGGCATTCACCTGTGCAATCGCCATTGCGGCCATACTTACTTTTGGAGTGGATAAACCATTCTGTTGACGAAGCTTGTCATATTCTTTTAAATAATCAATACTTGCCTTCATATTATCTAAGCTTGTCGCATCTCCAGCTTGACCCATATGTGTATAGGAAGCTAAATCTGCTCGAGCCTCAGAATCATTGTTCACATCAAAGATATGTTTAATATCGTCGTAGCATCCTAATGATTCATAATACCCTTGACTTCCTGTTTCTAAACGATTCAAATCTGTCGCATACTTCGATTCGAAATCCGCAAGATTTTTCTTAGCCTGATCCAAAGGTGACATAGTCGAATTATAATCATTCAACGCCTTATCATAGTCTGATTGCGCCTGATTCACTTCATTCTGAGCCGTATTAATCTGACTATTCAACGAAGTGATTTCCTTATCCTTTGCCTCAATCTCTTTCTTGTTCGCATCATAGTCTGCATAAACTTTTTCAAGTGCTGCTTGAGCACTTTCCAAACCACTCTTAGCTGATTCTAATTCACTTACTGCACGATCATAGTTTGCCTGGACATTCTGACTTGTGGCAACTGCTGCATCATATTCAGCTTGTGCTTGTGTAAGAGTAGACTGTAGTGTTGAAGCTGTATTTTGTGCAGCAGCCAAATCAGCTTGGGCCGCCTCTAATTCGGTCTTGGCATTTTCGATGCCATTCTCATCATTATATTGGTCTACAATTGCCTGTTTTTCCTGTACAATACCTTCTTTTACAGAAACATCCTGCATCGCTGCATTATAGGCATTAGTCGCTTCATTTACGGCCGCTTGTTTCAAATCTACATCTGCACTAGCTGCTTGTAGCTCATTGTTTGCGGCATCACTATTTTCTTTCGCTGCAGCGAATGTGGCCTCAGCCGCTTCTTTTTCGGTTTTCGCATTTTCTAATGAAGCCGTTAAATCCGCTACTTCTCCAAAGGAAGCAAGTTTATCCTGCAATTTATTTAATTCTTCTTTTTTAGAATTCAAATTCTTCTGGGCTTGATCCAATTCTTCACTTGCCCTTTGACTTTCACTAATCTTGGCATCCAAGTCGGTCTTCGCCTCTTTGATCTGTGATTCTAAGCTATTAATTTCATCCATCAAAGGCTGTAATTCCTTCATGATCGAATCATAGGCTGCCTGATAGTTTTGTTGAACCAACTGATTCATTTCACCTTGTTTGGATTCAATGATTTCTACTTGTTTACTGGCAACGCTAACTTGTCCTTTAGCACTATCTAAAGTCAATGTCTTATCTTCCACATCCCTCTTTGTATCATGAAGCTTCGCTTCTAAATCACTCTTTTTATTTGTCTCAATCTTCGCATAGCTTACATGCACCTCGTCTGCACATACATTTACCATTGTTGCGCTTACTCCCTGTAAAGCTGTCATTCCTGCGATTGCACTCATCAAAATCTTTTCACTGTTTTTCTTCATAATTTATTACCCTCTATCTTTCTTTCATCCTTACTTGTATAAACTTTCTAAAAAATTAACCTACGCCATTTGAACATAACTATTATTTGCGCATAACGAATTAAAATTCGGTATATACTGGTTATCTTGATCCACGCATCTTGCGACAACCTCATATCTTGTACACTCAATATGTTGTTCGGATTTCTCACCACATTCATGGCATCGAAATAAAACAGGATACTGAACGGTTCTTTCACAAACTGCTCCCTTCACAAAAACACGATCCTTTTGATGAATATGTTCCTTTATAGATTCAGCCACATCCCTATATCCATGCACTCTAACTAAGTTATAGCGTTCTGAGCCCCCTCTCATTTCTTCAGTCAATACACGATTCAGCTCTTCCTGCGCCCTCATAGGACGATTAATCACCAATGAAATCAAAGCACGATTCTTCTGTTGAGCAATTGGATTTGGGATCACTCCCGAAAATACAGCACTATTGATTCCTTCTGAATCCGGTAAAAATGTTCCTGGTGATACCTCAAATTCATACATAACAACATCCGAATGTATCACACGTTTTGTGCGCGTACTTTCTTTTCCACAATGCGGACACGTGATAACTGTGGTCTCATTACACTCAAATGAAATCAAGCGACCATTTCCTAGAAAATAATCCCCAACCTTAACATGATTCATTGCCTTATCAATCAAGCTTGGTTCAATAATCAAACACTTAATACGTTCAAACTTATAGATATCATTACGATTGACATCCAACACAATCTTCAACGCTTCCTTATAATATGAATCACTACATACTCTTGGCTCTTCAGCCACAATTCCACCAATCTTACACTTATTAATACTCATAATTCCTATTCCTCCTTATCAAAGCATCTCATGTGCCTCGTTACATCTCTATATGTAGGTAAGCAAACAGAAATTAACCAAAGCGTAAAAAAAAGGAACCCATATTTTAAGTTTCGCTAAGTTTCATTTTTGGTGTGTAGATGATCAAAATCTCAATTGAATATCATTAGGAAAAGCACTAAAAGCCTTTAATCATCGGCTTCAAGGTGCTTTTCTAAAAATAGAAAAATGATAAATTTAAGTTTCGCTAAGTTTCGCTAAGTTTCATTTTTGGTGTGTAGATGATCAAAATCTCAATTGAAT
>OLOM01001902.1_pt1 | contig 13365 bp, 15 predicted proteins | sample 1672531 | NCBI WGS metagenome assembly OLOM01 (sample SAMEA3136696, study PRJEB25190) | human gut metagenome | reverse complement strand
TATGATAGGAGCAGATACACGCGCTCGATCATGATTGGGAGGAATACGCATTGACGTGGGAAATGGAATATAAAACAAGAGGCGAGTACATCTCCGCGCTGGAGCAGGCCCTCGCCGGTAAGGACATTCCGGACGCCGACAAAATGGTGACGGATATCAAGAATTATTTCTTTAAGCGCAATCGTCAGTCCGTCGGCGACACCGAGATCATCAGCACCCTGCCGGATCCGGAAACGCTGGCGGCGCAGTATCAGGGCAAGGAATACGGCAACAAGCGCGCCCTGAAGAAAAACGGCTCCGCAGGCTTTTTCAAGCGCTTCGGCATCTTTTTCGTGAGCCTTTTCGCCGTGATCTTTGGGCTGGTGCTTTATCTGGGATTTTTGGCCATGTTTCTGGCCGGGATTCTTTCCATCGCGCTCGGAGTCATCTTCCAGATGAACCTTGTGGACAGCCTGCCAGCGCAGGTGATGTCCGTCCTCGAGATCGCGCCGTATGAGATCTTTGAAAACAATCCCGTCGGCGTCATCTTTCTCGTCGCTTCCGGTATTTTTCTGCTGCTGCTCTCCGGCACCGCCCTCAAGGCGCTGCGCCGTCTGCGCAAAAAGTACCACACCTGGACGCTGAAAAAGATCAGCGGCTGCTATCGCCTGCCAGTGACGCTGGACGACGTCTACTCCAGAGCCTGGCGCCTGTGCGTCTACATCTTCCTGCCGCTGTCGATGATCGTCGCCCTCGTCAGTATGATGATGCTCATCATGGGCGTCGATTTCATATTCTGAACATAAAAAAACGATTGTCGCAGCCGGGCAATCGTGGTATAATGACCATAGAAAGAGGAGCACTGCCGGTAGACGGTTCCTCAGTTTGTGACTAAAATAGCCGCGGCTTTGGTGTGCACCCCGTCAATAGGACAGTGAAATATTATAAGATTTTTTCAGGCAGTAGCTTTCCAAGCTGCTGCCTATTTTCATGCCGCAGCATAGTACATTGCATTCTTTTCTAACGGCGTCACAACACCAAGCTTCCTTTGTAATCGTTCTGTATTGTAATAGTGAATGAACTGCTCTATCATCTCGACCAATGTTTCCCTGCTATTGAATGCCTTACCATAATACCGCTCTCTCTTAAGTATCCCCCAGAATCCCTCCATTGGCCCATTATCCTGGCACTCTCCTTTTCTCGACATGCTCTGGATCATCCCTGCTTCTTTTACCATATAGTGAAAGGTGTTGTTGGTGTATTGAAACCCTCTATCGCTGTGGAAGATAGGATGTGCCTCTGGATTCTCTCTGACTGCTTGTCTGAATGTATTGAAGACAAGTGGGTTATCGTTACGATCGCTGATGATATACGCTACGATGCGTCTGTCATATAGATCCAATATAGCACTAAGGTAAAGTTTGTGGACGATCGGTCCTTCGTACCATTTAAACTCCGTTACGTCTGTAAGCCAAATTTCATCTGGACTGTTCGCATGAAAATGCTGTCTTAATAGATTGGCTGCAATATGTTGTGGATCCTTATCTGCTTTGGTGCATCCTGGGAGCCTGTACTTTATAATCGATCGAATGCCTTTAGCCCGACAAATGCGCAGAACACGTTTGTCGTTAACATGAATACCCTGGTAATGTTCCAGATCGTCTCTGATCCCTCGATACCCTTTCTCCGGATGTGCTTCGTGGATCTCGATGATTTTTTCTGCAAGCAGGCTATTTTCTACCTGCCGCTTACTGAGTTTGCCGCTTTTCCATTTGTAATAGGCGCTGCGTGACGCAGACAATATCTGGCAGGAAAGATCGATAGGATAACCGTATTCTTCATGACAGGATTTAATCGCCTGATACGCCAAACCATTCCTTACTTCAGAGGGCCATTCCTCCTTTCCAACTCTGCCAATTTTTTTAACAGATTGTTCTCCATTTCTGCCATATAGAGCTTATGTTTGAGGCGCTCGATCTCGATCTGCGCTTCCTCTAATTCTGTGCGTGGTTGCTGATCCTTCTTACGCTTGCCGCGACGATCTTCTAATCCAGCTTCACCATATTCCTTGAATCTGATCGTCCAGTTACGAACCTGCTGATAGCTGACTGCATATTTCTTAGCTGCAGCGCCGTAGTTCTCGCCACCAGCAATACAGTCTTTAACAATAGCCAATTTTTCTTCCTGAGTGACCTTGCGTGATTTACCCATGGATCTTCCGCCTCCTGAGAAGTTACTTTTGGAGAAATCCCCATAAGTAGTATACACCTTAACCCAGTTCAATAATTGACAATGAGAGTGAATTTCATACTTTTCACAAATCGCAGAGAGACTTCCACCACCGGAAAGATAATCTTCTACAGCACGTTTTTTGAGAACAGGATCGTATACACGATTTTTAGTCGTAGGAAGAAGCCCCTGTGCACCTTCTGTACGATAGATACGCACCCACTCTGATAAAGTACGCGTATGAACTCCAGCGCGCCTGGCAGCAGCTCTTTGTGATAGGCGACCAGCGATGACAGCTTGAACAAGCTCGAGTTTTAATGATGGTTCTATTTTAAATTTTCTTGGCATATAAAAAACTCCCTTCATGAGGACCGTGATTTTTATATTTCACTGTTTCTCATAAAGGGAGCATACCACTTTGGCAGAGGGCGGCTATTTTTTACGTTCGCTAAATGCCAGGGCTGGTGGCACAAAAAAAACGATTGCCTGCAGCTGGCAATCGTGGTATACTATCTATAGAAAGAGGAACACCGCCGGTAGACGGTTCCTCAGTTTGTGACTAAAATAGCCGCATCCTTTGGCTGGGGGCGGCTATTTTTTACGTCCAATATAAATACCGAGTCCGATGGCCGACACCACAAGGGCAAGCAGTTCGATTGTAGTCTGCATATCCATAAGAACCACCTCGCTTCCTGGCGAAGGATCGCCGTTGGAATCGAGGAACCGCCTACCATCTAGGGCAGTGCTCCGTATCTTTAGTATACCATACAGACGTCCCGCGTGGGCGTCTTTTTTTGTGCCATCGCAGAGAATTTGCCCCGAAAAACAAATGCTTCCGTGGGATTACTGTTGGCGCGCGTCCGTTTTGTGGTATAATAAACGCTGTATCATAGAGAGAAGGTAGGACGTTCCGCCCGAACGTCCGAAGGAGAATATCATGGAGAAAGAAAAAATCAGAACGCTGCGCGAGCTTGAGATCGGCGAATCCGTCCAGGTCGTCGCCGTTGGCGGCGAAGATCAGCTGCGCAAGCATCTTTTGGACATGGGCCTCATCCCAGGCACCTATGTCAAGCTCGTCAAATTTGCCCCCCTCGGCGACCCCATGCAGCTCACCGTGCATGGCTACGAGCTCACACTGCGACTGGCCGACGCCGAACACATTCAGGTGAAAGCCATCGACCCCGCACTCTTGCACACCCACGAAGCCGCACCGCGCACACCGCACATCGCGCATCCCGGCCTCGGCGAAGGCGGCATCTATCACGACAAAGAAAACGAAACACCCCTCGACGACAGCGTCACACTGACCTTCGCCCTCGCCGGCAACCAGAACTGCGGTAAGACCACCCTCTTCAACCAGCTCACCGGCGCCAACCAGCACGTCGGCAATTTCCCCGGCGTCACCGTCGACCGCAAAGACGGCGTCATCCGCGGCCACGACAACACCCTCGTCACCGACCTGCCCGGCATCTATTCCATGTCGCCGTATTCCAGCGAAGAGATCGTCACCCGCCAGTTCCTGCTCGAGGAAAAACCCCGCGGCATCATCAACATCGTCGACGCCACCAACATCGAGCGCAACCTCTATCTGACCATGCAGCTCCTCGAGCTCGGCATCCCCATGGTCGTCGCCCTCAATATGATGGACGAAGTCAACGCCAACGGCGGCACCATCCACGTCAACGCCCTCGAGGAACAGCTCGGCGTGCCAGTCGTGCCAATCTCCGCCGCGAAAAACCAGGGCATCGACGAGCTCATCGACCACGCCATCCACGTCGCAAAATATCAGGAAAAACCACAGCGCGAGGATTTCTGCAAAGACGATGAACACGGCGGCGCCGTGCATCGCTGCATCCACGCCATCATGCATCTCATCGAAGACCACGTCCAACAGGCCGACGTGCCAATCCGCTTCGTCGCCACCAAGCTCATCGAAGGCGACAGCGTCATCGAAGAAGCCCTCCACCTCGACCAGAACGAAAAGGACGCCATCGAGCACATCATCCAGCAGATGGAAACAGAGCGCCACCTCGACCGCGCCGCCGCCATCGCCGACATGCGCTTCGATTTCATCCTCGACGTCTGCAGCGAAACCGTCGTCAAGCCCCACGAAAGCCGCGAGCACGCCCGCAGCCGCAAAGCCGACCAGATCCTCACCGGCAGATGGACAGCCATCCCAACCTTCATCGCCATCATGGGCGCCATCTTTTATCTCACCTTCAACGTCATCGGCGCCTGGCTGCAAGGCCTCCTCGAGACAGCCATCGGCTGGCTCTCCGACCTCGTCGTCGGCTGGATGGAAGGCGACGGCGTCAACAGCGTCCTCGTCAGCTTCGTGCGCGACGGCATCTTCGGCGGCGTCGGCACCGTGCTGAGCTTCCTCCCGATCATCATCACCTTGTTTTTCTTCCTGTCGCTTCTCGAAGACAGCGGCTACATGGCGCGCGTCGCCTTCGTCATGGACAAGCTCCTGCGCAAGATCGGCCTTTCCGGACGCAGCATCGTGCCCCTCCTCATCGGCTTCGGCTGCAGCGTGCCCGCCATCATGGCCAGCCGCACCCTGCCAAGCGAGCGCGACCGCAAAATGACCATCCTGCTCACACCATTTATGAGCTGCAGCGCCAAAGTGCCCGTCTACGGATTTTTCACCGCCGCCTTCTTCCCAGATAACGGTGGCCTCGTCATGACCCTGCTCTATTTCGTCGGCATCCTCGTCGGCATCCTCGTCGCCCTCCTCTTCCGCAAGACCCTGTTCGCCGGCGACGCCGTGCCATTCGTCATGGAGCTGCCAAATTATCGCATGCCATCCGCCAAAAGCGTCGGCATGCTCCTCTGGGATAAATCCCGCGACTTCATCCAGCGCGCCTTCACCGTCATCTTCGTCGCCACCCTCGTCATCTGGTTCCTCAATCAGTTCACACTCACCCTCAACGTCGCCACCGATCCCGCTGACAGCATGCTCGCCGCAGTAGCCGGTGTCATCGCCCCCGTCTTCGGGCCAATGGGCTTTGGCGACTGGCGCATCACCGCCGCCCTCATCAGCGGCTTCATGGCCAAGGAAAGCGTCGTCGCCACATTGCTCGTACTCTTCGGCAGCGAAGCCGCCGTGCAGGCCGTGCTCACCCCCCTCACCGCAGCCGCGCTCCTCGTGTTCTGCCTGCTCTACACCCCATGCGCCGCCGCCGTCAGCGCCGTGCGCCGCGAGCTCGGCACAAAATGGATGTGCTACGTCATCGTCTTCCAGTGCGTCATCGCCTGGATCTGCGCCTTCATCGCCTATCTCGGCCTCAGCGTTTTTCTCGCCTGATCACCCATATTTCAGAGAGATCGGAGCATCTTCCGATCTCTTTTTCTATTTTATGAAAAAATCTTGCAAAAATTCGTGATTGGATGACGACCTCAGCGGGAAGTTATGCTATAATCAAAACAAGAAGTTAAGGATATGGCAATGATGTTGGACCACAACAACCCATCAGCCAGTTTTCATCCTGTACAATATAATCATCGCTCGCCGATCAAGGGGGAATTAAAATGAAGTGGAACATTATCGCAGATTCCAGCTGTGACATGTTTGACAACCAACTGCAGGACGACAGCGTTCGCTTCTGCACCATACCGTTTTACATCAACGTAGGCAACGTCGAATTCGTCGACGACGAACATCTCGACACCGGCGAACTCGTCGCAGCCATGGAGCTCTGCGAAGACGCCAGCCAGACCTCCTGCCCATCGCCATACACCTGGTTTGAACAGTTTGAAAAAGCCGAGAATTCCATCGCCGTCACCATCTCCGGCAATCTTTCCGGCAGCTACAACAGCGCCAAAGTTGCACAGCAGATGATCGCCGAAAAATATCCAGAGAAAAACGTCGCCATCATCGATTCCTGCTCCGCCGGACCAGAGCTCATCCTCATCATCGAAAACATCTACCAGCTCATCCACGCCGGCATGGAATTTGACGACGTCGTCGCCACCACCCGCCGCATGCAGCAGCACACCCACGTCACTTTCGCCCTTTGCTCCTTCCACAACCTCATCAAAAACGGCCGCATGAACAAATACGCCGGCCTCCTCGCCGGCAAGCTCGGCTTCTGGGGCATCGGCATTGGCACAGAAGAAGGGACCATACAGATCAAAGGCAAAGCCCGCGGCAAAAAGAAAGCCATCGCCGCCATCGTCGACGACATCAAAGAGCGCGCCGGCGTCGCCAAAACCGTCCTCATCAGCCACTGCCACAACCGCGAGTGCGCAGAAATGCTCGCCGCCGCCGTGCGTGAAAAATGGACCAACGCCGAAGTGCGCATCATGCCAACCCGCGGCCTCTGCAGCTATTACGCCGAGCTCGGCGGACTCATCGTCGGCTTCAGAGACAACGTCTGAGAAATTTTCGCGAGATCGGAACACTTCCGGTCTCGCTTCTTTGTAGAAGGAGGCCGTTTTATGCAGCCCTTACAAACCATCGCCGAGCTCCAAACCCTCGTGCGCCACAAGCCCATCGTCGTCGTCGAGATCGGGAGCATCCGCTGCTGCGCCTGCTCCGCCATCGCAGCAAAGCTTTCCGCCCGCTACAAGGACGATCCTCTTGTCGCCTGCGCCAGCCTTTCCCTCGAAGCCGCAGCCGACACCTGCGCCGCCCTCGGCATCTACAGCGCCCCAGCCGTCCTCGTCTACGTCCAGGGCAAGCTCACCATCCGCCAAGCCGGCGTCATGAGTGTCGAAGACATCGCCCGCCGCATCGCACGCTATCGGGAGATCGTGGCAGAAAATTGAATACAAAACGAGCAGGAAGCGCCGGCTTCCTGCTCGTTTTTGGTATGGGAAACAAATCCACCAGCACATAATGCACTGGTCGTGAAAACTCAGAGATGATCTTCAATTTGGCGGCCGCCGTAGATGATTCGGAAAATCGTCACCGTTTCTTCCTCGGAATCGATGAAATAAAAGAGCACATAGTTGTCGACCGGAAGAACATGAAGATTGCCGTCGCGCCAGGCACCTTTCGCGTATCGTGGATGGCGCTCTGGGAAAATATCCAGAGAATAGATGGCGTCTTCAAGTCGGGAAAGCTGCTTTCGGGCATTCAGCGGCGCTTGTAGATGAAAGGCGATGTGCTCGTAGATCGCGTGCAGATCGCGCGCCGCATGGTCAGAGATGTATACGCGATAGCTCATAAGTCGTACTCTTTGTGAAGATTGTTAAATACTTCTTTTGCCGGTCTCGTACGCCCGGCTTTCATATCAGCATATCCTTTTTCAAGTTCTCGGGAAAGCGCTTCCTCTGTAAGCTGATTGAGATCGAGCAATTGAGAGCGTGGAATCGTGACGTCAAACGGCAAACCGTTGTGCAAAATAATCTGTTTATAGAAAATCGTGATTGCATTCGAAGCAGGGATACCCAGAGTGGTTAAGATCTGCTCAGCCTGCTCTTTAACTTCAGGTTCGATGCGTGCGTAAACACTTGCGGATTTGGACATGATCGTCAACTCCCTTCCTGGTGATCTTATGGTTTTATTATACTAGGATGACTGGACAATAGCAATACAAATGAAAGAAACGGCCACCACATTAAAAAAATCTACCTTTGCCACAATTCTGCAACATTTGGCGCGTATACTGAAGGCATCAAATAGGAAGGGGATGATCCTTGTGATAGTAGAAACGAAAGGCCTCAAAAAATATTATGGCGAGGAACCAAATATTGTGCGCGCGCTGGATGGCGTGGATTTTTCGGTGGAAGAGGGCGAGTTCGTCGCCGTCGTCGGCACCTCAGGCAGCGGCAAATCGACGCTTTTGCACATGCTCGGCGGGCTGGACACGCCGACAGCAGGCAGCGTCATGGTGCGCGGCAAGGAGTTGGCGCAGATGGACGACGACCAGCTGACGATCTTTCGCCGGCGCAATATCGGTTTCGCGTTTCAGAATTATAATCTCGTGCCGATCCTGAACGTGCAGGAAAACATCGTGCTACCGGTGGAGCTCGATGGCAACCGTGTGGACCCGGCACTCATGGAGGAAGTTGTGGACATGCTCGGACTCCGAGAAAAGCTCGAGAGTATGCCGAACACCCTCAGCGGCGGACAGCAGCAGCGCGTCGCCATCGCCCGCGCCCTCGTTGCGGGGCCTGCTATCGTGCTGGCGGATGAACCCACAGGAAATTTAGACAGCCGCACCAGCGCCGATGTCATGGGTCTGCTCCGCCGCATGAGCACCGCCTTCCACCAAACGCTGGTGATGATCACCCACAACAGCGAGATCGCTCAGCTTGCCGATCGCATCGTGCGTATCGAGGATGGGCGCATTGTGGAACGGGGGTGATAACATGGCACTGCCTTTTGAAAATAACACCGACCGCGCCATCAAAAAACTCGCCTGCGCGAGTTTGCAAAGTGAAGGACGGCGGAATTTGCTCGCTGGTTTGATCGTTTTTGGCGCAGCTTTTCTGTTGAGTTTTGCAGCCATTCTGGCTGTGAATGCGGCGTTGGCGCTGGAAGTGTCCGAGGGCGTGACGAGTGATCGCGAGCTTGTGACGGTGCTTTTCGGCGTGGCGCTGGTGGTGCTGTTGGCTGCGGGACTTGCGATTCGCAACATCATGTATCTCTCAGTGCTCGGGCGCACGCGGGAATTTGCGCAGTTGCGTACCCTTGGTGCGACGAACCGACAAATACGATGCATCGTTAGCGCCGAGCGCAGGCGCATGACGCGCAGCTGGCTGGCGACTGGTGTGCTCGCAGGATTTTTTGGAAACGTCCTGTTGCCGCTGGAATTTTTCTGGGTGCAGAGCGCGAGTATGGCAGTGGCTGCGGCAGCTTTTACCTGGTTCGTTGTTTATCTTTCGTTCCGCGCACCGGCCCAACAGGCTGCACGCGTGTCGCCGATGGATGGTTTGCGACAGACGGAGACGTTTGGGAGCGGTAAAATCAGGAGAAATGGCCGCCCGACGTCTCGGCTTATTGCGCATCACAGCGCGCATTTGTCGCCCGGCGCAATTGGCCGGCGGTGGCTTTCCAGCGACAAGAAAAAAACAGCGCTCACGCTGGCGTCGCTTATTTTTAGCGGTGCGCTGCTTTTTGTCCTCTTCACAGTGATGGCGGCGATCGACATTGATACACTGGCGCGTCAGCCGTATTATGAAGACAGCAGCCTCTACATCAAGATCAATTCGACAGCTGACGAGGATTCGACCTATCGCATTATGCGCACTGCGCCTTTCAGCGACGCGCTGCGCGAAGAGCTCCTGGCGATTCCCGGTGTTGAGCGCATTGTGCCGCTGGCGATGCTCGATGTCACGCTGCCGGATGCGGGTTTTGAGGGCGCCATCCAGAGTGCGATGCCGCGCACGTTAGCACCGCGATTGGTCGAGGGAGTACTGGCGGGGAAAGCGACGGAAGAGGACATTCTTCCTGTGACGATCAATCGCGCTTCACCGTATTATCAGGAGACCGGACTTGATTTGTCTGTCGGTGATCAGATCACCGCTTCTGTCGACACCGGTGCTGGGGAGAAAACGCTGCAATTGGAAGCCATCGGCATCCTGGAAAACAAGGATGATGGCGTCGTTTTCTACACCGACACCGAAAACTTGCAGGCACTGGCGGCGATGGATTGTACCCTCGCCTGGTACATTGTGGCAACGCCGGGAAGCGTAGAGGACGTTACACAAGCGGTGCAGCGGCTTGTGACCGCTGACGAGCGGGTGTATGTGGGGAATTTGGCGGATGACATCGCGTCTTGCGAAGCGTACTTTGCCAACGCGCGTTTAGCAGTGAGTGTGTTGGCAGTGCTCATTCTCGTATTTGCATTTCTCAATCTGCTCAACACCTGCATTGTGAACAGCGTCATACGCCAGCGCGACTTTGCGCTCTTGGCAGCTGTTGGTATGACGCGGCAGCAATTGGTGCAAGCGCAGCGCGTGGAAAATGCCGTCTATTTCGGTGCAAGTTTTTTCGGCAGCTGGTTGATCGGTGGCATATTGGGCTGGGCGATCTGTCATTGGCTTTCTGAAATTCCGGGACTTGGCTATATCCATTATCAGTTTCCAATCGCTTTTCTCCTTTGCTACGCGCTTTTTGTGGCTGTCAGTGCTTTCACTGTACAACATTGGCAGACGCATCGGCTTGCAGAAAAAAGTATTGTTGAGCAATTGCGCGAGATCGCGTGAGGATGTAGCGGAGTCTGTCGCTGCAGAAAATGGCGGTGGAATGATTCGTCCTGTTGTTTTTGTCGCAGGTGTGGTATGATGGAGAAAACCTTTAACGAGAAAGGAGCACACAGCCATGAGCGATCTGCAGAAAATCCCCGGCGTCGGGCCAAATATCGCCGCCGATCTGGAGGCCATCGGCATCCATTCCGTGGACGATCTGCGCGGAAAAGATCCAGAGGCGCTGTACGCGCAGGACTGTCTGCAGAAAGGCTTCAGCGAAGACAAATGCCAGCTCTACGTGTTTCGCTGCGCCGTATATTTTGCAGAGACAGACAATCCCGAGCCTGAGAAACTAAAATGGTGGTATTGGAAAGATAAACATTATCCTGAAAACTGAGGAGGAGAGCATCATGAGAAAATGTTTGCGCTGCGGCCAGGAAATGAAAGAAGGCTGCGACATCAAGATCGAAGGCGGCGGCAATGGCATCGTCCTTTCCGCAGACGCCGCCAAGCTATTCGGCGGACGCATCGGCAAGCCAAGCGTCGCCATCTGTCCCGCCTGCGGCGAAGTGTCCATCTATCTTGACGATATCGAAAAGCTGAAATAATCACAAAAGCCGGGTGAAAGCGCCCGGCTTTTCTGCTATAATAAACCTCCATCAAAAATCAGAACGGAGGCAGAAATATGTTGGACATCAATGCATGGATGGAGGATTTTCAGCGCGCCCTCGCCCAGACCTTTCCCGGGCGGCTGTGGTTTGTTGGGCTGCAGGGCAGCCGCGCGCGGGGAGAAGCGACCGCAGAGAGCGACATCGACGTCGTTGTCGTGCTGGATGCCCTCGCCGCAGAGGACATTCGCCGCTACAGCGCCATGCTGGACACACTCCCAGAGCGACACCTCATCTGCGGCTTTCTCTCCGGGCGCGACGAACTTCTGCATTGGGCCGCCAGCGATCTCTTTCAATTTTGCCACGACACACGCCCCTACCTCGGCAGCCTCGACGACGTCCTCGCCCTTGTGAGCGAAAACGACGTGCGCCAGGCCGTGCATCTCGCAGCCTGCAACATCTACCACGCCTGCGTGCACAACATCGTGCATGAAAAAAGCCCGGCAATCCTCGCCGAGCTCTACAAAGCAGCCAGCTTCAGCGTGCAGGCCATCTGCTACCTCCAGACAGGGCGCTACGTTCGCGAACACGCCGCCCTCGCCGAGATCACCGCGCCAGAAGAGCGCACCATCCTCACAACCCGCCAGGCCCTGAAGCGCGGCGACAGCGTCGACTTCGCCGAAGCATCCGACGCCCTCTTTCGCTGGGCACAAGCATGGATCCTCGCGCAGCGATAAGAAATATCCGTCAGCATTGGCTGGCGGATATTTGCGTTAGCGGGGGATCTGCAGAATGAAACGTGCGCCCCCCAGGGGGCCCTCTCTGCCCGCTTCGCGGTCATTCACCTTGCCGCCCTGGAGCGCTGGTTCGTAAGCGACGCTGGCGCCGAGCGCGTTGGCGAGGGCCTGAGCGATGGAGAGGCCGAGGCCGCTGTGCTTTTTGCTGCTGTGGGCATGGTCGGCGCGATAAAACCGCTCGAAAAGATGGGGGGCGTCTTCGGAAGAAACACCGGGGCCGTCGTCGCTGATGCGCAGAAGAAGGGCGTTGGCTGTGCATTTTGTGTCGATACAGATGTGTGTGCCGGCGGGCGTATGGCTCTGGGCGTTGTCGAGAAAAATGGCGAGGATCTGGCGCAGCGCGGCGGCGTCGCTGGCGATGGTGGGTAGTGGCGATTCTGGCAGATCCAGCTTGAGCGGATGATCGCTGCGCGCGCAGAGGGGCTGGTAGGTGTCGTAAAGATCGATGAGCAGGCTGTCGACATCGACGGCTTGTTTGGCGATCTGGCGACCGCCGGCGTCGATGGACGTGAGCAACAGAAGATCGTCGCCCAGTCTGGCGAGGCGGGCGCACTCCCTGTCGATGAGAGCGAGATGCTGTTTGGCTGGCTGGGAGAGGCTTTCCTCAGAAAGACACTCGGTGTTGGCCATGATCACGGCGAGGGGCGATTTGAGCTCGTGGGCGGCGGTGGCGACAAATTCTTTTTGACGACGCTGCATGGCTTCTGTTGGCGCAAAAGCACGGCGCAGAAGCAGATGCGTTGTGCACACGATCAGCACCAGAGCGGCGCACCAGCAGAGGAGCGCGCGTGGAAGCGCTGGCGCGATCAGCGACCAGAGGGAGGGCGCTTCCTGCGCGAGCAGAAGGGAATACTGCGCGCCGTCGCCAGAGACGATGGTTGCTTGCGCGAGCTCATAGCGCTGGCCGTTTTGTGTGATACTGACAATGCCGCTCTGGGTGCTCGCTGGCTGGCCATCTGTGAGCGGTGTCGTGCCGATGCTTTGTGCGGCGTCACGCGCGAGCGCTGGCATATCGATGGCGCTGCTTTCGTAGAGGATCGTGCCGTCGTCTGCGGTGAGCAGGCAGGCGACGTTCATTTCGCGCGCGTAATCGGCGAGCAATTGCGGGGCGTCGTCGATGTTTTTTTCGAGCTGGCTGGTGAGCAGAAAGCTCATGCGCTGAAGATAGGTCACCTCGGCTTCGCGCTGCACGGCGACGCTGCTCTGGAGAGAAACGGCGAGGAGCAGCGTCACAGAGAGCATCAGCACACAGCTGGCAACGCACAAGAGTCGGCGGCGGAGGGTGTCAAGCATGATGTTGCACCTCCAGCAGATAGCCGCTGCCATAGACGGTGGTGATGACACAGCGGCTGTCGAGCGCGCGCAGGCGTTTGCGCAGAAAGGAGATGTAATTGTCGAGATTGCCGCTTTCCACAGCGGTGTCGCTGCCCCAGACGCGCAAGAGCAGCCGTTCTTTTGCCTGCAGGGTTTCGGGATGCTGCATCAGCGTCGCCAGAAGCGCGGCTTCTTTAGCGGTGAGCTGGAGACTTTCGGCGCCGCAGGAGAGCGTGCGCGCTGCTTCGTCGAGGGTGAGATCGCCGTATTGCAGCAGCTGTTGTTCGTGAAATGTCAGC
>OLOM01001900.1_pt1 | contig 13376 bp, 7 predicted proteins | sample 1672531 | NCBI WGS metagenome assembly OLOM01 (sample SAMEA3136696, study PRJEB25190) | human gut metagenome | reverse complement strand
GTCTGTCTGTCTGTCTGTCTGTCTGTCTGTCTGTCTGTCTGTCTGTCTGTCTGTAACAAGATGTTATTTTCCATAGTCTTCATGTCAAGGCCTTTTTAATACCTTCTTAAAGACAGTATTCACATTTGATAATAAGAAATCGTCTCTTAAGATAATTAGAGACAAGAAATATGTTGCTGCACCAATTACAACTAAATAAAGAGTATTTAGCATTGATGGAGTAAAGTAATCTCGTACATACAGAAGCACAGCTAACATCACAGCACCAGCAATATAGTAGTGAATACCTAATTTAATAATCTTAATAAATGACAGTTCTTTTCTTACTATGTACAACTGAACTAAAGCAATAATGGTTTCTGCAAGTACTGAAGCTATTGCGGCTCCGATAGATTCATATTTATAAATAAGAACCAAATTCAACAGAAAATTACAACAAGCCCCAATGATTACTGTAAACGAGAAAGTATTCTGTCTTTTAGTAGGGATTAAGTATTGAATACCAGTAACATTGTTAATGCCGATAGCTAAGATTAAGAATCCTAAAATACCTAATAGAGGAACTACCTTATCAAATCCTGGACCATAGAACCAAGGTACAAAGTTACTTGATACAGAAAGTAAACCGAATGTTAAGGGAATACCTATTAACCATACAAAGCGATATGATCGGTACATACTGAGTCGAACAGCATCAGTGTCACCATGGCTAAAGTAATGACCTATTCTTGGGATCATAACGACACCTAAAGCTGTTACTACAGAAAGTACAACTTTAGACATCTTAATAGCCTGCTCATAATATCCGTTTTCAAAAGAATCATTAGTAATAATACCAATCATGGTCTTATCTAAAACGGTATAAATTGAGATAGCAATTGTTGGTAAAAATAAAGAAAAGACTGTTTTTAAATGTCTTGTAGGATGAAGATCTTTTAACTTAGGTCTGTCTACAAACATTGGAAGCATTGTCCAGTAGCTTAAGTTATTCAAGAAAGCAAAGAAAGCTACACCGAACAAGTAAACAATTACATCATCACGTTCTGTAACAAAGATAAATACATAAGCTAAACCTAATAGCTTAAAAATGATATTTCGTAAGACGATTCTTCCAAACTCTTCCATTCCCTGAAATAACCATGTTACATTAGCTATTACAGAGAAAAGATTGATGACCAACACCAGATACAATAGAGTTTCTTTTTGCATCAGTGAGAAGAATACATAAGCTACGATGCAAATAAGAGAAGCTATTAACTGAATAATGCAAGTTTCCCAAAAGACGATAGTTCTCTTTTTTCTGTCATCCTGAACATAGGAAACCTCTCTTTGACCAAAAGTAGTTAAACCTAAAGTTGCGAAAAGCACAAAATACGACGATATAGCCTCAACGTAACTGTAGGTACCAATACCATCTGCTCCCAAAACTCTTGATAAGTAAGGAGTGGTGATTAAAGGTATTACCAGAGTAAGGATCTGGAATGCTAAATTATAAACATAATTTTTTTTGATGCTTTTCTGAGCCATTAGTTGATGTGCTCCATCTGTTTTGCTCTGTTAATTAGGTGATCTTTGTATTCTTCAGGAAGATCATTAAAGTAAGCACTAAATCCCCATACTCTTACGATTAAGTTAGGATACTTCTCTGGATGTGCTTTAGCATCAACTAATTGAGCATATGACAGAACATTCATCTGTAGCTGGAATATACCAGCTTTAATACCAGCCATCATATATGTAGCAAACTTATCTACATTATCTTTTAGTAATGAAGATGGAACCATCACATCAAGAACATTGGCATTAGCACTGGTACCAGTGAATTTAAGCTTAGACTCAAAGTTCATGATTTCAGTTAAAGGTTCGCCTTTATCACGTGAAATATGAGTCTGGAATGCTTCACCTGCTTTTCTTCCATCTAAAGTAGCTCCGCAATTTTGACCAATCATCAAATATCCAGGAGAACTTAGGCCAAACTTAACTTTTCCGCCAAATTTGTTTCTATAATCTTTAAAGAAAGTCTCTGTCTTGGCAATGATCTTGTTGGTAAGAGAAATTGCTTCATCTGATTCTGTACCATATCCATTTTCGTTTTCAGAGAATAAAGCAAAGTCATCAACAGAATCTTGGTAGTTATCTAAAACAATCTTTTGTACATCTTTTAATGTGTATTTATGCTCTTCAAATACGAACTTTTTAATATTCAATAATGAATTTACGGCAGCAGACATACCTACAGATAAAATACCGTAGTCATTGTATTTTGCACCTCCTTGAGCAATATCAGTCTTCAATCCCATCATCAAAGACAATAAAGGATCATCTTCCCATACAATCCTGTCTAGTCCTGTTTTGATTTGAATACTGTTGCCTTCAAGCTTTTTATAAAAGACATTGAGTACATCGTCAAAGGTACTGCAATCAGATAACTTTTCATCAACTAAAACTTGATGCATGCAACTGCCATACTCAACATTAGCAAGATTGTTCTGCTCTAGTGAATTACCAATTGATAAAGGTTCCCAGCAAGCTGAAACTCCATAGTTATAAGCATCCTTTGCCTCATAACCAAAATCAATAAGTTTTGGAATTACAATATCGTCGTTTGAGAAAAGAGGACTACCAATGCCTGTTGCATTACACTCCATTGAAAGGTCCATCAGTTCTTTAGGCATATTTTTGCTGCAACGTAAAAGTAATTTAGGATCAGGAAGATGAATTTTCTCAATGCACTTTATAAATAGCTTTGTGTATTCATTACAAAAATATTCACCATTTTCATCTAGACCGCCTAATAAGATGATTTGACCAGTATCTCCTCTTAAGGCACCACTCTTAAAGGTATATTCACAGTGCAGTGTTTTCAGGAAATCACAAATAAGCTCTTCAGCATCTTCAGGTATTGGGTATTTAGCGAGGACTTTATCCAAACGTCCAAGACCTACAAGATTATGTCCTGTTTGCCATAAAAGAGAGTTCCATAGAAGAATAGATTGTAATGCTGATTTAAGAGCATGAGGCTTTTCTAAAGTAACTCTAGGATCGTTTATTCTTTTTACATAAGCTTTAATAGAATTTTCAATTACAGAATCACCTAACTCAAGATTAGTTACATAATCATAATCTACAGGCATATTGTGGATTATTGTATTCTTTGGCTTAACTACAATTGAATGATCTAAAGAATAGAAGAAATCACCTACACCTTGATTTTTAATTGAAGCTTTTTTGAGAATGTGTGGAGCATCATACTTGCATACTTTAATTTCTTTTAAAGCTTCAATTTGGCTTACACCATACTTTTGTGGGTATTCTTTATAAATTCTAAGAGTTCTTTTAGTTGATCTTAAAAATGGATATAAAGGAGAATTTTTAAGTAATTTTTTAATTTCTTTTTTCATGGTTAACTCTATATAAACTTATTGTATTTGACAAAAATTTTGTTGAATTTAATTCAAGCAAACAGCTATTGATTAACTATTTTCTTTTATGCAATATTAAGAATTTTAATAAAAACAGCTCGAGTTGCGCATTCTGTTCTTTAATCATTTCGATTTATATAAAATCAAACTGAATGAATTAAATATTGAGGTAGTTTCTTCATTGATCAGTATTTAATTTCTGTCCATCATTGACAACATTCACGGGAGATTCTTTCTGCTTTTGGCTGTTGTGGTGCTCAATAATATCTCTTATCATCTCAAAGATTTTAATGAAGTTAGAAAAATCAAAATTGTTAAAATCAGCTCTCTTATTATAGATATTCCATGCAAAATCGGCTTTTGACAGAGAATAATCATTTTGATCACTTGAATCTTTGCAGATAATTTTTTCATTTCCTCTACTCAAGATGTTTATCTTATCTTCACCACATTTTTTTAAACTGTTACACAGCTTATTACCATCAATCATTCTTCCGAACGAGTCAAACTCACAGCCCATATACAATCGGCATTCAACACCACCTTTCAATTGAGTGGTTTTAATTTCATTGTCAGAATAATAATGCTCAATCGATATTAGCGGAGTTTTCTCTCTATCTTCATTTGGAATAGGAATAGCAAAGGAATAGACATTGTTTCCCCAATCTTTATAATTTCCATTATTAGTAACTTTTTTGAAGATTTCATTATTGTCACGATCAAAGATACAAATTACTAAGTTATTTCTCGGAAGTTTAGAAAATGATTCACATAAATGCTGTAAAGACGTATCTCCCATTTCACCTTTGTATAAAGGACTACCTTTTATTCCAAAGCCTAGTTCTGAAATAAGATGACTTTGCTCTGTTGCTTCATATTCGAAAAACTTAATATTTCCTAATTTGCTAAACAGAACTTTATTCTTAGAATCTTGTGATAAAGCTCGATAAGCCGCTTCTAAATGCACCCAGTCAGTCTGACCTTCAGTAATGATCAATGGTGAATTGCTGTTCGAATTTGAAGTTAAAGTTGATAATACACTCTGACGTTCTTTTTCAAAATATGAGGTGTCTTCATAGTATTTAAATGCCGAAATGAATTCAGAAAAAGCTTCAGTTGATATCTTCGAGGCACTAGGTAAATCAACAAGATCGTAGCTATCATTACCTAGCACTTTATCCATTCCTAATAGGAATAGAGGAGAATGAGTAGTGATAATAAATTGAACTTTAGGGAATAACTTTATCAGTTTTGGAAGAACATCGGCTTGCATTGATGGATGTAAATGAAGTTCAATTTCATCAATGACAACGATTCCAACAATATTTTTTAAGGTAATACTAGAAGTAATGTCATAACTATCTGCATATCTAACAATAGTTGCAAACATCTTAAAAATAGCATACTGTCCACTCGATAAAGAACTCAAAGAAGGAAGAAAAAGATTACCACTAGCTTCTCTTACAATTGTCAGTCGGTCTTTTACAAAGAACCTTGGTTTTAATTCAAATTTAACATTATCAACTAAAATGGTACTCAATATTTTTTCAATATTATTTCTTGCTAGTTTTAAACAGAATTTTTTATCACCATCGACAACTTTATACCTTTGTTCATTATCAAGATCAAAATTGAATTCTGATAAAGAATCAACTATCACATCTAATAACCATTGAGCAAAATTGTCTTCACCACAATTTACTGTTATTTGATTTCTATATCCTCTATCAATATTATTTTTAAATTTTAAGTTATTCTTAAACTCATTATAGAAATTTTCTGAAATCGCGTTTTTGTAGTACGATTCATGTAACCAGTTTGGCTTTTCATATCTGTTTGGAGGAAAATATGCAAATACTTGCTCTGACAGAGTTTCTCTTACAATATTTTTAACATTTGAAGAATTTTTTAAATTTATTCTTTTAAATGAAACATGTCCTGTTTCTGTTTGCAAATCTTCTAATTTTCCACCAATCGGGATTAGCTTCTCTTTAGAAATAGCTCCATTCGCAAAAACATAGTTAACATCATTGTCAAAAACAATACGAGAATATAAATAAGTTTTTCCGTTTTTAATCTCTTCTGGAGATAAGATCTTATAGAAACAAGAATACAAAGCATTGTTTGGATCTTTTTCCTTTATATTATTGAACCCAATCGAAGCAAACTCATAAAAAGAATCAACAATATTAGAAATCAATGTTGATTTACCAGAACCATTCTTACCCACCAACACAAGAGGCTTAGGAGCTCCACCTTTTTTAAAGCTAAATTTAATATTAGCCTTTTCAATAGGTCCAAGATTTTCAACATCAATTTCATTTATGTACATAAACTCACCTTTATATACAGAGAAAAGCACTGCAGTTAGATTCTATTTGACTTTCAGCAATAGGATCTTTAAATGCCATGATCTTTACTACAGTACTTTTAAGAGTAAGAACCTTATTGGTTACTCAAACTCTTTTTCACACTTGTCTAATACTGATGCTATTGTAGCATCCATGTCATAATATTTGTACTCTCCTAATCTTCCGCCAAAGATTACTTTTTTCTCAGCATCAGCTAATTTCTTGTATTCAAGATAAAGCTTACCGTTCTTTTCATTGTTAACTGGATAGTAAGGTTCATCACCTTTCTTCCATTCAGATGAATACTCTTTACTGATTACAGTCTTAGGAAGATCAATACCATTTTCATCTTTACCAAATTCAAACCATTTGTGCTCTATAATTCTGGTAAATGGAGTTTCTCTGTCTGTGTAGTTTACAGCAGCATTACCCTGATAATTTGGAATGTCTAATAACTCATTTTCAAATCTTACAGAGCGGTATTCTAGAGTTCCTAACTTATAATCAAAGTAAGCATCAATTGGTCCTGTGTAAACAACTTTATGAGCAAGTTTATCTAACTCTTCTTTATTCTTTAAGTAATCTGTATTTAATCTTACTTCAATACCTTCTAATAAATTTGCTACCATCTTGGTATAACCACCTACAGGAATACCCTGGTATAGAGCATTAAAGTAGTTGTTATCAAAAGTTAAACGTACAGGTAATCTTTTAATAATAAATGAAGGTAATTCTTTACAGTCTCTACCCCACTGTTTTTCTGTATAACCTTTGATTAGCTTTTCATAGATATCTCTACCAACAAGTGAGATTGCCTGCTCTTCAAGATTTTTAGGCTCAGATACAATCTCTTTTCTCTGTTCATTGATCTTAGCTAGAGCTTCTTCAGGTGTTACTACTCCCCACATCTTATTAAAGGTGTACATATTAAATGGTAATGAATACAGTTCACCTTTGTAATTTGCTACAGGGCTGTTAGTAAATCTATTAAACTCAGCAAATTGAGTGATATAGTTCCATACTTTCTTATTATTGGTATGGAAGATATGAGCGCCATATTTATGAACATTTATACCTTCAACATTCTCTGTATAAACATTTCCTGCTATGTTTGCTCTTTTTTCTACTACTAATACAGATTTACCATGTTTTTTTGCTTCATGAGCAAAGATTGCACCATATAAACCTGAACCTACTACTAAATAATCGTACATGTTAACCTCTCTGTTGTGTAGTAATTAAAATGGATGTTAATCTTGTTTATCTAAATTTAAGAAGAAATCTTTAATGCGTTTAACATTGTCTTCGAAGGTCCCCTGTATATCTTCTGTTTCATTAAATTCGGGTGCCTGAACGACGTTATACTCTCTAAGAAATAAGTTTGAATCGTAAATTTCTTGATAGAATTTTTGATAAAACTTATACAGAGCAAACCAAGTCTCACGGAGAATTTTATCTACTGAAAATTCATAAGACCTCGGATCTATTTCCTGTATACAATCTCTGATATATACGATATTGCCAATGTTAGGTGAGATCCTGTTTCGAGGAGAATTTGGATTTACTTTGTTTATAAATGAATATGTTAATAAATTAAACAGTAATTTAACTTTAGCTAGTGAATATGAAGAAGCTTGAGGAACAATACAATAAAAAGAATTAATCTCAAAAATAGAATGCAATTTATATAAATTTTCAAATACATGATGCAATTCATCAATAAAGAAATCTTCAAAATCTAAAAAACACAAAGAAACCTTATCAATATCACTAATTTCAATACCTTCTACTCTGTATTTATTCAATAAATTAACAAGTTCTTTGTTAAAACTTGGATCTTTTTCAAAAGTATATGTATCTCCTTTTTCTCCATAATAGGGGGTGGTCGCACAACATGTTTCAATTACACATCCATGATTAGATAATAATATCGAAAGTATGACTTCAGGAGAATCTGTTAGACTGATATTAAAATTAGAATTACGATTATTATCTTCAATATTCAAAAATCTTGTATAAATTTCAGTAACAGACAAAAATCTTATATAAAGTTCATTTCCAAAAAGATAACTAAAAATAGATCGTTTTAAATTGTGATATTTAGTTAATTTATCTTTATTCAAGGGGAAAAGGAGTGACAAAAACGAATTAGAGCAAAGCTCAAGACTTACCTCTGCAAAAATACCTTTTTTTTCATTTTCTATTGAAAGCAAATACTGAGATAAAGTTGATAAATTTTTGCCGTTTACATCAAAAAGTACTTTAGATTTAGGTTGTACTACGTTTAACAAATTTAAGAAAATTTCTATCTTATCAAGTCCCAAAACATTTATATCTGGTAATTCTGAAAATTCAATACCAAGAAATGACATCGAATTAAATAAATTAATCCAATAAGCTTTAGGAATGAGAGCTATATTATCTAAAAAGTAATTTCCTAAATTCTTAGAGCTAATGAAGTCCTTAAATCCATCAATACCTTCCCATTTTGCTAATTTACCATCATAAGTGAATATTTGTGTGCCATACACAGAAAGATACAATAAAAATTCATATTCAAAATATTTATCATCGAAAAGTTTTGTAAGATTATTTAAATTTCCACAATTAAACAATATTGCAGAGAACAGTCTTTTTAACTTTTCAAAATCCACCTTTTGTCTATTTTTTATATCAAACAAATTGTTATTCAAATTTGAGCATATCAACAGAATAAAATCAGGACCTTCGCTACTAAAATTTTTATTTAAGATATTTTTTACATATCTGTATAAAAATTTACCATAAGAATCGATTTCTAAATTTATGCTCTTATTAAGGATAAAAGAAAAAAAAGAGTAATTTAAAATTGCTTTACTATAAATTGTGCAATTTGGTAGCAAATAGAAAACAAGTTCTAAATTATTTTGATGTAAATCAAAATCAGGTTGATACTTGGAATCTGTATCATAAACATTTCTTAAAAATGAATACTCCGATTTAGTTAAAGCAAAATTATTTGAAAATTTGGTTACATAAAACCTGTAATCTTCAGATAAATAATTGTTACAGAGTAGGTACCTTAATAAAGGTCTCTGTTTTACATAGGTACTAAATTCTGGATTGCAATCTTTTCTATTAACCAAATCATAAAAAGAATAGAAAGACTCTGCTTTATCTAAATTTTTTGTATAATCTGAGAAATTGGACTCGACAACAATGGATCGAGTTTTGTCGTTTTTCTTGACTTCTTCTTGTTGAATTTTTGAGTCTGAATCTTCACAAGATATTGTATTTTTCTTCTCAAAGAATTTTTTATTTGCTTCTACAAATGATAGATATTCTTCTTGTCTATTCATCAATTCATACAGTTTTCCTGTATTAGAGAGCAACTCATTATAATCAGATGGATAGTCTTTTTTTAAAACAGATATTGAAAAGATCTTTTTTGCAATGTTCTTAGATTCATCAAATAAAAACTCAAAATTTCCTATTAGTAATTGGTAATCATTAAAGATCTGTTTGACATTTCTAAGATCACCAACAAATCTAGAAACTGAAATAATAAAATCGTTATCTAAAGCTTCTTCTGTAAATAATTTTGACCTTTTAAAAATCTTACTTTCTGATGACATTTGTGTGACTTTATATTGTTGGTTAGCTGGAACATTATCACCAAAATCTTGACAAGCTTTTAATTCATCTTCTAGCGATTTATCATCTTCAATTTTCTTATAATAAGCAAAAAGCTCATCTCTTATTTTTAAAGCATGATATGCAATGTTTGATGATGCTGCATAAGGTGTTATTGATATAGTAAAGTCAAAGAACTTGACCATATCATGAGGAGATAAAAGATCATTTCTTAATAAATAGATGAAGACTATTCTGCGTTGACATCTTTTCCAGAAACATCTGTTTTTATTTTTGCATCTAATGTCATTATTTAAAACAATATTTAAATTTCTTAAATGAGTGAATACTTCTGGATTGTTTCCCCTGTCAAGATCTTCAAAAATGACATATTTACATTTTGATTGTTCAAACAGAAAGGTAATTTCATCAAGATAAGCATCTATGATGTTATCTGAATCTCTTTGTTCAACACTAATTGATAGTGATGATAAGGATAAGTGTTTAAATCTTAATCTTGGTGACAAAAATTTAAAGAATATGAATACGTACGCTACTGTTATTGCAGTAAGAACAAACAATTTAGTTAAGGTACTGACTGGTGTGTTGTTAAATAAGTGAACGATTTCATCTTTGATGAAAAAGCTGCTTAGCACTAGAACTAATAATGGACTCAGATATAAAGAGATGACAAAAGTATCACATAAACGTGTTTTAAATTTTGATAAAAAAGAAATAGGAACGTTTTCACTTAGCTTTCCAAATGAAAGCTGTCTTATTATTTCTTTTTCAACAGCCTCTAGATTCTGATAAGCAGATTTACCTGATGACTGATTGTTCTTATTAGATAAATCAACTCTATTTTCTGAAGAAGCATTACTGTTATTTTGGGACGTTGTATCGGAAGTATTATCTTTGTCAGATTTTGAATTACCAGCAAGATCATCTTCAAAGTTGTCAGATGAATTTTCTTTTAAATAATCAAAATCAGCAAGGCTTACAGTTACGTACTCTTTATCTGAGATCTTTTTATTATTGATTTGTGCATGCTTAAAAAATGAAGATATAAGACTACTCTTACCAGTACCAAACTTACCTAAGATAGCTAAGTTCTTAACCTTGTCATTTTCTAAGGCATACTTAATTTGATTGAACTCTTCTTCATATGCACTTTTATCTTCATCTTCGCATACATCAATTGGTGAGAAGTCATAATAAGGACTATCAATAGTCTTTGTTGAAATTTCATAGTTCTCAGTACTATCTTTTTTATAGATTTCTTTCATTGTTTTATACAAGATAAAAGTTGTTTCTTAATGAGATTTAAAGTATTAAATTCTTTTACGACAACCAAATCATACCGATCACGATCACAAAATGATTTGGAGGTAGATTTACACTTAAACTCCAGTAGGCAAGCATTACGGATGTTCTTTGACAATTTGTTTTTCTCTTTTTATCTGTGATGTTAAGGTACATCATGGAATCATCAGTTCAGTTTCATGAGTTGGAGCAGTATGCTAAACAGCATACTCGATTTTCCGCACCCGCTGATTCTGAGCCTGATTTTAATGAACAGTATGTACAGGCTCTTCATGAGAGAGGATATACTGAGGATGATGCATTCTTTGATGACTACATGTATCAGGTAGAAACAGCACGAGACAGAGCTGAACAGTTCCTTAAAATTAAAAAGAGACCTCTTACCACAGCCATTATGTCATTGCGTAATGACATAAGACGAAAGTACTTTCAGTATGATGAAAGGAAAAGTGACTATGTCATTTACACATCTGATGTGGTACTGCTTGTAGTTATGCTGTCATCTCTATGTGGCAACCATGACTGCAGAGAACATGCTGTGTTCTACTTTATCTACAATCCAATCCTTCAGTACATCATAACTGATATGCTATCACCTAAATGGATGATATCTGCTGAAGAGATTAGGTTCTTTTTAAAGATGATACATGATGGTGAGATCTCATCAATGTTCAGACAGTACTTTTCAGATGCCAGAATCGAAGCTTATGAGCTCGTTCATAACATAAATAATGAAGATGACGATGTATCTGACTTCCGACACCTTTTAGGAGGTGACGGACAGGAATTACGCTCATCATCCAGAAGAGGTGAAAAGAGCCGTAAAAAGAAAGGTGCCCACAGAGTTAGTCTTTATGACTGCAGTGCACTCAATATCATAAGTTACAGTATGATAAAAGTCAAGAACAATGAGGTATCATCCTTTATCGAAGTGATTGATAACGGTTCATTACCTCAAGACAGTATCTTTGATGCCATCAATACTACATCTAAAATGATTGAGTTTCTAAACTCAAGACACCTTGACTACATCATGGCTGTTAAAAACCAACCTTTAAAACAGACCTGTAGTTATGGCAATGGAAAAGTACATATCAGAGCTTACTGATAAAACTCAGAACACCGGTTCACATTACCATGAGGTAAGAACAGATAAGGAAGGCTCACGTATTGAAGGGAGAACCTACGATATCTTTCCTGTTGAAGCTCTTTATAATTTAAAAGATAACGACGGTAATGATATTCTTACTAAAGAAGATCTTTTACCTAATGTAAGGACTGTGATAAGAGTTTATAAGGAAGCTCAAAGGCTCCTTAAAGACGATAAAGAAGATGCCCGTAAAGAGACATCCACTATCTATTTCATCTCAAGTCTTCCATTTACTGAAGAAAACTGTCATCAGACAATATTCTCCTTAAGAAGCAGATGGATGTATGAAGCACAGCACAACACCATTGATACAGTTCTGTTACAGGATATGCAGCACTGCTGTGATGAAAATCATTTAGCATCTATCATTGGTCTTAACTCCATGGTTTATAACGTCATCACCTTTGCAAGAGAAAAGATGTCCAAACGAGGTATGACAATATTAAACACCGTACTAAGGAAACTGCAAGGAAGGCTCCTCTTATATCCTACAAAATCAGCTTTAAGATATTTGAAACAATCCTCTGTTAGCCCTTAGCCTACCTCATGGAGTGCTTTGATACTCGGTCTGTGGAAGGCTAATCAAAACAGATATTCAAAACAATCAGAACCGAGTACTCAGTTCTGAGAATTTCCTTTTTCAGAACAGACATTTACACTTAAAATTCAAGAGAAGAACATATTGGCAAAGAACATCACATCAGGTTTACTGATGGATTTAAAAACAGCGATATCAACCTATATCATTCTGTAATCATGGTCGGGATCGTTTGGTTGTCGTAGAATTTATAAGCTTACATCTAGACATATATCATATTGAGAACAAGAACGTTACATAATAAAGATCTGTATATCTGATAGGTATGACAGATCTTTACAGCAATTAAATTGTTATTCTACCACTGTACTGTATGGTAAAAATGGCTTTTCTCACTTGAGCGCAATTGTTGCATTGTCAAAGCAAACTTTAAAATCTGAAGTATATAAAAGCGTTATATGTTGCTCCAAAAATTGCCATATAACAGAATAATAGTAATACTACAGTCCAAGTATAACTTAAAGATATTAATAATCCTTGTCTATTTTTCATTGCATTGTTAATTTTCTCACAAAATATTCTGTAAACAGGTGTTGAAAGCAATAAAGCGACAACAATAGTGAGATAAGTCTTATAAGTAAAGAATGGTATGCAAACTTTAAATGTTTGCGGTGTCATTGGTCCAAAATTAAACAATCCTGTAAAAAAGCTTAAAAACTGTTCAATGCTAGATGATCTAAAGATTAACCAGCCTACTGAAAAGACAGCTATCGTATAAATGTGTGATAACCATGCGGGAAACAACCTTTCAGGAAAATGATTTGTAACTCGTTCGAGAATTAAAAATAAACCATAGTAAATTCCCCATAACAGGAACATCCAATCTGCTCCGTGCCAAAAACCACAAAGAGCAAACACTGTAAACAAATTGATACATGTTCTGAATTTTCCCTTTCGGTTACCACCCATTGGAATATAAA
>OLOM01001896.1_pt1 | contig 13385 bp, 12 predicted proteins | sample 1672531 | NCBI WGS metagenome assembly OLOM01 (sample SAMEA3136696, study PRJEB25190) | human gut metagenome | reverse complement strand
TTGGAGAGACAAAAGATGCAAAACTAGCCGTTCAAGAAATGAGAAAGAAGTATGGCCTATAATTTGATTATTACGAAACGGGCAGAGGAATTATTGGATGATCTTATTTATCAATTAATAAATAAATATAAGTGTGAAGATACTGTTTTTGTGTTAGGAATATTTCATCAATTAGAAAATTATTGGATAAAAGTATAACAGCACCGTTTATTTGGTGTTTTTACTAGTTTTTAATGGCCTTTCGAATGATTAGAATACCATTGATAAAGAATAATAAGGGTGTACAAATATTCAACACTTGGTTGTTGAAACAGATGAGAATAACAGCAATAATGTTTAATATTCCTCTAATTAGATATAAATATACTAAAATAAATATAAATGTCAAAACCGTATTAATGTTATAATAGATACATGCTGATTAATGTATATATAGAATATAATCGTTTACGCAATACCTTTACATATTCCTGTGATAGTCATGTTGAAGTGGGATGTCGAGTTCGCGTTGAATTTAACAATCGAACGCTTATCGGATTTGTAGAGGAAGTGGATGTAGAAAGCGATTTTAAAAATATTAAACCTGTTATTGAAGTCATAGATGAAAAGCCATTATTGAATTGTGAATTAAAATTATTGGCAGACTATATGGCTGATTTTTATGCGAGCTCTAAGGTGACCTGTTATAAAACGATGCTGCCACCTGCACTTCGTCCTTCTAGTAATCATTCTAAAGTTATCTATGAAGAGTATGCTGTGTTAAAGGAATCCAATTTGCCATTAACATCAAGACAAAAAGAAGTGCTTACTAGTTTTACTTATCCATGTAAAATGAGTGAGATACGAAAAGTCAGTTCATCGATTGCGAAAGCTTTATTGGATAAAGGTTATATTGTGATTGAAAAAAGAATTAAGGATTCCAATACGCAAGTATCTTCTATTTTGGACGTTCAACATGAACTAACATCTGAACAAGAACATGCGATTGAAACTATAAAAAGTACAGATAAAACAGTTTCCTTACTTCATGGAGTAACAGGGTCTGGTAAAACAGAAGTCTTTTTGCGGCTTGCCCAAAATGTACTAGCTTGCGGAAAACAAGTTTTATTTTTAGTGCCAGAAATCGGATTGACACCCATGATGATTCAAAGGGTGCAAGCGCGCTTTCAACAGAAAATCGCAATCTATCATTCGGGCTTGAATGCGCAGGAAAAACTAGAACAATATAACTTAGTAAAAGACAACAAGGTAGATATTGTGGTAGGCACTCGTAGTGCCTGCTTCATGCCTTTTTCTTCCTTAGGCTTGATTTTAATGGACGAAGAACACGATTCTAGCTATAAACAAGATAATACACCAAGATATCATACGCGCGATATTGTTTTATTTCGTGCTGCCTACCATAAATGTAAGGTTGTTCTAGCTAGTGCTACACCATCCTTGGAATCATATGCACGTGCCTATAAGAATGTATATGAGCTAATTGAATTAAAGCATCGCATTCATGAAATGCCAGAAATTCAATTGGTGGATATGAAAAAGGAAAGAGTCACAAATGGTTTGTCACAAACATTGCTGCAAGCGATTTATGAGCGCCTTTCTAGAAAAGAACAGGTTATCTTACTTTTAAATCGAAGAGGCTACTTGCCAGTTGTTAGATGCAGCGACTGTGGACATGTACGTATTTGTCCGGACTGTGGCATTGCCTTAACATATCATAAAAACCAGAATGCGCTGGTTTGTCATTGTTGTGGAAGACAATTTCCATTTCATGAAGAATGTCCAAGCTGTCATTCAAAAAATTATTTTAAGGCAGGTATGGGAACGGAAAGATTAGAAGAACAAATTCTAGAGATATTTAAGGATTATCATGTCGTTCGTATGGATGCCGATAGCACACGAAGAAAGAATGCACATGAAAAGCTATTAAAGGAATTTGAAGAATCAGGAGATCTTTTGATTGGAACGCAGATGGTCGCCAAGGGCTTAGACTTTGAAAGAGTGACCTTAGTCGGTATTTTAAATGCGGATGCCACGCTTTGTCGAAATGACTATCGTGCCAGTGAAACAGCGTATGAAATGTTAGAACAGGCAAGTGGAAGAAGTGGAAGAGGTACATTAAAGGGTGAGGTTCTCATTCAAACCTTTGATCCGGATCATTTTGTGATGCAATGTGTGAAGCTGCATGATTATAAATTGTTCTTTAATCAAGAAATGAAATATCGTCATTTGGGTATGTATCCACCTTATGTATATTTATGTACATTGGTATTTACGCATTTCGATATTAACGAAGCCTACAAACAAGCCAATGAGGCGAAGGCTTATTTTCAATCGATTCGAGTTTTAGGACCAATTGAAATTCGTATGCAACAAAAGAAGTGTCGTGTGCGTTTGATTTTAAAGTCAAAGGATGATAAATTGTTGCATACACTCGTTAAGAATTATTTAGATACGACAAAACAAATTGTGGATGTGAATATGCATCCTGTGATGATGGAGGAATAAAATGCGAAAATGGTTATGGAAAGCTTTAGATGAGGTAGTCAATAAAGAGGTGTACTCCAATTTATATTTAAGAAATCATTTACATGAAGTAAGCGAAAGGGATCGTGCCTTAGCAACAAGAATTTTTTATGGAACCATTCAAAATTATCGTTATTGCAGAGCATGCTGGTCTAAATTTGTAAAGAATAAAGTAAATGACAAAATGGATGTTTTACTAACAATGAGCACATATCAATTGTTGTTTTTAGATAAAGTGCCTAGCTATGCGATTGTGAATGATGCGGTAAATATTGCCAAAAAAATAAATGTGAAATATGCGGGATTGACCAATGCGGTTTTACACAAAGTAAAACACATTGAAACAAAGGATGTAGCTTTAAAATATTCCTTGCCAGATTGGCTTTATAAAATGTGGGGGAGTCAATATGGACAAGAACAAGCCTTAATTATGGCTAAGGCAAGTGTAAATATTTTACCTTTATATGTCAGAAGAAACGTGTTAAAGACAGAGGTTGAGGATTTTTCCTCTTCTGAGTTTATTTGCGTTAAGGACCCTCTTTATATCTATACACAGAATGATTACTTTCATCATCTATACTATCAAAAGGGATATATGAGTGCACAAGATGAGGGGAGTTTTGCGATTGCCAAGTTCGTAGATCCAAAGGAAAATGAAAGAATTTTAGATTGTTGTGCAGCGCCAGGAACAAAAACAATGGCCATGGCTGAAATGATGTACAATAAGGGGCATATTGATTCATTTGATTTACATGCTCATCGTAAGGATTTAATTGAAAGTGATGCCAAGCGATTAGGTATCGATATTGTCCATGCAGGTGTTCAGGATGCGACTAAATTTAAAAGCTCAGTTTTGTATGATCGCATTTTATGTGATGTGCCATGCTCTGGTTATGGGGTGTTATCAAGAAAGCCGGATATAAAATTGCGTATGTTGCCAGAGGATATGGATACATTGATTCCTTTGCAGTATGCCATATTAAATAATGTATGTCAGTATGTTAAGAAGGGTGGAATTATTGTATATTCCACTTGCACGATGAATAAAAAAGAGAATGAAAAACAGATTGAGAGATTTTTAAAGGAACATGATATGTTCAGTTTGGTTGATGAAGTAAACATTTTCAGCGATTCTAAGCAGGATGGCTTCTATATGGCAAAACTGGTACGTAAATGATATAATGAAGGATAGAAATTGAGGTGCTATTTTGGAAAGTTTATACAATTTAAATTATGATCAAATGTGCGAATATGCATTGGATCATGGATGGAAATCTTATCGTGGACATCAAATTTTTCAATGGTTATATCGTAACCGTGTATTTGATATTGATGAAATGACGAATGTATCAAAGGAAACAAGAGAAATCTTAAAGAAAGATTTTATTGTGAATCCTTTAGAATTAATAAAAAAACAAGTTTCACATGATGGAACTACAAAATTTTTGTTTAAAACAAGTGATGGTGCACTACTTGAAAGTGTTATGATGGTTTTTGATTATGGTAGAAGCGTATGTGTATCTAGCCAGGTTGGCTGTAACATGGGATGCGCTTTTTGTGCGAGTGGTTTGACGAAGAAAAAAAGAGACTTAACAAGTGGTGAAATGGTCGCTCAGGTTATGTATGTTCAAAAGGAATTGGATAAGGATAATTTGCGACTTTCACATATCGTTGTTATGGGGACTGGAGAGCCATTTGATAACTATGACAATGTTATGAATTTCTTGGCGACTGTGAATCATGATCGTGGCTTAGGCATTGGTTCTAGACATATCACAATTTCAACATGTGGTATTGTTCCAAGAATTTATGATTTTGCGAATGAACATACACAATACAATTTGGCAATTTCTTTACATGCACCAAATGATGAGCTGCGTGATAAATTAATGCCAGTCAACCATGCTTATCCATTAAAGGAATTAATGGAGGCTGTAAAATATTATGGTCAGGAAAACAATCGTCGTTTGACTTTTGAATATATTTTGTTGAATGGTGTAAATGACCATCCGGAGCATGCCAAACAATTATCGAAGCTTCTACATGGAATGAATGCCTACGTGAATTTAATTCCATATAATGCCGTCGATGAAAAGGGCTTTAAATCCGTGAGCCATGACGAAGCCATGGTTTTCTATGATTTGTTGATGAAGAATCATGTGCGTTGTACGATTCGAAAGGAACATGGAAACGATATTGATGCTGCGTGTGGTCAGTTAAGAATAAAGGAAATTAAAAAGGAAGGAATTTAGGCAGATGAAAGTTTTTGGGAATACAAATGTAGGTCTTGTAAGAAAATTAAATGAAGATGATTATTGTATTGCTCATAATGCCAATGATGAATGGATGTTGATCGTTTGTGACGGAATTGGTGGGGCAAAGGCAGGAGAAGTGGCTAGTCATGTGGCTGTCATGACGATGTATGAAGCGTTTATGAAATCTCCTGAATTTAAAAAAGATCGACAGGTAGATAACTGGATTCGTGAGAATTTAAATCAGGCCAATGATTTTATTTATTCCAAAAGCTTAAAAAACCCAAATGAAAGAGGTATGGGAACAACGGCTGTCGGTGTTATTGTTGCTCATATTGGAACCTTCATTTTTAATGTTGGAGACTCAAGAATCTATGCAGATTATAATAATGAATTGATTCAAATGAGTGAGGATCATAGTGTGGTTGCCCAGCTTTTAAAGGAGGGAAAAATCACACTTGAAGAAGCAAAAACACATCCTAAAAAGAATACTTTGAACAATGCTCTTGGAGTTTGGCATGTGTTCCGTATTGACATCAATAAAATTGAAAATACTTATAAATATTTATTGGTTTCAAGTGACGGATTACATGGATATGTTGAGAAAAGAGTGATTTCGGATATTGTTCATGATGATACGCTTTCTTTAAAGGAAAAAACAGAAACACTGATCGCAAGAGCTAATCAATCAGGTGGATATGATAATTGCACGGTGATTTTAATGGAAAATAGTGGAGAATAGTATGATGATGGAACAAATAGCGAACCGCTATGAAATTTTATCTTTGATTGGACAAGGTGGAATGGCGGATGTCTATAAGGCAAGAGATACGATATTAAATCGTGTTGTCGCAATAAAGGTTCTACGTGCAAAATTAAGTGATGATGCGATGGCACTCGTGCGTTTTCAACGCGAGGCAAGTGCTGCAAGTCGCTTATCACATCCTAATGTTGTCGACATATATGATGTAGGCGAATACGAAGGTATGCACTATATTGTCATGGAATTTATTCGTGGAAGAACTTTAAAGGAATTGATTGCGCAACGCGGTGCCCTTGATGTAGATGAAGCCATTGGTGTTATGAAACAATTGGTGAGTGCCATCAATCATGCACATGAGCATAAAATTATTCATCGTGATATCAAACCGCAGAATGTTTTAGTTAAAGATGATGGAACAATCAAGATTACTGATTTTGGGATTGCGGTTGCGAATGGAAGTGTACAGCTGACCTATAATAATACGGTTATGGGATCTGCACACTATTTAGCGCCTGAAACAACACAGGGAAAGGAACCCAATGAACAAGTTGATATCTATTCATTAGGAATCGTATTCTATGAATTATTAACAGGGCATGTCCCTTTTACAGGAAAAACACCAACGGAGATTGCGATTAAGCATTTACGCAAACCCATACCGTATGTGCGTGATTTTAATCCGAATATTCCTCAGTCGGTTGAGAATATTGTTTTAAAGGCAACCGCAAAGAATTTAGAGGATCGTTATGTTTCTTGTAAGGAAATACTTTATGATTTGATTCATTGTTTAGATCCTGAATACAAAAACATGAGTCGTATTCGTGTGGATGTAACTCCAAGTAAGGATTTAATGAAATGTGAGGATGGTCACATTGAATTTGTGGATGAATCCGATAAAGAAGATAAAAAGCCAAGAAATTGGATTGCCGCATTAATGATTAGTGCAGCTATAATTATTTCGATTATTGTGCTTGTCTTGATTGCCAGTATTACAGGCTTGATTAAAATCGATGGCTTTTTAGGTTATCAAACAATGCCAGATGTGAAGGATTTAACACAGGAAGAAGCTATTGATACGCTTCAGGCTGCTCATTTTAATACATCGAAGGTTAAATATGAGTATAGGGCTAGCGATAAGTATGATGAGGGTAAGGTCATTAAGTCTAACTATAAAGAGGGAGAAGTCATTTTAAATGATTCAAAAATCGTATTGACGATTTCAAAGGGCGCTACATATTTAGTACCTGACTTTACAGATAGTTCTTATGCGGATGCTCAGTATCAGTTGTCGCAGAATGCCCCTAATGTCGAAATAAACGTTGAATTTAAGGGTACAAAGGATCGCGATACAGGTATAATTCTAGAACAGAAGGGTTTAAAGCCTGGAAAGCGAATTGATCCAGATAGCAATGAGAAAATTTACTTTGTGGTTAGTACTTATCCTTCGATTGTGATTCCGTCCGATTTAATTGGGCAAGACGTATTGAGTGCGAAGGATGAATTAAATGATTTAGGAATTGCGGTTGTTGTCACAAAGATTGACGGAGGACAAGGGACAAACAAGGTTGTCAGTGTTTCTCCAGATGTAGGAACCGAATATGTACAGGAAGGAACGAACAGTGTAGTTACATTGTTTTATGATTAATATGCAGCAGGGAAGAATTGTAAAAATTATTTCGAATCAGTATACGATTCAAAATGAAACGGAAGAGATCATCGCTAAGCCAAGAGGCAAGATGCGCCAGCAAGAGGCTCCTGTTGTTGGTGATTTTGTGGAATATGAAAAGATTGAAGATGCATATCGTATCCACAAGATTCTTCCACGTACGAATCGTTTACTACGTCCGGCCATCGCGAATGTGGATCAGGCTTTAATCGTAACAAGCTTAAAGGATCCAGATTATTCATGTCATTTGTTGAATCGTTTGATTTTTTTAGTCAGCTTAGCTCATGTAAAGCCAGTTATTTGTGTGACAAAGCTGGATTTATTAGAGGATTCTCAAGCTATTTTGGCAGATTTAGAAAAATATAAAAAGGCCGGCTATGAGGTTGTGTTCTCAAATCCAGGAAGTGATGATGTAGAGCTTAAACAAATTTTAAAGGGCAAGGTATCTGTACTTTGTGGTCAATCTGGAGCTGGTAAGAGTTCTTTATTAAATCGTTTAAATCCAGATTTTGAATTACAGACACAAGCCATTTCGAAAGCTTTAGGTAGAGGGAAACATACAACACGCTATTGCCAGCTTCATGAAGTTTGCGATGGCTTAGTTGCGGATACACCTGGTTTTTCGAGCTTAGATTTTACACGATTAGATACAAGTCATCTTGATGAATGTATCCTTGATTTTAAACCTTATATTCATTCTTGTCGCTTCTCCGATTGTAAGCATTTGAATGAACCAGACTGCAAGATTAAGGAAGCAGTCAAACAAGGTTTGATCAATGAAACGATTTATGAGGATTATAAAAATATTATGGAACAGAGAGGTAAGTTTTAATGAATGAAATCGTAATTGCACCTTCTATTTTATCGTTGGACTATTCCAATGTGAGTGCACAATTAGAAGAATTAAAGGCGTCTAAGGCAAAATGGTTACATTTTGACGTGATGGATGGTCATTTTGTACCGAACCTTACTTTTGGCCCGGATATTTTAAAAGGATTCAAAAAGGCATGTCCACTTTTTATGGATGTACATTTGATGGTAACCAACCCAGAAAAATATGCACCGATCTTTATTCAAAATGGAGCGGATTTAGTTAGCTTTCATACTGAAGCCTTAGATAATGATTTAACTCGTATTCAAGGCTTGCTAGATGAAATTCATCGTTTAGGTGCAAAGGGTGGAATTGTTGTAAAACCGAATACGCCTATTGAACCTTTTGAAGAAGTATTAGAAGCATGTGATCTTGTATTGGTTATGAGTGTAGAGCCAGGCTTTGGTGGTCAGAAATTTATGCAGGATATGCTGAAAAAAGTAGAGTGGTTAAAAGAAAAGCGTGAAGCATTAAAGCTTTCGTATCGCATTGAAATTGATGGAGGAATCAATCAGGATACATATAAATTAGCACTTGATGCTGGGTGCGATACTTTAGTTGCGGGTAGCTACGTATTTAAGAATGATATTGCCAAAACCGTTGAAGGTATGTTGAAATAAGATGACTTGTGCTGTTTTAATTACACCACTTGTTGATGTTGTGCCAGTAATTCAGGATTGTGATTATATCGGAGTGGATGCAGGTGCCTTAAAAATTATTGATCAGGGATTCCCTATTAAAATGGCTGTAGGTGATTTTGACTCATTAAAGGAAGAGGACCTAAAAAGAATTACGTGTCCGATTGAAAGACATCCTATTATGAAGGATGAAACGGATTCCGAATTGGCAATCCGCCTTTGTAAGGATTATGACACAATCTATCTATATGGAGGCATGCAAGGAAGAATCGATCATACGATTGCGAATATTCGTTTGGCAATGTATCGTTTCGATAATCTTGTCTTAATAGATGGTCATCAAAAAATATCAGTTATGAATGTAGGGATTCATGAAATTGATGACAGCTATCATCATATCTCTTTTTATCCTATCCAAGAGGGTGTGCTCTCTTTAGAGGGATTTTTGTATCCGTTACAAAAAAGACGGATTTATATTGAGGAAATTTATACGACAAGTAACTCGCTTGTAGCTAATAAAGGGATCATTCGGGTGGATGAAGGCAAATTTTTGTGTGTGCAGTCAAACTGGAGGTAGTCTATGTTCTATGATGTAGCTATGAATTTTGTGATTGGAACACTTTTAATCATAGCCGGAGACATTATGGTCTGGATTCCGAATCGCGTCTTTGCGTGGATTTTAAGCGTTTCAATTTTGTTTCTATTGATCAACGGATGTGTTCTTTTGTTTCGTTTTGTAAAACAAAAAAGGAATAAAGATTTCTTCTTTTCCATATTATCCTTTGCGTTTATGTTCTTTTTGATGAACTTTCGTTATCTTCCACAATGGATCTTACGCGTAAACTTTGGGGGATATTGTATTTTATGTGGAACGGCCTGCTTCATTCAGCTAGTCATTGATAAAATCAATCATTTGAAGGGAAAATTCTTGAACTCTATTTTTACCTTTATCTATATTTTCTTTGGCTTTTATCTATTGTTGAATCCAGACTTTCATACAGACCTATTAATGCGGGCTTTTGGAATTTACTTCGTTATTTTAGGATTTCGCTATCTTGGTGATGGATATGAAGGTATCAATCCATTAACGAAATATAAGTGGAAGCGCAAGGTAAGAATTACTTTACCGGCCTTTCTTTGCGCTTTAGTGCCAGATGCAGCTTTAACAAGTATCAACCGATATTTGGAAGATGGAAAGCCAGAAGATTTAAACACATATGAAAAGGATAAAATTGTTCGTTTAAAGGTAATTGTGCATGTGGGTCCCAAGGGTTTTCAAAAGGTTGGTCACATTTGTTTCGCATTTGATAATATAGTTTATAGCTATGGGAATTATGATAGTGATTCCTTTCGCTTAAATCAAACCATAGGAGATGGAACCTTTTTTACAGTTCCTTTAGAGAAATATATTCCGAATATGATTACGGCCGAAAATAATTCGATATTCGAATATGGTATTTATACAACACCGGACCAAAATGAAGCGATTGAAAAACAGATTCAAAAAATTAAGGAAAATGGATATCGCTGGTATAGCCGAATTGAAAAGGCAGATGGGTATGATCGTTTTAATGAATTTGAGATGGATTATCCAAGTCGTCTGCACTATCGTACGGGAGCTAAGTTTTATAAGGTAAAGCGAGGCAAATTCCATATTTATTGGGCTTTAGGTGATAATTGTGCTTCCTTTACAGATTTAGTGCTTGGTACCTTAGGAGCTGATGTATTGAGTATGCGTGGTATTATTTCGCCAGGAACTTATTTGGACTGGCTTCAAAAGGAATATTTAAAAAAGAATAGTCCAATCGTATTCCGTCAAATCTATACAAAGGATACGATTTCGATTTAGAAATGGATAAAAGAATGAATGGATATTTTTATGTACTAACATCAATCGATATATTTGTCCTTGGCTTTATGTGTGTTTTGACTAAATTAAGCGAGTCACTGAACCAAAAACAGAAGTGTGGTTTCCTTTTTGCGTTTGGATTGATTGCGTTTATTTCTTTATTAGAAGTTGTAACATTAAAGGTAGATGGTTTACCGATAAAGTATCGTTGGTTAAATATTATATCGAACTATCTTGGATTTGGATTAACACCATCTGTATGTATATGTTTAGTATATGTGCTAGATAAAAAGACGAAATTGAAATGGGAATTAAAGATTGCCATTTTATGTGAAATCATATATCTTTTGATTCTTGGATTTTCTATTCCATTCGGCTGGGTGTTTTCTGTGAGTCAAAGTAATATATATTCGCGAGGCCCTTATTTCTTTATTTATATTTTTGCGTATTTCTTGAGTATATTATATTTATCTTTATCAACAATTATAGTTTCAAAACAGTTTCAAAATCGAAGCAAGGCATTGGTTTATCCGCTAGTGATTTTCTTAGGCGCAGAAACAATCATACAAATAATCGTTCCAGATCTTCATGTGAGTTGGTTGTGTGTGACATTACTTTCAGTCTTATATTTTATATATTGTAGTGAAATGTGGCATCAATTAGATGCATTGACTGGATTATTAAATCAGAATAGTTTCTTGAATCGTAGTGAAGAGATGCATTATACAAATGGGATGTTGATTGTGTTTGATGTGGATGATTTTAAGCATGTCAATGATGTGTATGGGCATGTTAAAGGAGATTTGTGTTTAAGTGTCATTGCGAATTGTATCAGGGGGGCTTATGCCCAGTATGGATATTGTTACAGAATTGGTGGAGATGAATTCTGTGTACTCTTAAAAAATAATCGGAATGAGGATGCGTGTTCATTAAAATTTGAACATTTAATGGAAGTAAAGCGTAGAAAGTTTGCATATTTACCAAAGGTTTCATATGGATCGGCTTTATTATTGACAGGAGATATTGTGAGTGTCAAGGATTTGGCAGATCAAAATATGTACATGCATAAGCATCATAAGAAAGAAAAGGAACAGTGATTTTGCTGTTCCTTTTAAGATAGAAGCCAAGTTAGAATTTCACTGATGACATCTTTTTTGATTTCATCATTCTTTTTCACTTTATACCAAGTTCGAGTAATTCATTCATATCTTTTTGATTCATTGTTTTGAATGATCTTTTCTATATTGTAACGGGGAAATACAGGTTGCTTTTTTGAATGCTTGGGCAAAGTAGGATTGACTCGTAAAGCCGACGATAATGGCAATTTCTGAAATTTGTAGATTGGTTGTTGAAAGGAGAAGCTTGGCTTCTTCAATTCTTTTTTGAATCATATAATTAATGGGAGAAATGCCTTTATATTGTTTGAAGACATGTACAATATGATATTTATTTAAAAAGGTAACTTCACTTAATTTATCGAGTGTGACATCCTCTTTAAAGTGGGCATCGATATATTTTTCAATGAAGACACAATCCTTATTGGCTTTATTGACAGGTGTGGTTTTTAGACTAATATGAGCACGACGCATTAGGTTGATCAGTAAAACTTCTAAGAGATTTTGACAAAGAGACTGGTATTCCATGTCTTTTGCTTTCACCTCAAGTAATATGGTTTTTAAATAGAATAAGACTTCATGTTTATAGTCATAATAGTTGGCAATGCTACAGCCTTGTTCTTCATCTTGTTCCTTTGAGAAATAAGTAATACCTTCAATACCCATAACGATATATTCAAAATTTACATTCTCAATCCCACGTTCTGTATGTGAAACCAGGGGATTTACAATCACTAAATCGTCTTCCTTTACTGGATAGGCTTTATTATCTAAACATAGAAGACCATTTCCTTTTGTCACATAAAACATTTCGGTATATAAATGTGTGTGCAGCATGGAATTCCATTCGTGATCAAATTTCGATTCCGTAATATATAGTAGCTTAGGTCTTGATTGATTGAAATTGACTTGGTCGATTTGAAAGCGTTGTGTACTCATAAAACACCTCTTTTTTATCATTATATATTCTTTTTTACTGTTTATCAATTTTGTTTTTTGAAATCATAAATCGCAATATATCTAAAAAGAAGGACCATATATTTATGATAAAGCGCTTACAAATAAGATATACTTAGCGTGTAAGAACAAGGAGTTCATACGAATTATATAGGAGGTAAAGTATGAAAAAATTTATTACTGCTGGATTATCATTTGCGATGGCAGCTTCAATGTTGGCAGGATGCTCAAGCAAACCAGCTGATGATTCTGATTCTGGAGATAAACGTGTTCTTAAATTCGATTCATTCTCTGGTGGAAATGGTGAAAAAGTATTCACAAAATTGGCTAAGGCTTTTGAAAAGGCAAATCCGGATGTAGATGTTCAATTGCGTTTTGAAAAAGAATTGCCAGATGTATTAAATAAGGAAAATGCGAAGGGTGAATATTCTGATGTTGTTTATTATAATTTAGGTCAACCTTCTGGATATACAGAAACGCAATTAAATACACATGAAGTATTAGACATTTCAGATGTTGTTGAAGAAGTAGGTATGGATGAAAACTATGCGAATAGTAGTATCGTACAATATTATGGAGATGGAAAATCTTATTTGATGCCACTTAAGACTACACCTGCTGGATTCTTCTATAATACTGAATTAGTTGGTGAAGGAAAGAAATACGAACTTCCAACAACTTGGGAAGAATTCTGGGCATTAGGTGATCAAGCTAAGAAAGATGGTATCGCATTATTTACTTATCCAAC
>OLOM01001895.1_pt1 | contig 13386 bp, 19 predicted proteins | sample 1672531 | NCBI WGS metagenome assembly OLOM01 (sample SAMEA3136696, study PRJEB25190) | human gut metagenome | reverse complement strand
GAAATCTTTCATGTTTTTTATCCCCTTTGTTTTTCATTGCTTCTGGGATATCTTAAACGTGTTTCTTCTTTGTCCAGCCTTCCATATCTCATGGAATCGATCTTCATATTTAATATGTAAGATTTTTGGTTACTTGGTTCATTCCTATAAGAAATCTTCCATTTTTTCTTCTGAATATCTAAATCTCATTTCTTTAAAAGTGTCATTAACATAAACTCCCCCATATAATATGTAAGTTTTTTCGGCACTTGGCTCTTTCTTATAAGAAATCTTTAATTTTTTCTCTTATTTTTTTCCCTTACCTTCCAAATTCCAAATAAATTTGAACAAAAAAATAGTGCTGAGCCTTAAAGCTCAACACCTGACTATTTACACTCTGAGACTTCAATGCATTAACCTGAAGTCTCTTTTATTTCTTTATAAAATTTATTCTTGTTCCGGTGGAACATACTCCAACAGATCCTCTACCTTACAATCTAATGCACAACACAAACGTGCCAGAACTGCGATATCAAGTCTGGTAACTTCTCCATTACAATACTGATTAAGCTGTGTACGTTGCATCTCAGCTCTATGTGCAAGCCTATTCTTGCTTATCCCCTGCTGCTCTATCAGTTCATTTAATTTTATTCTTACAGTCCCATAATCAATATCTCTCATCAAAAACCTCCAATAATTCAATATTTCTATTGACATTATCAGAATATACAACTTACAATTAAAATATAAGTTGTTAGATATCGACTGTAATTTATCTACTGTTACTTCTTGCACTATGGAGAAATATAATTATGTATGAAAAAATACCATTTAATATAGAAAATATGACCCCAGATCAACAGCAAAAATTTGATGATTTATTTGCAGAAATAAAATATTTAAACCATGAACAATGGAACGCTTTAGATGATCCCTGTTTAATGACTCAAGAAATCTTTAATAGTATTCAGCTACGTCGAATGGAGATAGGTCCTGAACTGGAAAATATTACTACTAATTTATTTATAAAATATCCTGACTATGCTATTTCATATTCCAGGAGATTAGAAAAAGCTATATCTTCAGCTTCTAATTCCGATTCCTTCTCTTTGGACATCTATTATAAAAATATGCGCAAAGAGATCCTGAAAGAGTTTGGATACGATATTGGTCCATTATAAGTCACTGCTAAAGGCCCGGTATTTCTACCAGGCCTTCAACACTTTCAACTTCTATTCTGTTTTTCTTCTATATAACTCATTCCAGTATTTCTTTTTTCTTTCCCTTGCTTCCATCGCTTTTAATTGGTCTACAGTTTTCAGCTTTACTGCCTCTGCCTTATACTTTGTATATAATATATATAGATAATTTGTAGGGATTTTATCAACATCCTTATTTTTCATCGCCATCGCACTATTGAACATATTATCCGTGCAGTTTCTGTAATCTACCATACAACCTTCCTCTCATCCTATTCAGTTGTTTCCTGGCAATTCTATATATTCTTTTATTTAATGATATGTTATACTTGAATAAACAGCAAATACTATATTATAGAAGGTTTTTATTTTATGAATTACCCGGTTATTCTCAAATACTCATCCACTGACAAATGCTATATCGTTTCCGTTCCTGATCTGCCCGGCTGCATGGCTGATGGAGACACGCCAAATGAAGCCTATGAAAATATCAAAACCATGATACAGGAATATATCGAAACCGCACATATGGAAGGCCGTAAAATTCCTGAACCATCTTTTGGAAATGAACTATAAGAAAGGACAGCATATTCTGCTGCCCCAACATATCATTTTCTTTTGTTTTCAAGATCTTGACGGTTCAGGAATTTCCAATCCCATCTCCATCGCAGCTTCCAACCATTCCCTTTTAGCATCCTGAATATTTTCCATGAGCTCTTCCATTGTGTCACCGCAGGTTAGGCACCCAGTCAGATCGATTGCTGAAGCAACATAGCCTTCCTCATTATTTCCGGCAACCAGAAACAGATAATGTAAATTCATATAGTAGCCTATATTTTTACTCATATTTCTAATTCCCCATTCTTATATTTCTTTGCCAGCTTGTAAAATGTGGTACGCTTTAAACCCGACAGATTCATCGCTGCCACTGCGGTTATTTCATGGTTGAGCCAACGTTTCATTATCTCTTCGTAATTCTCAGGGATCTGCTGGTCAGGTCTTCCATAATTTTCCCACCCTGGTGTTCCGCGCAACGCTTCTATTCCCTGCTTCTGCCGACTCCGGATGCTCAACCGTTCCTGCTCTGCTATGGATGCCATAACTTCTGTTAAAATATTGAGAACCATATCAAAGAGCCATTCCTGTCCTTCCGGTGGTTCGATCAACGTTGTTGGTATATCAAGTATTTTCAATCGAATATTATGTTCCCTGAAATACTGCAGTTCCGTTTTAATGTCTTCCTTTTTTCTGCTCAATCGATCAAGCGACACAATCACCAACGTATCACCCGGCCTCAACAAGGTTGTTTTAAGCGCCTGATATCCAGGTCTGTCGATATCTTTTCCTGACGCTTTGTCTGTTATGATTTCTCTTTCCTCAGCTCCCATTTTTTTGAAAGCTGCAATCTGACGAGCCAGATTCTGTCCTGTGCTGGACACTCTCGCATAATAGTATGTTCTGTGCTCTGTCGTATGTATAATTTGCTGTGTTGCAATATTGCTTATAAACATGCTCCCTTCTGCTGTTTGTAAATGTCTCCATCAAATGCGGACATCCGCACTTTGATAAATCAACTTTTACGAACGTTCATCTACCCTTTGACAGACATTTACGGATATGTATGAAAAAGTACACTTTTGCGGATATTATTGCGAGGATTTCCGCAGTGTAGAATAATTCTAAATCACCTCTTTTGCATCAATTCTTCTATTATTACAGATCAACTTCCATAACAGGAGTCAACAGATCACTGTCTGTATAAACATACATTCTTTGTGGTTGAATAGTGTTTCTTCCTATTATAATATTTTGTAAAGCAAGTGTGACTGCTTTATAAGCTGTAGCGTGATCTAATTGTAAATGTTCTAACAGTTCTTCTTCCGTCTGGTGACAAGTTTCTACTATCTGAGGTTCAATCAGCCTACTTATAAAAAGAATGTCTTCTTCTGTCATCCAAAATCCTCCTCACTTTTTTCCATATAATCATATGCGTCCGCATTCTACATAAAAATCCTCTGGAATCATAAAACCAGAGGACTTTTATTGGAACGTGTTTTGAGGCAGCAACTTAAGGTAGGTTTCTTAAGTGCTGTTAACTTTATTATATATATTGGCACTCAAAAATCCATAGGCAGAATCACCAACAATATTTTCCCAAATTTTTCCAAACATCCATGTTCATTTTCAGTTATTTAATATTTTCTTTCTGCTGAAAAATATTTCCGCGATCATACACAAATTTACAGTATTTTTTATCTATCAAATTAATGCAATTCTCATAATTTTTTCGCTTTATCTTTTTCGTCATTTTGTACAATTAGTCTAATGCAACACCTATATCAAAAAAATGTGTTCGCAAATGTATTCGTAAAATACAAAATGCCGAAATTGTGTGAAAGTGTTTATTTTACTGCATTTTCGCAGATTTATGTGCTACTATTTTCTTAAAAAATATAAGAAAAGAGGTGTTGTGCAAAATGACGAACAAAGTTGATTTTAGCGAATGGAATCCGGACCGGATTGAGACGGATGGCGAGGATTTGATAAGGACAATTTACGCGTATTATTGCAGTGCTGGCTACCCTAAGAGCCTTCAAGATGCTATTGATACTGCTATTAAGATCCTGTCTACCATGGATAATACCTATTTGGAAATCGAAGACATGGTAATGGAGATGGCTGGTGCCACCGACATGTGGGGTTTCCGGCAGGGTTTCAGGGCGGCGATTGAACTACTGTCCGGTAACACATTCCGGCAGATTTTCAAGAAGGAGGACAATGATGAGTGATAATAAGGAAAAAACAGAAACCATCGACGAGCTGTATGGTAGCGTCCAAGATATTCACAATTACGTAGAAATCTATTACTACCAGCAAGTCAAGGACATTGCTGCTGTAACAGCTATTGCAATGTTACGTGATAATGTGCCTCCTGCTGACGTTAAAACATGTATTAACGACTGGTACAAAGTAGAAATTTCTGACCACGCGATGGCATACCTAAAATCCGAGGCGGCTGATGACGAAGCAGACGAGGCCCTGACTGGCAACAGAAGGTCCATATTATGCCCATCCGTTCGGCGCGATAGGTGTCATTGTGCCCGTAAAGCAAAACGTTTGTGTGAATGCGGCGTGTCACCGGACACGATCTACTATGCGTTCCCAGAACTGTCTGAGGAGGAAATCGGCAATATATGTTCAAGTACCAATAACAGCAACGGAACAAGAGTTGACGATCTAACGCTTAGGAAATTGCAGGAGACAGCATCTACTCCGCTAAAAACGACAGAGGAGCGTGTAGCGTATCTTCGTGGACGCAGCGACAAGGCACGTGAGGTTATACAGGACCTGTATTGCAATCATGGCGGTAACGCTCACCCTATTTACGATTTTTTCCAAGATGATACCATCGGTTACGAGGAAATCATCGGCTGGAAACAGGAGGCTGCAGATTATCTGGAAAGAAAGACTACAAAACTGATTGCACGCCGTACTGCTGTTCAGATATTGCAGGATGGACAGGAACCAAACATAGTAAAAGAAAACATTGAAAAATGGTTTTCTGTCCGATTTTCGGACGCACAAATGACCACACTTAGACGACAGGCAAATCTCAATAAATGCATGTCAGAAATGACAGTTGTATTAGACAAGGAGGAGAACTGAATATGGAATGTAGAACCAGCGGCGCATTACGAAGAAAGGCTCTTGGCAGAATTCTCGATCTTTTCCCAAATGACCGAGACGTTTACGAAAACTGGCAGAAATATGCCCAAATATACGCCATGGGCTACAAGGACGCTCCAGGCAATATGGACGATATTGTTGATTACTGGGGCTCTCTCGGCCATGATTACAATGCTGGATTTGAGGAGGGAACCCGTCGTGCACTGTTACGCGTAGCTCTGTCAATAGTCAACAATGCCATCAAACACGGAGAATCGGAGGGATATCTATTCGATCAAGTTCAGACTTGCGCCTCTCCGGAATGCTTCGCGATCGTATATTTATTATACTCTTGCCTCCAACAGACTGAGGAGGAACGTCTCGAAATTGCCAAACAGGATTTTATCCAAAAAGAAACTGATGATGACGACGAAAATATTATGATGGAATACGGAATTGGCCTAGAGACTATCAAAGAATGGAAATCGGAAGCACCCCAAAACCGTCCCTACACTAAACGCTATCATGCAGCGGATCCAGTCCTCCTAAAAGGTGCTCTCGCCGTACTGCAGCAACTGTTCCCGGACCAACAGAGCGCGTATGACGAGATTGAAACCGGCCTGAAAATATACTTAACCGGATTTTATGATTCAGTAAAACGCCTTGTCATTACCTGGCTGAAAAAATCCGGCAATCCTGAATTAATAATCCAACTGCTGCAGGAGCTCAACATATTATTCCGCGCAAACACTCCTCCCGATCAAATTCCATCCTATATTATTAATCGCGCGCCGGAACACACCAAACCACTTTTTCAACTCCTGATTAATTTCTACAAAGAAAGTCTTTATGAAAATAGTTAAGGGGTCATAATCGGCCCCTTTTCAATTCCCTCTCAAAATCAATATTTTCTAGCAAAACCTATCAAAATCAGCTCAAAACCATATAAAATCGAGTAAAAACCGATTTTCACCTAATTCTGTCCGTCCTGATTCTCCTATCACCTCTTCTGTATCAATTCCTTTACCCTCTTCTCGCTTTCCTTAATTTCTTTCTCAGGAAAAAGCTACTTTTGTAATTCTTCCCATGTTGTTCCATTTGGATCCATTTTCCCTCCCCTTCCGCTCTCTTGTCTTTGATTATGCTCCATAATGCCGAAAAGGGCATTATCATTTTTGTATTATGCCTTATACGGCATTTTCACTTTTTAATTATGCCACATACGACATAATTTCTCTTCTCCTAAAATAGCTTTTATGCCTTATGAGGCATTTTTAATTATCATTGTGTCTCATACGGTATAAATTACTCTCAATTATGCCACATACGGCATAATATCCCCTTTTAGAAATACTATTCTATGCCGTATGCGGCATTATTAGTTCCTCGTTATGTCGTATTGGGCATTTTAAAAAAATTCTATTTTAGGATGTATTGTATACCATTGAAAAAATCATTTTTCCTAAAATATATATGTATAGGAAAGGTTTTGTACGCCGCTACTTATTCTAAAATAGCTGTTTTAGAAAAACTGGAACTGTAACTTCTTAAAACATCAACTTTTAGAGAAATGAAACCAATCATAAAAGTTGGCAGCAGTTTTATTAAAAATTTGCCTGAAAACAAAGCAAACCTATCTCAAATCAGTATAGATATTGCTATTTTTGAAACTTTTATATCCTAAACATCAACTTTTATCTTAAAAAGTATAACTTTTTCTTTTACTAAAAGGGTGTATTTTACTAGAAGCACGCAACTTCTATTCCCCTAAAAGTTGACAGAATAAAAGTTGATATCACGGTTTTATCAAATTATATAATGCAACATATATGCTGTTCCATTCGTTTCTGTCATAATTGTATGACCAGAATTTTTCAACAAAAAGAGGCTGTCGTCAATATCGTTTTTTAGAGCTGACAGCCCCTTCTATATCACAATGCCATTACAATGATCAATCTCATGCTGAATAATCTGTGCTGTCCAGCCGGAATATTTACCATGCTGCTTTTTAAAACTCTGGTCAAGGTACTCAACCTCAATCTCCTGATATCTGGTGCATGGACGAACCCCTTCGAGAGAAAGACACCCTTCCTCTGTCTGAAATGCTCCGGACTTCTTTTTAATCACTGGATTAATCATGGCAAACTGAAATGGTCCTGCCGCCACGACTATAATATTCTTCTTAACACCTATCATGTTGGCCGCCATGCCTACACAATGGTCAAGATTAGCTCTAAGTGTATCGAGCAAATCTGTAACCACCTGCCTATCGGATTCTGTTGCATTCACCGATTTCTGTGCAAGAAACAAAGGATCTTTTACTATTGTCTTTACCATTAGCTCCATCCTTTCCAGTCATCCGGCTGATAGCCAAGTGTGGACTGCTTTCCATTTCTCACTACCGGAGTCTTAATTACCTGTGGATTCTCAAGCACTTTTTCCAGCTTGTCTTCATCAGCAATATATTTAATAAGTGCAAGTAAATCTTTGTCTTTGCCATTCCAGTTTATCATGTTATCCAGACCGCCATTTACCTTCGCAACAGAATTAAATTCACCTCTGTTCATGCCCTTTTCTTTCATATCAATAAACTGATACTTTATGCCACGCTCCTTGAAAAAGCGCTCTGCCTTCTTTGTATCATTGCATTTCTTAGTTCCAAATATCTGTATATTCATATCAGTATTCCTTTGCTATCTCTTCATCTATTTCATACATAGCCTTAAAATATTCGATGTCTGCCGGACGTTTTGTCAGCATCACCTCATCTATCTTACCTGTATGTATATCCTTAAAACCCGCTACCTGCTCACCATTACAAATGCTTGCTTTGATAACAGGCTTTTTATTTTTCTTATCATACGACTGTTGAGCTTTTTTCTTCTTAAACAGTCCCATTTTGCTCACCTTCCTTCGCCTGTGCCATCAGCACAAGCTTCTCGAATGACTGTGCAAAACGCTCATCATCTCCGCTTGTCCGTTTCCCAATGCCATTGCCGTAACACCATAATCCTGTGATACAACAATATCACCTCTATGGCAGATGCTTATCAGCTTATAATCTACCACATCGGCTCCTGCACCTACAATAATCACTTCGCTGTAATCAGATGATAAAACATGATTCGTATCACAGAGTAACGTCACAGGTAGATTATGTGCTTTTGCAATTTTCTCTACAATTCCTACTACTGGGCAAGCATCCGCATCTATAAATATTTGCATTCTTTTTCGCTCTCTCTTGAACAATTACCAGAATAAATTAAATTGTTGTACTTCTCATCCAGTGCTACACCTATTTGTTCTATTTCATCACTCTTTGATTTTATTTATGGATTAACCATGTACCTTTCTTAGAAGAACCAATATGCTCCACAACCCCATCTTTTTTCAATTTATTGATGTGATAACGAACTCCACTAACAGAAAGTTCCAGCTGCTTTGCAATCATTTTGGCTGTAATTGCAGGCTCTTCTTTCATAAGCCTAAGTATTTTTTCTGCTGTTTCTGTATCGGTACTTATTGTTTCTCTATCAGTTTTAGTGCTAGTTTCTGTGTTAGTTTCTGTGTCAGTATTTCTTTTTCGATACATATTTACTCTGAAATCACCATCAAAATCAATCAATTCAGGTTTTGGCAATCCATACTCTCTGCATGTTTCAAACATTCTTGGTATTCCCGTCCCCCATTTTTCGATGATCTTCATATATGCAAAAGCTCTGGCAATTGCCGGATTTCTTGGCTTTGAATATCCTTCTATCATCTTTTCAATCGTAACATTATTCAATAACATTCCTGGAGATGTCACTTCTAATCTGTCATCAAACAATGCTACCTGTATGTTTCCCGGCTCAAGGTAACTGCGATGAGCCACGGCATTTGCAATCAACTCTCTGATACTGTCCGTAGGCAGTTCATACACATCCTGTCTATACATGCCCTTTATTGTCATTCCCATGTTGATTTTTTCAATGACATACTGGTATGCAGCTTCCATCTGTTCTTGAATGGAGCCTTCAAATTCTCTGCGATCAACAAAATGCGCACGATTAGTTCCCTTAAATACACCACATTGAATAGCAGGCTGCTGAAACATCTGTCCGGTCAGAAGTGCATACGCATTAGTCGGATATACATTTCCACCTTCTTCTTTCAGAATCCCCCATGAAATCAGCACATTCTTGGTAACGTCCTTAATCTTTGCTTTTTCGCTATCCTGCCATGTATTTCGTATTGCAGTTTCCTTCATACTTTTGCAAAGTTTCTCAATTTCATCGTCCGTTATTTTCATATTCTGACATATTTCACTGTCATAATAACGGTTCTTTCCTTCCAGCATTAGCTCTCTAAGCATGTAATCTTCTACATGTCTGGTTGTGCCTGCCACACGCACATAAGTACCCTCAAACATACCTTGTGATTTGATATAATACGGACGCTCTGCACCCGGAAATACCTCTACCACAATCACAGTCTTATCCTTGACTGTCTGCATTGCTACATCTGGTCTGATAGCAGGCTCACAGGAATCAGAGATTGCATTGGTAATTGCATCCATCATCTTATAGATGTTATCTACATCCATTCCAACAATTTCTAATGTCTTATCATCTATTCCGAAAACAATCTTACCACCTCTGCCATTGGCAAAAGCTACCACTGTTTTCATATATTTTTCGCTTTTTTCTGGTACAGTAATCTTATATTCAACACTTTTTGACTCGCCGGAAAACAGCGTATTTTCTACCATATCACTTTCCTCCTACTCTTCAATGCCATCCTACTGCCTTTCCAGCCTCATCTGCACAGATAAATCCCAGTATTGCCGCAAGATATCCTATATTATGATTCATAATTCCCACAACGCACAAAACAATAATCGCCCGGTTTCCAACCCAGATACTATTTGTTCCATGATTATGATTCTTCCGGATTTTATAAAGCAAGTATTGTATAAGCAGCGTACACAAGAAAAATCCAATTCCATAAATCACTAATTCCAGCATATCCTCTACCTCATCATGATATTTCTATCCGATATACTCCAAGACTTCTATTGACATATGTTCGGATACAAATTTTGCTTTTTCCCTGTTCCTGCAATTTCTGCCCAATATAATCAGACACTTTTTTCTCTATCGCTGATCTATTCAACCTGCTTTCCGCACGAAATTCAAACACATTCGCCTGCTGCTCTACTAGCTTGTCTATATATGCCATAAGCCTGTGTCGCAGCAAGAACGAACATTTATTTTGCACATAATAATTCGCTGTTTTGTTAATCCTCAATCAACTTATAATCCACTGCATCTGATCCTGCTCCGACAACAACTACTTCACTGTACTCAGATGCCAGTACATGATTGGCATCACACAACAGTATTACCTAGGTATTGTATTTTTCTGCTGTCATCTCCACAATATTAACAACTGGGCAGGCATCCGCATCTACTAATATCTTCATTTATCTTTCCCTTCTGATAAAGCTACGAGAATAAACTCTGCTGTTCATATTCCGCCTGACGTTTTAACATGACTGGTTTTTGATGAAGGATTGCTCCCATTCTGTCATTGTCAAACCAGTCTGTGAACTGCTCTTTTTCTATAATCAGAGGCATCCGATCATGTACTTTTATCATAGAATCATTGGCCGCTGTGGTCAAAATTACGAATCGCCGTTCATTTTCAAACCAATCACAGAATCCTGCCATGTATAATACCGTCTCATCCGATCTGGTAAATATATTCCTTTCCCTCAGAGAATTCCACTCATAAAATCCACTTGCAGGAATCAGTAAGCGATGATATCGAATTCCCTCCCGGAAGGCTGGCTTATCTAAGACAGACTCTACTCTCGCATTGATAACCATACTTTTCCCCTTTGATAGCGGATATCCCCATCTGGAAATATTCATTTTTAATCCCAAATCTGACTGTTCAATAACTGGTGCAACATCTGTGGGACGAATATCACCACGAAAATGATCCTGACGAATCCGTCGATCTACATCATGTACCACCTTTTGTATTTCATCTGCCATGTCAAAATCAATATAATATCTGCTGCACATATGTTTCTTCCCTTGTTCTATTTCTTCATAATACCTTTGTTAGATGCAGAGCTACATTAGATTTTCATTACTCCACTATAAATGATTATTTAACGGATCAATTCTCTATGGTTGCCTGACCATTCATCAACATAGGCAGAAGCCAATTCCTTAACTGATATAATTTCTGATTTTCCTTATTGATACGACTAATTTCTGTATGAATACTGTCAATCTGGTTAGAAAACTTGCGAATTATATTGTCAGGTGGTAAAACAATGACACTTTGCTTTAAATGATCGTTGGTTATATGTCCCATAGTAGTTTTCCTGGCTTCAGCCATTTGGACAAATTTTATAATATATGCCTTTAGCTGGTGATAAACGTAACTTTGAGTATAATTCGCCTTGGGAATCACCTTAAAAATATGTTGATTAAGGGCACCTTTGAATCCCGCCCAACGTTGGACTTCAAGTGAAGCAGACCAAGAAAATAATATATCTCCAGTATTTACAATATTATTTTGGGGAATAGTTGCTTTTACTCGTTCTGTATTTGAAGATATACCTTCATGCATTTCTTTGATTTTAATTACTGGAAGAGAATCTTCAGTTTCATCCGGACGATACTTTTGACATGCCAAGCCATTTATAAATTCGGCAATGTCATACAAATTTCCAGATTTCCAATCAGAAGGAGCTAAGCCAAAATCGTCAATAAAACTCATTTTTCCACCAGATGATTTATATGGATTTCCATTCTCATCCGGAAAATCAAATTGCACAAACCAATAGTCGTAGATGGTTTTTGCCATCTCATCTAAATAATCATTTATCTGTACATTAGTTCTGATTTTTATATCGATCGGAACTATTATATCTACAATTCTCTTTTGTTCTACCAGGGATGGTACTTCAATCTCTATATTACGCAAAGAATCTAATGTTAATGTTCTTTGCGCTGCTCCAATCGCAAGATTATCTGCAATAGCATAAAATCTCGGATTTAACATAGAATAATATAGAAATTCTGGTAAAATTTTATTCGTGTCCGGCCTAAGAATCGCAATATGTCTTTGAAAAACAAATTTCAAATTTTCATCTACTAATACTGGCTTTCCAAATGATCCTACTACAGAATAAAGAATATCATTTTTTTTAGCCTTTTTTGTATCTGAAATTCCTTCATAATACTCTTCTGGTACGTGCATTGCGTTTTCTAAATCCAGTCTATTATTTGCAGTTATATTAGAAATCGTAATAAATGGCACCCCATCTTCTGACTTAGGGGGTGCTTGATGATCTCCATCAGATATAAAAATGCAACAATCTTGCAATTTCAATTTTGGCATAGTATTTCTCCTCTATCCAATGTATTTTCTATGAGCAATCTTCACATTGCTTTGCTTAACCATTGCATACTGCAATGTTGTATCAATTCGTTGATGTCCTAATAGCTTTTGTAATTGCTCTATAGGCATTCCTTTGTCTATAGCTACAGTTGCTAATGTTCTTCTAAACTTATGAGGGTGTACTTTTTCTATATTCAACCTTTTCCCCATTTCACGAAGGCGAACCTCGATACCGCCTATTTTCATTCGCTTATATGGTGCCTTCAGCGACACAAATAAGGCAGTCTCATTATCTGTTCTCGAATCGAGGTAATTTTGTAAATGCAGCTTTGTTCTTGCATCAAAATACACCATTCGTTCTTTATCACCTTTACCAAACACTACACATTCTCTTTCCTCAAATGAAATGTCATCTCTGTTCAATAAAACAAGTTCTCCTACTCTCATTCCTGTTGAAGCAAGTATATCAATTAAAGCCAAATCTCTAAGATTGGCACAATTATCTCTCATTGTCTCCAATTGTTCATCTGTATACGTTTCCTTAATTACGCTAGCAGACTTAATTCTATGTATTCTGCGTACAGGACTTTTTACAATATAATCCTCATCTTCCAGCCATGCAAAGAAACTTGAAAATATTCTTCTGATATTATCAATCGTCACCTTACTCGATTCCTTTTCAGCCTGATATTTCGATAGATATGTTCGAAGATCTTCTGTTTCAATTGTGCATACCGTTTTTCCGATACTTTCCATCATTTGATGAATGGTATTTCTGTAATATGTTAAAGTCTTCTCCGAACATCCCTCTATTCTCTTCGCAGATAAAAATATCTCCAAATAATCCTGCGTTTCCTGTTCATTCTCTTCGTCTTTTCTAGTCACAATTGCAACATTATATAGATTTACCTCTAATACATCTTTCAATTTTTTTAATTGCCCATTATTAAGTGACGGAAGCATCTCATTGATAATTTCCGTTATTATTTTTTCTTTCATGTGTTTCTCCTTTATTATGTGAGAACCACAACGAAGTGGAGTTCTATGATTTGCCCTCGCCACTTTCAAGAGTTAATGTTTCTGTTGTAAATGATTATTTAGATGAGATGGCAAAAACCATCTACGACTATTGGTTTGTGCA
>OLOM01001889.1_pt1 | contig 13442 bp, 5 predicted proteins | sample 1672531 | NCBI WGS metagenome assembly OLOM01 (sample SAMEA3136696, study PRJEB25190) | human gut metagenome | reverse complement strand
CAAGCAGCTGGGCAAGCAGCTCAAAAAGCTGGGTATGCTCATCGTGCAGGATCAGGTGTGGAATCGTGTTACCATCAACCGCAATGCAAAGAAAAACACACGATACTATGTTGATGAGTTCCATTTGCTCTTAAAAGAGGAACAGACCGCAGCATATAGTGTCGAAATCTGGAAGCGGTTCCGAAAATGGGGCGGTGTACCGACAGGAATTACGCAGAACATCAAGGATTTGCTGGCCAGCCGGGAAATCGAGAATATCTTCGAGAACAGCGATTTTATTTATATGCTCAATCAGGCATCCGGCGACCGGCAAATCCTTGCAAAGCAGCTGAATATCTCGCCGTTCCAGCTGTCGTATGTGACGAACAGCAACGAGGGCGAGGGACTACTGTTCTACGGCAACACGATAATCCCGTTCAAGGATAAGTTTGATACTTCGCTGAAACTGTACAGCCTGATGACCACGAAGCCCAATGAGATGGGAAAATATAAGGAGAAAAAAGAAGCATGAACACATCGAATATTTTTGACCGACTGAGCCACAAGATTCATCATCACTCTGACACGGAGCTGCACGAAAGCGATTCCGGCCCGCCCTTTGGTGAGGTGGAGCCGCTCAACTTCCACGATGAAGAATCGGTGGTGCATACGGTGCTGGAAGATTTCTATGCGGTTGGCACACTGGCCGATGAACTGACTGACGGCTTTCACATGGAAGCCCACGGTTATCTTGACCGTGAGGAAGTGAATGCCCGTCTGATCGCCTTTGCCCGGAAGCTAGAGCAGGTGCTTGATAAGTGGGAAACCCACGCAGCCCTGCTCGCATGACGGCTCCAGCCGGAAGGAGGTGATTTCCATAGCAGACAAAAAGTTTCGGGGCAGAGATAAAATCGTCCAGAAAATGACCAAGGATGGTCTGGTGGATGAAAACCTCCGCACCGGGGAACAGAAGTCCGCAACCGCAGCAGAAAAGCAGGAGCAGGAAGATTCGGCAAAAGAAACTGCGGAAAAGGAAACAGACAAAGAACCTGTCATGGACGAAGAAATCTGTATGGATGCCGAGGATGGGAAGGAGGAACCACCCCGGCATCACAGTACCGCCAAGCAGAGCGCAGACTATTATAAAGCCCATCAGGAGGATGGTAAGCCGAAAGATGCGTCTGCGGAATCGGATGCAGAGCCACCCACAAAGAAAGGTCGACTTTCTTTTGAGGATGAAAAGGGCGGCATTGTCCGTGGCATGGGGATGGGCGTTAAGAGGGTGGCAAAGAAGGGAGTGGATACCGCCACCGGGTTCGCCCATCAGAAAGTACATCAGGTAGAAAAGGACAATTCCGGCGTGGAAGCTGCTCACAAGTCGGAAGAAGCCGCCGAACGCCTGCACCACTTTGTCAAAGGCAGAAAAAAGCCCAAAGACAAATCTGCCAGAGCAGAGAAAAGAGGTGGCGAGGATCAGAAGTCCAGCCGCCTGAAATTTTCCGAGAGCGAGGGTGGTACGGCGGAAAATGCAGCAGAACCGTCGCTGAAAAAGAAACAGCCCCAGCCGCCACCGACTGCCGCAGGAGGTGAAGCAAAAACAGTCGGTGCGAAGTTTTACCAGAAAAAGCAGTATAAGGATGCCTATGCAGCCGCCAAGCGCGGCCAGAAAGCCGGAACTTCCGCCAGCAAGCAGGCAGCAGCGGCAACAAACACCATTACGGAGAAAGCGAAAGCAGCGGTGCAGGAGATCGTCGTGCAGAATAAAACCCTGTGGGTCAGTATTGGTGTTGGCATCCTTCTGGTGATGGTCATGCTGGGAGCCTTTTCAAGCTGCGGTGCGGCAATTCAGGGAACGGGCAGTACCTTTGTGGGAACGACCTACCCCAGCAAGGATGCCGACATGAAAGGTGCGGAAGAAGATTATCTGGAACTGGAAAAAGAACTGGATAAGCAGATCCGGCAGATGGAATCCACCCATCCGGGCTATGATGAATACCGCTATCAGCTGGACGAGATCGGCCATGACCCGTATCAGCTGATTTCTCATTTGACGGCAGTTTATGAGCAGTTCACCAGAGGACAGGTCAAGCCTGTTATCAAGGAACTGTTCAAGCAGCAGTATCTCCTGAAAGTGTGGGAAACTATTGAGATTCGCACTCGCATGGAAACCAGAGTAGGGGTTCGGCCAACGATAGACGCTTTTGGAAACGTCAGCATGGAAACCTATACCTATCAGGAAGAAGTGGAGTACGAGTATAAAATCCTCAATGTCCTGCTGAAAAATAAGGGCTTCGATACCATCGCGCGGAAGAACATGAACCGGAAGCAGACCGGACGGTACGATGCCTATAACCTGACCTACGGCAACCGCCCCGAACTGTTCGGCGCAGGCTCCCCGACATACAGCGGCGGCACAACGGGCAGTATCGGCACAGGCGGTGCTGGTGGCTCCGGCGGTGGTTTCAAGTATGATATTCCATCGGAAGCCCTTTCGGATGAAAAGTTCGCAAGGATGATTGAGGAAGCCGAAAAGTATCTTGGTATGCCGTATGTGTGGGGCGGAAGTTCCCCAAGCACCAGTTTTGACTGCTCCGGCTTCGTCTGCTGGGTCATCAATAACAGCGGCAATGGGTGGAGCGTTGGGCGTACAACGGCCAACGGTCTGCGCGGGAAATGCAGCTATGTTTCCCCTGCGGATGCAAAGCCTGGTGACTTGATTTTCTTTGAGAAAACCTATAACACCGTTGGCGCGTCGCACGTTGGAATCTACGTCGGCAACGGCATGATGATCCACTGCGGCGACCCCATTTCCTATACCAGCATCAATTCGACCTACTGGCAGAGCCACTTTTTAGGCTTTGGCCGCATCAACTGAAAGGAGGACCGATGGGCAAGAAATTACAGAAATATCTGGATGAAGCCGAAAAGACGGAGCAGCAGATCGCGGAACTGGAAGAACGGCTGAGAACCATCCGGGCAGCACAGAAAAAGGAAGAGGACAGCGAGATCATTCGTGCCATCCGCAGCACCAAGATGAGAGGGCGCGAACTGCTGGCTCTGCTTGACAACATTCAGGCGGGCAACGTGACGTTCCTGACCGCTGTAAACAACGCTTCGGAGGAAGCAGAAACGGAGGAAGCGATTGAAAAAGATGCTTAAACGGCTGGGAGTTGTTATCCCCAGCACAATTCTGACCCTGCTGATGGCAGTGGGCTTTTCGACCCCTGCCTTTGCCTATGTGGATACCACCGAGGTGGCAGAGGAACCTGTGCAGGTGGTCGAGGAAACAGAGCCGACCGAGGAAGAAAGGATTCCGTTCACCATCGCAGGCAACGGCGAGGTGGAGGACAACATGATGGATGACCCCAGCAAGGAGTTCTTCACGGTCAAGACCAAGGGCGGCAACACGTTCTTTCTGGTGATTGACCGGGCGCGGAACAGTGAGAACGTCTATATGCTCTCGATGATCGACGAGTACGATTTGCAGGAGTTTCTGGACGATGAAGAGCGGAACGGCAAGCAGGAAGAAGAAACGCCGGCGGTAGTTCTGCCCGAAACCAAACCCGAACCTACCCCGGATGTGGAAATCGAAGAACCGAAAGAGGAATCGAGCGGTGGCATGAATAAGATTCTGCTGCTGGTATTCGTGGCTGCGCTGGGCGGCGCAGGTGCTTTCTTCTATTTCTACATTTATAAGCCGAAGCCGAAAGAAGAAACGCCACAGAGTGAAAATCTGGAAACCGACCAGATCCTTGCGACTGTGAACGAGGATAATCAGCCGGACAACGAAAATGACACATAAGAAAACCGTAACATAAGGATGCAGGGGTAGTCGAAAGGCTATCCCTGCTTTTTGCGAAGGAGGGAAAAATTTGAAATATCTGGTGATTGCAGAAAAGCCGAATGTGTCCAGAGCCATAGCCAAGGTAATCGGTGCATACCGACAGGAGGATGGGTATCTGGAGGGTGGGGATTGCGTGGTCAGCTGGTGTCTGGGGCATCTGGCAGAGTATGCAGCCCCGGAACATTACGATGAACGCTATGAAAACTGGCGTTTTGAGGATTTGCCGATTCTCCCTGTTGAGTGGAAACTGCTGGTACACAATACCAAGAAGCCGCAGTTCAATGTTCTGCGCAAACTGCTCCGCAGCAAGAAATTCGATTATGTGGTGAACGCCTGCGACGCAGGGCGCGAGGGTGAAGCGATTTTTCGCCGTGTGTATGCTCTTGCCGGAAGCAAACTCTCCATCAAGCGGCTGTGGATCAGCAGCATGGAGGATGCTGCCATCCAGCAGGGCTTTGAAAACCTGAAAGATGGTGCGGCGTATGATAATCTGTTTGCAGCGTCCGAGTGCAGGGCAAAAGCGGACTGGCTGATTGGCATGAACGGAACCCGTGCTTTTACAAAAAAGTACGGCAGAAAGCAGACCATTGGCCGGGTGCAGACCCCGACGCTGGCGATGCTGGCCGAACGGCAGACCAAAATCCAGAACTTTGTAAAAGAACCCTATTACAAAGTGGAACTGTCCGGTGCGGGTGTCGTGGCGGCATCGGAACAGATGGCGCAGGAGCAGGATGCCGATACCATGCAGGCTGCTTGCGATGGGCAGTGCGCGGTGGTTGGCAGCATCGAGCGAAAGAGGGTAGAAAAGAAGCCCCCGAAGCTGTATGACCTGACAACTTTGCAGCGAGAAGCAAACCGCTATTACGGTCTGACCGCCAGCCAGACCTTGCAGGCGGCACAGGAACTGTATGAAGAAAAGCTGGTGACGTATCCCAGAACGGACAGCCAGTTCGTGACCGAGGATATGCGCAAGACGGTGGAATCTCTGGTGCTGGCCTTAGATGGCGCGGCGGCAGACGTAAGTTGCGTTATCAACAACAGCAAGGTCACAGACCATCATGCGATCCTGCCGACGATGCAGAGCGCAAAGTGTAATAAGGCAAAGCTGTCCGAAACCAAACAGAAGATTCTTTCGCTTATCATCTGGAAACTGGTGCAGGCTGTGCAGCCGCCGTTCATCTATGAGGATGTGCTGGTAACAGTGTGCTGCCAGGGAAGGAACTTCACGGCAAAATATAAGGATGTTCTGCAGCCCGGCTATACGGCAAAACCTGTTCCGCTTGTGGAGCCGGAAAAGGACAAGGATGTGTCGCTTCCGAAAAAGCTGGAGCAGGGAATGGTTCTTCCTGTGGTACGGGCAGAGAAAAAGCAGGGCTTTACTTCACCGCCGAAAGTCTACACCGAAGATACCCTGCTGTCGGCCATGGAAACCGCAGGCAACAAGGAATTTGAAAAGGACACGGAGAAGAAAGGTCTGGGAACCCCTGCAACGCGCGCCGCAATTCTGGAAAAGCTGGTATCCTCCGGCTATGTTGAGCGCAAGGGCAAGCAGATGATTCCGACAGAGGACGGTGTGGCCGCGATCCGCAATATCCCGGACTACCTGAAATCTGCCAGTATGACAGCCGAATGGGAAAATGACCTGCTGCGGATGGAGCGCGGTGAGATCAAGCCCCATGATTTTATGCAGGGCATCCATGGACTGATCGATAAGATGCTGGCCGACTTGCGGCAGATTCCTACCGTCGCGGCAGCTCCCCATCATAATAAGGTAAGAGTAGGAAACTGCCCGGTCTGCGGAAGTCCTGTGCATGAAAGTAAACTCAGCTTTTGTTGTGCAGACCGCAGCTGCAAATTTGCCCTTTGGAAAGAAAGCAGATACTTGTCCAACATGAGAAAAACGCTGGACAAGAAGATGGCGGTAGACCTTTTGAAGAAAGGCCGCACCCATGTAAAAGACTTTTATTCCGCGAAAAAAGATAAGACATTCGCCGCTGACCTTGTGATGCGTGTCGAAGAGGGTCGCGCACAGTACAGTCTGGAATTTCCCAAAACACCGATGAAAACGAAAACGTAAAGGAGGTTTGACCCTTGCCACAGATTAACGATATTCGAGAATTGGCGCAGCAGAACGCCCGGTATGTCAGTAACTCGCCACAGGACTGGATGAGTTATCTGGATGTGGCGGCGCGGCTGTATCGCTATTCGTTCACCGATACACTCCTGATCCACGCACAGCGGCCCGATGCAACCGCCTGCGCAGAACTGGAACTCTGGAATCAGAAAATGAGCCGATGGGTCAACCGTGGCGCAAAAGGCATCGCGCTTCTGGATGATACCGGACCGCGTACCAAACTGCGGTATGTGTTCGATATTGCTGACACCCATCTAGTGCGAGGCGGAAAGACACCGCTCTTATGGAATCTGGACAGCCACGAGCATGAGCAGACGATCTTAGACCATCTGGCAGATACCTATGGCTTATCCCAGACAGACAGCATGAATGCTGCCCTGCTGGAGCTGGCACAGCAGTTGACCGCTGATAATCTGGATGAAGCGATGGACGGTTTGGCCTATGAGGTGGCGGATACGTTTCTGGAAGAACTGGACGAAGATAACATCCGTGTCCGCTTCCGGGAACTGATGACCAACAGTATTTTCTATACGCTTTCCCGCCGCTGCGGGCAGGAGCCTATGGATGTACTGGACGATGATGACTTTATCCGTATCGTGGATTTCAACAAGCTGCCGGTACTGTCGTTCCTTGGCAACGCGGTTTCCGAACAGTGCGAAGCGGTTCTTTTTGACATTGGCCGTGAGATGCGGAAAATTTACAAAAAAGAAATCACGCAGCAGCTTGAAAAATCCGTTGACAGCTTGTATAATACCAATACGGACTTTAACGCATTAAAGCGTGAAACCAAAGAGAACACGACCAAAGGAGGACAAGAAAATGGAGTTGACGTATTACCGCAAGGGAGATTATCTGTTCCCGAATCTGGCCGTGAAGGACGAGCCGCAGATCATCGGGAAGTACGGGATGCTGCGCAGGACGTACCTGAAAGAGAACCGCAAGAACTGGTATCAGAGTATGCTGATGAGCGGCAGACTGAACCAGCATCTGGCGCAGATCGAGGAAGAAGCGGAGAACCGGATGGAAACCCTGCTGGACGGCCTGAACGAGAAGTTCCCGGCGCCGAGCAAGGAAAAGGACCCGCTGGCATGGGCGGCGCACCAGAACAACCTGACAGCGATGGCCGAGGAGATCGTCTTGAAGGAATTGGTGTACAATTAACCAAAACGACAACAGAACAGGATTTGAGCGAAGCAGAGGAAGAAATTGCCTCTGCTTTTTCTTTTCCTGATCTGCAGACCGTGGAACAGCAGATCCGCGCCATTGAAGCACCAATCCAGGCGCGGTATGCGGATGAAATTGCACTTGATGCCGAGGTTGTTGATGAAGTTCTGCGCACGGGCAGCAACCGCAGCAAGGGTCAGCTTCGTCTGATCTACAATTTCATGGTTGAGAAAACCCCGGAAGAATACACAGAGTTCGTGAAAAACGAATATGGTACTGGCGGCAAAGGCTTTGAAATTGACGGTTCAAAGTATGCAGTCTGGTTCGATGATCTGGGGCTGCGCATTGCGGCAGGTGACACGGCAAAGGGCGGTACGATTGTCAATGCGTTTCTTTCGTGGGAGGATGTGAGCAACCGTATCCATGAACTGCTCCGGCAGGGCGAGTATGCGCCGCAGGCGGTTCTGGATGCTGCACGGCAGAACGCCTTACAGGAACACGCGCAGACGTTGGCTTATATGGAGCGTGATTTGGCCGATGGCGTTTCCGAAGCAGTCTTTCAAGATGCAGAAATCTTCAGGGGCGGTTTCCCGGAACTGACAGACAGGCTGGCAGGCTTGCTGGACGATACGGATTTTCTGACTGACCTAAACGACAGATTATCTGCGCTGGGGGAAGCCTACGCCGAAGATAAAGACCTGATGCGGATGCACTTTTATAAGCCGGATAAAGTAGCGGCTCTGTTCCAGCAGTTTGCAAAGACTTATCAGAATTATGCAGCAAGAGAGGACTTTCACTGGAACGAGTATAAGAAGTTCATCACGGAAGATGAAATCAATGCGTACTTCACACGGGGCAGCAATTATTCGGACAGCCGGCTGGCAATCTATTCGTTCTTCCTGAATCATGAGGACAAGAAAGAGCGGGCAAACTTCCTGAAAGACCATTACGGAATCGGTGGCAGCAGCCATGCACTCTGCGGGGCAGATGATTCTCACGAAGATCACGATGGCAGGGGCATTTCTTTGGAGCGTGGCTCATACGGGAACCCGGATGCAAGCGTTCATCTGAACTGGAATCAGGCCGCAGGCCGAATCGACCAGCTTATCCGTGACAGTGAGTACCTGAAACCGGCGGATTACTCCCGGATGCCTGTCTATGAACGGGAACAGATGGCAATGCGGGTGATGGGCTTCTATCATCACTTGCCGAACGAAGTGGAACGGCCTTATCTGCAAGACCTTTACCATGAAGAAGGTCGAAAGGTTCTTGTTGAAAAGCTGGAAGCCCCTGAACAGGCAGCCGAACTGCTGGAGCAGATGGACAATGCGCTGCTGTCCGTGCCGCTGGATTCGGAAGAATATGAGCGCAAGGCAGAATCCCTCTCTATCCTGCACCAATATGTCGATGGAACGTACACGATTTTCCCGGAAAAGAAGAGGGCTGTTGAGATTGCGGTTCCTGAACAGGGGCAGATGTCCATGTTTGACTTTATGGAGCAGGAGCCGCAATCGAAAGAGCAGTCAACCGTCGCAGCGGTTGAGGAACCCCAAAAAGATGCGCTTTTTGCAGATGAAAAGCCTTCGAAGCAGACGCTGCAGCCTCTGCCGCTGGATGCCGCCAACGAGTATAACGCGCTGAAAGAGCGTTACCCGGATGCGCTGGTCGGCTACGAGCAGCACGGTAACTTTGAGTTCTACGGCGAGGATGCAAAGCGCGTTTCGGAACTTCTTGGCAGCAAGCTGTTGGAAAAGGAAACCGCACTCGGCAAGGTTGAGGTATCTGGTTTTCCGCGTGAACAGTGGGCTTCACAGGCAATGAAGCTCTGGAAGCAGGGGGAGAGTGTCTATCTGTCCGGCCAGCAGGAAGATGGAACCCATGCGCAGACAAAGTATTTCCGCAGAAAGGAATATCTGCCAGTCAATACCATCGTTGAACTGGACGATAGAGAATTCCGTGTGGATTCGGTCAACTTTGAACAGGGAACGGTCAGCTTGCAGGACATGACCCTTGCGAAAGAAGCCCGGTATCCGATCTTCCGAACGGAATCGCTGGAGTACATTCGGCATCTGTACGAACAGGCAGATGTACCGATGGAAGAAGCGGTGGAAATCACAGTCTTTACGGCTCTGCACAATGCTGGTGTAGCCTACGAGGATTTTTCCCCGGAGCAGATGGATGTGATCTATTCGGTGGCAGAATCGGGTGGCGAGTTGGAAGAACTGCTGAATCCCGACTTTCCGCCGGAACAAATGCAGTTGATCGCAGATGTGCAGAACCGAACGGATGCCATTAGCCGCGCAGCGGCAGAGGAAGCCCTTGAACCGCTGACGCAGCAGCCTATGACCCCGGCAGAGGTCAACCATGCAAGGCGGCAGCACAACCTTCCACTGGACAGTGAAGCAGAAACAGAACAGCCTGTACAGCCCAAACAGGAACCTATGAACTTCCGTATTACGGACGATGATCTCGGCGCAGGAGGGCCGAAAACAAAGTATAAAGCCAATGTGGAAGCCATTCGGGTGCTGCAGACACTGGAAGATCGGAAACGGCAGGCTACCGCAAAGGAGCAGGAGATTCTTTCCCGGTATGTGGGATGGGGCGGCATTCCGCAGGCGTTTGATGAAAATAACGCGGAATGGTCGAAAGAGTATGCCGAACTGCAGTCCCTGCTCACGGCAGATGAGTATAAGGAAGCCCGTGCCAGTACCCTGAATGCGTTTTACACTTCTCCCACGGTCATCAAGGCAATGTATGAAGCCCTTTCCAATATGGGACTGAGCAAAGGTAATGTGCTGGAACCGTCCTGTGGTGTCGGCAATTTCATGGGTCTGGTGCCGGACAGCATGGAGAAGATTCGGATGTACGGTGTGGAGCTGGACAGCATTTCGGGCCGTATTGCACAGCAGTTGTACCAGAAAAACAAGATTGCGGTGCAGGGCTTTGAAACGATGCAATTCCCGGATAGCTTCTTCGACTGTGTTGTGGGTAACGTACCCTTCGGCAATTACAAAGTATCGGACAAGCGGTATGACCGCCACAACTTCCTCATCCACGATTATTTTATCGCCAAGAGCCTTGACCTTGTGCGTCCGGGCGGTGTGGTAGCGGTGGTAACGTCCAGCGGTACGATGGATAAGAAGGATTCTTCTGTCCGTGAGTACCTTGCCAACCGCGCCGATCTGGTAGGCGCGATTCGTCTGCCGAACAATGCGTTCCAGCGCAATGCCAACACGGGCGTGGTTGCTGACATTCTGTTCCTGCAAAAGCGTGACCGTGCAGCGGTGGAGCGGGCTGACTGGGTGGATCTCGGTGAAACGTCGGAGGGATATTCCATCAACCAGTATTTTGCGCAGCATCCTGAAATGGTGCTGGGCGAGATCACCACGGAAAGCACCCAGTACGGCAAGCAGGAAACTACGGTCAAACCCATCGAGGGCGCAGACCTTGCGCAGCAGTTGAAAGAAGCGGTCAGCAGCATCCATGCCACCATCACAGAGCCGGAAATCTCCGATGATGAACTGGATGTGCAGGAAGAACCCATTCCGGCAGACCCAAGTGTGAAGAATTTCAGCTTCACGAACGTGGATGGGCAGATTTACTACCGTGAAAACTCCTTTATGAACAAGGTAGAACTGCCTGCCGTAACTGCGGAGCGGGTGCTGGGCATGATCGCTCTGCGAGAAACCACCCGGAAACTGTTGGATTGTCAGCTGCATGATGGTTCGGATGCAGAAGTTCAGCTTCTGCAGAATGAATTGAAACAGCAGTACACCGCATTTAAGGCACAGTATGGCCTTATCAATAGCACTGCCAATAAGCGGGCGTTCCGACAGGACAGCAGCTATTGTCTGCTGGCATCACTGGAAATTCTGGATGAAGAGAAGAATCTCAAACGACTTGCCGATATTTTCACCAAACGTACCATCCGTAAGCCGGAGCCTGTTACCTCGGTGGATACACCCAGCGAAGCTCTGGCACTTTCCATTGGAGAAAAAGCAAAGGTGGATGTGCCGTTCATGGCGCAACTCTGCGGTAAACCGGAACAGGAGATCACGGATGAACTGGCAGGTGCGATTTTCCGAAATCCTGTGACACAGCAGTGGGAAACCTCGGATGAATACCTGTCCGGCAATGTTCGTGAAAAACTGGCCACAGCAGAAATCTTTGCGGCAAACCATGCAGAGTATCAGATCAACGTGGATTACCTCAAACGGGTACAGCCCAAGGATTTGGATGCTTCGGAAATTGAAGTGCGGCTGGGTGCAAACTGGGTAAAACCGGAGTACATCACGCAGTTTATGAAGGAAGTGTTCAAAACCCCGAACTACTATGCCGGGATTGACATTAAGGCAACCTATTCCGAAATTTCAGGTGCATGGAACATTTCGGGTAAGTCGCTGGATCGCGGAAATCCGCTTGTCACCAACACTTACGGAACCCTGCGCGTCAACGGTTATAGGCTGCTGGAAGATGCACTGAATCTCCGGGATACCAAAATCTACGATACGATTCACGATGCGGATGGCGACCACCGTGTGCTGAATAAGCAGGAAACCATGCTTGCACAGCAAGCGCAGGAATCCATTCGGGAAGCGTTTAAGCAGTGGATTTTCAAAGATTTAGATCGCCGTGAGGATTTGTGTGCGACCTATAACCGAATTTTCAATGCGATTCGTCCCCGCGAGTACGATGGCAGTCATATTCGTTTTGAGGGCATGACCCCGGAAATCTCTCTGATGCCGCATCAGAAAAATGCCGTGGCGCACATTCTGTACGGCAACAATACGCTGCTGGCCCATTGTGTGGGCGCAGGCAAGACCTTCCAGATGATAGCTGCCGGCATGGAGAGCCGCAGGCTGGGTCTGTCGCAGAAAAATCTTTATGTGGTGCCGAATCACCTCACGGAGCAGTGGGGTGCAGATTTCCTGCGGCTCTATCCCAATGCCAATGTGCTGGTGGCAACGAAAAAGGACTTTGAACCCAGCAATCGAAAGCAGTTCTGCTCCCGTATCGCAACCGGCGATTATGATGCCATCGTAATCGGTCATTCGCAGTTTGAGCGAGTGCCGCTTTCCTCGGAACGACAGAAAGCCATTGTAGAGCGTCAGATCGACGACATTACGCTGGCTCTGGCCGATGCCCGGAGTGAGGACAGCCGCAGTTTTACGGTCAAGCAGATGGAAAAAACAAAGAAAATGCTGGAAGCAAAGCTGCAAAAGCTGAACGACCAGACGAGAAAGGATGATGTGGTTACATTTGAGGAACTGGGTGTTGACCGTCTGTTTGTGGACGAGTCGCATTTCTATAAAAATATGTTCCTCTACACAAAAATGCGGAATATCGCAGGTATCGCCCAGACCGATGCACAGAAATCCAGCGATATGTTTGCAAAGTGTCAGTATCTGGACGAACTGACAGGCGGCAAGGGTGTGACCTTTGCAACTGGAACCCCGGTCAGCAACTCGATGGTGGAGCTGTACACCATTATGCGTTATCTCCAGTATGACACCCTGCAGAAGATGGGATTGAGCCACTTCGATGATTGGGCGGCATCCTTCGGTGAAACCGTCACGGCAATCGAACTTTCCCCGGAAGGAACCGGCTACCGTGCGAAAACACGTTTTGCCCGGTTCTTCAATCTGCCGGAGCTGATTTCCCTGTTCAAGGAATCCGCAGATGTGCAGACGGCGGATATGCTGAACCTGCCTGTGCCGCAGGCAGAGTACATTAACGAAGTGCTGAAACCCAGCGAAACACAGGAAGAAATGGTAAGTTCCTTTGCAGACCGTGCCGAGGCTGTACGCAACGGCAGCGTGAATCCGAAGTTCGATAACATGCTGAAGATCACCAACGATGGCAGAAAACTGGCACTCGACCAGCGGCTTATGAACGAGATGCTGCCGGATGAGCCGGAAAGCAAGGTCAATCGCTGTGTGGACAATGCGTTCAAGGTCTGGGAAGAATCTGCCCCGGACAAGGGAACACAGTTGATTTTCTGCGATTTATCGACACCAAAAGCCGATGATACATTCAACGTCTACGATGATGTGCGGGAGAAGCTGGTGGCGAGAGGTGTTCCTCGTGAGGAAGTGGCGTTCATTCACGAGTACAACACGGAAACCAAAAAGGCAGAGCTTTTTGCAAAGGTGCGTGCCGGACAGGTGCGTATCCTGATGGGGTCTACGCCGAAACTTGGCGCAGGAACCAATATTCAGGATCGACTGATTGCCCTGCATCATCTGGATTGCCCATGGAAGCCGTCTGATCTGGAACAGCAGGAGGGACGTATTCTCAGGCAGGGAAACCAGAATGACAAGG
>OLOM01001884.1_pt1 | contig 13466 bp, 11 predicted proteins | sample 1672531 | NCBI WGS metagenome assembly OLOM01 (sample SAMEA3136696, study PRJEB25190) | human gut metagenome | reverse complement strand
GCGTCCCGACGCCCGAGGAGGAGTCGCTCTGCCACCTGTCGCGCCTTCGCGGCGAGGTGGCGGCCGACCTGCGCAAAGCCAAGCAGCGCGTCTCGTCGTTCCTCCTGCTCACGGGCACGGAATACACCTTGACGAAGAAGAAATGGTCCAAGACGTTCCGCAAGTGGGCCGAATCCCACGAGTTCGACCAGCCGGCCGACACGTTCGCCTTCCGATGCAAGGTGAGCGCGGTGCTCCGGCTCGAGGAGCGCCTTGCGGAGGTGGAGGCCGAGATCATGCGCGTCGTCGCCGCGTCGCCGAAGCTTTCCGAGCGCATGTCGCGCTTCACCTGCATCCACGGCATCGGCAAGGTGTCGGCGTTCTCTCTGGTCTGCGAGGTCCACGACTTCGATCGCTTCAACAACGGCGCCTCGTTCGCAAGCTACCTCGGCCTCGTTCCCTCCGAGAGCTCCAGCGGCAAGAAGGTGTCGCGCGGAGCCATCGCCAAGCAGGGGAACTCCCACCTGCGCCGCATCCTCGTCGAGGCCGCGTCGTGCTACTCGAAGCAGTTCAAGGCCGTGAGAAGCGAGGATGCCGCGGTTCCCGAGGCCGTGCGGGCGAAGGCGGAGAAGTGCGCCGCCCGCCTGAGAAAGAGGAGGGCGGCACTGAAGATGCGCGGCGTCTCGGCCAACAAGGCCAAGGTCGCCGTCGCCCGCGAGCTCGCAGAATGGATTTACCACATCGCGGTGATGCCCGCATAGAGGATGTCCCCGGCGGGCTTCGCGCCCGCCTCGACATAGACCCGAGCATCTCGAGCTGCCGCCGATGGCGCCGGGGCGACCCGCGATTTGGCTATGCACAGCCCGCGAGGGCCGCGTGCGATTCTAGAATCAACCGATCGAATGAGCGGAAACCGTCCAGCCGAAGGCATCCTAATGCGGCAACCAGGCCCCAATCGGGGTGGCGACACGCGGATATGAGACTGATCACTGTGCTTGACGTTGGAAACACGTCTGGCGGCGGCAAGGGATGCGAAGGATGCGGCCCAACCGGCCATTGCAAAGGCGGGTTGGGTCACTATTTCCCACTTGACAGTTCATCGGTCATATGAGCCATTTATTCAACCGAGTATGGATATGCCGTGCTGTTATGGAACTCGGACCACGTAAGACCGTTACCCCATTCCACTGGATCCATGCTTGGAGCCGGATTTCCCGCATAGATCTCGCGAAGAAGGTCGATGTCGTCATCCGTCGGCATCGACCTTCTTATTTCCGAGAAGGGCTTCGGGCACTCGGTATGCATGTAGCACCACCAATACACCGCCTTGATGCGGTGATCGACCTTGAGCCCCCTGTGATTGCGCAGAACATCCCTCAACTGCGCGTTCACGCCCCCTTCTATCACGTTGTTCATGGAAGGAAGCGGCCCCTCGACCGTCAGTTCCGGATCTAGATATGTGAACAGGGTACCGTCGTTCACGAGCTTCACCAGGGAGCGGCGCGCTTTTCTAAGCCTGTCGTGCGTCCACTCCCAGCCGCCTTCCACCCTCGTCTTCTCATTGAGGAAGTCATTCCAGAAGTCGCACCATTGCATGAGCCTCTCGACCCACAGATCCGCCTGATGCAGGGTCCCTATATGCAAAAGATCCTTAGAGAGCTGGTAGAGCTCTTGTCCAGCCTGAAGCTTCGGTCTGGTCGTGGTATACCGTTTCACCTGGCAGAACGCATGGAAAGTGCACCTCTGCACACGCGTGCTCGGCCATTCCTTCTTGACCGCCGAAGCGAAACCGGACCCGCCGTCGGTCACGACGACCTCAGGGGGCGCTATGGTGCGCAAAAGCGCGCTCCACGCTGTCACGGTCTCGCTGCGGGCGAGATACCAGGACAGCACGTACTCTTCAGTGCATGCGATGAGCACGCAAAGGTCACGCTCAAGATAGATTCCGTCGACATGGATGACGCGGTGCACCTCATCCACCACATCGGGCATGGGCCACATCTTCCAGAACCCCTCGTTGCGGCGTCGGAACGTACGACCGCCGCCCGGCATCGAGCGATGCACATCCTTAGATAGGAGCCACCCGATGAACGCATTGAAATCAGCGAGCTCCGAACCATAGGAATGCGTCGAAGACGATCCGCACTCCCTGCAACGCCATCTTTGCGCACCCGCGCTCGTCCGACCGTTCCTTTTCATCGCCATGCCGCAGGTGGGGCATTTCTTATTATTCATGGCGCTCTCCTCGAAACGAGAAAGTTTTAAGTCGTTTCAAGGGTACTGAACTGGGGAAGCGTCAAATTCCAGACACACATTTTGTCCGTCCTCGAACTTTTCCCAGAAGAAAGTCTTTCATAAAGAATGGGCGCTGACCTGCGTCAGCGCCCGAAACGGGACACACATTTTGTCCGCTAAGCCTGGCACCACGCCTCGCTACCGTTCGCATCGCTCACTATGCGCTCGGCTGACTGCGTTCAACTTATGAATAAAACCAGAATGAACGCAGACGATGCCATAGGAGCCTGGGCAGAACATGAAAAAGCGCCGCCCTTTCGAGCGACGCTTTTCATAAGTATCCGCGTGGGGGTTATTGGCCCAAATCGGGATGGAGCAAAGAAGGGGCAGCACCCAGAAGCAAACGAGTGTAATCGTCCTTCGGGTTGTTGAATACTTCGGCCGCAGTGCCGCGCTCAACCGCTTTGCCCTTGTTCATGACGATGATGTTATCGGAAATATAACGCACCGTCTGAATGTCGTGGCTGATGAACACCATCGAAAGGCCAAGTTCTTTCTTCAGGTCGGTGAGCAGATTGAGAATCTGCGCACGAACCGAAACGTCGAGAGCCGAAGTGGGCTCGTCGGCGATGATGGCGTCAGGCTTCAACGACAGAGCGCGGGCAATAGCAACGCGCTGACGCTGGCCGCCAGACATCTGGCCAGGCAAAGCCTCAAGAACGGAGCTCGGCAGACCGACCATTTCAATAAGCTCTTTAATACGAGCCTCGCGTTCAGCCTTCGTACCCACGTTGTGAACGATCATGGGGTCGAGCAGCTGATCGTGAACAGTCATGCGAGCGTTTAGCGCCGTGGCGGGGTCCTGGAAAACGACCGAAATAACGCGGCCGATGGTCTTGCGCATATCGGCCGTGCGCTTCGTAACGTCAACGCCCTTGAAGTACACCTTGCCAGACGTAGGAGCCTGCAGACCGCACATAACATTCGCCGTAGTGGACTTGCCGCAGCCAGACTCGCCAACAATACCGATGGTTTCGCCAGGCATGAGCTTAATGGTGAGTCCATCAACAGCGGTTACCTTATTGGGATGCAGAATGGAGCCCGTGCGCGTATTGAACACTACGCGAATATCATCGAGGAAAATGATAGGCGTCTGCTCTTTCGCATTCGCGGTTTCGGTCATTACTGCTCACCTCCGTACGGCGTAAGTCCAAGGCGCTTCATTTCTTCATCAGGCAGCTCGGCATACCAATGGTTCGAAGCGCTATCGTGCTTGAGAATCGGTCGAACGTCCGAATGCAGGTCGGGATGGCTCGAACGAGGAGCGAAACGATCGCCCTTCGGGAAGTCTTTCGGCGAAGGAACGGAGCCGGGAACCTGATGCAGGCGACCCGAACCGGCTTCGATCGAAAGCACGGAGCCCAGAAGGCCACGGGTGTACTCATGAATCGGGTTGGTGAGGATGTCGTTCACCGAACCCTGCTCGACGACCTGGCCCGCATACATAACGGTAATAGAGTTCGCAACCTGAGCGACGAGCGCGAGGTCGTGGCTCACGAAGACCATTGCGAAGCCGAGTTCTTTCTGCAGGCGCTTCAGCAGGTCAACGACCTGCTTCTGAACCGTAACGTCAAGAGCGGTGGTAGGCTCGTCGGCGATAACGACCTTCGGGTCGCGAGTCAACGCCATAGCGATAAGCACGCGCTGACGTTGACCGCCAGAAAGCTCATGCGGATAGGAATCGAGCGTACGCTTCGGATCCAGGCCAACGAGCTTGAGCAGCTCCTCGGCAGAGCGAGTGCCACCACGCTTGGTGAGCTGCTTCATTTGGGTCTTGATAAGCATCGAGGGGTTCAGCGAAGAGAGAGCGTCCTGATAAATCATGGCAATTTCGCGGCCGCGAAGCTGGTTCTTTTCCTTCTCAGTCATCGCAAGCAGGTTCTTGCCCTGATACAGAACCTCGCCAGATACCTGCGCTTTGGGGTCGAGCAGGCCCATGATGGTGAGAGACGTGATCGACTTGCCGCAGCCCGATTCGCCAACCAGACCCATGGTCTGATGAGGGCGAACCTTGAAGCTTACGTTGTCAACGACGTTCACATCGCCATGGCGCGGAAACTTGATGCAAAGGTTCTTCACTTCAAGAATAGGTTCTGCGGTAATGTTCGATGCGGCACGGTCGGTACGTTGGCTCTCGACGATCTTAAGCTGGGCCAAACGCTCCTCCAAAGAGGCGGCCTGGGCCTGGTACGCGAGCACGGGGTTGGCAACAAGACGGTCAGCCTCGCGGTCGCTGTTCAGGTCGGAGTCGCTTGCCTTGATGGCAGCCTTCGGAGCGGCGGCCATAGCGTCGGTCATGCCTTCGGAAAGAATATTCAAGCACAGAACCGTAATCATGATGGCCAAGCCCGGGAACAACGCCTGCCACCAACGGCCAGCAAGCACGCCAGCACGAGCGTCGGCAAGAATATTGCCCCACGTGGGAGTAGGCTCAGGAATGCCAGCAGAGATGAACGAAAGCGAGGCCTCGAAAACAATGGCGTCTGCCACGAGCACGATGGTAAAGACCAAAACCGGCGCGATGCAGTTACGCACAACGTGCTTCCACAGAATCCACGGGGCACGAGCGCCGGAAACGACAACTGCGCGCACGTAATCTTTGCCATATTCGCTCACGATGTTCGCGCGAACGATGCGGGCGATCTGAGGAATGTACAGAAAACCAATGGCGAAAATCAACGATGGAAGGTTGTTGCCGAAAACGATGACGAACGTAGCGGCCAAAGCGATACCCGGGAACGACATGATGATGTCGAGGATACGCATGATGACCTCAGAGATCCACTTGCGCGAAACGGCGGCAAGCGAGCCGATGATAGAACCGCACACAAGCGCAAACGCAGTAGCACCAAGACCGATGGTCAGAGAGTAACGCGCGCCATACATCATGCGCGAAAGTACGTCGCGACCCTTGTCGTCGGTACCGAAGAGGAATTCCCCATCGGGAGCCTGACGGGCGGTGTAAATCGCCAACGGGTCATGCGGCGCAATGAAGTTCGCAAAACAAGCGATGAGCACGACGGCGACAAGCACGACAAGGGAAATACGCGCGCCGATAGACATTGCCTTCCAGCGACGGAAGTGCACCTTGCCGGCGCCGTCTTCCATTTTCTTAGTAAGGTTTCCTCGAAGTTGAGCTGCCATGCTACACCGTCCTGATTCGCGGATCGATCAGGATATAGAGCATATCCACCACGATATTGATGATGATGAACGTCACGGCAACAACCAACACGACACCCTGAACGAGCATGGTGTAGTTGGACTGAATGCCGGACAGAATAGCCATGCCCATGCCGGGCAGGTTGAAAATGACCTCAATAACGACCGCGCCGCCGATAAGGTAGCCAATGCGAAGGCCAAGAACGGTAACGGGCGTAATAAGGGCATTGCGCAGCACGTTGCGGCCAATAACGACACCCTTCGGAATGCCGGCGCCAAGCGCGGTGCGCACGTAGTCTTTATCGAGTTCTTCGACCATAGAGGTACGAATAACACGAGTGAGCTGGCCAGTGACGGGAATAGCCAGTGCGATAGCGGGCATCGCCATGCGGGCGAGCCAGCCAGCCGGGTCTTGCGCAAAGCTGGGCAGCGCACCGGATGCGGGCAGCACATGCAGCATAGACGAGAACAGCAAGATCATGAGAACCGCCAGCCAGAAAGAGGGCGTAGCGATAGCCGCGATTGAGAACACGCGGATAACTTGGTCGGGCCATTTGTCTCGATACACGGCGGAAACAATGCCGAGGATGGTCGCAAGAACCACCGCGATGATCAAGCCCATAAACGTAAGCTGCAGCGTAACCGGCAGTGCCTGCGCAACGCGATCGGTGACCGATGCGTTGTTGGCGCCATAGGTGCCAAGGTCGCCCTGAACAAGGCCGACCATGAAGTTGCCGTACTGCACAAGCACCGGATCATTCAAGCCATGCTCTTCACGATACTGAACGACTTGAGCTTCTGACGCATTTTCGCCAAGGACCGAATATGCCTGGTCGATCGGCGAAAGCGACATGAGGAAAAACACGAGGATAGTGACGCCGATGATCATGATTGGCAGAGCGATCAAGCGTCGGCCAATCAATCTGAGGAGGTTGCTCACCGTGTTCCCCCTTTCGAAATCGTGCGGGCATTGCCCGCTTCCCTAAAAAACAAGCCTGCGCTTCCCCGTCAAAGGCAAGAGTACAGACTTATCAATTATACAGAAAAGGCCGCTCACCGATGAATAAGAACCGCTGTTTTCTCGAGATGAATTCGAACGCAGACCCCCTCCCCCCGCAGACGGATTAAATTCGACGGCAAACGGCAATATTCAAGCGCGAACGGATAGTTCGCTCTCCATCGAATTCAAGTTTTCGCCATGGAAACCGCACATCAACGTTTCAACAACAAAAAAGGAACGCGCCGAAGCGCGTTCCTTAAAACATCAGATGACTTCTCTGCGTTAGTTGGCAGCAGCGGAAGCGTCGATAAAGACCAGGCCCGTGGTCGCGATAGGCTTGAAGCCTGCGATCTTGTCGGCCCAGTAGCCGGTTGCAACCTCGCGATGGAACAGCGGGTACAGCGGGCAGTATTCGGCGATGATGTCGAAGCACTGGTTCCACAGCTCCTGCTGAGCCTTCTCGTCGGCCTCTTCGCGAGCCTCCTGCATGAGCTCCTGGAGCTCCTTCCACTTGCCGTCGGCAGCCTTGGCCCAGCAAGAACGGCCGCGGGTCCAGGTGTTGTCGCCGTACCACCAGCTCATGAGCAGGTCGGGGTCGTTGCCGAAGCAGGTCGGGTCGCCAGGGGTAAGCATGACGTCGTAGTCAAGCACGGAATCGGACTCGGCGAGGGCAGACCAGTTGATCTTCTCTTCCTGAATCTCGCACTTAACGCCAGCAGCCTCGAGGTCGTTCTTGATCTGAGCAGCAAGGCCCTTGACCCAGTTGTTGTTGGTGAGAAGCTTGAAGGAAAGGTCGCTCACGCCAGCCTCTTCGAGCAGCTTCTTGGCCTTCTCGGTGTCGTAGGTGTACACCGTTTTAGCCTCATGATAGTTCTTGTGGTCCTTGGGCAGGAAACCAGTAACCTTGCTTGCATGGCCAGCCATCTGGTTGCTGATGAGCTTGTCGACGTCGATAGCGTAGAAGAATGCCTGACGAACGCGATAGTCGTCGAAGGGAGCCTTCAGCGTGTTGAACATAAGGAACGGCTGGTTGAAGCCCTGAACGTACTCAACGGTAGCGCCAGCAGCGGAAAGCTGGTCGGCGTTGGCGTCGGGAACGTTCTCCATAACCTGAACCGTGGCCTCCTGCAAAGAGGTGGTACGGGCGGTTTCGTCGAGCTGGATGAACCACTGCATCTTGTCGGCGGTAGCCTTGTGCTCGCCGTTGTAGTTGGCGTTGGGCAAAAAGTCAATTTCGCCGCCGTCGTCGCCATTGATGGAGTCATACATCCACGGGCCAGAGCCGATAGGCTTGGTCTTCAGGTCGTCCTCGGTGAGGCTCTTCGGGAAAACCTTAACGACGGACAGACGACCCTCGAGCAAGCTTTCGAAGGGATACTTCAGCGTGAAGGTGACGGTGGTGTCGTCCTTCTCGGCAACCGCGTCGATGAAGGAAAGGAATGCACCGTAGGTGGCGTCGGCCATGTTAAGCTCGAACGCGTTCACAACGTCAGCAGCGGTAACAGCGGTGCCGTCGGAGAACTTAGCACCGTCGCGAAGAGCAACTTCATACTCAGTTTCGGAAACTTTGACCGGCTTGTCGGCAGCCAGGGCGTTATAGGTCTTGTAAGTGTGCAGATCGAGGTCGTACAGGCCCTCGAAAACATGCCAGGTAGCAGCAAGCATCAGAGCAGAGCTATTGCCAATGGGGTTCACGTTGGTAGACGTGTAAGCGCAAGCGCCGGTCAGCGTGCCGCCCTCAGCCGCGGTCGCAGTGGAGCCGGTAGCGCCTTCAGAGCCAGCGTCGCTTCCGCCGCCGCAACCAGCAAGGCCCAGGCCAACAGTTGCAGCAGCCACAGCGGAGCCAGCAACGAACGTGCGGCGATCGAGGTTAAACGAGTTTTCCATGATCCTCCCTTTCAAAAGGTACAGTCGATGCCCAACCTTCCAAGCAAAGCATCAAAGCGCCCACGGCTCATATTGGAGGCCGTGCAAGTAAGGCGCGGGCAAAATTCAAAAAAGAACTCTGCCCGAGCCCAGCACGAATGCATCGCTCCCCATGCGCAATACCCTTCCCTCTTCAAGCCGACAAGTAGAATACCCCAAATTCGAAGCGTTTCAGGCGTGGGTAAATGACTTGTAATAGTTAGGGGTGTTTTCGGCGGTAAGCGGTATTTTTAACCGCACGAACGGCACAAAAAAAGGCCGGCCATTCGGCCAGCCTTTTTTCAATCAAGCATGCTGAGCTCGTTTTGTCGAAAAGCCCAAAGGGCGATTCAATAAAAGAGCTTACGCGTTGAAGAGCTCGATGGTGTCGCCGTCTTTCAGCGTAACCATGGCCTTCTTCCAGGTGCGGGTGCGACCCGGCTGCATACGAACGCGCTTCGGCTTCGACTTGACGTTCAGGGTGTTCACCTTCGTCACGGTCACATTGAAGATAGCTTCGATGGCCTGGCGAATCTCAACCTTGTTGGAGTCTTTGGCGACTTCGAAGGTATAGGTGTTCTTGTTCATCATGTCGTAGCTGTGCTCGGTGATAACCGGGCGAATGATGACCTCGCGGGGATCCTTCATTATGCAAGCACCTCCTCGAGGCGTTCCAGGGCGGCCACGGTCAGAACGAGCTGCTTGTTGTCGACGAGCTCGTAGGTGTTGGCGGCCGAGACGGGAATGATGTTGACGTTCTCGAGGTTGCGGAACGAAAGGAAGGTGTTCACGTCGTCGTCAGCGATAACAACGGTAGCACGAACCTTGTCGAAGCCCAGGGCCTCCATGGAAGCCTTCGCATCTTTGGTGCGAGGAGCCTCGAAGGCGAACTGGTCAACCACGGTGAGCTGCTCGTCGGCAAGCTTAGCGGAAAGCGCAGAGCGCATAGCAAGCTTGACTTCCTTGCGGTTCACGCGGAACGCGTAAGAACGGGTGTGGGGACCGAACACGGTGCCGCCGCCAACCCACTGAGGGGAGCGGATGGAACCCTGGCGGGCACGACCGGTGCCCTTCTGACGCCACGGCTTCTTGCCGCCGCCGCGAACTTCGCCACGGGTCTTGGTGTTAGCAGTGCCCTGACGCAGGCCGGCGCGATAGGCACGCACGACCGTGTGCATCACGTGGATGTTCGGCTCGATGCCGAACACGGCGTCGTTCAGCTCGACGGATTTAACCGTCTTGCCCGCGACGTCTTTGATGTCAATAGTAGCCATTGTGGTGTTTCTCCTAATAAAGCGGGGCACTAGGCCATGCGGACGCGAACGATGCCGTTCTTGCCGCCCGGGACGGCGCCCTTCACGAGGATCAGGTTCTGCTCAGCGTCAACGCGAACAACCTCGAGGTTCTTCACGGTAACGGTGTCGCAGCCCATGTGACCCGGAAGGCGAACGCCCTTGAAGACGCGGGAAGGCGTGGCGCACTGGCCGATGGAGCCGGGAGCGCGATGGAAGTGAGCGCCGTGTCCGCCAGGGCCGCCAGCGAAGCCGTGGCGCTTGATAACGCCAGCGAAGCCTTTACCCTTGGAAGTGCCGGTAACGTCGACCTTCTTCACGTCGGCGAAAGCTGCAACGGTCTGCAGGTCGCCAGTCTTGTACTCAGAAGCATTCTCGACGCGAACCTCACGCAGGTAGCGAACGGGCTCGGTGCCGAGCTTGGCGAAATGGCCGCCCATGGGCTTGGTGATCTTCTTGGGCTTGATGGCGCCAAAACCAAGCTGAACAGCTTCGTAACCGTCGGTAGCGGCGGTCTTCACCTGACAAACCTTGTTGGGCTCAGCCACAATGATGGTGACGGGCACAACCTGGTCGTCCTCGTTGAAGATCTGAGTCATACCGATCTTTTTGCCGTAGATAGCGTTGATCATCTCATGCACTCCTTACAGCTTGATCTCGATGTCGACACCAGCCGGGAGGTCGAGGCGCATCAGCGAATCAACCGTGTTCGGGGTGGGCTCGAGAATGTCGATCAGGCGCTTGTGCGTGCGCATCTCAAACTGCTCGCGAGAGTCTTTATCGACGTGCGGGCCTTTGACGACGCAGTACAGGTTGCGCTCGGTGGGCAGAGGGATAGGTCCGGAAACCTTGGCACCGGTCTTCTGGGCGGTGTCGACGATGAGCTTGGTGGACTGATCCACGATCTCATGGTCGTAGCCCTTCAGGCGGATGCGAATCTTCTGATTAGCCACTTTCATTTCCTCCATGAATTAAGCGGTTCGCCGATTAGGCGTTGCCGCCGGCCTTGCTGATAATATCCGCAGCCACGTTCTTGGGAACGGGCTCGTAGGAATCGAACTGCATGGTGTACGTCGCACGGCCCTGCGTACCAGAACGCAGGTCGGTGGCGTAGCCGAACATCATACCCAGAGGCACCTTCGCAGAGATGGCCACAGCGCCGCTGCGCTGCTCCTGGCCCTGAATCATGCCGCGGCGGCTCGGGATGTCGCCCATAACGAAGCCGGTGTACTCATCGGGAGTTTCGACTTCGACAGCCATGACGGGCTCGAGGATGACGGGGTCAGACTTGCGCAGAGCGTCCTTGATGGCCATAGAGCCAGCAACCTTGAAGGCGGCTTCAGAGGAGTCGACTTCATGGTAAGAACCGTCGATGAGCTCGACGCGAACGTCCTCGACCGGGTAGCCAGCCAGAACGCCAGAATGCAGCGCTTCCTGGATGCCCTTGTCGATAGCGGGGATGTATTCCTTGGGAACAACGCCGCCGACGATCTTGTTCTCGAACAGGTAGCCCTTGCCAGCTTCCTGCGGGTACATGTTGATGACCGCATGGCCGTACTGGCCACGACCACCGGACTGACGCACAAACTTGCCTTCGGCGCCGAGCACTTCGTGGCCCGGACGCTCGCGGTAAGCAACCTGCGGCTTGCCGACGTTCGCTTCGACCTTGAACTCACGGAGCAGACGGTCGATGATGATCTCGAGGTGCAGCTCGCCCATACCAGCGATGATGGTCTGGCCGGTCTCGTGGTTGGTGGACACGCGGAAAGTCGGGTCCTCCTCAGCCAGCTTCTGCAGCGCGAGGCTCATCTTGTCCTGCTCAGCCTTGGTCTTAGGCTCGACAGCAATGTCGATAACAGGATCAGCGAACTCCATGGACTCGAGAATGATAGGAGCATCCTCGGAGCACAGGGTGTCGCCCGTGGTGGTGTTCTTCAGGCCAACAACGGCAACGATGTCGCCAGCGGCGCAAGTATCGATGTCGACTCGCTGGTTGGAGTGCATCTGCAGCAGGCGGCCGATACGCTCGTTCTTGTCCTTGGTAGCGTTGACCACGTAGGAACCGGAATCAAGCTTGCCCGAGTACACACGCAGGTACGTGAGCTTACCAACGAAGGGGTCGGTCATGATCTTGAAGGCCAGAGCCGAGAAGGGACCCTTCGGGTCGGCTTCGCGGGTGTCTTCCTCGCCAGTCTCGGGGTTGGTGCCCTTGATGGCCGGAACGTCGCCCGGAGCAGGCAGGTAATCGACAACGGCGTCGAGGAGTTCCTGAACGCCCTTGTTCTTGTAAGCGGAACCCACGAAGACAGGGTTGATCTTGCAAGCGATTACACCCTTGCGCAGAGCAGCCTTGAGCTCTTCAACGGAGAATTCTTCGTCCATGAGGACCTTCTCCATGAGTTCGTCGTCGCAGTCAGCTGCGGCGTCCACGAGCTCCTGGCGGTAGATGGCTGCATCGTCGGCAAACTCGGCCGGGATGGCGTCCATCGGCTCGGGGTAGGTCATGCCCTTGTCATCGGCCTTGAAGTCCCATGCGGTCATGGTAACGAGGTCGATAACGCCCCAGAAGTTGTCCTCAGCGCCCATGGGCAGCTGAGCGGCAACTGCATTCGCGCCCAGGCGATCTTTCATCGTCTGAATCGCATGCAGGAAGTCGGCGCCGACGCGGTCATACTTGTTGATGAACGCGATGCGAGGAACGCCATAGCGCTCGGCCTGACGCCAAACGGTCTCAGACTGAGGCTGAACGCCAGCAACGGCGTCAAAAACGGCAACGGTGCCGTCGAGAACACGGAGGGAACGCTCGACCTCGGCAGTGAAGTCAACGTGGCCCGGGGTGTCGATAATCTGGAAGCGATAGGTTTCGCCATCTTTCTTCCAGAAGCAGGTGGTAGCAGCAGCGGTAATAGTTACGCCGCGCTCCTGTTCCTGAACCATCCAGTCCATGGTGGCAGCGCCATCGTGGACCTCGCCGATTTTGTGCGTCTTACCCGTGTAGTACAGGATACGCTCGGTCGTGGTGGTTTTGCCGGCATCGATGTGAGCCATGATGCCAAAGTTACGGGTGAGATTAAGGTCGTTTGCCTTTGCCATTATCTCTCACGCCCTACCAACGATAGTGCGAGAATGCACGGTTGGATTCAGCCATCTTGTAGAGGTCTTCGCGCTTCTTGACAGACGCGCCAGTGTTCTCGGCGGCGTCCATGATTTCAGCAGCAAGACGCTGAGCCATGGTGTGCTCCTTGCGCTTGCGGGAGAAGTCGACGATCCAACGGATGGCGAGGGTGGTGGCACGACGGGGGTTGACTTCCATCGGCACCTGGTAGGTTGCGCCGCCGACACGCTTGGGCTTGACCTCAAGAGTGGGGCGAACGTTGTCCATAGCCTTCTTGAAGACGCTGAGGGCGTCCTGCTGGGTCTTCTCGGCGACGATGTCGAACGCACCGTAGACGATACGCTCGGCGAGGGACTTCTTGCCGTCGAGGAGGACTTTGTTGATCAGCTGAGTGACCAAACGGTTGTTGTACACGGCGTCCGGCTGAACTTCGCGGCGGACTGCTGCTGCACGACGAGGCATAAATGTGCTCCTTGGTGATTGTGCGCGCTTCCGGGGATTTCCCCATTAGGCCTTTATCGGCCCGCGCGACTTACTCATACTTATTTCGGGCGCTTAGCACCGTAACGGCTGCGAGCCTGCATGCGGTTATTCACGGCAGCGCAGTCGAGGGCGGCGCGAATAATCTTGTAACGCACGCCCGGGAGGTCCTTAACACGGCCACCGCGGATAAGCACCATGGAGTGCTCCTGCAGGTTGTGGCCGATGCCGGGGATGT
>OLOM01001879.1_pt1 | contig 13498 bp, 21 predicted proteins | sample 1672531 | NCBI WGS metagenome assembly OLOM01 (sample SAMEA3136696, study PRJEB25190) | human gut metagenome | reverse complement strand
CAAGGCTGATGATAGCTTCCATAAGCTGTTTCTTGTCATCCTCGGAAGCAGAGGCATCATATTTTCCAAGGCGGAGAGGCATCCCGAACACTTCACAGAAGCTCACCCAATCCTTGATGTCATAGTTCTTGAAAAGGTACATCCAAGAGACCACTCTCATAATGCCTGCCCTGCTTGCGTGCCCTGACTTGGCTTTATATTTGTGGACTACAAACTTATTTTCAGGAAGCTCCACACCTGAAGGATAGTCTTTCGTGCATATCTTCAGCTCATCCGTGGTGCTGTCCCACACAAGCTTCTTAGGATGCACATACTCAATGTCCTCTATGACGTTCCTTCCGTCCTCCACTGTCCAAGCAAGCTCCATGATGCTGATGCCTTTTCCTATGGCATCCAACATATCAATCAGCACCTCGTCAAAATTCTCAATGCCCTTGAGCTGCTCATCCACAAAGTCAGCTATCTCTTTGTCCATTTCATCTTCAGAAAACGGCTGCACTTCCCAATCAAGCCCCGTCACGGCAAGCTTCCTTGTCTGCATCTGTGAGAAAAGGTGGGTGTCCTTCTCCTCCATCTCCTCAAAGAGTTCCATCTGTGCCCTGACATTGCCTTCATCTGCTTCCCGGAAGATGCTGGCAAGCCTTCGTGGTGTCAGCCCGTTGGATGGATAGTCAGAGAACTTGTCATTGATATCTCCTACCGCCACTCTTGCGGTCACAGGTCTTCTTGTCCCTGTGTCTATATCCGGATTGAAGGGTGTCCCTCCACCCCGGTTCCTTTTCTTTCTCTTTGCCATGCTGTGTCACACCTCCTAGTAGGCACCTCTCCCCCTCCGAAAACGTCTCCGGAGGACTGTCTTATAATTTGCTTTTGATGCTACCGCCTTGACGGTCTGTGCAAGCTGCACCGCCATCTGAAGACCATCCGGTGCATCATCATTCTTACCCATAGGGAACTCCTGAAGCTGCTTCAGGAGTGTCTTATGCTCCCGGTTGAATTTCAGGTACTTGTTCTTGATGACCGGCTGCAAGGACTCAATGCGGAGCATCTTGTTGACTGTAGACTGTATCTCCTCTATCGGGATATACTCGCCTTCCTCTGCGGACTTTGCAGCCATGACCTCCTTGAAAAAGTATTGGAACTGAACGACCTCCACACCAAACTTATAGAAACCTTTCTTGTAGTCCCTCTTCAGCCTCCGGTTCATCTCAAACACATCATCAATGATGACATCCGGCTTCCGTCTTTCCACAGAGGCATCCACCACATACATGTATCCGGTCTTGGTAGACAGGGCAAGGTTGATGATGGAGCTTGTGTCCGATTTCTTATTTTTCCCAAGTGACGGGTCATTTGCTGCCACAAAGACAAATTCCGGACTTTTGAAGTCCATAAGCTCCGGCTCATAGTAGTCAAACCACTCCGGATTGAAGGTTGCATTTTCCGGGTCAATCGGGTCATTCTGAAGCTCGGAGTTGAAGGATGCCGTACCCTCGGAGACCTTAATCTCCATCAGGTCATAGTAGGACAGCTTCTCTTCCCAAAGGACTTCCGCCCCAAGAAGCATCTCTTCCTCATGTGCCTCATAGAATGTCCGGGCATCCTCTTCATGGTTCTCATTGAAAAGGTTGGTATAGATGCCTTCCCACTCATCCCACAGCTTGGTATTGACCGCCTCCGATATGACCGCCCTGTATTTGCGTGTCTTATATCGTGGATTCTGAAGCACGTTATTGAGAAGAGAGTCATAGTGGAGTATGGTGCCTATGTACATGATGTCTGTATAGGTGTCCCCTGCCTTTGATACTGCCTTGTCAAACCAGTTCTTCAGCTTCTTCCTCTGCTCCGGCGTGTTGACATTCTCGTCATTCTCAATATCATCCAGTACAATGAGGTCAGGTCTCCAATTCCGGTGTCTTCGTCCTCTGACTTTCTTTCCGGAACCGATTGCTTCCGCTTTGATGTCCGTCTTGGTCAGGATCACGCCTGTCCTCCATGCCTTATCCCCTTTCAAGGAGCCAAAGTCCATGATGATGTTAGCGTTGTCCTCAAGCTCTGTCTTGATGTCATCAAGGAACCCTTCCGCCTGATCTGAAGAGTCAGACAGAATGAGGATATAATGCTTATAGGCGTACAGGATGGCATGGAGACTGTCCTTGAAGGTGAAGTTAGTTGACTTCGCATGACCACGGGGAGCCGCCACTACCTGACGGGAGCCTTTCATCCTTGAGATGACCTTGGCTTCCTTCAGAGGGTTCCTTCCTTTCATTACTCCCCGGCTCCATATCTCATCCAGTTCCTCATGGAAGTGTGGTGACTTCCGGATGAAGTAGTGGGGCAGATACGCCCTTCCAAAGTAGGACATGTCAAAGGCAGCAAGCTCCTTTCTTAGTCCATGCTCTCCCATGAGTTCCTCACCGGACAGGTACCTCTCATTCAGTTTTTTCCTCTCCTCCTGATGGTCTGACCCACGGAGCACATATTCCTTAAAGAGCTTGTGCTGATATTCCTCATTGTCCTTGATTTCAAGGTCTTCCTCTTCCTCAAGCTCCCTCATCCAGTTGTCAATATCAATCATCTTCCATCATCCGCTCCTTTGCCTTTGCCAATATCTCCTTCAGCATTGCCACAGACTTCTCATCCTGCTTGATTACCTTTAGCATCTCGGACTCCAGTTCCCTGAAAGCAGTGTCCGCCTTCTTCCTCATGTCCTGCTTCACCCTGTCCTTGTACACTTTTGTCCGGGACAGGGAAGCAATGAGCCTTCCTGCCTTATCAAGGGGCATTTCATTGAACTCTTCCTCGGCAGTTGCCACCTTATTCAGGAGCCCATTCATGGTCAGGAGGATGGCAGCCTCCGTATAGTCAGCCTCCGGGTTCTCTTTGACCACCTGTATCAGCCTGTCCGTCTGTGCCTGTGCCTCAAGGAGCCGCTGCATGGCGTTATTTGTCCGTGTGGCATATCTGCCTACACTGGACTTTGATATGTCATAGCCCTCTCCCTTCAGGAATTGGCTGATGTATTCATAGGTATTAGATGTGTCAGCAAGCATCACATCCACTTTCATCCGCAAGTCTTCAGGGAGCTCATCAATCTTGGAGGATATTCTCTGTTTGCTTCTCTTATCACCCATCAAATATCAACCCCATTGTCTTCAATCGTACCTTCCGCAAGGTCAACGCCTTCCTTTGTGAGCTTGATGACCGCATCATTGGCATAGGCATTGTAGGCTGTGACCTTTTCCTCGGTAAATTCGATATATCCGGCTCCCTGAAGATAATCAAGATACTTGCTGATGTCCGGGGATATAATGAGCCCGGCTGCTATCATGGCGTTGGATAACTGCCTTGTGAGGGCTGTGTTGTTGAACCCCTTCACCAAGCACCGGATGATATACCCCCTGATTGCCTTGTTCTGCCTGATTTCTGCTTTTTCTAAATCATTCACGTTGTTCACCTCACTCTTTTCTGCCACTGTTCTGCATCAGTATTTTGTCAATCTTGTTGTCAATGCTCCTGATGCTGTTCTCCACTCCATTCATGGAGCGGAAGAAGTCTTCCCGGAGCACAAACGTGGTAGCAAAATCACCTTTTATGTCATTGAGTTCCTGTTTGATGTTTGCTATATCCCGGTCTGTCTCCTCTTCCAATTTGTCAATCCTCTTATTCACTTTCTCGTCATTCTCTCTAATCTGTTTCTTTATCTCTTCCGTGCTGCTTTTGAGGTTATTGAACCACCCCTTGATGAAGAAGGTTATCACTCCCAAGCCAAGAGTGATGACCCCTGCCATCACATCAGAGAACGTGATAACATAATCCATAGGCTCCTACTTCCGGATGAGCTTCTCTGCAAGCTCCGTGACTCTTTCCCATCCGTCCATTGATACCAACGCCACAATAAAAGCTGCTATGAATGAGGCAAACACCATAAACCACTCAATAGCCACCCCGTAATATGCCGCCAGTCCCAACATGCAGACAGGACAGAGGATGAGGGACAGGAGGATGACCGTCAGGGCTGTAGGCACCTTGCTGTCAAACCATGTCCACTTTTTGAGAGCCTCCGTGATGACCGACACGATAAATGCCATGACACCAATGAAGACCATAATCTGTGATACATCCACTGTGAAATTTGTCATGAAAACCACTCCTTTTCTGTCATTTTTCTTGAGAATAACGCAAAACAATAAGAGCATGTACTAAGTACATGCTCTATAATAAACGCTTATTCAAAAACACTTTAGGGGAAACATTTCCGGAGATTTTAGACCTTTTTATCCGTTCCCGGTATATCAAAAATAGTCATCTGTCCTATCATTGGCTCATCCTTTAGGATGTTCCCTATCTGTTTTGTTGTCAGATTATACTTCTCTGCAAGCTCCTTGGAATTGTATCCGTTCCACTCCTTCTTGATACGCCTGTTCCTTGCCGGGGCTATGATGTTCTCTGTCTTTGGAAAATACAGCTCATCCCCTTTGGCGTACTCACTAAGCTCAATGAACTTCTCAATCCCTATGATTTCCACCACAGGGCGGTAGCTCTCTGAAATATCATCCAACGTGGTCTCATCAATGAGGGCTCTTGTAAGTTCATCCGGTACCATCTCAACCTCTCTTTCCCACTACTATGAGGCTTTCTTGGTATAACTGAGGCTTATCCATCCGGCTCCGGACTTCAGCTTGCCCCATCCATTCTTTTCCTCCACAATAGTGTACTTCTTTTTCTGTCCTGCTTTCTCCCTGATTGCTCCTACTACGGAATGTCCCGTTCCTGCCCCGGAGCGGATGTTCAGCACATCACAGGTAGTAATGACAAGATACGGGGAGAAAGCTGCCGGAGCTCCGGAAGAAGATACCTTTTTTGTATAGGAGAGGCTTATCCATCCGACTCCGGACTTCAATCTGCCCCATCCGTTCTTTTCCTCCACAATGGTGTACTGTTTCTTCTTCCCTGCCTTCTCCCTGATCGCTCCTACTACCGGGTGTCCGGTTCCGGCTCCGGAGCGGATATTCAACACATCACAGGTAGTAGTGACAAGATAGGAGCCGTTGGATGCTTCTCCTTTGGAGCTGTTTCCTCCTGCCTGACTACCGCTTGCCCCTTTGATAGCAGCCAGTATCTTCAGTATCTTTTCGCCATATCCTGCCCCGGAAGCCCATCCTTTCCCTTTCGGGTTCTCCTGTATTCCAAGATATTCTACATAAGGAGCACAGCCACGGGAAACATACTCAAAGCGTGGGTCTACACATTCCTGCTTCAGCTTGGCGGTATTGGCATATGCCTTGAGGTGCTGTATCTGTGCCCTGATGCCAAGCTGGGGAGTCTTGAAGCGGTTCCCTTCCATGCCGTTCTGTGTCACTCCCATTCCACAGAAGTTATTCTGTGAGAGCTTCACTGCACTTCCGGAAAATGTGAAGTTGCCTGTCTCAAGACAGCTCTGTGCAAAAGCAATGTCCCCACGAATGTTCTCCGCCTCTCCTTCAGACAGATACAGGGGTATCATGTCAAGTACGCTCTGTGCAACGCTGCCATTCTTTGCCTTGATGTATGCTGCCATCTGCTTGGCTGTAGCTTCCGCCTTCCCTGTTATCTTGGTCATGCTGTCCTTGTCTTCCGTTCCGCTCTCTGCAATGGCTTTCTTGAAGGCATCCCATGTGTGCTTAGTGGTATTGTACACATACGGGTTAGGACATATCTTTCCGGTCACATCATAGTGACGGATGACATGGGTAGCAGGTACCCCGTACTTCTGCATCAGGTACTTAGTCAGCTCAATGGCTGCTTTGACCGTTGCATCCTCAAAATACCAATCCTTGCTTGTATCCGCCTGACTTCCTTTATTTCTGACACACAGCTCAATGCCGATAGAGTTCGCATTTCTGCACTCCGCATGTTTATAGCTGCTTGCCCCACAATGCCATGCAATGTCTTCGTCCGGAACGCTCTGCCATATTTCTCCGTCAAAGCCTACAAAATAGTGGGCGGATGCTCCTATGTATTTACTTGCATAATACTGACAATTTGCTTTGGCTCCTCCAAGAGCTCCTACATAGTGGATAACAATATACTTGATACGCCCCACGTTGTCCTTGTTGGTGAAGTTATAAGGTGTCAGAAGCTTCTCAATCTTCGGTGCTGCCATATCATACACACTCCTCTCCGAAAAATCCCATGCTATCCGGGTCTAAGCTGTTGCGGAACTCCTTGAGTTCCTCTTCCGTCATGTTGCTCACTTTCTCCTGAAGCTCTGTTCTCTGCTCCGAAGTCATCTCCTTAGTGTGCTCACTAAAGATGTCTTTGCTCTGTTCTGCCATGATTATTCCTCCTTTTCTGTATCATAGTCTAAGGTGATGGAAGTCTTGGTCTCCACCAAGATGCTCTTCCGGATGCCCTCAATGGTGCTGTCAAGCATCTCTTCCGGAAGAAAAGCCTTGATGAGTTCCCCGTTCTTGATACGGTAGATGTACCACAGTTCCACATCAAAGTCCGGTGCTTCCTGCCCCTCCGGAACCAAGACAGAGATGAGGGTATCCTTGTCCTTCTCGAACTCTCCCTTCAACTTCTTCATAAGGAGCTTCTTCTGCTTGGCATCCGGCTTGATGCTCATTTCCTCAAGGAACTCATCAAGTGTGGTCTCAAAGGTATAGTCCCCTGTGAAAATAGCCTTCAGAGCCTTCTCAAATTTACCGTCATACTTGTAGGTGGTCTTTGTCTCTTCCCTCACCTTCATGTTGTATACTCCCTCACCCACCAGCTCCTTCAGCTTATCCGGGTTCAGGATGTCAAGGCTCATGCTGTCCGTGATAGCAGCACTCCCCTCTCCACCGTAAAACTTCACATACTTGACATTGTGGTCTTCCATGAGAGCCAAGCCCCTTGCCTGAAGCTCTGCTTTGTACCCATTCAGCATAGCCCGGCTCTTCTTCTGCTCCCTGTCAAGCGTTACACATGCCCCAATGAGTTCCTCATTGGTCATGCTCTTTGGTGTCTTCTCCTGTGTCTCCATTTACTTTCCGCCTCCTAACTTCTCCAAAATCTTTCCGGCACATTCCATACAGATACCTTTTCCGTGGAACTCATTCACCCCTTCCGTGGTTCCACAGAAATTACAGCGGAGCGTGTATGGGGAAATGACAATCTTTCCTCCGCTCTCTTCTACCACCATAGGGTCTTTAGGCTCAATGCCAAGCTCTCTCCTCATTGCCACCGGGATACTGATTGAACCGTGGCTTGTCATCTTCTTATAAGCTGTATTCATAGTCTTCTCCTTTCTAGGCATCCAAGATGTCCTTTATATAGTTGTACTGGTCAGTCAGCTTGTACTCATTCTCTCCCTTTTCCCTGACCATTTTAGAAAACTCCCGAAGCCTGATGGCAACCTTCAAAACTTTGGCAACTCCAACCGCCTCCAAAGATGCCCTTGAGCTCATTCCTTCCCTTTTCATCAGCATGTAGGACATAGCCACCATCAGATATTCCTCCCATATATAACACTCGCTGTCCCTGCCGTTCCACTCTTCTCTTGCTTCCTCAATGAACTTTTTCCGGTTCAGCTTTGGCTTATCCGGCGGCAGGATGCCCTTCTCCTGCATCTGCTTTTTGAACTCTGCCCGGTCTTTCTTCTCTCTGTTTGTCAATTTCTTCTTCTTTGCCACTCGGCATCACTCCTTCCTTTTATGAACTGTCATCCGGGTCAAGTTTCCCTTCCCGGATCTGCTCCTCAATCGTTTCCATAGCAGCAAGATGGATGTCAAGCATGTTGTTCTTCACATCATCCATATCCAATCCTCTCTTCAGTCCTTCCGTTCCAATGAATACCTGAAGGAACCCGGACACCGCTGCCAATTCCTCTATGCTGATGTTCTGTCCTTCAAAGCTGACCACATCATCACTGACCATTATCACAAGCCTGCAATCCTTCATCCTGCCCCTCCTTCTGCCGTTTTACCATGCTTTTGAGGGCTTCAATGAGCTTAGAGCATTGTTGATAATCTAACCACTCCACAGCTCCGACCCCGAACATCTTCCGGCACATACCGTTGACCCTTGAGGGCTTGTCCCATCCAAGCTCCTGGGTAAGCCTGAATATCTTCTTCCTTTGGTTCTCTGTAGCCGTGTTTCCGCTAAAGCGGCTCCTGCCACGCTCCGACTTTTTCGCAGAGTCCTTCATGTTTCCAAGTACCCGTATGACCATCTGAAGTTCCCTCTTATTCAGGGCTTTGATGCTGTCCTTCCCTGTATGTGCCTGCACAACAAGATGCAGTTCCTCATCCGTCAGTTTCAACTCCGGGCTCTTTGCAATCCCCCATATTTTTTTGATATTGGGCTCCATGTGTTTCCCTCCTATCTCCGGTTCATAAATTCCGGTATCTGAATTTCAGGCTCCTTGTCTACCTCCCTGACCCATCCTTCCTTGACCGTTGCAGCTTGCACAGAAACATCCGTATGCTTATATTTACGGATTGCCCCGTAAACTCCTACCATCACCGCATGTGCAACTGCTTCTTCATTGGCTCCCCTGATTACAATTTCAAATTTCTTCATTACCTCTCTCCTCTCTACAGCATCATCATGTTGGATGCTTCGCTCACTATTTTCATAGTTATCCGGGTCTCGCCTTTCTGCTTCAGGAGCCGGAGTACATTGTTGAGTGTCCTGTCCAATAGACGGAAACATCCGCTCTGTGCATTGGTTGCCCGACTAATCATCTCACCCATAGCCGCCTCGTCTACTTCATAGCCTTCAAGATAATCAGCCACCTCATTCTTGGATAATCCCTTCAGCTTGTAATAGAAGTCCATCCGATTTGCAAAACGGGTCAGGTTCCCTTTCAGCTCTGTCTCAAGTCTTGGCTCTCCGGCTATTACAATGCCAACATCCGACTGGTCAAAAATACCACGAAGTATCTCCATCTTTTTCTGCGTATACTTGTTGATGAGTTTGTCTGCTTCGTCAATGATAAGCAAAAACCCCTCATTGGTATTAAAAAACTCCCGGATACGGTTCACCCTGCTCCATATCGTTCCGCCGTACCCTCTCGGTAGACCTATCCCGTTCTCAATGGCTTCCACCAAGTCCCTGCAAGCCATTGTGTCATCACACTCAATGTATGCCACTCTCGGCAGCTCCGCATATTTTTTCAGGGCGTGTGTCTTCCCCTGACCGGATTTTCCAACGATAATCCCAAGTCCCATATCCTGTTGGCATGCCTGACACACACCAATGGTCTGTACAAAATCCCGGCTTTCAAAGAACTCAACCTTCTTTTTGAGGATACCTGCCCCTGCCTGTATGTTCTCCTGCCCCCGACCTTCAACTATGCCTCCGGACGCCTCAAGAAACTCCACGATTTTCTTCTCAAGTTCTGCGGGGTCACTTCCATACTTCCCGTTAAGGTACTGGCTAAGTGCCGACCTTGAATAATTCATCTTGAGAGCCGCCTCTGCCTTTGTCATCTTCAGTTCTGCCAGTCTCTCATTCATCTGCTCCGCCAGTGTCTTCTCTGCCTTATAAGTGTTCAATGCTTCCATGTTTCAACCTTCCTTTCAACCTTAATCTTCCATTCTTTCCATGACGTCCGTTGCTATCCCAAACACCAACATGCCAAGGGCTATCAACGCCATACATGCCGCTACTATGATAAATGCTGCCAATCCAACCATCTGCACCATATCAGCCTCCTATAGCTCTAAGCTTCTTGAGTGCGTTCTCCGCCTGTCTGCTCATGTATTCGCTCTCCGGCTCCGCCTCTTCCCGTTTCTCAGCCCTGAAGCCCTGCTGATAGGTTCTGTCTGTAGGAATGGAAATGACCTTCGCTGCCTTCTCCTTCTTCTTGCCGCCTATCATCAGGTCAATGCCGCCCGTTGCCTCGTTAAAGCCAACATACTGCTCATTGAGCTCCTCAAACGGTCTCCGTGCCTCTTCCAGTCTTTCCCGGTCACGCTTTTGCTGTCTCTTCTGCATTTTCAAGTGTTCCTCAAGAGCTTTCTGTGTCACCTTCGGAGCTATCTGAAGGAGTTCCTGACAATAAGCTTCACAGATACGCTTGCCCTTTTGGTCAAAGACATACAGGACAGCCATGTCATCCGGGTCATACTTGATATCAACTTTCCGCCCGATATAGTCACAAAGTTCATCAGAACGGTATTCATAGCCCCACTTGGTAATGCCTATATTGCGTACAAGCACGTTGTCTGATTTCATCATCAACATGGTTGCATAGCTCTTAGGCGGTGCTGCTTTGAAGTACCTGTCCTCGTTCATGAAGCAATCATATGGCTTTTTGTAGGTCTCCCCCATCTTCTTCAGTCCGGAGTGCTCCGTGTGCATGTAGACGGTAGTGAGCCACTCATGCCACTTCTCATAGAACTCCTCCATTGTCAGGAGTTCCCCTCTCTCAAGCATCCGCTTGATGTCCTTATCCACCTTATCAGAAGTTTTTGACCCCGTAAGGGTTCCTGTGTAGGACTTCATCCAACGTGTGAACTTATTGCAGACCGTCCGGAAGAACCGCTCAATCTGTCCTTTACTCCAAGGCTCATAAGGAAGAGCCCTATGGTCATCCTTGATGCCTATGCTCTTATAGAAGCCTATTGTCTCATTGTCAAAGTTCATGCCGCTCCGGTCATTCCTGTCTCTTCCCGTCATGGTCTTAGCCGTGTAGTCCTTGCCGTTATCTATGTAGAGATACTCCGGAACTCCACCCGGCTCTGAATACAGCATTTTAAGGAGGCTCTGCTTCAGGATGTCAGAATTGGCATCCTTACAGAGGACATCACCCATGATGACTCTGCTCCGCATGTCTACCCATGCAGCCAAGTGCGGCTTGATTGCTATGACCTTGCCATTAGGCTGCTTGTAACTCACCCAACAGTCAAAGGTATGTTCATCACCCATGACAATCTGCATCACCTGAAGCCCCTTTGTATCCCGGCTTCCCTTCACCATGACCTTATTCTTGTATTCACGGGTGCCACGGGATGCAAGGAAATAGGCGTTCTTCATGCCCTCATCCTCCATGAGGTAGCTGATATACCTTGTCACTGTCTGATAAGATGGTATCTTCTCCCATTTGTTGATGTTGGCTATGGCGTTCAGCTTCTCATAAAGCATCTCACGGGTGCCTTGGTTCCGGGCAAAGTCTTCATTGAACCATATATTTTTGATGACTTGCTTGACTTCCGGCTTGATGCTTGGGAAGCATCCCGTCTCTTTTGGCTTCCGGCACAGACACAGAACCTTTAGGAACTCATATCCGGCTCCGTCTTCTTTCTGAAGTTTATCAGCCCATGCTGATGCCTCAAGGTATGCCTTAGTATATCGGTAGAGTGTCCTCTGCCCTTTCCCAAGATGCTTCTGTGCAAACTCTTCAGCGTACTTTGTCCGGTCTCCTTCGTCATACTGAAGAAATTTCCTGACCACGTTTCCAAGCTCCACAGCTTTGTAGTATCTCTCCTTGTAGTTTTCAATGTACCAATCAACATCCGTATTCACATACCACGGGACTTCCGGCTTCTGCTCCGCTTCCTGCTCCCCCGGAAATTCTTCCGTGAAAGATTTCAGCTTCTCCCTTTCCTTCCATGCGTTCCTTGCCTGCTTTGACAGTGAGGAGACCGCCACAAGTACCACATCTTTTCCGCCCGTCTCTGATTTCTCGGTCTTTGTCTCAAAAGCTTGCTTCTTCCGTGAAAGCCTTTGAGCCATTGTCTTGTACTTAATCCCTTCCAGTTCCGCAGCTTCACTCAATGTGACATAACTTTCAGCCAATCAGCTCACCTCCTTCATGCCGCTGCTTCAATATCTAGTATCCTCGATATTTCCTCTATGTATTTCTTACCACTACGCTCACCGACTAAAATTTTATGGATGTACTGCTTATTGCATCCAAGCAAAGCAGCAAGCTCCACTTGCGTCATTCCTTTATCAATGAGCCTTTTTCTGACCTTTTTTCCAAAAGGTGTTAGCTTTTGCTGCTTCGTTTTCATTCGCTCACCTCACATCACAGGCTCTTTGATATAGTCTTTGTCCTTGGCTTTCTACCAATCTTTTTCAATGCCGTCCGGCTCACCACCTCTAAAGTGTCCGGGAGGTTTTTCACTACAAGCCAATTTTCCGGCACTAATCCATGAGCCCTCATGATTTTCTTCTGCTCCCGTGTAGGGGCTTTTCCATTCTTCACTCGTTTATTACCTCCTTCATTTTTTACATTACCGATACCCTGAACAGGGTGACTTTTTTGTGTGCCGGAGAACTCCGGCTATTGAGATTTGTCAAGAAATTTGATATGCTTATTGGGTTACAAGTAACCCCCCTACAATGAATAGTATATCTCCGTATACGGAGAAAGTCAATAGTTTTTCTTCTCATAAGGAGATTTTTTATTCTAATACGGAGAAAGTGAGGTCAATATGGATATAGATATGATGAGTATTGGTAAAAGAATTAAAGATAGACGAAAAGAATTAAAACTCACGCAAACAGACATCAAGCGTGAGTGTGGTATATCATCAGGAGCCTTGAGTGAAATTGAAAACGGAAACAGAACACCTTCGATTATTACTTTTCAATTATTATCCCAAACTCTAAATTGTTCTATGGATTGGTTAGCTACTGGCAATTCTTCTGATGCGGAGAATATATTTATCTCCGAATGCGAAGATAATCTTTTAAAGGGTTTCCGGGAGTTGTCAGAAGGAGACCAAGATGAAATTATGGAGATATTGAACATGAAACTCCGGAAAGCACAACGGGCAAGAAGGACAAGTGCAAAATCATCCGGATTGACAGATACCGGAGAGGCTAATATGGTGGGATGATTTTTTTTGCTTTTTTTGGGTTACTTGTCACCCCAAAAAGTAGAATTGCATAACCGGGAATTATTTTCCTAAAAAATAGCGAAAAGCCGCATAAATAGGGCAATTCTACAACCATTCTCAAGCAGTTCCTTTTTGTAGAATTGCTCCTCCTATTTTTTGCCGTTCAAATCTTGAAACTTTTAACGCTGAATAACACCTCTCTTTTTATGCGTTACAGCCAAGAAAGCCCCTATTTACGGCATTCTTTCAACATGTATGAACTTTGACAACCTACTAACAAATAACGCAATAACGCACCGTTATAACGCTAAACCTATTTTCAGATAGGTGGGAGTGATGTATAATATATTTACAACCTAAAAGAGGAAGGGAAAAGCTGTGAAAACCTAATAAAATCAATGCTTCCACGCACTTTTCTCTCCCTCTTCCATTCTTTCAGACATACAAAAAGCATCTTCACAGCCTATTTTCAAAATTGCTGTCAAAGATGCTTCATTTTTTCCCTGTTAAATTCGCCAAAACCCTTGATTTCACGGGGTTTCCCGTCATTTCCCACCTCTTCACGGATGGTCTCATGTTAAACCGTCCTTTTTGTCAGTTATTCTGTTAAGTTACAATCCATCTCTCCAAAAGGTATGTTCTTTCCAGAATTGTTTTCGTAAATATTGGGGATATCTTTT
>OLOM01001861.1_pt1 | contig 13596 bp, 9 predicted proteins | sample 1672531 | NCBI WGS metagenome assembly OLOM01 (sample SAMEA3136696, study PRJEB25190) | human gut metagenome | reverse complement strand
CATAAGGAAGACGTGGAGAAACTCTGCGCCGATGGTAAGCAGACCCTCTTCTGGGCCTCTAACTTCAGCATCGGTGTGGCTATCTTCTCTGCCGTAAACCGCTATCTGGCAAAGATCATGAACGGTTTCCCACAGTACTCAGTATGCATGCAGGAAACCCACCACGTGCACAAGCTCGATGCTCCATCAGGAACAGCCATCACCCTTGCCGAGGAAATCATCGACAACATCGATAGAAAGAAGGATTGGAAGCGTGGCGTAACCTACTGGACAGAGGATGGTCATCACGATGAGGGCGATGCAAACATCACCGATGAGGATTTGGTAATCAACTGCGTACGCGATGGCGAGGTTCCAGGAATCCACGCCGTGATGTATGATTCAGATGCTGATATGATTACCATCGAGCACAGCGCCCACTCTCGCAAGGGCTTTGCCCTGGGAGCCGTTCTCGCAGCTGAGTTCACAGCCAACCATTCCGGTTTGCTCACCACATCAGATTTATTTAAGTTCTAAATCAGGAATCTCGGAAATATGATTTCTTGAAACAAGATTTCTTGAAACAAGATTTCTCCTGAAATTAAGAAAAAAGACATGATTGATAAACAGAAACAAAACCTCAATATGAAGGTGCAGTGGGCGAAGTTCGCAGTGGTTCTCGCCCTCTACCTCCTCTTCCTGATATGGGTAGAGAGCTGGCTGGGACTCATCGTGGTTCCGTTCATCTTCGACGTTTACATCACCAAGAAGATACACTGGCAGTGGTGGAAGGATGAAGAAGGCCCCGTGCGCTTCATCATGAGCTGGGTTGATGCCCTCGTATTCGCCCTCGTGGCAGTATATTTCATCAACCTCTTCTTCTTCCAGAACTATGTGATTCCATCATCATCTCTCGAAAAGAGTCTCCTCACGGGCGACTATCTCTTCGTGAGCAAGGTAAGCTATGGACCTCGCATTCCTGAAACCCCGCTCACCATGCCTCTGACCCAGCACACCCTGCCGCTGGTCAACGTGAAGAGCTACGTGGAGTGGCCTCACTGGGATTATCGCCGCGTGAAGGGCTTGGGCAACGTGAAGCTCAACGACATCGTGGTGTTCAACTATCCTGCCGGCGACACCCTCTGCAACGAGGAGCGCTATCAGGCGAATGATTACTATCAGATGGTTTATTCCATCGGCGACCAGATTCTGGAGCAGAACGGACAGCAGCAGGATGTGCGCGTGCTGAACCCATTGCAACAGCGCCGATACTTCGAAAAAGTGTATGCTGCCGGACGCAACTACATCGCCAGCATGCCGGGCGAATATGGCGACATCATCAGCCGCCCTACTGACCGCCGCGAGAACTACGTGAAGCGCTGCGTAGGTTTGCCGGGTCAGACCCTGCAGATCAAGAACCGCATCGTTTATCTCGACGGCAAGGCGAACAAGGAGCCTGATAATGTGCAATATACCTATAAGATGAAGCTCAAGGGCGAGTTTCCTGTAGAGCTTGCCGATGAGCTGGGAATCACCAACGAAGACCTCCTGATGTACAATCAGAGCGGCGTGATTCCACTCACCAAGAAGGCTTATCTCGCCCTGAAGGCGAACAAGAACCTCGTGGAGAGCATCTCCATCAATGCTGATGCAATCTATGGCGACCTCTATCCGCTGAATGCCTATACCGGCTGGACAAGAGACAACTACGGTCCGGTATGGATTCCGAAGAAGGGCAAGAGCATCCAGCTCAACTTGAAGAACCTTCCTATCTACGAGCGCTGCATCAAGGTTTACGAGGGCAACGACCTGAAGGTAGATAGCCAGGGCAACATCTTCATCAACGGCAAGTTGGCGAAGAGCTACACCTTCAAGCTCGACTATTACTGGATGATGGGCGACAACCGCCACAACTCAGCCGACAGCCGCTATTGGGGCTTCGTGCCAGAGGACCACATCGTGGGCAAGCCAATCTTCATCTGGTGGAGCCACAGTCCTGACCATCCGGGCTTCTCTGGCATCCGCTGGAACCGCCTGTTCAACTTCGTAGATAACATCAAGTAACAGAAGTTTTTTGAAATCAAGAAAGCAAAGATAGATTTGAAAATCGCAGTTAAGTTCCTAATAGCTTTAGGATTGTCGCTGCTCCTGGTGTGGGCGGTGCGAACCTATGCCTTCACTGTCTTCACGGTGCCTGCGGGAGGTCTTCCTCCGCAGCTGAAAGCAGGCACTCGGGTGATAGTGAATAGGATTGACTGCGATTTTTTCAATCGTGGCGATGTGGTGGTCTTCCGTGATTCCGTCACGTATCAGCGCCGCAACCAGCGCCGCAAGATAGTTGCTGAGGCTTATTTCATAGGTAGGATAGAGAAGCTGCCGGGCGATACGATTCTTGTCGATACGGCGAGTTTCATCATCCCTATGGTATGCTGTAGGCGCTGCGGCTGCAAGGATTGCCGCTTCTATCTCCTGAAGACGCCTACCGGGCAGCAGCTGGTGCACAAGCATCAGATGATAGGCAAGGCGTATAAGCTGTTCTAACTTGGAACTTTGAACTTTGAACTTGGAACTTTGAACTTTATGATTAGTAAAACTCCCGAAACGCCTATAGAAGTAGTGAAAGAAGGTGAGACAAATCTCAAAGTTCAAAGTAAAGAAAGTTCCAAGTTCAAATCTCAAAGTAAAGAGTAATCATAAAGTTCAAAGTTCAAATCTCAAAGTTCAAAGTAATCATAAATCTCAAAGTTCAAAGTAATCATAAATCTCAAAGTTCAAAGTAAATTGAAAGCCCTTCTTTCCTCCACATATTTCGGTCCCATCCAGTGGTATCAGAAGCTGAACCGCTACGATGAATGCCTGATAGAGCGCCACGAGAGCTTTATCAAGCAAACCTATCGCAACCGTATGATCATCCCGACCACCAACGGCCCCCTCTCGCTCACCATCCCCACGAACCATAACACATCGCTGGCGATGAAAGATATCCGCATCTCCGACCACGCCAACTGGCGCCACGTCCACTGGAATGCGCTCCTCTCCGCCTATGGCGAGAGTCCATTCTTCGAGTATTACCAGGACGACATCCGCCCCTTCTTCGAAAAGAAATACGAGTTCCTCTTCGATTTCAACATGGAGACTACCGAGAAGATGATAGAGCTTCTCGACATCCGTCCCAAGATTTCAATCACGGAGGAGTATATTTTAAGTGAAGAACGAAGAGTGAAGAGCGAAGAAACAACGTTCGGCGGCCAAGGGGAAAGCCAATTTGATAGCATTGCTGATCATAAAGTTCAAAGTTCAAATCTCAAAGTTCAAAGTAAAGAAGTTCAAAGTATAGTTGATTTCCGCGATGCTATTCGCCCTAAGAAGCCGCTTCCTGACGCTGAATTCGCTCCCAAGCGCTATTATCAGGTCTATGAACAGAAGCACGGTTTCCAGCCGAATATGAGCATCCTGGACCTCCTCTTCAATGAAGGAAACGAGGCGATATTCTACCTATAAATAACCAAGGTAGAGTATCGCCTCTTTCCCTAATTATCTGCCTCATTTAAACACAAAAATGAGGCAGATAATTGGAAAATGAGGCAGAAAAGAAGAAATAATTCCTGTTTGAACAAGCTTTTGAAATCATCGTCCGTGCAGGCGTAAATAAAACGTTAAAAAAGCTAATCCATAGTTTTCTGCCCCTCAACTCATGGTTTTCTGCTAGGGAAGTCATGGGTTGGCCGATGTGAAATCGTAGTATTCTGCCTTCTCTTGTCCTTATTCTAACGATAAATGATGACCGGCATTGGTCATCTATTATGACCCGTTAAAGCCATCATATAAGCCCATTTAGCCCTCATCTCCCGTTGCCCCATTCTCCCCCTCATCAATCGGGCAGAGTTAACAGGTTAACAGTTAACACCCCAAAAATGCATACTCCCCCTCCTACACATATATAAAAATAAGTATATATATATTTAAATATAATAAGGTACTCAGGGGGAAGATAGGAAAAACAGCTGTTAACTGTTAACCCTGTTAACTCCCTGCTGCTCCCAGATGCTCTTTTAGGAAATTTAAACAAGTATGCTTGGTGGGTTCATCGAAAAGCCGTACTTTTGTACCCGACTATAACAACATCAAACAAAATACAACATCAAAACAATAATAACAACATAAAATGAAGAAACTGAAATTCCATATAGTAGGTCTTACCCACAATGACGTGAAAGGTCGTGAGGTAGAATACGCCAGGGAGGCAGAGGGCAGAACCATCTGCCTCGTGCCCGATGACGCCAATCCCTTTGATATGCTGGCTGTGAAAGCTTATGACAAGCAGCTTTTCATCGGCTATGTCTCAGCCCTGGAAGGCGAGGACGTAAGAGCCCTCATCATCGCCCGGAAGGGCAGGAACCTGCGCACCCGATGCCTGGGAAGCAACAGCAAGGAGGGAGCCGATGAGAAGTCGGGACTCCAGCTGATAGTGGAGGCGCGGGTAGATGTATCCGAGCAGGAGATAGAGCAGGCGCGCAGGGAAATCTATGATGACGGAATCTATGACGGCTGGCACTATTCCGGACCCATTCTGCCCATCGACAAGCTGACCCGTTTCAGTGATTGTACCATGATGCTGGAAGGCGTCATCAACGACATCATCAGCATCCAGGAGCAACTCTCACGGGATTCAGATTCTTCTCATGATTCAGATTCCTCTCATGATTCAGATTCCGCTGAAGCCGATAAGAACCCTCTTGATGCCGATTCCCGGTCGGCGCTGGAGGCAGAGCTGCGCGACAACCTGGAAGAGGCTAGGGAGCGGCTCAGCAGCTTCATGGAAATACAGCGAAGCGATTATTCGCGCGAGATGACGCAGACGAGAAACCGCATTCTTAACAACCTCGACCTCATAGACGATGAGGAAATCCATCGTATGGGCGAGCAACTGTATACGGAGATGGGATTCATTACCAGTTCCGCTTATCGTGAGCGAGCAGCCCAGTCGTTCTTCGTAGATGCGCCTATCGCCATCAAGAAGAAGCAGACGGGCGCCTACGACTATAAAGACCAGCTGGACGCCATAGAAAAGCAGCTCTATGCCTTCCCATATTCGCTCTATCCCACGTTCAAGGCCGACCCGGTAGATTTCCTCCGCCAGGTATTCTATAAGCGTGTGCCTCGCAAGATGATGCTCCAGCTGCTCTCGGGCATCGTACTGATGATTATGAACGGCAGGGTGAGCGATGTGAAGCAGTGGGGCAAGCACGGCAACGAGGACTCGCTGATAGCGATGAAGACAGTGGGGAAGAAGCCTTCGGGCATTGAGTGTAAGATGAAACTCAAGGAGTTGGTGGATGAAGCTATCCTTAAAATGGCGTCTTGGCATAAGCCTAGTACGGGTAATCTTCTGATAAAAAGCCAATCCGACTGGTATCCTATATTCCGCATGCTGAATGATTGGGGAATTTTTAATACTACCAGTCAGACAGCCTTCTGCGATTACCTGGAAAAGCAATATGAGGAATTGGATAAAGGGAGCGATGAGTTGGCTCCCTGCTGCAAAAGAAAGGATCTTACGCAAGCAGCAGCGCCTATGTTTGAAAGACATGATGCGCTGGAGTGGGGGCGTCTTCATCCGAAGAAGTGGAATGTAAGGTCCGACAAGTTCAACCATTATTGCGACATCGTTGATGCCTTCAAGAAACTTATGCGAGAACAAGCCCTCCTGGAACATCTGATCCTGGAGGATCTTCTGCCGAGCAAAAAAGACGAGGAAGATGATGATGATTTTGAAGAGGAAGAGTATTAAGAGGAGGATGAAGATTGATAGATGTAGATTGATTGATGAAGACCGTCAGGCGTTCCGGCGGATTTGCAATCCGCCGTTAAAAAATGTCCTAACCTATTTAGGATCTGCGGATTTGCAATCCGCAGCAAGGAGTATGCCCGCAGCAAGGAGTATGCTTTTTCTTTTGTTGGGGGATTAAAAATCCCCCGTTTTAATAGGTCGAACCTTTTTTAACGGCGGATTGCAAATCCGCCGGGACGCCTGACGGAGTTGCGTTCTTGATAAATTAAGAAGAGGTGTGTTATGACTCTTTCCCCTCAACTATTATACCCCTTTTATACCGCTTTTCTGCCCTTTTATACCATTTCGCCTTGCTTTTATACCTTTACAATCTTATTTTCCCGGACGTTTGGAAACGCTTCTTTTATTCCTTATTTTTGCACTGCTTTTCCGAACGGTTGAGCGGCGGGAGCCTGAGTTCTCGTCTTTGGTTTAATCTAAATATTTGTTATTATGTCTAATTTTAAAATGATCTCATTTGATGAATGCAAGCAGATGAGCCGTCGCCTCATCGCCATGAACCCTAATCGCAATGCAAACATGGGGCAGATTGCTACTTATCTCCTCGATTACTACACCGAGCTCACCAAGCAGTCCTGGCTCAGCACCCTCGTGGGGCAGATTCGTGACCTCACCGCCCAGCAGAACCTGATGGGCGAGGAGCAGAAGCAGACTGAGGCCTACAAGCAGCTCGACAAGCAGATTTCCGCACTCAAGAAGCAGTTGCCGTTCCGCTCTCCTCACTACTTCCACTTCCTCGACGACCATCGTGCCCAGAAGACCATCGACCCGGATGCCTTCACCTTCCAGACCACCGTGGACATCGACAACCCGGAGGAGGTGGAGACGGCGGTAAAGAATGCCCTGCTGCTGAACGGAATGTTTGATGATCCTGCCGAGAAGCTTCTTAGAGAGAAGATTTTCTCTGCCGATGAAATCGAGCTTTGGAAGGGAAAAGTGCTTCACGTGGAACGTTCGGCTCGTAACAAGGCGCACATCGACATCCGAATCCCTATCGGAATGACCATCGCTGAGGCGCAGAGTGCCTTCTGCAAGCTCATTCATGCCACCGAAGACCCAAGCTGCGTTACGCCTGAGCGCATCATCTTCATCACCGATGCCGTGAGCCAGATCTATACTGCCGACGACTGGTACAAGCGACTGGATGAGGAAGCCGTGGCAGAATATCGTGAGGCTTATAGAAAGAGAGGATTGGCTATCGACGGCCGTCCATTGGATGTAGATTCTGCCCAGGTAAGAGCATCCCAGAATCCATATTCATCTCAGAAGTCATCTTCTCAGAATTCCTCTTCTCAGAGCTCTTCTTCCTCTGCTCCAACCGTAGATTTCCAACCTATCGAGAGCGAGGAGGAGAAGGCGAGAAGGGCTGCCAATGCTGCGCAGTATGAGCAGACATACGATGGCGTTCCTTACGAGGAGATTACCAGGGCGCTGGTGGATCTGATGGGCGGCGCTCCTGCCCATGGCAACCGCAACAACTTCATCTATCGTGAAGCCTGCCTGCTCAGATACATCTGCAACAGTGAGGCGGCTTGGATTAAGCAGGTAATCGAAATCTTCGGCGAAGACGAGGCAAAGGCGTTCGCCTCTGTAGAGAGCGCCTGCAAGGTGGCTCAGTCCTCGGAAATGCCTCAGCTCGTGAAGCAGGCGGTGGAGCTTGCCCGCAAGAACTATCTCGCCAAGCAGGCCACCGAGAAGGCGGGAATCTACGCTGATGTTCCTCCTCAGATGCCTGCCCGATTGCCTAAGCTCATCAAGCTGCTCACCAGCAAGGTGCCAGCCGATTTCAAGCCGGCTGTGGCAATGGCGGTCTTTCCTCCGCTTGCCGCTCATCTCAAGGGCGTCAACTTCCGCTACATCGACAATCAGGTGCACGAGGCGGCGATGATGAACCTGCTCGTAGCCCCTATGTCGTCTGGTAAATCGGCGGTAAATGGTCCTATCGACTGCATCATCGAAGACCTGGTGCAGATGGATAAGGTGAACCGTCAGAAGGAGCAGGATTGGAAGGACGAGGTGAACACCATGGGCGACAACAAGAAGAAGCCCGTTCGCCCGGAAGACATCTGCATCCGCATCGTTTCGCCCGACCTTACCCGTGCTGCCTACATCCAGCGTCTTGACGACGTGCAGAAGGCTGGCGGCGCCTATCTCTACTGCAAGATGGACGAGGTGGACATGCTCAGGAAGTTCAACGACCCTAGCCAGCTGATCCGTCTCTGCTGGGACAACTCTGAAGATGGTCAGGAGCGTGTGGGCACCAAGAGCGTTACAGCCCGCGTGAAGACCCGTTTCAACTGGAATGCTTCGAGCACCATTGCCGTTACCCAGAAGTTCTTCTCGGTAAGAGAGGTGGCTGATGGAGCCGTGAGCCGCCTATCGCTTGCCACCATCATCCGTCCCGATTTCGCTCCTTATCCGGTAGTGGGAGAGTATGATGCGCTGTTCAAGTCGGAGCTGGCTCCTTACATCCATCGTTTGAATGCTGCCAGCGGTTTCAAGGAGTGCAGGAAGGCGCGCCAGCTTATCGAGCGACTGGGCAGTGAGATTATGGAGATGGCTCAGCTGGCTTACAACAAGCCTTACGCCGAGTTTGCCAAGCGTGGGTTGGCGAATGGTTTCCGCAGAGCGATGGTGCTTTATCTGGCGAATGGCGAGAAGTGGGAGAAGCCAATAGAGGATTTCATAGAGTGGAGCGTGAAGTATGATTTGTGGTGCAAGATGCGTTTCTTCGGCAATCAGATGCAGGAGGCGATAGATGCCGACAATCGTGCCGTGTGCCATTCATCCGGTGTGAGCAATCTTCTTCTCTTCGTTCACGATACCTTTGACAAGGCTGAGATTCAGAATGTCTGTATGGTTCATGGCACCAAGACGAAGCTTGCCATCCTCCTGTGCAACTGGAAGAAGCGTGGCTTCATCGTGAAGAACGATGATGATACCTTCTCCAAGACGGCTAAGTTCATCGCCAAGTATGGCCATTATGGAACGCCTGGAATGGCAGCGTAAGGCTAGTGAAGGGCTTTACTCTTATATATAATAAGGTGAAAGGTGTTTGAGCACTAAGAAGGGACCCATATGCAGTGAAACGCTGCGTATGGGGTCGCCTTTTTGTAACATCTCTGTAAAGGTTCTTGACCTTCATCAAGAAATCGGTGCTTTTTGAAACTTTTCTCCTAAAAAGTTTGTGTTCGAACACAGAAAGTTGTATCTTTGCATCGGAATTAAGAAAGAAGGATAAAAGATTAGTAATTTCAGGATACGAAAGGTATTGATAATAAGGGATAAAGATGGAAAAGTCAGGATACGGAAAAGGTTAATGATTGATTTCAGGATAAGAGAGGTATTAGAAATAAGGTAAAGATTGAAAATAGGGTAACATTGAAAGATTGTTAAGAAAAGGATAATGTTGAAATTAAAGTAAAGAAAGGGAATAGTTATGTTAGTATTAGGTATTGTTTTCGCAGCAGTAGTAGCATTTGCTGCAACAGTAGGCGCAGCTAGCAACAAGCTTGCTTAAGCTGCCAGTGAAGTAAGGAACTTTAAAAGTTCAGAAACAGTAATTGAAGCAAAGTAGGAAGCCAATATGGGCTTCCGAGATGGAGAAGGGGAGCCAATGGGGCTTTCCGGAATGAGGGAGCAGATGATGCTCCTTTTTTTGTTTAACATCAATATCAGGCAGATATAGATATAAATAGACGATATAGATATAAATAGATAAGGTATAAGATTATCACCTTCAAAAGTGCAGTATTAATTCAGTTAGATATCAAAATCAGCAGTTTTTAATTCATATAGGATATTATACTCAGTAGGTAAGAAACAAGTTATTATACTTAGTAGGTCAGAAAAAAGAAATCGGGTAGTTAACAGGTTAACAGTTAACAGCCCGATTTTCTTTGTTTCTCTTTATTTGCCAAGATAAGGCTTCAGGATTCTAACCCAGTTCTGGTAGCCTTTTCCGAGCAGATGCAAGCCGTCGTTGCTGTAATCCGGGTTCATGTCCTGGGTTCCAGGAACCACGAACTCAGAGAAGAGGTCGATGTAGGTCAAGCCACGTCGGTTGGCGATGTCTTTGATCAGGGCATTGAGGGCAGGAACATCTTTCTTGCGGCTCATATGGTCAACAAACATGTTGAACTTTGGGTTCAGCGGCAGAACGCTCTGCAGATAGAGTCGGGTAGAAGGAGATTCCTTCTTGATCCGTTCAGCAATCTCATCGATGTTCTTGGCGATTTCCTCGATGCTGCGGCCTCCGGAGAGGTCGTTAATGCCGATCAAGAGGAAGATCTTGGCTGGCTTGCCCTTGGTGATGACGTGGAGGCGGTCGAGAACGCCATCGGTTCTATCGCCGCTGATTCCACGGTTCTTGGCGTGTGGGTTGCCAAGCAGTTCCGCCCATTCACCTCCGTTGGTGATGCTGTTGCCCAGGAAGATGATGTCTTTCTTGCTGGTAGGGAGAACTTCAAAGAGCGTGGCTCTCTGGTCATAGAATGTAGTGTGCTTGCGTCCTTGTGCCTGTAAGGTAGTGCAGGCGCAGAGGAGGCAGATTGATAACATGAATTGTTTCATCATAATGTATAAAAGTTAGTTGTTAAAAATGTATTTTAAAGCTTTTGCCCTTTCAGGGCGCAGGGCGAAATGCTGTTTATACCCAGGGTGTTGCCCTGGGCTAGGAGCTTCTGCCCTTTCAGGGCGTGTGGGGCATAGCCTCTGCCTTTCAGGACGCATGGGGCGTAGCCTTTGCTTTTTGCATTGCCTCTGCTATTTTTTTTGGTTCAAAAACTACTTGAAAATCAGGGTGGTGAGCCTGTCTTTATCAAACAGTTCCTGAGCCACGGCTTGAATCTGGGCGGCGGTAATCTCATCCACCTGCTCGTAGAGGCGGTCAACGTTCTTCTCCCAGCCATAGTGCAGGAAGCTCTTGCCGAAGTCGAGGGCGAAGTTCTCGCGGTTGTCGCAAGCTACGCCTATCTGACCCTTAATCTGTTTCTTGGCAGCCTTGAGCTGCGCATCGCTCAATGGCTTCTGCATGAACTTATCCAGTTCCTTGCGAACCAGGCGGAGGCAGCGTTTCACATCGTGCTCATCGCAGCCGAAATAGATGCTCCAGGTGCCCGTGTCGCCATAAGCTACCATCGTGCTTTCTACGGTGTAAACCAAGCCGTTGTGCTCTCTGAGGGCGAGGTTCAGCTTGGCGTTCATACCCGGTCCGCCCAGCATATTGTTGAGCAGATAGAGCGGCATTCGGCGGTCGTCGTTCACATCGTAAGCGCGGGTTCCTATCATCACATGAGCCTGATGGGTATTTTTCTGCATCACGATTGTCTGGCCAGCAACTTTACTTTGAACATTGAACTTTGAGCTTTGAACTTTATGATTTGCATCGCCTGCTTCCATTTCTTCCGTAGGTGTTTCGCCAGTAGGCGTTTCTTCTGCAATCCTTTCTTCCGTAGGCGTTTCTTCTGCAATCCATTCTTCCGTAGGCGTTTCGGCGGATTTGCAATCCGCCGAGCAAGCAAGCTCTCGGCCTTTTGGGCACTCTCCCAAAGCCTTCTGGATAAGCTTCACCAGCTTCTTGAAATCAATATCCCCGTATGCGAAGAATATCGCATTATCCGGCCGGTAAAGTTTCCTTGTGAAGTGCAGCGCATCCTCCGTCTTGAAAGCCCGAACCTGCTCGGCTGTGCCCAGGATATTGTGCCCCAGCGGCGAACCCTTGAAGAGGATATTCTCGAACTCATCGTAAATCAGTTCGGCAGGCGAATCGTTATAGCTCTCTATCTCATCGCAGATTACCTCCACCTCCTTGTCTATTTCCGCCTGCGGATAAACCGAGTGGAAGACGATGTCGGAAAGCAGGTCCACGGCCCTTGCGATGTGCTCCTTCAGGATGGCGGAGTAATACACCGTGCCCTCCTTGTTGGTGTAGGCATTCAGGTCGCCGCCCACACTCTCCAGACAGTTGAGTATGTGCCACGCCTTGCGGCGTTCGGTGCCCTTGAAGGTGACGTGCTCGCAGAAGTGAGCCAAGCCCTCCTCGCCCGGTTCCTCGTTGCGGGTACCGGCGTTTATCTGATAACCGCAATACACCACCTGGCTATCTGATGGCAGGTGGATGATGCGGAGTCCATTGTCTAATGTATAAGTATTGTATTTCATTTCAAGGTGCAAAGTTACATTGAAAATGTAATGAATCCAAAAAAATGGGCATTTATTTTGCATTATCGCCAAAAAGAATTATCTTTGCCACCAAAAAATATAAATAGAGACATAAAACAATGCGTAAGGTTATAGGAATAGGAGAGACCGTGCTTGATATCATCTTCAAGAACGGCAAGCCGATAGAGGCAGTACCAGGTGGCTCATCGTTCAATGCAGTCATCTCGTTGGGACGTGCGGGCGTGAATGCTTCGTTTATCAGCGAGGCGGGCAACGACCGTATTGGTGAGTATGTGATTCAGTTTCTGAGAGATAATGGGGTGAATGCCGACAATGTGAGCATCTTTCCGGAATCGAAGTCGCCGCTCTCGCTGGCGTTCCTCGACGAGAACAACAATGCCGACTACATCTTCTACAAGGATCATCCCCACGACCAGCTGGAATTTGCCACTCCGGAAATCAATCCTGGAGACATCGTGCTCTTCGGTTCGTTCTTCGCCCTGAATCCGGTGGTTCGTCCTCAGGTGGCCGGTTTTCTGGAGTACGCCAAGAATCACGGTGCCATCCTCTATTACGACATCAACTTCCGTGCTTCTCATCAGAATGAGATCATGAAGATTACGCCTAATCTGATAGAGAACCTGGAGTATGCTGATTTTGTGCGCGGAAGCCATGAGGACTTCGGAATCCTCTACAAGAAGCCGGAGGCGGATAAGGTGTATAATGCCGAAATCAGTTTCTACTGCAAGAAGTTTATCTGCACCCAGGGCGCTGAGCCTGTAGAGGTGAGAGCCGAGAACGGCTTTGCCAAGAGTTATCCTTCGGAGAAGATGAAGCCGGTGAGCACCATCGGAGCCGGCGATAACTTCAATGCCGGTTTCGTATTCGGACTGATCAAGGATGGAATCACCCGCGAGGATATCGACCGTGGATTGTCTGAGGCGCAATGGGACAGTCTCCTGAAGAGCGCCCAGGAGTTCTCCACCGAATGCTGCAAGGACATCTATAATTATGTTTCCAAGGAATTTGGAGAAGAAAAGAAGAAGGAATTGTAATTCTAGCAATACGCCCTGAACCAACGGTCACCGGCCGAAGGGAAAGGTAAAGGGCAGAAGCTCCTAGCCCAGGGCAACACCCTGGGTATAAACAACATTTCCCCCTGTCGCCCTGTAAGGGCAAAAGCTTTAAATATTATTATAGAACATTGTAAAATAAAGAAAAGATATGACAGAAATTATAGACAAGATTTATTACGTAGGCGTTAACGACCGCAACAAGCATCGTTTTGAGGGCCTCTGGCCATTGCCTAACGGAGTGAGCTACAACTCGTATATCATTGACGATGAGAAGGTAGCGCTGGTAGATACTGTAGAGGTAGATTTCTTCACCCAGTTCCTCGAGAACATTCACGAGGTGATTGGTGACCGTGAAATCGATTACCTCATCATCAACCACATGGAACCTGACCACAGCGGTTCCATCGCCCTCATCAAGAAATATTACCCTAACATCAAGATTGTGGGCAACAAGAAGACCCTGGGAATGCTGGAAGGCTTCTACGGCGTAACTGATGACGTGGTAGAGGTGAAGAATGGCGAAACCCT
>OLOM01001860.1_pt1 | contig 13599 bp, 10 predicted proteins | sample 1672531 | NCBI WGS metagenome assembly OLOM01 (sample SAMEA3136696, study PRJEB25190) | human gut metagenome | reverse complement strand
ATGAATTTTTGAAAGTCATCTGATGTGCTGGCTTTTTTCTTTTGACTAAAATTGGTCATTTTTACCGGACTCTGAATGGCTAAATTAACCGGACGCTAACAAATTAACGGCCATTCTCATTTTTTTCCACAATTGTTTATTACTTTTACTGCATTATATGAAGTCTTTTTTTATCAACAATATCGACAATATGTAAAATACATGATATTTATGCCAGAATTTAAAGTTTTATCAAATTTTTTAAAAACAGTTTTCCACAGCTAATCCCCACATCCACAATTACAGTTTTCCACAATTGTGGAAAACTGTGGAAAACTCATATTTTGTGATAAATAAGCCATTATTTGGTTGTTAATTATTGTGTATTATTTTGAGGTTTTTTCTAATTTTCAACAATTTTCTGATTTTTCCACACTGTGGATTAGTATTCCACAATTAATCAACATTTTAATTTTGTGGAAAATTGTGGAAAAGTCATTATTTTATTTATTTTATGCATTATTTCACATGTATATAAATTGTGGATAAAAAAATTATCCACAATTATTTATATCTTTTCCACAATTTTAGAATTAGAATATATAGGCTATTAAGAAATATTTTGGAGTTTTTTATATGAATTTTACAAAAGATCAATATCTTTTAGATGTTTGGAATAAAGTTCTCGATTACATGCATACGAATCAGAATGTTGATTCCGAAATTATCAATAACTTTTATAAGCCTTGTTCGCTGCATCAATTAACTACGGACAAAGCAATCCTGGTTGCACCTAATATTATCTCTAAACAGATATTACAAAGTCAGTCAGATGTCATTGTACCTTGTTTTATTGATGTACTTCATTTAGATCATACGATCATTCTTGAAGTCTATCAGGAACATGAACTACCAGATGAAAAATCGATTCTTACACCAGTTCCTTCATACAACGACATTGATTTTCAATCTATGCCTATTCAGAAGGATCGTACATTCGATAACTTTATCGTTGGTGACTGTAATAAAGAATCACAGGCTGCTGCTTTAGCATGTGCTTTGAATCCTGGTAAATTCTTTAATCCATTATTTATTTATGGTAACTCAGGACTTGGTAAAACACATTTATTGATGTCTATTGCCAATTATGTATTAAAGAACGATCCATCAAAGAAGGTGTACTATACTGAATCTTTGAAGTTTGTAGAAACGGTAGTCAATGCAATACGTGATAATCGTATTGAAGAATTCAAGCATTATATGTATAACGTTGATTTATTACTTGTCGATGATATTCAATTCCTGGCAGGAAAAGAAAAATCACATGAAATCTTCTTTACGATTTATAACGAGCTTGTAAATAACAAGAAACAGGTATGTATTGCTTCTGATCGTCAGCCTCGCGAAATCAAAGGTCTGGAAGATCGTCTGATATCTAGATTTTCTTCTGGTTTATCTGTAGGCATTGATTCCCCTGAATTTGAAACATCTCTTGCGATTCTACAAAGTAAAATCAAGCAGAATGGATATGGAATCGATGATGTCGATCAAGAAGGATTGGCTTATATCGCATCTAATTTTTCTGGCAATGTTAGAGATCTAGAAGGGGCTTGGAACCGTGTTTTATTCTATGCAATTGAATTTCAGCCGGATGGCGGATGCATTAAATTTGAGACTGTCATGAATGCATTGAAAAACCAGGCTGTTGTTTCTGATAAAACTGGTTTATCTCCTAAGAAAATCATTAAAGTCGTTGCGGACTATTATGGTTTGACAAGACAACAGATTACATCCAAAACACGTACAAAGAATATCAGTAATGCTAGACAGATATCAATCTATCTATGCAGAAAACTGCTTGATATTCCATATATCAAGATTGGTGATGAATTTGGTGGAAGAGATCACTCAACAATCATCTCTGCTTGTACAAAAGTAGAAAAGCAGCTTCAGAAAGATACTGCATTTAAGAATGCAATTGATGAAATAGAGAAGCAGCTATTATAGTTTCCACAATTTTATCCACTTTATATCAACACACGAAAATGCTAAAATTTTATTGTTATTAAGCTGAAATTTAGAGTTTTCCACAATTTCCACACTCTTAATAACAATAAACTTATTATTAATAAATATACATAACAGGGAGGAAGGCTTATGAACTTCAACATTAATAAAAATGAATTATCCAATGCATTATCTATCGTATCCCACGCAGTATTCTCAAATTCACCTCAGGCTAGTTTAAGAGGTATCAAAATTGAAGCAAAAAATGATTCCTTGATTATCACTGGCAGTGATTCTGATATTTCAATTCAGAAAACAATTCAAAAGAATGAAGATAACAATTTAAACATTACAGAAGAAGGATCCATCTTAATTGATTCTAAGTATGTATTAGATATTGTTAAGAAGATCGACAGTGAAAATGTACAGGTAGAAATCATTGATGGCTCTTTAACAAGATTCTCTGGTGCTTCTGCAGTATTTAAGATCAATGGCATGAACGTCTATGATTATCCAAAGATTGATTTTTCTTTACCGGAAGAACCTATTGTTATGAAGCAGAGTGAATTAGCTTCTATTATTGAAGAAACAGCATTTGCGGCCAGCTTAAAAGAAACTAGACCTGTATTAACAGGTGTTAACTTCAAGCTGAATGAAAATGAATTGGTCATTACAGCGACTGACTCATATCGTTTAGCAAAGAAAGTTCTTCATTTAGAAACATCTCATTCATTTAACATTACAATTCCTTCTAAATCATTAAATGAAGTGAAAACAACAATGTTAACAAGCAATGATACAATTTCTATTTATCAGAATAATAAGAAAGTACAGTTTGTTATTGATGATATGATCTTACAATCAAGATTATTAGATGGTGGATATCCAGAAACAGATCGTTTGATTCCTTCATCATTCTCATATACTTTAAAGATGAATCGTCAGGATCTGATCAAGGCAATTGACCGTACAACATTCATCAAGAATGATAATATGACAATCAATAAACTGCAGTGTTCTGTAGATGAAGTTGTGATTACAAACAAATCACAGGAAATTGGTGAATCAAGAGAAGTATTAAATGCTGAATGGACAGGTGATCCATTGAATATTTCTTTTTCTGGCAACTATGTAATGGATGCTGCTAAAGCTTTAAAAGATGATGAAATCATCATTGAATTCACTGGCGAAATGAAGCCATTTATTCTTAAAAATCTAGATGATGACAGTGTGATCCAGTTAGTTCTTCCAGTTAGAACTTATAACTGATTTCTTTAATTATTTTAACCTTGTAAATATATCGTAATATCTTTAGAAAAGTGTGATAAACAAAGGACTTTTAAGAGGTTTTATGATATAATTTATAAGGTTTTTTATGTGCCTGAATAAAGGAGAATTCTATGGAAAAATTAAACAAAGAATACATTAAATTAGATCAGTTCTTAAAGATGTCTAATATCATTTCTACTGGTGGCGAAGCGAAGATCTATTTAATGGAAAATAAGGTTCTCGTCAATGGCATTGAAGAAAATCGTAGAGGTAGAAAATTATATCCTGGTGACACAGTAACAGTAGAAGGAAGAAAACTTGTTGTTGGATGATCATTCAGAATGTAACTTTACGTAATTTCAGAAATTATAAATATTCTTCCATTGATTTTTATCAGGGAATGAATGTAATTACTGGAAAGAATGCGCAAGGAAAAACAAATCTACTAGAAAGTCTTGTTTATCTATCTCTTACTAGAAGTCATCGTATTTTAGATGATAAACAGTTAATCAAAAAAGGCGAATTGTTTTCTGATATTAAATGTACGTTTCTTGATGGAGAAAAGAGTAATGAAATTGAATGCGTGATTCATTTAAAGGGAAAGACTCTATTGGTTCGTCATCAACCAGTTAAGAAAAGCAGTGAATTTGTTGGAATGCTGAATGTTGTTCTTTTTTCACCTGATGATCTGAATATTTTTTCTGATTTTCCAAAAGAAAGAAGAAAAGTAATGGATCAGGAAATATCAAAAATTTCTAATACGTATCTATTAGCTTTATCAAAATTTCAAACAACGTTAAAACAAAGAAACAGTCTTTTAAAACAACAAATTGTAAACCAGTTACTGTTAGATACACTGGATGAAAATATTTCTAAATATGAATTTATGATCATTCAGGAAAGAAAGAATTTTATTGATAGCATAGATTCTTATATTACAAATATTTATCACAGGTTATCTGATGATCCTGTGGATGTACATTTAAAATATAAATGTTGTTTAGACAGTGATATTTCTTATGAAAATATCTTATTGGGACATAGAAACAATCGCCAGAAGGATATTGAGAATCATGTAACTTCTTTTGGAATTCATCGTGAAGATATGTTATTTGAAATGAATCATGAGCCTTTGATTCAAATCTCTTCACAGGGACAAAAAAGAATGACAGTTCTTTCATTTAAAATGGCTCTTTTAAATTTCATAACGAAACAAACACATAAGCAGCCAGTATTATTGCTGGATGATGTATTAAGTGAACTGGATTATGAAAGACAAAAGAAATTAATAGAAATGGTAAGTAAATCTTATCAATGTATCATCACTACGACAGAAATACCTGAATTTCTCAGAAATGAGAATATGAAGATATTTAAAGTGGCTGATGGAAATATTATAAATACGACAGGAGGTAATGTATGAGTGATGAAAAAGGAATCGTTATAAAAACTGAAGATGGAAGTGAAGCAGTCATTGGCGGTACTTTAGATTCTAAAGTAACTGAGGAATATAATGACTCTGAAATTCAGGTTCTGGAAGGTCTAGAAGCAGTTCGTAAAAGACCAGGTATGTACATTGCTTCTACATCATCAAAAGGTCTGCATCATTTAGTATGGGAAATAGTTGATAATGGTATTGATGAAGCTATGGCGGGATATGCTTCTACAGTGACAGTTACGATTGACGAAAATAACGCAGTTACTGTTGAAGATGATGGTCGTGGTATGCCTACGGGTAAAAACAGTAAGACAGGCAAATCTACAATTGAAACGATTTTTACTGTTTTACATGCTGGCGGTAAGTTTGGTGGCGGTGCCTACAAGTATTCTGGTGGTTTACATGGTGTAGGCGCGTCAGTTGTGAATGCGCTTTCTTCTTGGCTTGAAGTACATGTATATCATGATGGTAAAGAATACTATCTAAGATTTGAAAATGGCGGCCATCCTGTTGGTGAATTAAAAGAAATTGGAACATGTGATGAAAGTAAACATGGTTCTGTTGTTAAATTCCTTGCTGATCCAACAATTTTTACTGAAACAACTGTATATGACCATGAAATTATTCGTGACCGTTTAAGACAGCTTGCTTTCTTAAATAAAGGTATCCGTCTTGTATTCAATGATGAAAGACAGGAAGAAGATAAAAAGAAGCATTATGATTTCTATTTTGAAGGTGGATTAAAGCAGTATATTGAATATTTAAATAAATCTAAAACAGTTGTACATCAAGATGTCATCTATGCTGAAGGATATGAAAAAGATATTCAGGTAGAAGTAGCTTGTCAGTATAACGATGGCTATAATCCAGCAATCTATACTTTCTGTAATAATATCAATACTGTTGAAGGTGGAACACACTTAGAAGGCTTTAATAATGCTTTAAGCAGAACAATTAACAAGTATGCTAGAGATGCAAAGATTCTAAAGGATAAAGATGATAATCTATCTGCAGATGACTGTAGAGAAGGTATTACTGCAGTTATTTCTATCAAGCATCCAGATCCTCAATATGAAGGACAGACGAAAACAAAGCTTGGTAATACAGTTGTAAGGAAAATCGTTTCAGATATTTTTGGAGCACAGCTGGAAAGATTCTTATTAGAAAATCCTGATCAAGGTAAAGCAATCGTTGAAAAGGCTATGGTAGCTTCACAAGCACGTGTTGCTGCAAAAAAAGCAAGAGAAGCAACAAGAAGAAAGTCTGCATTGGAAGTTTCTTCTCTTCCTGGAAAACTTTCAGATTGTTCTTCTAAAGATGCTAGTATCTGTGAAATCTATATTGTCGAAGGTGACTCTGCCGGCGGTTCAGCTAAGCAGGGCAGAGACTCTCATTTCCAGGCAATTCTACCTTTAAGAGGTAAGATTTTGAATGTAGAAAAAGCTAGACAGGCACGTGTATTTGATAATAATGAAATTCGTTCTATGATTACAGCTTTTGGATGTGGTTTCTTAGAAGAAACAGATCCTTCTAAATTGAGATATAACAAAATTGTTATCATGACCGATGCCGATGTCGATGGTGCTCATATTCGTATTCTATTATTAACATTCTTCTATCGTTATATGCGTTCTATTATTGAACAGGGACATGTATATATTGCACAGCCTCCTCTCTATAAGGCACAGAAGGGGAATACAGTACGTTATGCATATACGGAACAGCAAATGGAACGTATTAGAGAAGAATTAGGAGATCGTATCTCTACGCAGCGTTATAAAGGTCTAGGTGAAATGAATGCGGAACAGCTATGGGAAACAACAATGGATCCTAAGAACCGTACATTAATTCGTGTAAATATTGATGATGCTGAAAGGGCAGATGAATATTTCAGTATTTTTATGGGTGATGAAGTAGAACCTAGAAAAAACTACATTATTGAAAATGCGAGATTCGCAGAATTGGATATTTAAGGAGGTCAAAGAATGGCTAGAGATGATTTTATGGAATTTGATGAGTCAAAATTTGACCCAGGAAATATTACAGAAGAAAATTTAACGGAAGAAATGAAGAGAGACTTTATTGACTATTCTATGTCAGTTATTGTTTCTCGTGCATTGCCTGATGTTAGAGATGGTTTAAAGCCAGTTCAAAGAAGAATTTTATTTGCAATGAATGAAATGAATAACACACCAGATAAGCCATACCGTAAATGTGCGCGTATTGTTGGTGAGACAATGGGTAAATATCACCCTCATGGTGACTCTTCTATCTATGGTGCATTGGTATATATGGCGCAATCATGGAATATGAGAGAAATGCTGATTGATGGACATGGTAACTTTGGTTCTATGGATGGTGATGGTGCTGCTGCGATGCGTTATACAGAAGCTCGTTTATCTAAGATTTCTATGGAAATGCTGAGAGATCTGGAAAAAGAAACGGTTAAGATGACACCTAACTATGAAGGCGAAGATCTTGAACCTGATGTATTGCCTGCAAGAATGCCTAATTTACTTGTTAACGGTTCTATGGGTATTGCGGTTGGTATGGCTACAAATGTTGCTCCTCATAACTTAGGAGAAACAATTGATGCCATCATTGCACAGATGCATAATCCTGAAATTACAACGACAGAACTGATGGAATATATCAAAGGACCTGACTTTCCAACGGGTGGATATATTGTAGGAAAATCTGCCATTCGTAAAGCATTTGAAACGGGGAAAGGTTCTATCATTATGCGTGGGAAAACTGAAATTGATAGAATGCCTAATGGTAAAGGAAGAATTATTATTACGGAAATTCCTTACGCTGTAAATAAAGCAAGCATGGTTGAAAAAATAGCTGCACTTGCACGTGAAAAGCAAATTGAAGGTATCACTGATCTTAGAGATGAATCTAACATGAATGGTGTTAGAGTTGTTATGGAATTGAGAAAAGATGTACAGCCTGAAGTGATTTTAAATCAGTTGTATAAATTATCTCCTCTACAGTCTAATTTCAGTGTGAATAACGTTGTATTGTTTGATAAGGTTCCTAGAACTGCTTCAATGAAAGAGATGATACAGGGATATATTGATCATCAGGATGAAGTTATTGTTAATCGTACAAAATATGATTTGAAAAAAGCTGAAGCAAGAGCACATATCTTAGAAGGCTTAAGAATTGCGGTTGATCATTTAGATGAAATCATTCATATTATCCGTTCTTCTAGAGATGATGCAGAAGCAACAAGTAAAATGCAGGAACAATTCAGCTTATCTGATATTCAATGCAAAGCAATTCTAGATATGCAGTTTAGAAGATTGACAGGTCTGGCACGTGAAAAAATTGAAAGTGAATATCAGGATTTATTAGTGAAGATTGCTGACTTTAAGGATATTCTCGCAAATCATTGGCGCGTTGAAAAAATCATTGAAGATGAATTAACTGAAGTGAAGATTAAATATGCTGATGAAAGAAGAACAACCATTATTGAAGGTTCTGCAGAAATGGAAGATGAAGATCTGATTCCTGTGGATGATATCGTTATTACAATGTCTTCAAATGGCTATATCAAGAGAATGACATCTGATACATATAAAGTACAGAATAGAGGCGGTAAAGGTATCAAGGGAATGAATTTGAATAAGGATGACAATATCGAATTATTCATTCATATGTCTACGCATGATAATTTACTGATTTTCACTAATTCAGGTAGAGTATTCAGAATCAAGGGATATAACATTCCTCAATTCTCTAGAACCTCTAAGGGATTGCCAATCATTAATTTATTATCTATTTCTAGAGATGAAAAAGTTTGTGCTTTGGTTCCTTACAGCGACTCTGAAGAAAAGAAATATCTATTCTTTGCGACAAAGAAGGGTCTTGTAAAGAGAACATCTGTAGAAGAATTTGAAAACATCAATAAAAACGGTAAGATTGCAATCAAGTTTAATGATGATGATGCATTAGCATTTGTTAAGGCTACAAGTGGTCATGCGGAAATTATCATTGCAGGAAGCAATGGCAAAGCTGTTAGATTCAATGAAGAAACAGTACGTCCTTTAAGTAGAGCAGCAAAGGGTGTAAAAGGATTCAATGTTGATGGTGGTGAAGTCATTGGCTTAGCTACAAATGAAGAAGGAAAATATATTCTTACAATCACAAAGAATGGATTTGGCAAAAAGTCTGATTTAAGTGATTATCGCATTACAAGTCGTGGTGCAAAGGGTGTAAGAACTGCAAATCTGACAGATAAAACTGGTGAGCTAGTTGCAATGAGAAGTATCAATGGTGATGAAGACTGTATGATTATGACTGATGCAGGTATTATCATTCGTATTTCTTTGAAACAAGTATCTGTTGTAGGTAGAAATACAATTGGTGTTAAGTTTATTAATATCAAAGATGGAGAAGGCGTTTCTAACGTGGCTATCTTAGATCCAGAAGATGATTCTGAAGAAAATCAGGTAGAAGAATCATCGGAAACAAAAGAATAAATAAAAAAGAATGTTTATGATAAATTAAAATTCATAGACATTTTTTTTATTTTATAGATGATTGTATATGTAACATGCATGCATAACATCTATTTTTTAGATGCTTTCTTTTTCTTTTCTTTCTTTTTAGATTTTTCAATATCTTTTCTCACTAGTGAAAGAAGATATTCTTTTACTGAATCTTGTGATTCAATCCATTCAATTAAATCTGCTTCATTTTCATTATGTAATCTCATAGAAAAAGAACGATAATTATTTCTATTATATGTATTGTTATATTCTAGTCTTTTCTCATAATTACTTTTACTTTTCATTTTTAAAATACCTCAATTTTTTTCATAATATCATCCCATTCATGACTTGACAATTGCTATCTTGAATGATTAAATGTTTTTAATTCGTAGAGAAGGAATAGTAATGAAAAACTGTAATTTGTAGAGAATCAGTGGCTGGTGAAAACTGATGCAGTTTGATTGAATCCACCTTTGAGAGAAACCAATACTTTCCGGCTCCGACCGTTATACGGAAATGAAGAGGCTTATAAATTGTTTCACGTGAAACAATTTATAAACAAAAAGGGTGGCACCGCGATTACACACATCGTCCCTTTGTGGATGATGTTTTTTATTTTGTAAAGGAGAATAAACATGATTGACATTAAATTAATTCGTGAAAATCCAGAACTTGTAAAAGAAAATATTAAAAAGAAGTTCCAGGATGAAAAGCTTCCAATGGTTGATGAAGTAGCTGAATTCGACAAGGAAGTCAGAGCTGTAAAAGCAAAAGGTGATGCTTTACGTGCCGATCGTAACAAGATGTCTAAAGAAATTGGCTTATTGATGCGTGATGGAAAAAAAGAAGAAGCAGAACAGGTAAAAGCCAAAGTAAAAGAAATGGGCGATGAAATGGAGACTCTCGAAAAGAGAGAAGCTGAATTGAATGAAGAAATCAAAAAGAGAATGTATGTGATTCCAAATATCATTGATCCATCTGTTCCAATTGGTAAAGACGATAGTGAGAACCAGGAAATTGAAAAGTTTGGTGAACCATTTGTTCCTGATTTTGAAGTTCCATATCATACAGATATCCTTGAAAAGGTAGATGGTCTTGATATTGATTCAGCTGGCAAGACATCTGGTAATGGTTTCTATTATTTAAAGGGAAATGTTGCTAGATTACATTCATCCATTCTAGCTTATGCACGTGATTTCATGATTAATCGTGGATTTACATATTTTGTACCACCATTCATGATCCATGGTGATGTTGTCAGTGGTGTTATGAGTTTTGCAGAAATGCAGAACATGATGTATAAAATTGAAGGTGAAGATCTTTATTTGATTGGTACATCTGAACACTCTATGGTTGGCAGATTTATTGGACAAATCTTAAAGAAGGAAGATCTTCCTTATACATTAACATCTTATTCTCCATGTTTTAGAAAAGAAGTAGGTGCACATGGTATTGAAGAAAGAGGTCTTTATAGAGTTCATCAGTTTGAAAAACAGGAAATGGTTGTAGTATGTGAACCAGAAGATTCTAAATATTGGTATGATCAGTTATGGAAGAACTCTGTTGATTTCTTCAGATCATTAGATATTCCGGTTAGAACATTGGAATGTTGTTCTGGTGACCTTGCTGATCTTAAGGTGAAGAGCTGTGACGTTGAAGCCTGGTCTCCTCGTCAGAAAAAATACTTTGAAGTAGGTTCTTGCTCTAACTTAGGTGATGCACAGGCTAGAAGACTTGGTATTCGAGTAAAGGGTGAAAAGGGTAACTATTTTGCTCATACATTGAATAACACAGTTGTTGCACCACCAAGAATGTTAATTGCATTCGTAGAAAATAACTTGAATGCTGACGGTTCTATTAGAATTCCTGAACCATTACGTCCATACATGGGTGGAATGAAAGTAATTCCAGTAGCAGAAAAGAAAAAGAATTTCTAATCTGAATGAGTATCGCAAGATACTCATTTTTGTTTCACGTGAAACAATTTAAATAAAGATTGAGTTTCAAAACAGAATCATATATAATACTAACGGCACAGCAGTCATGTTTCTAACCTGGTCAGGACCGGAAGGTAGCAGCCATACGAGCCTCTGATCGCGTGTGCCATTTTTTTATTATTATGAATCGTGAAAATGAATATATGAGAGAAGCTTTGAAAGAAGCTTATAAAGCAAAAAAAATTGATGAAGTTCCTATTGGTGCCGTTGTAGTAAGAAATGGTGAAATTATTGCACGCGCACATAACATGAAAGAACACGATCAATTAGCTTCATCTCACGCGGAACATCTTGCTTTAACAAAAGCACAAAAAATATTAGGTACATGGAATTTGCAGGATTGTGATTTATACGTCACTTTAGAACCATGTATGATGTGCACTGGGCTAATTCAATTAAGTAGAATACGTCGCTTGTATTATGGAACTTCAGATCCAAAAGGTGGATGTCTTGAAACTGTGATTCATGTAAAGCAAATTCCACATTTAAATACATATCCAAAAGAAATATATGCAGATATTATGAAAGAAGAATGCTCAGAAATATTAACTACATTCTTCAAAGAAAAAAGAAATAAAAATAAGCATAAAAACCATACATAAACCTGAATTAGAAGTCAGGTTTTTTGTTATAATTATTTCTGCAGGAGACATACATGGCAAAAATAGCACTATATCAAAAATATCGTTCCTCAACATTCGAAGAAGTTGTAGGACAGGAATATATTGTTAAATCAATAAAAAATGCGGTAAAAGAAAACAAAGTGGGACATGCTTACTTATTTTGCGGTCCAAGAGGTACTGGAAAAACAACAATGGCACGTTTGCTGGCAAAAGCGGTGAATTGTGAAAATCCAGAAAATGCTCCATGTGAAAAGTGTGAAAACTGTGTTGCTGCAAATTCAGGGACACATCCAGATATTATTGAAATTAATGCTGCAAATGAAACACATGTAGAAGATATTAGAGACCTGATTGAAAGAAGCAGACTTGCTCCAATGCAAGGAAAACATAAGGTTTATATTATTGATGAGGTGCACCAGTTATCAAGTGCTGCTTCCTCTGCATTATTAAAAACTTTAGAAGAACCACCAGAAAATGTAATTTTTATTCTTGCGACAACAGATCCTCAGAAATTATTACCTACAATTATTTCTAGATGTCAAAGATATGATTTCACAAAGGTTAGAACAGATCAAATTCGTGATCACTTATTAAATATCGCAAAAAAAGAAAATATCATCATGGAAGAAAATGCTGCAATGATGATTGCTGTATTGAGCGATGGCGGTATGAGAGATGCATTAAGCATTATGGACCAATGTGCATCTTATACAAGTGATGAAATTACAGTTGATGCAATTGATCGAATCTATGGTTTAGCAACGACAAGTGAAAAAATTGGATTGATTGAAGATATTCAAAATAAAGATTTAGCTTCTATTCTGACAAGAATTCAAAATTATGAAGAAAAAGGTATTGATTTTGTTAGATATACAGATGGAATGATAGATATTCTAAAAGATTCTGCAGTATATTCTGTCTGCAAGAAAGAAGAACTGTTAAAAGTATTAAATCAAGAAGAAGCAAATGCATTATCTTCAAAGATTTCTTCGTCTATGTGCATGCAGATCTGTGAAAAGCTTCTAGATACAAAATCTAGATATAAACAATCTACATCTGCCGCAAGAGTATTTGAGGTAATGTGCCTCTCATTAGCAACAGAGGAAGTAACAAATACAATTGTGAATGCAATTCCAACTGAAGTTCATAATATTTCTGCACCAGTAAATACAGAAAATAGAATTGTTAGAACACCAGTTATTTCAGAACCAGTAAAACAGACAGTTGAAGAAAAAACTGTTGAAGTTGTAAAAGTTAAGCCAGTAGATGTAATACCTTTAGATAAAGTGTTATCTATATTATTAGTATGTAATAAACAAAATAAGGTATCAGATGAAAATACTTTATCAATGATTGGAAGCTATGCAGATTTAAATCACAGAAAATATACTACGGTATTGAGTGAATGTAAGGTAGCTGCGAGTGGTAATGACTGTATTCTTCTTTATACAAAAATGCAATCTATTGCAAATCGTATCAATGAAGAAAAAATGAATCGTGAAATATATGAATTCATGAGAGATGTATTGCATACGGATAAAGTAGTATTTGCAATTACGGAAGATGATTTTACAAAAGCAAAAGTTGAATTTGTAAATCACAAAAAAGAGGGAACATTACCAGAACCAATTCAAATAGAAAAATATAAAGAAGAAAGTTCTGAAGAATCTTCAACACTAGAAAAAGTAAAAGAATTATTTGGTGAAGATAACATAGAAATTGTTTAGGAGATAAGTGTGAAACATTATGCTAAGTAGCAGACATGACAAAAAGAAGTGGTTATCCAC
>OLOM01001850.1_pt1 | contig 13657 bp, 11 predicted proteins | sample 1672531 | NCBI WGS metagenome assembly OLOM01 (sample SAMEA3136696, study PRJEB25190) | human gut metagenome | reverse complement strand
CGGAAATGGCCAGTGGATATAGTACATATCTACATAATCACACTGAAGATCCCTGATACTCTTATCGCATGCTTCCTCTACTCTTCTGTGCATGTCGTTCCATACCTTTGTCATGATGAAGAGATCTTTACGCTCTACAACACCTTCGTCAAAAGCATCTTTGAACACCTGGCCGATCTCATGCTCGTTTCCATAGCATGCAGCACAGTCAAACATGCGGTAGCCGCTGCGAATTGCGCCTGCAACAGCTGCGGATACATCCTCTGCGGATACACGATCAGAACCAAATGTTCCCATTCCGACACATGGAACCTGCTCGCCGGATGGAAGTGTCACTTTCGGCACGATTGCCGGATTGATAACTTCTGCCATTTTTACATCTCCTTTTTATGAAAAATTTTCTTATTATAAGCTGATCTTATAAACGCTTGATCTCAATCTTCGGAAGAAGTGCTTCCATATCTTCCATTACAAAGAAGCCTGTCTCCTCGCGCATGGCTGCAGCTGCTGAGATTGCGCTGGCTCGGCGCAAGGTCTCCTCCAGGGAAAGTCCTTCGCTTAATCCCAGTGCAAAGCCTGCGATCATGGAATCGCCACATCCTACAGTATTCACTGCATCGATCCTCGGGACAACAGCACGGAAAATTCCTTCATCACCAACTGCCAGGGAACCGTCTGCACCAAGAGAAACCGCTACGATCTCCACACCGCCTGCGTGGATGGCTTTTGCAGCCTCTATGATATCATTGATATCGTCGCAGTGCTTGCCTGTGAGCATACGGATCTCATCAATATTCGGCTTGATCAGTGTCGGAGCAACTTTGATTCCTTCTTCCAGAAGTTTGCCGCTGGTATCCAGAATCACCGGCTTTCCTGCATCTTTAACAATCTTCACAAGACGCTGATATGCAGTTCCGTCAAGCCCCTTCGGTACGCTTCCGGACATTGCCACAACGGAGGCGTCTTTTACAATATCGCGGAATTTTTTCTCAAATCCCTCAAAATCTGTCTCTGTAAGAGTAAATCCCGGCTCCAGAAATTCTGTCTGTACGTGATTCACTTCATCCCAGATATTGATACAGGAACGGCTCTCTGCATCAACATGGTAAAAAGCACTCCTGATACCAAAAGGTTTCAGGGCATCTTCAATATAGTTTCCTGCGTGGCCGCCCACAAACCCTGTGGCAACCACTTCAGCACCGTAAATAGACGCCGGCTTGGAAACATTCAGTCCCTTTCCGCCGGGAACATAGGTACATTCACGCACACGGTTTACTTCGCCCACTTTAAAATCATCCACTACATAACGCTTGTCAATGGCAGCGTTTAAGGTTACTGTCAGGATCATATCAGTCTTCCTCATTGGAAAGAAGGATCTTTCCTTTTACAAGGCCCGGTGTCTTGAACAGCTGGAAAGCCTCCTGAGCCTGGCTCATCGGAATTTTCTTATAGATGAAGCCCGGGTCAAATTTCAACTGACCTGTTGCAAAATAATGTGCTGTCAGATCCCACTCACGTCCCGGATATGGTGCACTGTAAGACATCCAGGAACCGGTAAGCTTGAACTCCTTACGGTTCATATTTTCCCACTGCTTCGGTGTGAAAGTAAGGTTCTCATGAGGAGTACCGATGAAGCATACATGTGCTTTGTTTGCTGCAAGCTCGAACGCCATGTGCATGGTCGGAACCTGTCCGGCTGTCTCGAATACGAAGCCGTAGCCCTTGCCACCTGTGATGGCCATGGCTTTTTCCATATATCCTTCTTCTTTTGTATTGATGACTTCATCTGCACCAAGACGTTTTGCAAGATCAAGACGCTCATCGCTGATATCGAATACAACAACTTTCTTTGATCCGAAGATTTTTGTCCACTGCATAGAGAACATTCCGACTGTACCGCCGCCGAGGATTGCTACATACTCTCCGCCATGATAATCGTTCTGGAATACACCATGGATAGCCACAGTTGCAGGCTCAAACATTGCGCCCTGCTCATAGGAAACGCTCTTGTCAAACGGAACTGCATTCTGCTCCGGAACTACAACATAATCTGCGTTGCTTCCCTGCTGTCTGGAACCGATAAAGCTGTAATGTTTGCAAAGGGAGAAGTTGCCCTTCTGGCAGTCGTCACATTTCATGCATGGAAGAAGTGGTGCTCCGGATACACGGTCGCCGACTTTTACCTTTGTTACACCTTCACCGACTTCTACTACATCACCGGAAAATTCATGACCGAGAACGATCGGATAAAAATGAACGCCATGATTCAGAACACGCGGGATGTCAGATCCGCAGATACCGGAATATCTGACTTTGATCTTTACGGCACCTTTTGTTACCTTTGGTTCTTCAATTTCCTGATACTGTACATCTTCATTTGCAACTACTACTGCTGCTTTCATAATATATTACTCCTTTCGTGAAAGGAGGAAATACCGAGGGTGCGTGCGCCGCCCCCTCGAGCTCCCCCTGCGTTTTTTATAAAAACAATCAAGGTTTTTCAGAAAAAACTTCTATTAAACATTCAATTTGCCCAAAATCATTAAATCACTTTGTCATCATATGTGCCAGAGACTTGTAAAGTTCAAGATACGTCTCATAAGTCTTATCATACACTTCTTTATTCTCCGGGTTTGGCTCATGGCGACGTGTTTCTTTTACAGTGATGGAAACGGCTTCATCATAATCTTTGTAAAGTCCGACTCCGACACCTGCAAGGAGTGCGGCTCCAAGCGTTGTTGCTGTATCGGACGCCGGTACAACGATCGGTTTTCCTGTGATATCGGATTTGATCTGTGTCCAGAGAAGAGAATTTGCAGAGCCTCCCATTGCACGGAGAACTTCCACATCTGCTCCTGCTTCCTTTGCCACCTCAAGGTTGTGTTTCAGAGAAAGTGCTACGCCTTCCATACAGGCACGTACCATATGTCCCTTGGTCTTGGCAAAATCCAGTCCGTAGAATACGCCCTTCGCATTAGGATTCCAGATCGGGGAACGCTCACCGGACATATATGGAAGAAATACCACTCCGTCACTGCCTGGTGCGACCCTTTCCGCGATCTCATTGAGCTGGTTCAGAGAAGAGCCTTTTTCCCCTGCTACAGAGCGCTCATAATCTGCAAACTCACGTTCAAACCAGCGCATGACACCACCACCTCCGGTGGTTCCTCCCTGAAGGAGCCACTGTCCCGGAACCACGTGATAGCCAAGGATCAGTCTGGGATCTGCCTTGTACTCATCCATGCAGATGCTCATTCCGCCGGCCTGTCCTCCCTGCTCCTGTGTCTCACCCGGATGGATCACTCCAGCCCCCAGTGTTCCGCATGCCGCATCCAGACCACCGGCAACAACCGGTGTTCCCACAGCAAGGCCGGATTCCTCCGCCGCCTTCTCTGTAACAGTTCCCACAACATGATCACAGGCACAGATCTCAGGAAGAAATTCCATGGGAATCCCAAGCTTTCTGCACATATCCTCATCCCAGGCTGCCTTTCTCATGTCAAAGCAATGCAGGCCATAGCCCTGGGAAACATCCTGGCTCATCACACCTGTCAGCTTATATGCAATGTAGCTGTTAGACTGCAGGATCTTGTGGATCCTTTGGTACACCTCCGGGAGATTTTCTTTATACCAGAGGATCTTTGCAGTTGTGTAGGACGGCTGAAGGGAATTACCGGATACTTCAAAAATCTGCTCTGCCCCGATCTCTTCATTCAATCTGTCACAGATAGACTGTGCTCTGGTATCCATCCAGATCGGAGTGTTTGTCAGTACATTTCCGTCCTTATCCATGGCAATGGCTGACCAGCTCTGGCCGTCAATACCGATGCCTGCGATCTCCTCAGGTGCTATCCCCGCTTTTTGGATGGCCTTCTTTACCGCCTGACAGACAGCACTCCACCATTCTTCCGGATTCTGTTCTGCCCAGCCCTCCTTCGGATAGTAAACCGGATAATCGCCGTTGGCCGCAGCCACAACCGTTCCCGATTTTTCAAAAACCGCAACCTTACAGGCACTGGTGCCGATATCAATACCTAATAAATATGGTTTCATTATAGATTCTCCTTCTCGTCCAGCACACGAACGGATTTTCCCATGATGATCTCTGCGCCAAGCTTCTCCGTGATCGGTTCTGTTTCTTCACTTGCAGCCCCTTCCAGCCGTTTCAGCATGATTCCCGCCACTTCTCCGGCAATCCCCTGTGTAGGCTGTGCCACAATGGTAAGCTTGGGATTGCATGCTCTGGCAAACTGCAGATTGTCAAAACCGATCATAGACAGCTGTTCCGGGATCTTAAGACCCAGCTCATTCATCCCGATCACCGCCCCCATGGTCATCTCATAGTTGGTAACAAACACGGCCGTCATATCCGGATTGTCCGCAACAAGCTTCTCAATTCCCTGCACACCGCCCTGAATGGTATAATCGCCGTGATAGATCAGAGATTCCCGTACCGGTATATTTTCTTTTTCGTATGCATTGCGGTACCCCTGGAGACGTTCCTGAGCTGTGGAAATTTCCTCCGGTCCGCCAATGATCCCGATCTTACGGTGTCCTGCCTGAAAAAAAACTCTCATTGCGTCCTCAGCCGCCTTCTCGTTGTCTACAAGAACACTGTCACAGGAAAGCTCCCGGATCCTGCGGTCAATGAGTACGATGGGCTTTCCGGTTTTCTGAAATTTTTTCAGATGATTGCCTTCCGCATCCACCGGCATGCTGATGATCCCGTCCACACGCTTCCGGCTTAAAAACTCCACTGCATCCCGCTCCAGTCTCTTATCGGTACGGCAGTCACAGACAATAGTCGCATATCCGTGACTCCTTAAGACATCCTCCATTCCTGTGATGATCTCCGCGCAAAAGGTATTGTTAAGCTCCGGGATCACCACGCCGATGGTCTTGGTAGCATTAGTCTTAAGCCCTCTGGCCACCTCATTGACCTCATAATGCAGCTCCTGAATGGCCTCCTCGATCTTTATTCTGTTTTTTTCTCTTACGTTTCCGCCGTTAAAATAAGAAGAAATCGTTGCGAGCCCAAGTCCGGTCCGCCTGGCAATATCTTTCATGGTTGCTGCCATACTGATCACTCCGTTTCTGTTTTTTTACAGAAGATCATTCTGCCTTTCCATCACAGCCGCAAACCTTCATACGCGCCTCAACCAGCTCCTTCACTGCCTGGATTGCTTTCTTTCCGTAGGCCTTCGGGTCGATGGTGTTCTCATTCTCTGCAAAGGTCTCCTTCACTGCCCTGGAATATGCAGCACGAAGCTCTGTTGCAAAGTTAACCTTGCAGATACCACGTTTTACACAGTCGCTGACATCCTCATCACTGAGTCCGGATGCCCCGTGAAGAACAAGGGGGATATCTACGACTTCGCGGATCTCGCTTAAGCGTTCCTTGTCAAGAACCGGTGTTCCCACATAGAAACCATGTGCGGTTCCGATGGCAACTGCCAGGGAAGTAACACCTGTACGCTCCACGAATTCCTTCGCCTCCTGCGGGTCGGTGTTAGTGTCTGCCTCAGCCTCAAGATCATCCTCTTTACCACCGACCTTACCGAGCTCAGCCTCACATGGGATATCCAGGGCTGCTGCCACATCCGCAACTCTCCTGGTCTCTCTGATATTATCCTCAAAATCCAGCTTGGAACCATCGATCATCACAGAAGTATAGCCTGCATGCATTGCCTGCATCGCAAGCTCAAAGCTGCTGCCGTGGTCAAGATGAAGGCATACCGGAACGGAAGCCTTGGCTGCCTCTGCTGCTACGATCGCAGCGTAAGTCTCAACCGTACCATATTTAACAGTAGAAGGTGTTGTCTGAATCATAACCGGTGCTTTCAGCTCCTCAGCTGCCTGGATGATTGCCTTCACCATCTCCATATTCTCTGCGTTGAATGCTCCTACTGCATATCCGCCCTTCTGTGCCTTTAACAGCATTTCCTTCGATGTAACCAGTGGCATAATCTTCTCCTCCTTGGAATCATAATCATTGTGTTTGTTTTGTATTATTTTCTCATTTGATCTAGAAACCGAAACGTTTCCGTTTGAGTTCATCATAGCGCTCCATACGTTTTCTGTCAACCATAAAATTTTCATCATTTACAGGAAAATATTCCCTTGAAAAGAAGACCAAATACCGTTAGATTAATTAATAAGAGTTCTAAAGCCTGTGGCCGGGCAGGTCTGTCTGATACTACCGGCGTCATAACAGTTTCGGAAATCCATGTATCCTGTTCTGATCACCTGAGCCTGATGCTGTAATTTCCGAAATGCTGTAAGTACACAATGATCTTAGGAGGATATAAACTATGTTAAAAGGAATTCCAGAAATCTTATCACCAGAATTACTGAAGGTTTTATGTGAGATGGGACACAGTGACCGTCTTGTTATCGCTGACGGAAACTTCCCTGTAGAATCCATGGGAAAAAATGCCATCACCATCCGCTGTGACGGACATGGCGTTCCGGAGATCCTGGATGCCATCCTGAAGCTCTTCCCGCTGGATACTTATGTAGAGCATCCGGTAAACCTGATGGAAGTAATGCCTGGCGATAATGTGGAGACACCGATCTGGGATACATATAAAGAAATCGTTTCCAAACATGACGAGCGTGGCGAAAAAGCCGTCGGAAACATCGAGCGTTTCGCATTCTATGACGAAGCAAAAACTGCATACTGCATCATCTCCACAAGTGAGAAAGCACTTTATGCCAACATCATGCTTCAGAAAGGCGTTGTGATCAACAACGACTGATCTTTCTTTTGAACTGCCTGATATAATCATATATAATACACATATTCAACCAAAACATAAAACGCCCGGATCTGGATTGAAACATTCCAAATCCGGGCGTTTTATATTTTAACACTTTTATCTCTTTGCTGCTTTTGCGGCGTATCCTCCGCAGAGTACTTTTCCACCCGAGGTTTTTATCCCTGCACGCACCGCATAGTAATACGTTGTTCCCTTCTTTGCGGTCTTATCCTCAAAGGAGGAGCGGCTGCCTCCGGAAACTGTACTGATCTTTTTCCATGACCCCTTTCCGGTCTTACGGTAGATCTGATAGCAATCTGCTTTCTTCTGCGCTTTCCAGCAGATCTTCAGCCCCCTGGAGGTCTTCCTGACACTGGATATCTTCTGAAGTTCCGGATAGGACAGGATATAGCTGCTTGCCTGATATCCTCCGAAAACTTTTTTCCCGTCTACATTCTTATATGGCCTCACAGCATAAGCGTAGGAGGTGATTCCCTCAATCTTCGTGTCCTGCCAGGACAATACTTTGTTGTTCACGGTTCCGATCCGAACCCAGCTTTTCCCCTGGAGCTTCCGGTAGATATGATAGCCACTGGCTCCGGAAACCTTCTTCCAGGATACCCTGTTACATGGTCCGCTGACAGCTTCAGCCACTGCACGGGCCTTCCCCAGCTCCGCTTTTGCTGAGAACGGCGAAGATACGGCTCCATAAACAGTCTTCTTTCCGGAACGTACATAAGAAGCCCGGATCCGATACGTATAAGTGCTTCCTGTTTTCACTGCAGTATCCTGCCAGGTCACTACATCTGCTGTCACGGTTGCCATTTTTTTTGAATTTCCGCTTTCATCCCAGCGATAGATAGCATAACGATTGCAGCCGGGAACTGCTTTCCAGGAGATCCGTATCCTGTTAAATGCCTTGGAAACCAGTTTTACACCTGTGGTCTGACGAAGCTTCACCGTAACCTTACAGGTAGCTCGGATTCCCCTGGCATTTTTTCCGTAGCAGGTTATGGTTGCTGTTCCCGGATTTTTTGCAGTAACAACGCCGCTTCCATTTACAGCAGCCACACTGGTATCTGAGCTTTCCCAGACAATGCCGGAAGCAGCCATCTCGGATCTGGTAGCCGAGGCATTCAGTGTTTTCTGATCTCCGGAATACAGACTTATCTCAGACGAAGAAAGCTGCATTCTCGCAGCACTGCTCAGAGTCCTGGTATGCACCTTGATCCTCGGAGTTACCGATGGATTAAATTCAACCGCATCCATCCAGGTATCCTCCGCGTTATATCGCAGAAAGCTCTGACCGGATACGATAGACGGAGAAAAGCTGCACCAGCCATAACTGACCTCTGCCTCCACACAGTATTTTATATATGTGCTTCCTGCATTTGTCACCACAATAGAATACAGACTGTTCTGGCTGAGCAGAACCTCCGGGATCTGAAAAGTCATAACCCCAGCCATCGGCTGACTGCAAGAAACCGGTGTGGAATATGCCGGTGTTCCACTGGTAGGATCACTGGCATCCTTCAGATTTGTGTATACCTGCACAGTATAGGAATTATTGGCAGACATGGAGCTAAGAGTCACCTCGCCAAGCGATTCCGCTTTTCCGTTTCCTGCACTGGCACGAAAAACCGTGGACAGCTGTTCTCCCGCATACATGCGGATGGAGCCAAGCCCTGACGTTCCGTCATAAAAATAATTGTTGCTATATTTCGGTGTATTGACAGCCGTAGCCGCAACCAGCTCACTGACAGACTTATCCTCATAAGACATATAAAAATATCCGGATTTTCCCCAACCTGTACCCCAGCTGTTCTTGACGATCCAGGCTCCGTCTCCCTTTACCTTGGAAGATGCCCGGAAATTCTTCGCAGAATAATTGTCATCCCACCCCACCACTGTAACTACATGATTCACGTTCTTGGTGCTGGTAGGATAGGAATAGGCCGCTGTACTTGCATTGTAATAGGCATTCTGTGCATTATACATCACAGTAACTGAATCATTTGCAACCAGAAGCTTCTTCATGGCATTTACGGAATAATCGGAAAAATAGGCATTTTTCAGATAAGCAGCTGCATTGTACGCCTTGGATGCCGCCGGAGTCACACCGGTTTTCTGTGTATGCGTGGAATCTGTTGCCAGCGGCACATCCCCTTCTGTTGTCATTCCGGACCAGGTGCTCAGAAACATGGAAGCCAGAAGATCATTTCCGCCCTCATGATAATCTGCGTTTCCTTTATCATCTATCCCCATATGCTTATTGACATCCCCGTAGGTATTTCCAAGCGGGTCATTCTTTCTGTTTGCAAAAAAATACGCCAGATGCTCTTCCGACAGATCATAAGCCCCAAGGCCCTGGGTCAGAAACGAAGTTTCCAGAAGAGAGGCCATTCCAAATGCCCAGCACATACCGTAGGGCTCCTGATTCTTTACGGAAGTGACATATCCCTGATCCGCTGCATTATAATAGGACGGATAGGCCGCAGCTCTTCCCATCGGTACCTCATCCACATCATTTCCGATCTCCACGGCGGTGGAATAAGAGGTCAGATTATCAAAGGGTGCCAGCTGTTCCTGCTCCTCTTCCTCCGTAAGCGGACGGCCCTTGATATATTCGATGCCGGACTCACCACTGTCTGAGGCATCCCCGAAGCTCTCCTCACCGTCACCAAAGGTATCCTCCTGGGAATCAGAGGACGATCCTTCTGATGTTTCGGGAGTCTCTGTATCCTCCTCGGAGCTCTGCAAGGCTATATCCTCGGTATCCCCGTCGGCTGCCTCTGCAATATCCTCGGTCTGTTCATCCGGGATACCGGTGTTCTCTGTGGTATTCCCTTCTGCGGTCTCCGTCGTATCCTCTACTTCCGCCGACTGCGTCTGTGTATCTTCAGACCATTCTTCATTGAAGCCTTCCGCAGAATCACTGAAGCCTTCCACATCGGCTGCCATGACCGGAACCTGGCTGCCCGCAACTGCCACACACAGAAGAAGCGGCAGTAATTTCTTCCTGACAAGCTGTAATCTCTTCACAAAATTCTCCACTTTTCTTATATTGATCTGGTTTATCTGTTAACGTTTCTTCAAATGATAACCCAGAATTCCGATTACTGCAAGTACTGTTGCGATCCCGATCCAGATAAACGGACTTTTATACCAGGAATTTTCTTCTTTAAAGGATGTCGCAGCTGTGCCATTGACCGGCTTAGTGACAGCTTCATCCACAGATTCCCCACCTTCTGTTGTTCCATCCGCTGCAGGCGGTCCCTGGACCTCGCCGCTCTGAGCCTGAGAACTACCTGTGCTGGCCGTCCCTGCAGGTGGCCCCTGAACCTCACCTCTCTGAGCCTGAGAACTACCTGTGCTGGCCATCCCTGCAAACGTTCCCTGTCCTTCGCCATTCTGAGCCTGAGAGCTACCTGTATTGTCCGTCCCTGCAGACGCTCCCTGTCCTTCGTCATTCTGAACCTGAGAGCTGCCTGTATTGTCCGTTCCTGCTGCTTTCCCCTGAGTCTCGCCGGCTGCGGAATTCTGCGTATCGGATGCGTCTCCCTGATTCACTGCAGAAGTCTCTTTCTCCGTGCCCCCTGCGATTCCAGCCTTCGCCAGCTCCGCATCCTTTGAAGGCCGCAGCTCCTCCAGCGGCACATAACCGTATCTGCCATTATACTCTGTATATCCCCAGGTCTCACCATTCTTCTCTGTCTCCCCTTCGATATGCAGGACAGTACCATCCCTTACCGTCTTATCATTGAGCTTTTCACCTTTTCCGTCGGTGGACGGATAGATATCCACACCAACTCCACCGGAATCCACAGTCATATAATAATCTGTGGTATCCGCCGGAGCCTCCACCTTCACCACAACCGACTTGTCCGCATACACCGGAACACTCATACTCAGCACCAGCATTCCTGCCAGAAGCACACCTTTGCATCTTCTCATTGCTCTTTCCTCCCTCAAAAAATCTCACTGCCATTCTATGCATAAAATCCCCTTATATTTCTCTTTTGCCTTGGCTCCGAAATATAAGAGGATCTTATCATTAGTTATATCCAGTATCTTTTTTATGCAAGCTCCCGCTCACACATATCCAGCGCAGAAGCGATCACCGCATCCATGTCATAATATTTATATTCGCCAAGACGGCCGCCGAAGATCACCTTCGGTTCCTTCTCTGCAAGCTCCTTATACTGTCCGTAAAGCGCTCCGTTCTTCTCATCATTGACCGGATAATACGGCTCATCTCCAGGCTTCCACTCGGAACTGTATTCCCGGCTGATCACCGTTTTCGGAAGATCATTACCCTCCTCATCCTTTCCGAACTCAAACCATTTATGCTCGATGATACGGGTCCACGGAGTCTCCACATCCGTATAATTCACTGCTGCATTTCCCTGGAAATTAGGTTTATCCAGTGTTTCATTCTCAAAACGCACAGAACGATACTCCAGAGTTCCCAGCTTATAGTCAAAATACGCGTCGATGGCACCTGTGTAGATCACCTTCTCCGCCATTGCATCGTACTGCTCTTTTTTCTCCAGATAATCCTCATTCAGCCGTACCTCGATACCGTCCAGCAGATTGGCAACCATCTTCGTATAACCACCCACCGGGATTCCCTGGTACAGCGCATTGAAATAGTTATTGTCAAAGGTCAGACGCACCGGAAGCCTCTTGATGATAAAAGCAGGAAGCTCCGTACATGGACGTCCCCACTGCTTCTCCGTATAGCCCTTGATCAGCTTCTCATAAATATCCGTACCTACAAGACTGATAGCCTGTTCCTCCAGATTCGAAGGTTCCGTGATCCCTGCAGCCTGCCGCTGCTCCTCGATCTTTGCCGCAGCCTCCTCCGGAGTCACCACGCCCCACATCCGGTTAAAGGTATACATATTAAACGGAAGACTGTACAGCTCCCCGTGATAATTGGCAACCGGACTGTTGGTAAAACGATTGAAGGTGGCAAACCGGGTGATATAATCCCAGACCTTCTTATTATTGGTATGGAAAATATGTGCACCGTATTTATGCACGTTGATTCCTTCCACCTTCTCTGTATATACATTTCCCGCAATATGCGGACGCTTGTCGATCACAAGCACTGACTTCCCGGCACGCTTCGCCTCCTGTGCAAAAACCGCACCGTAAAGACCGGCACCTACGATAAGATAATCGTACATTGATTTCATTCTCCCTGTTCTTTCATTGATGCTGTTATTTTAACACCGGAAAAGGGTAGCTGGCAAGAAGCCACTGTAAAATCCCGATAAAATATCAGATATCCGCTTCTCAAACACCAAAATGTATGATACCCTGTAACTGGATCAGATAATAAACTACTCTGATCACATAAACAGATCGAAGGTGGTGAAACCTATGGGTACAAAGGATACCATCACCAAAGATTACATGGCTGACAACCGCGTTTTTGCGGATGTGTTCAACCATATGCTGTACAAAGGAAAAAACGTCATAGACCCTGACACGCTTCATCCACTGGATACCACAGCTCTCGCTGTCCCCTACGGATCCGGCACTTCAGAAGTTCCCGTCCAGAAATTCCGGGACGAATTCAAATCTCTTAATGTTATGCACGATGATTCAAGGATCTATCTTCTCCTGGGGATTGAAAATCAATCGGAACAGAACTTTGCAATGCCGGTTAAGAATATGGTCTACGATGCATTAGAATACGCAGGGCAGGTAGAAAATTCCGCCAGATCACACAGAGAAGCAAAGCAATGGCCTTCTACATCCGGAGAATATCTCACCGGCTTCTACAAGGATGACCGGCTCATCCCGGTCATAACCACGGTCGTGTACTTCGGTTCCGACACCTGGAACGCTCCCAGGAGCCTCCACGAAATGCTCTCTGTCCAGGACCCCGAAATTCTTTCCATGGTCCCGGATTACCGGATCAATCTCTTCTCACCTGCCGAGATAAAGGATGAAGAACTTGACAAACTCCAGAGCAATCTCAAAGAAGTCATGCTCTTCATCAAATATTCCAAAGATAAACGGAAGCTCCAGGAGCTTACATCACAGAGTCCCGGCTTCCGGTCACTCGAGCTCAAAGCAGCCCGGGTCATCGACTCCATAACCGGTATCAACTTACGTTTCACAGAAACAGAAGGGAGGGTTAATATGTGTCAGGCTGTTCAGGAAATGTGCGATGATGCGCGTGCCGAAGGCCATCAGGAACAAGCTATGCTGACAGCACAGCGTATGCTTCAGGATCCAAGATTCTCTCCTGAAGACATCTCCAGATTTTCAGGCCTTTCTCTTGAGGACGTGCTGAAATTACAGAAGAAATAGTTAATATTGGAAATGCTCAGATCCTTTGTGGGGGATCTGAGCATTTTGCAGTTTTACAATGCCAATATTACTTTATATCACAGAACAGTTCTTCTTTATAAACACCACGCTCCAGCATACCACGAAAACTCTCTTTTACAACCGCAACATCCTCTTTATAGGTCATGCCATACCATGTATCATTAGTCCGCAGCACCTTAACAGACATCTTATCCTCTGCCAGAAGTTCACCGATAAAGATTGGAATCAGATACTCGGCTTTCTGAGGATTACCCGGTACTTCTTTCTCGAAGAACTCTTTGAAGCCCTCTTCCAGCACATCCAGAAAATCAGGAGTCAATCCCCACACATATTCATAGATACCAGAGAATTCACATCGACAGCCACACCGTCTGCTTCTGCTCCGGTTGCTGTCTTTACAATGTTCTTTGTTTCCACAACCTCTGTCAAGTTATTTCCCTCATCCATCTTGCAGATACCACGGGTCACACCACCGTTATCGGACAGTGTGTTCTTCAAGACAAAACCTGCCATGCAAGACTCACCGCCATCTACAAGATACTCGTGGACGG
>OLOM01001834.1_pt1 | contig 13712 bp, 10 predicted proteins | sample 1672531 | NCBI WGS metagenome assembly OLOM01 (sample SAMEA3136696, study PRJEB25190) | human gut metagenome | reverse complement strand
CCACGAGATCGAGAAGACGGGCGCGAAGATTCGCGACATGTTCTCCTGGGTCAAGAGCGACGAAGAGTAAGAACGACGCGCATCAAAAAAGGAGCCGAAAGGCTCCTTTTTTGTTTGCGGCGGCGCTTCTTGTTGGGCTGTCGTTTTGGGACGTTGGCGTTGCGCAGGGGCGTGCTTTGTTGAGCTCGCGGCGCTTTGAGGAATTGCCGTGCTTTCGGTTCTATTCGATGATGGAGTTCAAAACCGAACTTGCGATGCTAATCACGATGCTTGCGATGAACGCGCTGCCGAATGACGCGATATAAAAATCAACGCCGAACAGCCCACCCGAGATACCCGATGCCAAGTACAGCATTGCCGTATTCACGACCAGGTAAAACAGGCCAAATGTGAGCACTGTGATAGGCAGGCTTAGCGCTTGGAGAATAGGCTTCACGGCCATATTGAGCAGGGCAAGCACAATCGCGAACGCCACGACGTCGATGACGGAATTGCCCGCTGTGGCGAAGCCGATGCCAGGAACGAGCCAAACGGTAAACGCAACGGCAAGGGCGGTAATGAGCCAGCGAACGATGAAATTCATGATGATGCCTTTCTGCGAGTCTTACTGGGCTGCTTCTGCTTTGGTTTCTTCTTCGGATTCCGCGCTTCGGTTTTGCTTTTCGGACCCCTTGTTTTCGGCGTGTTCTTTCTTGCGGCGCCTCCTTCGGCGGCGCTTGCCCTCAGAAGCCTTACCTTCCGTTGTCGTGTTTTCTTCGGGCTTGGCCCGAGGCGCCTCGTCCGGCTCGGCGGCTTCCTTCGGCTTCTTTGAGCTGATGATATCAAGACATTGCTTCAAAGGGCTATTTGGAAGCGATTTGTAAACCGGCTTGGCCGCCTCTTCGCGCAGCAGCTCTTCAGTGCACGCGGCAACGATTTCGTCGGCGCGAATGAGCTTGCGCACAGAAGCCTTCATGAGCTTTTGGAAATTGCCGAGCAACGAATGCGTTGTTTGCGGCAACTCCGGTTGGCCGTGTTGTGCGCGGGTTTGCGCATCTTGCGCGATAAGGCGAATGCAGACAAGGCACGCGTCGAAAGTGCACACTTCGTCGGAGCAGGTGAGGAAGGGTTTGAGCGCCTTATACACCGGTTTCGCAGCGGAAGCGAACTGTTTGCTGCTGGCATCATCTTTGCGAGAAAGCTTACGTGCCGCCTTCAGGTAGGCCCTGGTCTCGCGCGCAAGCGCTTCACGCGCGGCGGCCCAATCGGCCTCTGCCGTATCGCGCTTCGAATCTGTTAAATGCTCGCAGCGTTTAGCAGGTTTCTGGTCGGATTGCTTCGAAGAAGAGGCCCGTCTTGAAGAGACGTCTTGTTTTGAGGAATCGACCTGCTTCGAAGGAATGGGTCGTTTTGAAACAGCATCTCCCTTTGAAGAATCGGCCCCCTTTGAAGGGAAAGCCTGTCTCGAAAGGGGAGCCTGCTGCGAAGGAGATGCCTGCTTTTCGGGGGCGACCTCATCGGAAGGGGTACGCTGCTCTGCAGAAACACCCTGCTCAGAGGGTATATTCTGGCAAGACGGCACACCCTGGCCAGAGAGCTCGCCCTGTTCGGAAACCTCCGCTTCCGTCAATGCTTCGACGATGAAGGCTTCATTGATAGCGGCTTTGCCCTCTGCGACGGCGACCTCGTCGATGGCGGTTTCGCCTGCTTCGGCGGCGGTTTCATCGATGGTTGATTCGCCCTCTGCGACGGCGCCTTCTTCAATCACGGCTTCGCCCCCTGCGGCGATGAAGGCGTCCTGGGGGTATTCGCTTACACACTCGACCTCTGCGTTTGCCTCGTCGAGGATATCGCTTTCGACCTGCGATTCTTTGCGAGCAATCTGCTTTTGAGCCTCGCGCCGAGCTGCTTTTTCTTCAGCTCGACGGGCTTCGGCGCGCTTTTTGCTCGCGCGCCGTTTGGCTGCCTTGGTCGGACCTTCTCCATTAATCATTTCCTGCGCGCGGGCGCCCGAACGCACACAGGCGGCGTCGATTTTTTCGGCTACTTCGGCCATGCCCTCTTCGACGGCCGCTTGAAGGCTCGATTTCTCTTCGGCCTTATGGTTGCCGCGTGCGGGGATCGCCGCCAGCTCGGCCTCTTCTGCCGCAGCTTTTTCTTCGGCGGCGCGTTTCTCGGCCTCGTGCTGGGCTTCTTCCACGCGCTTAATGGCGAGAATTTCAGGCGCTTCGGGTGTGACGAACACACCCGTCTCGTCAAGCACGGGCAGGGGATTGCAGGTAAACGTGCCAGCAGGCGCTTCAGCGGGGATTATTTCCGCGCGGTTCGGTTTTTGCGATTCGTCGCCCGAAATCTCTGGGGCGTCGAGCGCTTCGCTATTATTCGCATTGTCGTTTGCAATCGCGTTTTTGGCCGCCTTGGGCGCCTCGAGCGCGCGTTTGAGCGCCTTCTTCTTTATACGGCGCAGCTTCATTGTGCCCATAGGCTTTACTTCTGCGAGAAGCCCAGCGTCGCGCACGGCATCGTCGAGCGGCGCTGTTAGGCCACAGGGCCCCATGTTGTGGATGCGCGTGTGCTCGTCGTGTGTGAGCACCATGAGGTTCACCAGGCGATCGTCGGTGCGGTATCCGTTAACGTGATGAACCTCATGTTCGGCATCGCCTTTTTTGAAATCGAGGAATGCCATGGCTACGAGCACCGAACGGTATACTCGTTTCTTGTGGGCCATGCCACCGCGGCGACCGCGTCGCGAAGGGTGCTGCTCTTCGGGCTTGTAGGCGATTTGGTAGCGCCCGTTTGCGAGCATCATGCGCGGCTCGGACCCGTCGATAAGGCGCACGTTGCCTCGATCCGATACGAGAAACGGCGTGAGGCCGCAGTATACCTGGCGCCACTGCTCAGGCATCGACCCTTCGAGGTAGGCGACGGCGTCGCGGGCCGTTTTCATGCGTCCGCTTCCGTTTGCGCGCCATCCGCAGGCGTGCAATGAGATGCGGTCGGAGTTGCGAAGATATTCGGTTGGCCGGAATCCTTGGCGGTAGAGCCATAAGAATTCGCGAAGGTCTTTGAAAAATGATGGCATGGGTGGCCTTTCTGGGTGGCCTTAAAACGCCGTCACGCGGCGTGGTTTTTTCAGCCGCCAATTATACGCGAGTTGCGCGTGTGACGAAAATGCCTGTGTACGGGGCGTGTTGCCGCGGATGAACGGCGCCGCGCGCGGGCGTCGCATAGTAGAATGGCAGGCATGAAAAGCGGAAATCACAAAAACTCATCTACGGCTTGCGGTGCTGCTGCTCAGCGTCGCAAGCCGAGTGCTCGACCAGGAAAGGTCGACGAGCGTCGCGCGTCGAAAAGCCGTGGCGCGAAGGGCGGTGCGCCTGCGAAAAACGAATCGGCAACCTTTGACGGCACGAAGCCGAATCGCAAGGGCGGAAATCGCTCGATGGGCGCCCGTTTCGGCAAAAACAATCTGGACAGGCTGGGCAAGCCAGGCAAGCCGGGTGGGCTGAGCGATGCGAGCAGGCCGAATAAGCCGAACGGGTCGAACAAATCGGGAAAGGCATCCAAATCGGGCAAACCGACTAAGTTCGCCAAGGCCGCACCAGTTCGTCGCGACGGTGGGCTTCGTGCGGGCTGTGCTCGAGGGAGCGTTGCGCCAGGGGCGTTTTTCTGTCCCATCGATAGCAAATGCGGCGGTTGCGAATGGCTTGCTGTGCCTTATGCCGAACAGCTGAAACGCAAACAGCATGAAGTCGAAGGGCTTTTCGACGGTTTGCTCGATTCCGAAACGATGGTGCGGCCTATTCTAGGCATGGACGACCCGCGTTACTATCGCAACAAGGTCGTGTCGCCTTATGTTGGCATATGGGACAAAAAAGCACGTCAAATGCGTGTTTTGTGCGGCATGTACGAACGCGGAACGCACCGCGTGATCGATTCTGACGAATGCCTGCTCGAAAATCGCGAAGCCAAGCGCATTATTCTTACGATTCGCGACCTCATGCGCCGCTTCCGCATCGAGCCATACGACGAAGACACCGACGAGGGCTTCCTTCGCCATGTGCAGGTGCGCGTCGGGCATACGTCGGGTGAAATCATGGTCACGGTGGTCACGCGCGAAGATCAATTCCCTGGCGCGAAAGGCTTCGTGCGCGCGTTGCGCGAGAAGCACCCGTCCATCACGACGGTCGTGCAGAATGTGAACACGCGTCAAACGAATGTGATTTTGGGCGATAAGGAACGCACGCTGTTTGGCCCAGGCTTTATTCTCGATGAGTTGTGCGGGCTGAGCTTCCGCATTTCCTCGAAATCGTTTTACCAGGTCAACTCAACGCAAACGGAAGTGCTGTATCGTCGCGCGATTGAGATGGCGAAGCTTACGGGCACCGAGGTGCTTATGGACGCGTACTGCGGCACGGGCACGATTGGACTTGTGGCTGCGCGTGGCGTCGATGGCAACCCGGGTGCTGCGCGCGTGATTGGCGTCGAAGAGCGCCCCGATGCCGTGGCCGACGCCCGCAACAACGCGCGCCACAACGGCATCAAGCGCGCCGAATTCGTTGCGGCCGACGCGGGCGAATACATGCACCGTATGGCCGACGAAGGGGCGCCGCTCGACGTGCTTATGATGGATCCGCCTCGTGCGGGTTCCACGTCGGAATTCCTGAAGGCTGCGTGCGAGCTTGCGCCCAAACGCGTCGTCTACATTTCGTGCAACCCTCAAACGCAGGCGCGCGACGCGGCATTTCTCGCTGAACGCGGTTGGCGCATAGTGGAAATGCAGCCGGTGGATATGTTCCCGCACACGAGCCACGCCGAGAATATTATTTTGCTCGAACGGCGATAGATATATAGGCAAGACGAGATTGGTGCGGCGATTCGCGGGTGGTGCATTTCGGGAATGCGCCCAAGCGCATTGTGGTGTGCAGGCCCATTGAAGGGAGCCGCCGCGCCTCGCTGCCGTGCGATATCGACATGGTCTTCGTTCGAAAGAACGCCGGAAAGGAAAGTTCATGCCCCAGAAAGTTGAAATCATTCTTGCAAGCGGGAGCCCCCGCCGCCGCGAACTGCTCGAGCGGGAGGGCGTTTCGTTCACGGTGCTGAGCGCCGATGTGGACGAATCCCTCGAGCCCGATTTGCTGCGCCAGCCCGAGGAGGCCGCCAAAAAGCTCGCCGAGCGCAAGGCGGGCGCCATTGTGCAGCAGGTGCTTGGCGACCCCGAATACGTGGGTGCCGCGGCGATCATCGGCGCCGACACCGTGGTTGCGGCAAACGGGAAGATCTACGGCAAGCCCGTCGACGAAGACGATGCGTGCCGTATTCTGGGCGAGCTTTCCGGTCGTCCCCATCAGGTTATTACGGGCGTTTCGGTGTGGCTTGTGAGCGCACCGCCCAATAAAGAGGTTTCGTTGGGCTTCCGCACGTTCACCGAAACGAGCCGTGTGACGTTTAAGGAACTCACCGACGAGGTTATTGCCGAATACGTTGCTGGCGGCGAGCCCATGGACAAGGCTGGCGCTTACGGCATTCAAGGTGACGGCCGTGCCTTGGTCGAGAGCATCGATGGCGACTTCGACAATATCGTCGGTCTGCCAGTAAAGCGCCTGATGGACGAATTCTCCGAGATTTTTGAAGCCGCGCAGTAACGAGTGTTTTTCGAAAAATAGGCGCCTGGCCGATTCATCGGCTGGGCGCTTTTGAATGATAGGGGCCGCCATGGCGCAAAAAACCGTATACGATCGCGCGCTTGATACGGTGCGCGCGCACAAGATGGCGGGAGCCGACGCCTTTGCGGTGGCCATGGTGAGCGGCGGCTCCGACAGTTGTGCGCTGGCATACATGGTTGCCGATATGGTGGCAGCCGGTGAGTTGGGCGCAGCGGTTATGCTGCATGTGAACCACAAGCTGCGCGGTGAGGCGTCCGAGGGCGACGCCCGGTTTGTTGCGAAGCTGGCGGAAGCGCTCGGCCTTCCGCTGTTCATGTGTGAAATCGATGTGTCGGCGCTCGTGCGACAGGGCGGCAACATGGAGGCCGTCGCGCGCGACGAGCGGTATAAAGCCGCGCGTCAGGCGATTGAAAGCACCTGTTCTCACCTGGGATTTTCCGAAGAATCAGCGCACGTATACACTGCGCATACTGCAGACGACCGCGTGGAGAACTTCTATATGCGCTCGATTGTGGGCACGGGCCCGGGCGGCTTCCGTTCCATGAATTACTGCGTGAACATCGGCGGCATGCGTGTGTGCCACCCACTGCTCGAGTTGGGGCGCGATGATTTGCGCGCGTTCATCGAGGGGCGCTCGTGCGCCGTGCGAGACGAATTGGGCGAGCTGTGGCGCGAAGATGCCACCAATGCCGATACTGATCACTTCCGCGCGTTCGTGCGTCACGAAATCGTGCCTCGCGCCAAAGAGCGTAACCCACGCCTGCTCGAAACGCTCACGCGCACGATGAACCTTATCGCCGAAGAAGATGACATGCTCGCCGGCCAGGCGCGCGAACTGCTTCTTTCCAGGGTGCGACCGTTGGGTCAGCTCCCGAGCGAGGGTTTCTTGATTTCGCCCGATATGGCGCATATTGAGCGTCCACTTGCTCGTCGCGTAATCGATCGAGTGCTTTCACTCGCGCTTGGTCGCGATGCCCGCATCGAAACGGCCTCCATCGAAACCTGTCTCGACGGCTTGGGCAAATCGGGCTTCGTGTCGAACATCCAGGGAAATTTAGCGGTGAGCTACAACAAGAATGGCCTGCGAATTGAGCCCATGGATGTCTTCCGTGCCCGCAGGAAAAAGCTTTAGGTTGCGTGCTTCGATGGGCGCAGGCGGCCGGCTCAAAATGCAAAACGGGGCCAAGAATGCAAAACGGGGCCAAGGGATGTTGATGCGACTTGAACGGGAAACCCCGCGCCACGAAAATGCCGCATCCTCATCCTTTGGCCCCGTTCAAGCAACGGAGCTCTGAACTAGAAGAGCGAAATAATTGCAGGAGCCTCGCACATGGCGAAGAAGCACAGGGCGAAAGCGACGGTTACGGCCAGGTAGGTGTGGGCGGTCTTGTTGGATTCCATGGTTGTTTCCTTTCTTGGAATGACGTGTGATCGAGCTGAGCGCGACGCGCGGGGCACAAAACGCCATGCGCGCCTGAATCAGGCAACAAAAAAGCAGCGCACGGCGTTTCAAGAACGGAGCGTGCGCTGCCTGAAGAAGTGCATATGGGGCACAAGAGGGCTAGGGCATGCTCCTGAATCGTCGTCGCGTCTGTCGGATAACGATGGTCATGCTCAAGCCTCCTTCAATTTCGATCGGGTGTTTGAATTGGCGTTTTGCCTTCGCTGTCGTGCTTTAGTGCGCGATAGCGTGCCGCTTATTTTGCATGTCTTTGCGGTACGGTGCAAGAACTTTTTTAAAATATGCCGAATTGTGAATTTCTATGCACAACTTGCAGCCGGGAGACTTCCAAACTCGTGCCAGACGCAATTTCTCTTCGTCGTGACAAGGCGTCTCGCATGAAAATGCACGAAGTGCGTACCTTGTATCGAGGCCAATGGGATGAACTCAACCTGCTGAATATGTGAACTGGTGTTTTGAAGTTCGCAAGGTCTGTCTTTTGGAGAAAAATCTTAGAGGATACGCACTTCGTGCGTTTTCATGCAAACACCGCTCGTCGCCATGTATTGCGCGCTTTTTGCCCATGTGACTCGAGTTCGAATTGTTTGCGTAAGATGAATGAACTGGGCGTGGTTCGTGCCGCGCATGATAACGGAGGGGGCTGCGTATGAACGAGGGCGTTGCCGAGGCGAGCGAACGCATGCTGAAGGGTGCGGGCGCGTTTGCCCACGAAACCCCCTATGCAGTAGGCAAGCATTATCGCCAAATCAACTCGAGCCCCGATGTATATCTCGTGCGCGTGCCGTTTTTGAATATCTCCACGTCAGAGACGAATTGCTACCTTATTTGCGACGGGGGCGAATGCTTGGCCGTCGATACGGGGGCGCCGACGCCCGAAGGCGCCGCTCTGCTCGACGCGGCGATTGACGAGCTCGGCGTCGATAAGGCGCGCATGTCGTTTTTCTTGACGCATTTGCATATGGACCATGCCGGTCTCATCGATCATGTGGCTCCCAAGGAAGCACCCATTGCCCTGAGCCTCACCGACTTCAACCTCATGGCCGCTTCAAGCGACGCCGAATACCTGCGCATTACCGAAGCCCAGGTAAGCGCCGAGGGGTTCGATTGCGACCTTGTGCATAAATCGGCTCGTTACGGCATGGGCATTCCCAGCTTCAAGCCCGAGGGGCGCAACTTGAAATTCGTTGCAGAAGGCGACGTTATTGTAGTGGGGCAAACGAAGCTCGAGGTCGTTGATACCGCGGGTCACACGCCTGGCCACCTCGCGCTTTTCCACCGTGGGTCGGGCTTGTTGTTTTCCGGCGACCACATCCTGTTCGCCATCTCGCCCGGTTTGGGCCTGCGCTTGGGGGTCGTCGATACCATGGGCGTGTATCTTGCGAACTTGCAAAAGGTGTGTGACCTGGGCGTTTCGCGGTTGCTGCATTCTCATGGCGAAATACGCCCCGATTGGCGCGAACGTGTGGCGTGGCTTAAAAACCATCATTGCGAACGCATTGAACAAGCGGCGGCGTACATTGCCGAGCATCCTGGTGCAACGGGCGCCGACGTGGTGAAAAACCTTACGTGGAATGTGCCGCAGGCTTGGGAAGATATTTACCCGGCCCAAAAGTGGTGCATCGTCGAAGGCGGCATTATTATCCTGAATCACCTTATCGCCGAGCATCGCATTGCGCGCGAGCCCGACGCCAACAACATTCATCACTACACGCTGCTGTAGACCGTTAATGCATCCAGCCTGGCGCCTGGCGGATGCCTTGCAATCACGGCTCGCTACCGCTCACTTCGTTCGCTATGCGCTCGCCTGGCTGCGCTTAACTTTGGAAAGAAGGATTTGAGCGCAGACGATTGCCAGTCATCCGTCAGGCGCCAGGCTGGACGCATGATGAATGAAAGTCGTTTTTCATCATGCCTTTGACGAGTTGTGGCTCGCAAGAGAGCGCGGCCGCACTGGTGCCGCAGGCACTCTTCTACAATCCGAGCCAGATTTGGAACTTCGGAATGTATCCCATGATGAAAATCACCACCATGAGCACGGGGATGCCATAGGCAATCCATGCATGCGCCCACTTCGGGAAGCGCGGGCCGGCGCCGGTGTTTGCTTCGGTGAGGAAATTCTTCCAGCCCCAGCCGTAGCGGCTTGTGCAGAACAGCACATACACCAGGCCACCCAGCGGAAGCACGTTATTCGAGACAATGAAATCTTCTAGGCTCTGAATGTCGCCGATGCCGGGGAATTGCACTCCCTGCCACACGTTGAAGCCCAGAATGCACGGCACTGAAAGCACGATGATGAGCACGGCGTTGATCGCCACGGCCGAGCGGCGCGAGACGCCCCATTGGTCCATGCAGAACGCCACGATGTTTTCGAACACGCCAATGACGGTGGAAAGCGCCGCGAAGCTCATGAAAATGAAGAACAGCGTGCCCCACAGCTGGCCGCCCCACATTTGGTCGAATACGCTCGGCAGCGTGACGAACACCAGGTTGGGGCCCGAATCGGGTGAAACGCCATAGGCGAAGCAGGCAGGGAAAATAATCAGGCCTGCGAGCAGCGAAATGAGCGTGGAAAGGCCGGCGACGCTTGCCGCTTCGCCCGTCAGGCGACGGTCGCGGCCAATGTAACTGCCGAAAATCGCCATGCCCGAAGCGCCGATGGAAAGCGTGAAGAATGCCTGGCCCATGGCGGCGTATACCGCATCGCCGAAGCCGTTTTCGATCATCTTCCCGAAATTGGGCATGAGGTAGAACTCAAGGCCGGCATGTGCGCCGGGCAGCATGACCGAATTGATGGCCAGAATCACAATGGCCACGAACAGGCACGCCATCATGACCTTCGTCACGCGCTCGACGCCGTTTTGCAGGCCCAGGCCAACAATGAAAAAGCCGATGCCGCAAATAATGACCATCCAGAACAGCATTTGGAACGGGTCGGCGAGCAGTGCCGTGAACGCCTGCTCGGCGGCGCCCGACGCGCTCGCGGAAGCGGAGGTGCCGAGCCCTGTGAGCTGGCCGGTTGCCATTTTGAACGCGTAGGCAATCATCCAGCCGGCGACGGTGGTGTAGAACATCATCAAAATGTAATTGCCGGCGAACGCGAACCATTTATACCAATGCCATTTGGTGCCTTCGGGCTCCAAAATGTTGTAGCTTCGCGCGCAGCTTTTTTGGCTCGCGCGGCCCACGGCATATTCCATGACCAAGATGGGCAGGCCGAGAATCATCAAGAACACCAGGTAGAGCAGTACAAACGCCGCGCCGCCATATTCGCCGCATACATACGGGAAACGCCATACGTTGCCAAGGCCAATGGCGCATCCGGCCGAAATAAGAATGAAGCCGATGCGCGAGCCGAATTTCTCGCGGCCTTCGGTGGTTTTGGGCGTAGTGCTCATGCGTGCGCTCCTGTCGGAATCGAAAACGAAAACGATGGCCACGCGAACGCCACCATCGAGAATGTGCAAACCCGAGCATTATACGCAGCAAAACGAGCTCATGCAAAAAGCGTCCGCGCTGCTCGAGCGCCCAGCTACCGAAGGCTGCGGCGCTTTGCTCGTGCGACTCGTGCATTCTGCGTGGTTGGGCGATAAACTGCACATGAGCGAAGAACCGCTATACTACACTACGCTAAAGTGCTCAAAGATCCTTTGGAAAGGTATGCCATGAACAAAGCCATCATCACCGTGGTCGGTCAAGACACCGTGGGCATCATTGCCCGCGTGTGCACGTATCTCTCGGATCACAAGGTGAACGTGCTCGACATTTCGCAAACCATCATCGACGGCTTCTTCAATATGATGATGATTGTCGACTATTCGGCCGCCGATGAAAGCTTCGGCGCGATGGCCGTTGAACTGGAAAGCCTGGGCGAGGAAATCGGCGTGCGCGTGCGTGCCCAGCGTGAGGAAATCTTCACCGCCATGCATCGAATCTAAGCTGGCGACCGCTTTCGTTGGCAAGAAGGCTGGGGCTTTGGCGAAGGGCGCATGTGCGTTTCGCGCGACCGCGTCGCGAGGCTTCGCGGAGGTCCGGGCATTTTCGATGAGGCGAAGCCGCCTCGGCCCACCCCAAATTCATCATTTTGGAGACGTATATCTATGATTAATATCCAAGAGGTCCACGAGACCAATGAAATGATCGAGCAGGAAAAGCTCGACGTGCGTACCATCACCATGGGCATCAGCTTGCTTGATTGCGCGTGCGACAACGTGGATGAACTCTGCAACAGCATCTATGCCAAAATTACGACGCGCGCTCGCGATCTGGTTGCCACGGGCGAAGCCATCGAGCGTGAATTCGGCATCCCCATCGTTAACAAGCGCATCACCGTGACCCCCATCTCGCTTGTGGGCGCCTCGGCCTGCAAAACGTCGGAAGACTTCGTGAAAATCGCTCATACGCTTGACCGCGCGGGCAAGGAAGTGGGCGTTGACTTGCTGGGCGGCTATTCGGCGCTCGTGAACAAGGCCATGACTCCTGCCGAAGAGCTGCTCATCCGATCGCTTCCGCAGGCTCTCGCCGAAACCGATATCGTGTGCTCGAGCGTGAACGTGGGCTCCACGAAAACCGGCATCGACATGAACGCCGTGGAGCTGTTGGGCCACATCATCAAAGACATTGCGCATGCCACCGCCGACAATGATTCGTACGGCTGTGTGAAATTCGTCGCATTCTGCAACGCTCCTGACGACAACCCGTTTATGGCAGGCGGTTTCCATGGCGTGACTGAAGGCGACGCGGTTATCAACGTGGGCGTTTCGGGTCCGGGCGTGGTGAGCCGTGCGCTCGATGAGGCCATCGGCCGCGATTTCGAATTCCTATGCGAAACCATTAAGCGCACCGCGTTCAAAATCACACGCGTGGGCCAGCTGGTGGCGCAGGAGGCGAGTCGTCGCTTGGGCGTGCCGTTTGGCATTATCGACCTGTCGCTTGCCCCCACGCCCGCCCAGGGCGACTCGGTGGGCGAAGTGCTCGAAAAAATTGGTTTGGCCCAGGTGGGAGCCCCGGGTACCACGGCGGCGCTTGCCATGTTGAACGACCAGGTGAAAAAGGGCGGCATCATGGCATCGAGCTATGTTGGCGGCCTTTCGGGCGCGTTCATTCCCGTTTCGGAAGACAAGAACATGATCGACGCTGCGGCCAACGGATGCCTTACCATCGAGAAGCTTGAGGCTATGACCTGCGTATGCTCGGTGGGCTTGGACATGATTGCCATTCCCGGCGACACCACGGCAGCCACCATTTCAGGCATTATCGCCGATGAAGCGGCTATCGGCATGGTGAACCAGAAGACCACCGCCGTGCGCGTGATTCCCGTCGAGGGCAAGAGCGTGGGCGACATGGCCGAGTTCGGCGGCCTCATGGGCTACGCTCCCATCATTCCGGTGAATCAAACGAACTGTGAAGCGTTCGTGACCCGCGGCGGCCGTATTCCCGCGCCGATTCACAGCTTCAAGAACTAAATCGCTTTCGAATCGAGGGCGCGCCTTCGACAACGAAGTTCATGAAGGGTCGAGCATGTGCTCGACCCTTTTTCATGCGCTTCAACCCGCAAAACTGTAGGTATTTGAGCTCTTGAAACGGCTGGCAACGGAGTAAAATGTTTCAGTTACGTTCCATACCGAAGAAAGGCCCAACGTGGACATCAACGCATTCCTCATTGATGTCACAGGCGAAATCGACGGCTTCATGTATACCTACATCTTGCTGGCGCTGCTTGTGGCAACGGGCATTTGGTACACCATTCGTACCAAGGCCGTGCAAATTCGCTACATCAAAGACATGTTCACCCAGCTCACCGAGAAGAAGCATGTTGGCGGCAAGCATTCCATCTCGTCGTTCCAGGCGCTCATGGTGTCCACTGCGAGCCGCGTTGGCACGGGCAACATCGCCGGCGTTGCAACCGCAATCGCCACGGGCGGCCCGGGTGCTGTGTTCTGGATGTGGCTTATGGCGATTGTCGGCGCCGCGTCGGCATTCGTCGAATCGACTTTGGCGCAGATTTTCAAGGTTCGCGGCGAAGACGGCGAATTTCGCGGCGGCCCGGCTTATTACATCGAGCAGGGTCTGGGCAAGCGCTGGCTGGGCGTGGTGTTCGCCGTGCTGCTCATCCTGTGCTTCGCGTTCGGCTTCAACGGCCTACAGGCGTTCAATGCTACGAGCTCGTTGACGTATTACACCGGCGACGGTGAAATGTCTACGAAGGCCGCCATCGCGAGCGGTATCGTGCTTGCGGCTATGACCGCCATCGTCATCTTTGGCGGCTCGAAGCGCATCAGCATCATCACCTCGGTCGTTGTTCCCGTTATGGCGCTCATTTACATCGCGATTGCTGTGTGGACTACCGTGAGCAATATCGGCGAGCTCCCCGCGGTGTTCGGCCTTATGTTCGCGTCGGCGTTCGATTTCCAGTCGATCTTCGGTGGTTTTGCTGGCTCGGTCGTTATGCTCGGCATCAAGCGTGGCTTGTACTCCAACGAAGCCGGCATGGGTTCCGCTCCTAACGCCGCGGCTACTGCAAGCGTTTCGCACCCGGTTAAGCAGGGTCTGGTCCCGAGCCTTTCGGTCTACATCGCCACGCTGCTCATTTGCACCTGCTCGGCCAT
>OLOM01001824.1_pt1 | contig 13744 bp, 14 predicted proteins | sample 1672531 | NCBI WGS metagenome assembly OLOM01 (sample SAMEA3136696, study PRJEB25190) | human gut metagenome | reverse complement strand
CCGAGGGACGCAAGCGGGAATTTCTCGCCGACCCCAAGTTTTTGTCCCACAAGGGATTTGAAGTCGCAGATGTCTCGGACTGTGGAATCACCCTCATGTGCCTCCCGCTCAACGCCGATACAGCACTGCCGAAATTCAAGAACTGCGCTAAGCACCCAAAAGCTGATGGAGAAGGCTTCGTCCTCTACTACACCGATCAGTGTCCCTTTACCTATTACTGGGTGCCGAAGGTGCAGCAGGCCGCGCAGCAGCATAACATCCCGTTCCGGGCCATCCACATCACCGACAAAGAAGCCGCGCAGAATGTATCCGCACCCGTCACGACCTACGCACTGTTCCGGGACGGCGTATTCCTGACGCAGAGTATCCAGTCCGACAAAAAGTTTCTGGCATTGGCCGGTGTACAGATATGAAAGAACGAATCGTTGATGAGCAAATCAGACTGATTCCCTACTATCAAAACGATGCCGTATCGTTTTGCCGGTATTAGGATGCAGATGTATGCAAGCAGGTCGATAACAGGGATACGCCCCATGATTTAGCGCTTCTGCATCGCATGTAATCAGGCCCGGGATATTCGTTTTCATGATATACTAGTGTTGTGTTTATCAGGCCAGGCAGAACCATCTATTCAGTCAATGTTCCCTGTCTCGCGGTAGCTGCGCCAGACGTTTTCAAAAAAGTCGTCATCCTCGGGGATGGGGCGCGGGGCGCGCCAAGCGGTGCGGCAGGTACCATCCTCGAACCACAGCTCCTGAATCAGCGGGGCTTCGGTTTCGTCCAAGGCAAAGGTGAAGGTATCCGGCAGCTGGGCAAACGGCTTGACCCCGCCCGTCAGGTCGGTGTACAGGGCGCTGCCGCGGCTTTTGCCGCCGTGGGCGGTATAGTCAGTCATGGCAGTCAGGTAGGCTCGCTGACTTAGCAGCATATCTCGCAGGCGGTAGACCATGGCAAGCTCGGTGCGGCTGCCCGCCTTGACCGTTTGGGCAAAGTCGGCAAGCTGCGCTTCCACCTGTTTGCCGTAGGCGCGTATCTGCGCGGGGTCGCGGATGGCGGCACCGCAGCGGCTCATTTCCTCGGCGGCGTGCTGCTTCACGAACCAGAAAACTCCCCTACCCTGCTGCGCGCGCAGCAGAATAAGGGAGTATTTTTTGTGTGCAGCCTGTCAGGTATGGTTATACCGAGAGCATTTCTCTGCATCGATCGCAAGCACGACCATCAGCGCACAGAGGGCATCTCTTGGGTCGGCAACCTCAATGGTGTATGTATCGGTCCAATTCCAAAGCTCCTTGGTGATATGCGCCACGGTATGCCTGCTGGGGGCAAGGATGTCATAGTCCCATTCCCAAAAGCTGCCCTCAATACGCCAGCCATTGCAGTCGATATGGTAGCTGGGCTGGAAAAGCGTCAGCTCTCGGCTCAGGCACCCCACATAATCATCCTCACCTGTGTAGAGCTCAAATTGGGGCATCCATGTAAATATCTTTTCTTTGACGCAGCCAACCGGGCAGCCCGCCGCATCAAAGATTCTCAGGCAATGCCCCCAGGAAAGCTGACCCTTGACCACAAACAGGGTATTCCCATATTCATCGTAAATATCATAGCTGTCGAACCAGGAGAACATCCGTTGCTTGAAAAGCATCTTCATTGCGTTACTTCCCCTCACTTGCCTGCGCAGTATCTGTTACCGGCATCGCATTTGCTTGCCTTATGCTTATTATAGTTTATCGCGCCACCAAATCACAAGGGAAAATCCGGAAAATTAGCCCTGTTATTTTGCTTTCAGCGGAAGAATACCGGAATCCTTTCTCTCTGCAGGGCAAGGATATGCTGCTTGCACTTTTCTTTCTTTTGTACGCTTTGATTTGTATCCTTATTTTGCTATTGCGGACCAGTAGGCATCGAACAAGCGCCCAATTCACCTGTGTTTTCAATACGCAGAGTTCAACATTTTCCGGGGTTCATTTTTGTCTCCCGGAAATTGTTGTATTTTGAAACCCAGGAATCTGTTGTATTGCGCTTCCAACCAGTATGCATTGCTGTGCGGAGCATTCCGCATAAACTTTTGTAACCAACTCAAAGCAGCGTTACCGTGCCGAAATTGCGTACCGTATCCCATTTCTCTGCAGCTAAACTATGTTCATCCCCATAGGCTCTTTATGGCGGTGTGCAGCTTCTTTGCGCATAGCATGTGCCAAATGTCACATTCCGAAAGGTAAATTATGCTGATATATCGTATTATTTTATGACAAATCGCACATTTCATGCAGCAAGCGGCAATATCGGCAAAAATGTGCTGTTTTGCCGCCCTGAAAAGTGTACATTTCTGCACAAATCCACCCAAAAAGCGCATTCCTTCTTTGCGCTTTTTTCACATAGCTACGCTCTGTAATCACCATTCACCTGTAAAAAATGCACATTGTACATTTTATTGCCTTGCAAATGACACATTTTCACATTCCGTCTGCTGATCGCCGGATGTGCCGCTTAAAATCCGTTCCAGCGCATCGCAAAACCGGATATCCTGCTCTTTTGTGCGTTTTGCAGCCCCCTTTGGATGCTTGCCGGCGCGAAGGAGCTTTTTGTTTTCATGCCGCTGCAGCATCAGCGCATCTATATTATCCGCCGTATATTCCAAACCGTTCTGGTTCAGCACCCGCGCGCATTTTGCCAGGCACATACTTGCCAGACCGTAATCCTGCGTCACAACCAAGTCCCCGGGCTTCACCCGGTTGACGAGTGCAAAATCCACACTGTCAGCGCCTTTGTCAAATACCAGTGTCTGTGCCCCTTCCCGCTCGATACGATGGGATGTATCGCACAGAATCACAACCGGCACACCTTTTTTCCCTGCGCTCCGCAGGGTCAGATCGACCACCGGGCAGCCGTCTGCATCGATCAAAATTGTCATGTGCTTATTCTCCTTCCCTCATCGTACTGTGCTTTGGTTTGATAATTGTACCATGTTCCCGCTGTGCTTTTCAACACGCAGGAGGCACTCCTTCTCAGCGCACCGCAAAAAGCGCGGGAGGCTTTTCCGGAGACCACCGGAAAAGCCTCCCGTGTCTTATTACAGTAAATCAGCCGCGCTTTTCCTTCAGCTCGGTCTCCATCTGGGCCAGCGTCTTTTTGTCCAGATTGTAGAAAAATTTGGCACCGATGAACTGCAGCACCTTCCGCACCCACTGGGTAAACTACACAGATCTTTCCCCCGAATCTGCCGATCTGCCAAGGCAGTGTATGCTGCCGGAAAAGCCCGTCCTCAGCATCCAGATGCTGGAGGACCGCTACGCGCTGGAAAATCATCTGCTGGACGCCGTCCACCACGGTGATGCTGAGCTTGCGATGCAGGCGCTGCAGAGCTTTCGCGGCGTAACCATACCCGGCGCAAGGGTCATACCAAGACCACCACCGCCCGTTTCCGCGCCGTTGCCATGAATGCCCTGCTACGCAAGGAGGCAGAGCGGGCCGAGGTGCATGCCTTTTACCTTGATACCCTTTATAACGATTATCTGCTCGCCGCCGGTGAAATCACCACCGAGCAGCAAGAGCAGGCCCTTGTGGTCGAGATGCTGCAGCAATATTGCGACCGGGTGGCGCGGTACTCTACCGCCGGCTATTCGGTGCTCATCCGCAATATCATCCACTATATCAGCCTGCATCTGAAGGAGGATCTGACCCTTTCCACGCTGGCTGCCCGCTTCAACCTGAGCCGCTCTTATCTGTCCGACCGGCTCCACCGGGAAGTGCACAGCAACCTGACCGAATATGTGACCCTGACCCGCATCCAGTTTGCGGCGAACCTGCTCCGGTATCATCACTACACGATCACACAGGCGGCACAGGAGGTAGGTATCCCGGTTGTACCCTACCCGCCTGTTCAAGCGCACCATAGGAGAGACGCTGCCACACTACGCCCGGTAGAAAGCCATCAAGGTCTAAGAGACGAACCATCTAAAAAGAAGAATTTTGCAGCGGCGCTCATCCGGCCTCCTTGAAATCCTCTGCAGCATGGTATTATAATTTGTATAGAATTGGCAAGCTGCATGCTGCACCAGCAGGAGGGCATTTTATGATTTTACAAACAGGTTTCCGCACCGATATACCCGGCTTTTACAGCACGTGGTTTACGAACCGCCTGCGTGCAGGGTTTGTGCTGGTGCGAAACCCTTATGATCCGCAGTCCGTCACGCGGTATGCCATCAACCCGGATGTGGTGGACCTGATCGGCTTTTGCTCCAAAAATCCTGCACCGATGCTCCCTCACATGGAGCTGCTGCGCCCCTATGGGCAGTACTGGTTTGTCACGATCACCCCCTACGGACCGGAGATAGAGCCGCATGTACCGCCGAAGGCGCAGGTCTTGCAGGACTTTATCACCCTGTCAAAAATTGTCGGTCCCGATTGTATCGCATGGCGGTATGACCCCATTTTTCTTTCAGACACCTACACAGCTGCGCGACATATCGCTGAATTCGAGCAGATGGCATCTGTACTTTCCGGCTATACCAGGACCTGTGTGATCAGCTTTATCGACCTTTACGAGAAGGTACAACGGAATTTTCCGCAGGTAAAAAGCGTCCCACTCACTGAGCGCGAAACACTGGGAAAGGCTTTTATTGAGATTGGCAAAAAATACGGCATGATGATACGACCCTGCGCCGAGGGCACTGCGCTGGCCCGCTATGGTGCCGATTGCAGCGGCTGCATGACGCAACGGACTTTCGAGGCCGCGCTGCACCGTCCCCTGCGGCTGCCCCCGCAAAAGCCAGCCCGCAAGGAGTGCGCCTGCTGCCTTACGGCGGATATCGGTGCCTACAATACCTGCGGTCACGGCTGCCTATACTGCTACGCCAACGTAGGCCGTGTGACTGTAGCGCAGAATATGCGTATGCACGACCCCGCCTCACCCTTTTTGGTCGGGCACAGCCAGCCGGGTGATGTGATCCACGAGGCAAAACAGGAAAGCTGGCTGGTCGATCAGATCAGTATGGCTGAGCTCCTCTAGCAGCAGGCAGTGGCTGTCGGCCACTTTCACCACTGCAACAAAAAAAGCTTGCAAGATAAGGCTAAAATGCCTGTACTTGCAAGCTTTTTTGTTTTCATTTGGGAAAATATGGGGCGAGCGATTCCTGTTGCTGTATCGTGCAAAGCGAGTTTCAATACAGCCGCACACAGCAAAAAGGCTGCGCTTCCTGCGCAGCCTCTCAGCAAACGGCCTATTCGGCGTATTCTTTAACGGCTCTAGCCTTCTGCAGGGCCGCCATCACAGCGGGGATCAGAACCAGCTGCACGATAATGCCCGGCACGGCATTGAGCAGTGCGCCCGCCAAGAATGCCTGGGCGGTAAACGCCTTACCGCCCAAGCCCAACAGCACGACCTCAGCCACGCCCCAGACAAGCCGCCCCGCTACCATGGCGGTAAGCAGCGCTGCATACACCCCTGCCGCGCCCTTTTGAGCCATACGGCGGTATACCAGCCCGATAACAAGACCGTAGGTCAGCAGCTCAAAGGCCATCGCAATAGCCACCGGATACATCGGAGGCATCCCGAACAGGACCGAGCGCAGCAGCGGCGCAACAAAGCCCACCGCTGCACCGTACTGCCAGCCGCAGACAAGGCCACACAAAAGCACCGGAATATGCATCGGGAGCAGCATGCTGCCAATTTGCGGAATCTGGCCCGTCAGCATGGGCAGCACAAGGCACAGCGCCAAAAACAGCGCTGCATAAGCCACTTTTTTTGTATTCTGGTTTTTCACAACATATCACCCTTATCAAAAAGTTTGAACCGCGCACCCTTCTGGGCACTGCCTTCCTGGCTTTTTCATAAGGGCATTCCTGCATCCTTCAAGCCCGCTATAGCGGGAACCATGCAGTTATGCCATAGGTCCGCTTACTATATTACACAAAAATCTCCGCCGTGTCCAGTACAAAATTGCAGCGTGCGGCTGGGTCATGGGCAGCAAAATACCCTTCCTCCAGCGGGATCCACCGTTGCACAAAATTTGCGTAGCGTATGCCCTCTCTCGCCCGCAGGCGCGCCGCCTGCACATCGGGCGGGCAGGTAACAAACACACACACCGCAAAGTCAGTCTGCAGCGCCGGATGCAGGCTGTAGCTGCCCTCCAGAATCGTCAGTGGCGCGGCAGCAAACGGCTTAGACGGCAGGAAAGCTCCCGCCGCACAGCTGTATGCATTATAGAGCGCCGTTTCGCCGCGCAAAAGCGGCTGCAGAACCTCATTTCGCAGCCGGATGAAATCCATATTCGCACCGGGCTGCTCCTGCCAGTTCGCGCAGCGCGCAGCAAGCGGTAGATAGAAATCATCGGTATGCACTACCCGGCAGCCCAGCTGCCCCGCCAGAAATTCCGCCAGTGTAGACTTGCCGCTGCCGCAACGCCCGTCAATGGCCAGCAGCGCCGGGCCGTTTTCTGCGGCCAACTGTGCGGCCTGCAGCAGGATCGGGGCGGCGGCTGTTGCCAGCGGCGTCATGCGTCCAATGCACGCAGCGCAAGTGCTACGGCATTTTGCAGATACTCGTCAAGGCGGCAATCCTGCGTGCCTGCCACAAAGATCCCGCAGCCGGACGCCGGGATCAAAACCTTGGCTGCCTCACTGCCGGAAATCGCCACCGACATGTTGGGAGAAACCTCTCCCATGATTCCGTTGGCCATCAAGATACCGATGGGTCCAAGGATAACATCGGCTCTGGCGGCGTTGTACACCACCGCATTTTCCCCGGTGGCACCGCGCACTGCACCCGCCTTCAGCATGGCGCTGGTCGCCAGCACATTCGTGCCCACTGCCAGCAGCTCGCAATCCGCAGGCAGCTTAGGCAGCAGCAGCTTTGCAAGCTGTGCGCCCATGCCGCCGCCCTGTCCATCAATGATCAAAATTCGTTTCATACCTTACATCCCCTGTCGCTATATGCCCTGCCGCCGCAGCGGCTCAGACTGTCGAAAAACCTCCCTCTGCGAGACAGACTCCCCCGATACGGGGGAGGTGGCGCTTGCGCCAGAGGGGGAGCGGTGCCCCGAAGGGGCGGAGGGAGAGAACCTTGCCATAACCCGAAATATTTCGGGCAGCCGTACAGTTCTCTCCCCCACCGCCTGCGGGCGAGTCCCCTCGCAGAGGATGCCAAGGGGTGAACGCACCTTTTTCGACAGTCTGCGCCACTGCAATGGCTTACTTATGTCTACTATTTTACACCCCCGGAGTACGGCATCGCAAGTGGCAAAATGAAAAGGGCTTCTGATTACTTGTAAAAATTCATCGTGCTCCATTTTCCATCAATTCCTGTTGCTGTAACTTTATTTTTGCTTTTTTGTTGTGTTCGCTAAGAGATCTCTTGACTGCCAAGGCGACTGCTCTCGCTGCTATAGCATATCGAAACTTTCCCAAATGCTGTATGCCTTTATAGCAGACGCAAACCCAATCCTGCTGCCAGTCCCCTCCCCTGCCCTCTTGAGATAACCCTTACCTTATTGGATGGTGTTTGCTTTATGCTTTTTCTTCCTTCGGCATGTGCCATATAACCTACGGGGCGATAATCCGGCTTTCTACCTATTGCAAGGTCCATTCTCTTATTCAGCCTATTTCGTGTTGCGAAGGCTTTCCCGCCCACCTAAAAGAGAGGTTTCTACACTTTAACAATCGGATAATTTCCCTTTTGGGAACAGAATGTATGGACCAATTTGTATATTTTCCATATATTATCCTATTAGTATATTAAATTATATCTTATACCGCCACTCACCTATCCTTTTTATCCACCTTATGTAAGTACATTAAGCCTGCAATCCCTGTGGATTACTGCCGAAAAAGTGGATAAGTCCGTCAAAAAGAGGTTTTCTCATCAAGAAGTCGGGAAGTCCAGCGAAAAGAGAGGTTTCTACATCTCACTCCCGAAAAAAATGTTTACTTTGCATTATGCCATACTTTGCACCACTATAAAACTCTCCGGATCATCTTCGCATTACGTTGTGTACATTCTGTATACATTATAATAATATTTCCTTATTGTATTTCATCTGCAACGATTTTTCCAATTTCTACACTCTTCTCTCCCAGCTTTTTTGGTTTTTCAAGTGCTATTTTCTTTTCTATATCTATATATTGTGGTTTTACATCCTTTTATCACTACGCTGCTTTGGTAGTACCCTTCTGTACATGGCTGTGTTTTTTCCTCTTTTCTTTCGCTCTTTTGATGTAGAAACCTCTTTTTAGTGCAGATAATTCCTTTTTCGTAGCCCAATTATATATCGGTATATCGCCTATTATTCTGTTTAATAATTTTACGCTGTTTATGTGTAGTAACCTCTTGGTTCGCCACTATTACCTTTCCTGTCTCTGCCTATATAGACTCTCTTTGTGCAAGAACAAGTATGTTAGTTGATCCACAACACCAATATATAGTGTTTTTGAAGCAATTTCTAAAGGGAGGTTTCTACACCGGAAAAATTTGAGCACTTCCTACCGTAGAGATTACTTGCAACAGAAAAAGGAGGTTTCTACACACGCGGAAGGGAAAATTTTTGTTTCACTCTTTCCCCTGCCCCTATGCATACTATCCTAATTCAAGCGCCGGCGTTTTCCGTTGCTTACGCAAAGAGAGGTTTCTACACCGGAAAAATCAGCTATCGCACTCTCCACCTATGTTTGCCCGGCAATGCTCTCCCGCTATCGCAAAGGCAAGATTTCCACCCTGCACAATTTGTAGCCGCAACAGGCAGTATACAGAAAAAGCTTTGAAAACAGAGATTCTTCCACGGCAAAAAAGAGGTTTCTACATGCTTATTTGGGCTAATTGGGCTGTAGCAATCTCTTTCTACAGCCTTTTAAACCTCTTGCATCCGGTGTGGAAATCTCTTTCGCCAAGTGTTTTTTCCTCTCCGCTAGCATGTGGAAACCTCTCTTTCTACATATTATAATAAATAAGTAAAAAGTAAAAGATAAGATAAATAATTGTAAAAAAGAAAAAGCAAAATTTAAAAAATAGAAAAGCTCCAAACATTTTTCGTTGACAGTCGGCAAATAGTATAGTAATATTATCAGTATAATGATATTTGTGTACCTATTTGTATTGTAACATCTAACGAAAGGAATATATAGCTGTATATCGTAATTATTTTAAGCCCCTCCTTGTACAGCTATAAGTAATGGATATGAACAAAACGAACTCGTCCATTGATGAAAACGAGGAATCTTTAGTTGGAGAGGTCCTTTCTGATGATGAGGTCCGCGAGAAAAAGCAAGCGATTGCGAAATGGCAGCACTCCCCTGTCGGCTTCGGCTCTTACATTACCAAAAGTAATGACCTGATCCAGCGGACAAAGTACTCTCTGCCCAGAAATGAGCAAAAGGTTCTCTTTATGCTCATGTCTAAAATCGACCAGAAAAATGATAAGGATGCATCCAAATATTATTCGATCACTTTCAACGATTTTGCCAAGTTGACCGGAGTGCGCACGGTGGATACGACTTATGCGCTGAATCTGAAGGAAACTATAGAAAATTTGGAAAATCGTACCTTCTGGGTCAAGAAAGAACCTGGCAGTAAGGTGTATCGCTCCATTTCCTGGCTGCAAAAAGGTTCTGAGGTCGATTTCGACAAGAAAGAGATTCGCCTGCGCTTTAACCAGGACATCTGGAAGGATATTGCGCAGCTTACCAGCAACTATACCTCTTACAGCATCGAATATCTGCTGATGATGAAAAGCACTTACTCTATGCGCGTTTATGAAATCATACTCTCCTATGACAATGGAAACAGAGACTATGGCTATACGAACGGCCTTGTATTCCAGCCGGTAAATGATGAGATCCTGAATAAGTTCTCCTCAAAGCGCGACGAGCTGACGGGTTATAAGTATAAAAAATTCAATATTGATGAGTTTAAAGGTCTGCTTTCTGCACCCACAGAGGCAGAGAGAGAGTCCACAAAGAGCAAAAAGAAAAAGGATCCGGCATCTGCCGACAAGAAAAAGTTTGACCGGGAAAAACCGCTGTCTGAAAAGTACAAGACTTTTACAGAGTTTGAAAAGAATGTTTTAAAGACCGTTAAGAAAGAAATCAATGAGATGACGGATCTTTGGTTTGACTATGCCCCGGCGCGCAAGCGCGGTGTTCGCAAATATGAATACCTGTATATTTTCATCAAATACAAGACCAAAGCGGAAATGAGGGATGTCCGCTCCTATCATGATAGAAATACGCACGATGACGAAATTGTAAGGGATTTCAGAAAGAAGAAAACCCAGAGTGCGGAAAAAGCAGCCCAGCATATTACAGAACCATTTAGCACAGATATTTTGAAAATGAAGTATAGAAAAGCAACTACGGAGATCAGAAACAAAGCAGACTATGCTTCGTATGAGGATAAGCTGACGGACAACGAGAAAAATATCTGCAATGATATTTTCACATACACGGCTAAGATCCTGACAAACACCAACAAGTGTGACCAAGCGGAGGAAACACTGGATTCTTTAAACCGAATCATTCATGACAATGCCGGGCTGAAAACATGGGCCCTGGGACTGTGTGTAAAATTTACGGAGATGTTTGAAAAAGCAACCGAAAGGAAGTCTGCACAGTATTATCGCACGGTTGTTTATAACGATACGATTGAAAACAGTGCTTTGATCATCGCGGCTGGCAAGCAGAAGCTCGCATCGTTGGATCCGGCGGGAGTGTTTAAGTTTGATATGTCTGTCTTTGAGGATGTATAAGTATTATTTGGCAGCAGCCTGCAACATGCAGGCTGCTGCTTTTTGCTGTAAAGAAAAAACAAAGATTATAAGTGACAAATAAATACGAACCGAGAACAGCAACAAGAATTGAAAGATGTGTTGACTCTGCCAGACTGTCGAAAAACTCTTGTAGGGGCGAGCAATGCTCGCCCGTGCCCGTTTGCCTTGTAAGCAAACTATCCCAGAAGATGCGTTGCTGCGGTAAGGTGGCGGGCAACCAATGGTCGCCCCTACACATGCAATAAGGCAAGAAGGCAATTCTTTTGACGGTCTGAACTCTGTTCCGTGCTGTGAAGCGCGGTGCGACTATGTAAAGAAATGGCCTATACGAATGCAGGTATATTAAAGAATAGCAACAAGAATTGATAGACTTGAAATATCGTTATGGCAGGATGATACCCGGAAAAGAGAATTGACTTTACTTATATCTATGTTATAATTGAAATCACAATAAGCAGCAAAAGATGGCTGCAACTATTTTGTGGTGAGGTATAGGCTTCAACATATTCAGCCACTGAAGTATGATAAAATCGTACAACCGGAAATGGCAAAAAGACATGGAAAATCGATTACAAGAGAATTACAGAACGATAATTCACAGCAACAAGAATTGACGGACACATCCACAAATAACAGCCTTTACAGAAATGAGGAATTGCTCAATGTCTGCAAAAATTATTACAATTGCCATTGAAAAGGGAGGCACGGGTAAAACCGTAACAGCCTCCAATCTTGCCTACCTGATGGGCGATGAGGGAAAAAAAGTTCTTTGCGTGGATACTGATCCGCAGGGAAATCTCACCAAAGCACTCAGCGGCGGCTTGAGCATCACAAGTGATGAATTCTACGGTAAGGCGCTTTATAATCTTTTCGACGGATTCCTGTATCATAGCAAGACGCGAGACTTTATTGTGGAAACGCAGTATGAAAATGTGGATATGATCCCGTGCGATGCGCAGACGCCGCGAATCAATAAGCGCATTGAACTGCTGATTGGCGATGCAGAGCGCCTGAAGGACGGAGATCCGAGGAAGGTTTCCGGTATGGGGGATTTTCTGTGCTATTTCCTCAATCAGGTACGTGATGAGTACGATTACATTCTTATTGACACACAGCCTACGCGGGACAGCTTGTTGCTTTCCAATGCAATCTATGCAGCGGATTATATCCTGATTCCAGCCGGCTGTGAGGATAACTCCGAAGAATCGGCATTTCGCCTTTATTATGAATGCAATAAGATGAAGCAAAGCTCCACTTCTCACCTGATGGGTGCCGGTGTGTTGTTGGTGAATGTAGACAAAAGCGCAGCAACAGACAAGAAGATTCAGGAGCATTTTAAGGAAGAACTCGGCACATCGTTGTTCAGCGTTGTAATTCCCACAAGCAAGACGGTGAAAACATCCATTTCCCGCTTTTTGCCTGTGTGCTATATGGCAAAAACGCAGCCTGTGGCAAAAGCCTATGTGAAAGCCTACGAAGAGTTGAAAAAGCGTCTGGAGGTGAAATGATATGGGAATGAAAAGCCCCGCCAAAAAGAAGGAAATCGTAAAACGTTCCCGCCCGACGGATGCAGAGCTTGGCAAAATTGATTCTAATAATGGCGATGCAGGAAAGATTATCAGTGATCTGACCGCAGGGCATAAAAGCATTGAATACGAAGCACGGGATATTGCACTGTACGATATTCGCGTAAACGCGGACAACGAAATCTTCCGGCAGGCAGATACCCAAGAGGATATTGTGCAGCTGGCGGAGGATATTCAGCGCAACGGCCTGATGCATAATTTGGTGGTGTTTCCGCAGGAAGAAAATGGAAAAACAGTGTATGTCCTTCTCTCCGGTGAGCGCCGCTACCGCGCGATGGAGTACCTTGAAAAGAGAGGAGACGCCACCTGGAACACCATCAAAAACTGCAATGTGATCACAACCAGTCTTTCGGAAAATGAAAAAAAGGTGCTTTTATATAGTGCGAACCTGCAGGTCCGCGGCGGCTTTGCGGATGAACAGATCCGCCGCAAGGCCGTTGCAGAATTTGTGGTCTGCCTTCAGAACGAGCCGTTCAATATGACGGAAAAGGACGCTAAAAAGGCAATAAAGGAAGTGAGTGCAACCACAGCCAAGCAAATCGACCGTGATTTCCGCATTGAGGAAAAGCTGGACAAAGAGTTGCTTCGCCTTTTGGATAACAAGTTCCTGACCCGCATGGAGTGTGAAAGCTATATCACGCTGGAGCCGGAGGAGCAGCATAAAATTGCGCAGTGCTATCTGTTGCTGAGCGCGGTTGATGTGAGCAACTGTGACACCGATGCCCGGGAGCGTCTGCTGCAGGAATGCAACAGCATACATTATGATTTTATCCGGGCTATTGACAGAGCCAGAAAAACCAACGAGCCGGATGAGCGGGACGAGCACCTGGAGACTGCGTTTGCGGAGTGTGAAAACGAAATCCGCCTGTTGCAGAACAGGGTAGGGGAGTACCGTACCGCCGTCAGTCGGCATGATACGGAGAAGGCCGAGGAAATCGCAAAGGATGTGGCCAGGGATCAGGAGGCAAAGCGCGTCGAGAAAAAGGAGCAAAAGAGCGAGTCTGAAAGCGCGACCTTTGTGGAAAAGACGATCCAGCCTGTTGCCAATAAGATTTTTAAGAAAATGAGTTCAACCAGCTATAAGCGCGGCGTCAGAAAGATGTCTCAGGAGCGCCGTGATAATGATGTTGCGATTCTGAATGAACTGATCGAGCAGGCGCAAAGCCTCCGGGATTTGATTGAAGCCGCAAAGTAAGGCAGGGTAGGGGAGACACTGTCCCGGTAACAAAGGCAACACCGCACAATTCCCGCCTTACGGCTTAAGCACCGCTCCGGCGGATCTCCGCGCCAAGAGCCGCCGCAAGCGGCGGTTGCGCTCCGAAGCGCCTCGCTGCGGCTCGGTGTGCGGTACGGCATCTGCGTTGCCAAAATGCTCGATAATACATCCAGTATTATCTGCGCTTT
>OLOM01001822.1_pt1 | contig 13752 bp, 9 predicted proteins | sample 1672531 | NCBI WGS metagenome assembly OLOM01 (sample SAMEA3136696, study PRJEB25190) | human gut metagenome | reverse complement strand
AGTATAATAATGGAAGTAGTAACTTTTTTTTTATAAATTAAAAAAAAATAAAGAAATAGCCATACAATAGAAATAAATTTTAGAATTATCATCTGTACGGTTTTTTAGAGCAAATAAAACATCTAAAATAATAAATAATAATTAGTTAACTAAATTATACAAATGTAAATGCAAGAATATATAAAATTTAATATTTATACATGTTTTTGCATAAAGAATTTAAGAAAAAGAGAGGTGATTATATGCCAGAATTACCAAAGGTAGAACGAAAAACACTAACAATGAAAGAAACAGCAGAGTATTTAGGAATATCATATTGGTTAGTAAACCAATTAGTAAGAAGAAAACAAATACCATGTGCAAGAGTTGGTGGAAGAGTATTATTTAGAGTACAAGCACTAGATGAATACTTAAATAATAAAGAACAAGAATCATTAAAAAAGTAAAGGAGGAAAAAACATGCAATGGATTAAAGTGTTTACAGATATATTTGCAAATCCAAAAATCAAAATATTACTCAAAGAACGTGATGGGGACACATTTTTTAGAGTATGGATTCAATTATTAACAATAGCAGGACAATGTATGCAAGAAGGAAAGTTAATGATTTCAGAAAATAATCCGATGACAGTGCATGAACTTGCAACAATCATTCACAAAACGGATGCAAAAATGGAAAATATATTGAACAAATTAATCCATTTAGAAATGCTAATATATCAGGAAAATACATATATAATTAAAAACTGGTATAAGTATCAAAGTATTGATAAATATGAGAAAATTTTAGAGAAAAATAGAGCAAGACAAAAAAGATTTAGAGATAAGAAAAAAGAAGAAAGTAACGTTACACAAACGTCAAGTAACGTGGAAGAAGAGAATATAACAGAAAAGAATAAAATAGAAAATAATAGATTAGAAGATGATATAAAGGCAGGTGAAAATGGTAGTGGATTCAAAACAATTGATTTCTGACATAGTTTTAGATACTGATAATAAAATGCACAAACAGTGCAAATTCTGTGGAAAGTTATTACATATAAATGATTATACTGCACTATATGTCAATATTGTTTATAAAGATATAGCAACTGCATACGAAAGATGTACTTGTAATGAAGCTAGTAAAATTTGGCAACAATATGATGAATATATTGAAAAAGATAAAATAAGAAAAATCAATTTAAGTAAAATAAACAAATTATTTAAAAATAATAATTTAGGAAAACGTCAATTAAATAGCACATTTGAAAATTATAAAATAACAAATAAGAATAAAAAAGCTTATGAAAATGTAAAAAAATATGTAGATAAATTGATAAAAGGAACAACAAATAAAGGACTTTTTATAACAGGAGCTTATGGTGTAGGTAAAACTTATTTAGCATCATGCATTGCAAATGAAATTATTAAGAACGGAAAATCAGTAATATTTGGAACTTTAATACAATTGTTAGATTTTATTAGAGATTCATATAGCGATTCAGAAGTTTCTGATAAAGATTATTTGAATTTATATTCTAGTGTTGATCTTTTGGTAATTGATGATTTAGGAAAAGAAAAACCAACAGAATGGGTATTAGAAAAATTATTTTTGATAGTGAATAATAGATATAATAATTATTTGCCAATTGTTATAACCACAAATTATAACAGAAATCAATTAAGAGAAAGATTATGTATAAATAAAAATTATAGTATTGTTGATTCAATAATTTCAAGATTATATGAAATGTGTGGTGGTATTGAAATTAAGGATGATGACCATAGAATGAGCGATTCCCTAATTAGGGAATCACTCTGAAATGGCTGAGATGACTGGAGTATAAGCTAAATTACTTTAGATGTGAAATGATTAGTGACAGATAAAAATGTCACTTTTCTTTTTACATTGTTTTGGAGTAAAAAGAACTAAAATAAGAGAAATTTTTTTATCAAGATTCCCCTTTGTGTACACAAAGGGTTCTTGATAGTTGGGAAAGTCCCAAACCCTTCTTAAATAAGAAAATTGAAAATTATGAAATCTCTTTTGGAAAATGGCAAAAATATGACAAATTTCTTACAAAAAGTAGTAAAAATTGTAAAAATATGATAAAATCTAAGCATATATGAAATGGGGAATAAAATGCAAGTAATAGATAATAGAGTAAATAAATTTGGAAATGATTTAAAAGAAGAAATAAAAGCAAATGATAGTTGTTTTATAGCATCAGCAGTATTTTCTATGTACGGTTTTTCTGAATTAAAAAAAGAACTTAAAAATATTAAAGAGTTAGATTTTATTTTTACTAATCCAACATTTATAAAAGAAAAGAAAGACACTAAAACAGAAAGAATATTTGAGTTAGACAATTTTAAAAGAGAAAAAAGTATTAGTGGATCAGAATTTGAAATAAAACTAAAAAATAAACTGAATGGAAAAGCAATTGCAAAAGAATGTGCAGAATGGATAAAAAACAAAGCTAAATTCAAAAGTAATGTTAATAATAATCCAATTCAAAAGTTTATGAATATAAATGATAAAATCACATATTTGAATGTAGATGAATTTTCATCAGCAGGATTAGGGTATCAGAAAGATAATACTGTATTTAATCCTGTAACTAAAATAGATGATAATTATGAAATGACAAAGTATTATCTACAATCATTCATGGAACTTTGGAATAATAAAAGTGTTTTAAAAGATGTTACAGATGATGTAATTGATTTTATTTCAGATTTATATAAAGAAAATTCTCCTGAATTTATTTACTATGTTATTTTATATAATATTTTCAATGAGTTCTTGCTAGATGTTTCAGAAGATGAATTAGCAAATGAAAAAACTGGATTTAAAGAGTCGGTAATATGGAATAAGTTATATGATTTTCAAAAAGATGCAGTATTAGGAATTATAAATAAACTTGAAAAATATAATGGTTGTATTTTGGCAGATAGTGTAGGCCTAGGAAAAACATTTACCTCACTTGCAGTTATAAAATATTATCAAGAAAGAAATAAAAGTGTTTTAGTTTTATGCCCTAAAAAGTTGGCAAATAACTGGAATACTTATAATAACGAATATAAAGACAATATCCTTGCTAAAGATAGATTTAATTATAGAGTATTATATCATACAGATTTATCAAGAAAAAAAGGAATGTCAGGAAATATTGATTTATCAAGAATAAATTGGGGAAACTTTGATCTTGTTGTTATAGATGAGTCTCACAATTTTAGAAATAATAGTGCAAGAAATGATAGAGAAACGAGATATACAAGATTATTAAATGATGTAATGAAATCAGGAGTTAAAACAAAAGTATTGATGCTATCAGCAACACCAGTAAATAATAGATTTACAGATTTAAAAAATCAACTTGCATTGGCTTATGAAGGCAATACTGATAAGATAGATGAAAATATTAGCAAGACTAAATCAATAGATACTATTTTAAAAAATGCTCAAACTATTTTTAATGAATGGTCAAAACTTCCTATAGAAGAAAGAGATTCACAATCACTATTAAGAAGATTAAATGAAGATTTTGATTTCTTCAAATTATTAGATAGTGTAACAATAGCAAGAAGTAGAAAACATATTGAAAAATATTATGATATGAATAAAATTGGTAAATTTCCTACAAGATTAAAACCAATAAGCATAACAAGTGAAATAACTAATATAGATAATTTTTATTCAATCAAAGAAATATATGATTCTTTAACAAAATTAAGTATGTGTGTATACACACCATTTGATTATATATTGCCTAATTGTGTTACAAAATATGAAGATTTATATGATACAAAAGTAAGAGGAGGAGCATCAAAACTAAAACAATCAGATAGAGAGAAAAGCTTACAAAAACTAATGAGAATAAATCTATTAAAACGATTAGAAAGTTCTGTTGATTCATTTAGATTAACAATTGGTAAAATTCTAAGTCAAATAAACTTTACAATAGATGCAATAAAAAATTTTGAAACAAATGGAACTGATGCAACTTTTGATGATATGAGTATAAAGGATTATGAAGAAGATGAAGATATACTAGATTTAATGGATAATGATTTCTTAATTGGAGGAAAGGTAAAAATCAATCTAAAGGATATGAATACAATAGGTTGGAAAGAAGACCTAATGTATGATCAATTTATACTATCTGATTTATTGAAAGAATTTCAAAGAATACAACCTAATAATGACTTGAAACTTACTGAACTAATAAATTTGATAAGAAATAAAATTGAAAATCCAATAAATGCTGGAAACAAAAAGGTAATCGTTTTTAGTGCTTTTGCAGATACTGCTAACTACCTTTATGAAAATGTAAGCAAAGTTATAAAATTAGAATATGGTTTAGATACAGCACTTGTAACAGGTGGTGGTGCTAATAAATGCACAATGAATATTGATAAAGATTATAATAATTTACTAATCAATTTTTCTCCTATTTCAAAAAATAGAGATATACTAGAAGGAAAAAAAGACAAAGAAATTGATATACTAATTGCAACTGACTGTATAAGTGAAGGACAAAACTTGCAAGACTGTGATTATTTAGTAAATTATGATATACATTGGAATCCTGTAAGAATAATACAAAGATTTGGAAGAATAGATAGAATCGGGTCTAAAAATTCAAAGATACAATTAGTTAATTTCTGGCCAAATATGAATTTGGACGATTACATTAACTTAAAAAACAAAGTAGAAAGTAGAATGTATATGCTAGATATTTCTGCTACAGGAGAGGATAATGTTTTAACAAATCAATCTAGTGATATGGAATACAGAAAAGCACAATTACAAAAATTAAAAGAAGAAGTTGTCGACCTTGAAGATATGAATACAGGGGTTTCTATTACTGATTTAGGATTAAATGACTATAGAATGGATTTAGTTGAATATATAAATCATAACGGAAATTTAGACTATGTTTCAAATGGAATGCACTCAGTTGTATTATCTGATGAACAAAACGGAGTAGAAAAGGGAACAATATTCATATTAAAAAACATAAATGCTAATGTAAATATTGAAAGTACAAATCAGTTACATCCATTTTATATAGTATATATAAAAGAAAATGGAGAAATATTATCTAATCACTTAAATGTGAAAAATACATTAGATTTAATAAGATATGTATCAAAAGGAAAGAAAGAACCAGTTAAGGAAGCATACACAAAATTCAATGAAATAACTAACGATGGAAATGATATGAGTAAATATTCAGATTTACTTAATAAAAGCATTACATCAATTATAAATGTAAAAGAAGAAAGTGATATTGATAGTTTATTTAGGAAAGGAGGAACTACAATGCTAAAAAATGATATATCAGGACTTGATGATTTTGAACTTATAGCATTTGTAGCAATTGTATAATGATAGAACTTCCTAAAGAATGTATAGTAGATAAATTTATACCAAAGAAAATATTTTATGAAAAGGTTAGTTTATCAACAAATTTAAAACAAGAATTTGTTGATAAACTTGATAAAATATATTGGAAATATAAAATATCAGAAGATACATTGAATATATCAAAAACGAAAAATGTTGAAGAAATAGAAATATTTGAACTAACATTAAAAGAGAAAGTAAATTGTCAAAATATAATTAAAGTTATTACAAGGAATATACCTTACATTATTTTATTTGAAATATGCTATAATGATGAAGTACAATATGCAATAAAACACAATGATGATATTTACTTTACAAATTGGAATGAAAAAATAGATTTTAACTTTAATGGAATTGATTTAAATGTAGTATATGAAAATATCATAAGAAGTGTTACAAATATTTCAGAACAAAGTAATAATATAGACGAAGAATTAGAAAAAGACAAGAAATTGAAAGAAGTTCAAAAAGAAATAGAAAGACTTGAAAACAAAATGAAAGCAGAGAAACAATTTAATAAAAAAGTAGAGTTAAATAAGAGCATATTAGAATTAAAAAAACAAAAGGAGGAATTAAGTAATAATGAATAATGAAGAAATACATAAATTAGATATGAAGTCAAAAGATATTGTAGAAGACAATATTAGTAAAATATCAGAATTATTTCCTGACTGCATAAATGAGGGAAAGATAGATTTTGATATGCTAAAACAAGAATTATCAAAAGATATAATCGAGAATAAAAAAGAAAAATACCAACTGACTTGGGTTGGAAAAAAAGAATCATTGGTAAAGGCTAATACTCCTTGTAATAAAACACTAAGACCAGTTAAAGAAAAGTCTGTTGACTTTGATAATACAAAAAATATTTATATTGAAGGAGATAATCTAGAATCATTAAAAATATTACAGGAATCATATCTTAATAAAATTAAATGTATTTATATTGATCCACCATATAATACTGGAAATGATTTTGTATATGTTGATAATTTTAAGAAAAATATTGAAGTGGAAAATATAGAATCTGGACAAATTGATGAATATGAAAATAGATTAATTACTAATGTTGAAAGTAATGGGAGATTTCATAGTGATTGGTTAACAATGATGTATCCAAGATTAAAGTTGGCAAGAAATTTGTTAACAAATGATGGAGCTATTTTTATAAGTATTGATGATCACGAAATTGATAACCTAAAAAAAATATGTAATGAATTATTTGGTGAACCAAATTATATTGCTACTTTTGTATGGCAAAGATCTTTTTCTCCAGTTAACCTAAATAAATTTTCATCACAGAGTCATGATTATATACTATGTTATGCTAAGAATCTTGAAAAACTAGATTGGTATGGTCTTCCAAGAAGTGAGGAGGCAAACTTAAGATATTCAAATCCAGATAATGATCCAAGAGGACCATGGACAAGTGGTGATTTTAGTGTTGGCCCACAAATAGAAGAAAAAGTTTATCCGATTACTTTACCATCAGGTAGAATTGTTTACCCTCCATCAGGAAGATGTTGGAGAGTTACTAAAGAAAAATTTACTGAAATGGTTAATAATAATCAAGTATGGTTTGGAGAAAATGGAGATGGTGTTCCAAGGCAAAAAAGATTTTTATCGGATGTGAAACAATACATTACTCCAATGACAGTTTGGACATACGAAGAAGTTGGACATACGCAAGAAGCCAAGAAAGATTTAAATAATATTTTTGATGGAAAAGCTTATTTTGATTATCCAAAATCATTAAAACTTATGGAAAGAATTATTGGATTATGTGTAAAAAATGATGATATTGTTTTAGATTTCTTTAGTGGTAGTGCCACAACTGCCCACGCTGTTATGAACAAAAATATTAATTTGAAATCTCATATTAGATACATTATGGTTCAAATTCCTGAAATTTTATCTGAAAAAACAGAAGCATATAAAGCTGGATATCAAACTATTTGTGATATAGGAGAAGAAAGAATAAGAAGAGCAGGAAATAAAATTAAAAAAGAAACTAATGCAGATATAGATTATGGTTTTAGAGTATATAAAGTGGATTCATCTAATATGAAAGATGTCTATTATGTACCAACAGATTTAAAACAATCACAATTAAATATGTTTGAATCAAATATTAAAGAAGATAGAACATCAGAAGATTTACTTACACAAGTTATATTAGACTTAGGTTTAACATTAGATTTATCAATAGAAGAAAAGAAAATATTTAATAATAATGTTTATTTTGTAGAAAATAATTCTTTAGTTGCTTGTTTTGACGATACAATAGATATAAATATTGTGGATGAAATATGTAAATGTAATCCTTTGAAAATAGTATTTAAAGAAAGTTCATTTAAAACTGATAGTGATAAAATAAATACATTTGAAAGAATAAAAAAAATATCACAAGAAACAGAGGTAAATGTAATATGATAACAGAATTAAATATAGATATTTTTAATTATATATATTCTAAAGATATTGAAATAGAAAAAAGAATAGTAAAAGATAATCAAGAGTTGATAAAAATACTTGATAGTATAATAGCTAAAGACTTTGATATTTCAGAATTTTGGCAAGAAAATAGAGACTTGGTAGATGAAAATTGTATAGAAATATTAAGAGGAATTCTTGGACAGACACAATATAATCATTTTCCGAGACTGACTCAAAAAGGAAGAACGGACTTTTTGAATTACAAGGCTGTGCAAATGAAGGAGATTATTTATGAAAAAGGAGCATTAGAAAGAGAAGATTTTAAAAAGATATTTTTGAATATGGATGATATAGCAAGAGCAAATATTTTGAAATTTTGTAAAGAAAATAATATTATAAAATTCGAAAACGAAAAAACGATTATAAAAGGTGGACAAAATGGAGTAGCCTTTATTTATTATGAAAACATTGAGCCTATTATAACAGAAAATAAAAATACAGAGAATAAGATTATTACTCAAAATATTTATTGTAATACTAATAATGGAATAATAAATCAAACGAATTTTAATCAAGTGAATGATGATAAATTATTTGAAATCGTGTTAGAAAAACTTGATCTAATGCAAAAAGAAAGTAATCTAAGTGAAAAAATTATTGAAAATATAAAAGAAAGTTGTAATAAGAAAAATAAGAATAAGGTAGTAGAATTATTAAAAGAAATTGCAATGGGAACAGGAACAAATTTAATTGCTAGTGGAATACTCGGACTTTTTGGAATAATGTGAAAAAGAGGTGAATTTATTGAAACTAAAATTTAAAAAGCAACAATATCAAGAAGATGCTTCTTTATCTATTGTAAAATGTTTTGAAGGACAACCTAAAGGAACCAGACATGATTTAATTGGTAGAAGAGAAACTAAATTTGATTTAAGAAATGCGACTGGAAAAGATTATTGGAATCAAAATTCTGTTGAAGATATTATTTCTTTTGGAAACAATAAAATAATGCTTACATCAGAAGAATTAAGGAAAAATATAAGAACAGTACAAAAACAAAATAATTTAGATTACACAGATAATCAAGGCTATGAAAACTATTCTGTTGAAATGGAAACAGGTACTGGAAAAACTTATACATATATAAAAACAATGTATGAGTTAAATAAGGCTTATGGATGGAGTAAATTTATTGTTATTGTTCCAAGCATTGCAATTAGAGAAGGTGTACTAAAATCTTTTCAAATAACAGAGGAACATTTTCAAGAATTATACAAGAAGAAAATAAGATTTTTTGTATATAATTCAAATAATTCTTCAAATATAGCCAATATAAATAATTTTGCTGAAGATAATAGCATACAAGTTATGATAATGAATTATCAAGCATTTAACACAAAATCAAAAAATAATAGAAGAATATATGAAGAACTTGATGAACTACAATCAAGAAAACCTATAGATGTATTAAAAGCAACAAATCCTATACTTATTATAGACGAACCACAAAAGATGGGAAAAACAGAAGAAATGCTTAAAGAGTTCAATCCTTTATTTATAATTCGTTATTCTGCTACTCACAAAGAAAAGTTCAAATATAATATGGTATATAGACTTGATGCAGTAGATGCTTATAATCAAAAACTTGTTAAAAAAATAAATGTAAAAGGAATAGAATTATTACATAATAAATCAGAAGATACATATTTATATTTGGATAGGGTAGAAATAAGTAAGTCTGATCCTGTTGCATATATTGAAATAGAAACAAAATCATCTACAGGAGTAACAAAGAAAACTAAAAAGTTTAGTGCAGGAGCAAATTTATTTGAATTATCAGGTGAATTAGAAGAATATAGAGGCTATGTGATAAGTGAAATAAATGCTCAAAATATGTCTTATGATATTGTAAAATTTACAAATGGAAAAGAAATTACAACTGGTCAAATAATTGGAGATGCAGAAGAAGATTATATGGCTAGAATGCAAATAAGAGAAACTATAAGATCACATTTTGAAAAAGAAAGAGAATATTATAAAAAGGGTATAAAAGTATTATCTTTATTCTTTATAGATGAAGTAGCCAAATACAAAGTATATGATGAAAATAAAAAAGCACATAATGGAGAATATGCAAAAATATTTGATGAAGAATATAATAACATATATAACGAATTTTATAATTTTATAGATGAAGATTATAAAAAATATTTAGATTCATTAAATGGAAAGAAAGTACATAGTGGTTATTTTTCAATAGATAAAAAAGCATCAAAAGGTTTATCTGAAGATGAACAGATATTTATTGATTCTAAGATTGATGATAAAGCAGAGGGGACAAGTTCTGATGAAGATGCTTACGATTTAATTATGAAAGATAAAGAAAGATTATTATCATTATCAGAACCTGTAAGATTTATATTTTCTCACTCAGCATTAAGGGAAGGTTGGGATAACCCAAACATTTTCCAAATATGCACTTTAAAGAAAAGTAACTCTGAAATAAGCAAAAGACAAGAAATAGGTAGAGGACTTCGTATTTGTGTTAATAGCAATGGAGATAGAATGGATTATAGAGAACTTGAAGATGATTTCTTTAATATCAATAATCTTACTGTTATAGCAAGTGAAAGTTATGATTCATTTGCAAAAGCATTACAAAGCGAAATATCAGCAAACTTATCAAGAAAATCATTTGATAAGTTTGAGCAAAAAATATTTATTGATAGAGAGTTAGTAAATAAAGATGGAAAATCATTACCTATAGATGAAACAGTAGTAAATAAAATTTACAGAGATTTTATGAAAAATGATTACATTGACGAAAATGATAACATTACACACAAACTAAAAGAAGATATTGCAAACAATGCAATTAGTATTCCTGAAGTAATGCAAGATCATATAGAAGAATATACAAAACTTATAACATCACTATTTACAGAAACAAAAATTGAAATAGGCAATGCAAATAAAAACAACATTAGCAATCTAAAGTTAAATGATAATTTCTATAAAAAAGAATTTCAAGAGTTATGGAATAAAATAAATGTAAAATCTATATATGAAGTTGATTTTGATTCCAATGAACTTATAGAAAAAGCAATAAAGGCTTTAAATGATAAACTAATTATAAGCAAAATGAGAGTCAGAATAACTGAAGGAGAACAAAGAAATACAATGAGTGTAAGCCAACTAAAAGATGAAGATTCTATGATAGTTGAAAAAGTTAGAAACGAAGTTTATGATGATTTTGTACCAGTAACAACTAAATATGATTTAATAGGAAGTATTGCAACAGATACAGGACTTACAAGACATACAATTATAGAAATTTTGAAGAATATAAGACAAGATGTATTTGAACAATTTAAGTATAATCCTGAAGAATTTATAAGAAAAGCATCTAATTTAATAAATGATGAAAAAGCAACTACTATAATTGATGGAATTACTTATAACAAAACAGAAGATAAATTTAGCAATGAAATATTCACAGAAAATAATCTAACAGGAAAATTAGGAGTAAATGCACTTGAAGTTAAGAAACACATTTATGATTATGTAATAACTGATTCTACTATTGAAATGGAATTTGCTAGAAAACTAGAACAAGGAGAAGTTACTATATATGCAAAACTTCCAAACGGATTTAAAATAAGAACACCTTTTGGAAATTATAATCCTGACTGGGCATTAGTTTTGGATAATAAAGATATAAAATACATTTACTTTATTGCAGAAACAAAAGGAAGTATGCAATCAGCACAACTAAAAGGTGCAGAGCAAGGAAAAATTGCTTGTGCTAGAAAACACTTTAAAGCAATAAGTAATGGAGCAGTTAAATATGGTGTTGTAGATAGTTATGAAAATTTAATTAATTTAGTTACAGGAGTAGTTACTTAGAATAAGAGAAAGTTAAGAAAATTTGAAAATAATTTATTAAATGCAGAACTTTTTTCATAATTTTGCAAAAACAGTAGATAGTTTATTTATAAATAAAGATGTAGACTTATATATAACAGGTTCAAATGCATATCTATTATCTTCAGAATTAGCCACATTGCTTACAGGAAGATATATAGAAATAAAAATGTTGCCATTATCGTTTAAGGAATATTTATCAAGCTTTGAAGACAAAACAGACTTGTCAAGAAAATTTAGAGATTATCTAAGATATAGTTCATTTCCTCAAGCAGCCCAATTATATAAAATAAACCCAGAAAATATAAGTTTATTTTTAGATGGAATATATAATACTATTTTATTTAAAGATGTAATGCAAAGAAAAGGAATAACAGATAAAAATGTTTTAGAAAGAGTTACAAAATATTTGTATGACAACATAGGAAATAGAACAAGTATGAAAAGCATAAGTGATAATATTGAAGGAATAGATAAAAATTCATCATATAATACAATTTCAAACTATGTAGATGCATTAATAGATAGCTATTTAGTATTTAAAGCCAACAGATATGATATTAAAGGAAAAGAGTTTTTAAAAACTCAAGAAAAATATTATGCAATAGATATAGGATTAAGATATTATATGTTAGGACAAGGCTCTGGTCGAGATATGGGGCATATATTAGAAAATGTTGTGTATCTTGAATTGTTGAGACGAGGATATGAAGTATATATAGGAAAATATGATGATTTAGAAGTTGATTTTGTAGCAAGAAAGCCAGAGAATACTATATATTATCAAGTTGCATTAACAACTAGAGGAGAAAATGAAGGAGATAATAAAATCTTAGATAGAGAATTAACTCCATTGAAGAAAATAAATGATAATTATCCTAAATATATTTTGACATTAGATGATGATTTAGATGCAGACTTTGAGGGAATAAAGAAGATAAATGTGTTGGATTGGTTGCTTGAAAAAAATGATTAATTAAAAAACAAAATAATAATGTAATTGCTTGGCTCTATTGACATAGAGCCTTTTATTAGTACATGAGTATGTATTTGTGTTGAAAAAGTAATCGAAAAATGTTACAATAATGCCAAAAAATAATATATTTTAAGGAAATGAAATGCAAAAAATTGGAGAAATAATAAATATTGCAAATAAGGTATTTGTAAAAAATATAAAAAAACAAATTAAGGAAATAAAAAATACTCAATTTAGAGATGAAGTTAAAAACAATTTATCAATGGCAGGAGAACTGCTAATAGATAGCATATATATGTTTAATAAAAAAAAGACAATTGCAGCAATTTCGATATTACGAAATGTATATGAAATGACACTTAAAGGTATTGTGTTAGACAAAAATGAAGAAATATTTAATTCATATAAGATAATAAAGAAATCAGGGAATGCAGATAAAGATAATTCAAGTAAAATTAGAAAGTTTATTGGAGAAAATTTTAAAGAATATTTTTATGTTTTAGAAAATGATGAAAGTTTTAATAACATATATGGAAATGGAGTTTTAACATATTTATATGATAAACTGTGTAGTTATTCTCATGCATCAAAAATTATGGAGGAACTTTACAAAATAAAAAATGATGAAGTTATTGTTGAACAGATGATTTGTATATTTTTATTATATTCAATGGTGATTTTTTATATGGATGCAACTAGTGTTAAATTAAATAGAACAAATATATCAGAAGCTACTTGTATATTTTATACTATAATTGTAGCTTATACTTTTTATGATTGGACAATTAATAAAGATGAACTGAATAAATTACAAAAATATAATAAAATAATAGATTTATCAATCGATTTAAATCAGGATTATTACCAAAAAGAAAAGGGGCTTGCATCATATATAACTGGTGAAATACAAAAAGAAATTAAACAAGATATTAGTATAGAAGAAAATGTAGGGGGTGAAAAATATTTAGAAAAGTATTGTGGTAAAACTAATTATCAAAATTTTATAGCATTCGCAACT
>OLOM01001816.1_pt1 | contig 13778 bp, 10 predicted proteins | sample 1672531 | NCBI WGS metagenome assembly OLOM01 (sample SAMEA3136696, study PRJEB25190) | human gut metagenome | reverse complement strand
AGTCTGGGCCGTGTCTCAGTCCCAATGTGGCCGTTCAACCTCTCAGTCCGGCTACCAATCGTCGCCTTGGTGGGCCGTTACCTCACCAACTAGCTAATTGGACGCGAGTCCATCCTAAAGCGAATAAATCCTTTTCCCTCAGTGTCATGCGGCACCGTGGGCTTATGCGGTATTAGCAGTCGTTTCCAACTGTTGTCCCCCACTCCAGGGCAGGTTACTCACGCGTTACTCACCCGTTCGCCACTAAGCTTAAAAAGCAAGCTCTCTAAGCTCCGTTCGACTTGCATGTGTTAGGCGCGCCGCCAGCGTTCGTCCTGAGCCAGGATCAAACTCTTTATAAATGGTATTTATCACTCATAAAGTGTTAAATCTCGTTCACTCAGACACAATCGCTTGCGTCCTGTATGAATTACTTGTTTGCCGATCTCTCGGCTTTGGAATTGTTTTTCGTGATTTTCCATCACGTTTAAGGTTCCACAAGTTTCAGTATTGTTCAATTTTCAAGGTCCTGCTTGCTCTCCTCTCGGACAGCTCAATCATTATATCAAAGGTCGTACTTTTTGTCAAGCACTTTTTTCGATATTTTTTTGAGCCTTCCAAACGCCTTTTTAAAAGCTTTCCTCCCGCACGCTGTCCGGTTCCCCGCTGCGTTTTTGCTGGTACATCGCTTTTATTTGGCTTTTGAAGAGCTGCTGTCTTGCGCGACAGCTTATTTATAATACCACACTTTCGCCTAAAGTCAACACCTTTTTTCGATTTTCTTCATAATTTTTTCGATCTATTTTTGGACAGGGTGCATATGGACGCTTTAACGTGGTTTCCCTATTCATTTTCTTTTTGTCCCCGTTTTTTATCCTTTTCCCCCACATCTTCCTATAATACAAATAGCCTTCTCCACCCCCTGCTTCCTCATCTTTCCCAAATCATTTAGCTTCCATACTTGCGCTTTGGGTCCAAAGCAAGTATACTAAAATCTGTGATTTAACAAAGAAATGATGGTGATCTTTCCATGCTGGCGATATACGAAACCGTCAACCGGCGCTTAACCCGCGCAGACGAAATTGAGGAAGGCACATGGATCTGCCTGACTGCCCCCAGCCAGGAGGAGATCCGCGAGGTTGCCGCCACCTTAGATATTGAGCCCGCTGATGTGCAGGCAGCCCTTGACCCGGAAGAATCCGCGCGTATCAGCCTGGAAGATGGTTATACCGTCATCATTGTGGATATACCCTTAAAGGTAGACGGCGCCGCCGAGGGCGTATACACCACCATTCCCCTTGGTATTCTGTTGACCCAGACCACCATCACCACGGTTTGCTCCGTAGATACCCCCGTATTGTCTGATTTTGCTTCCTGCCGGGTGCGCGGCTTTTCTACTAAAAAGAAGATGCGCTTTGTGTACCAGATTCTGTACCGCGCCGCCACGATGTACCAGCAGGAGCTGCGCCTGATCGACCGCCGCCGCCAGGAAATTGAGAAAAACCTGACCGGTACCCTGCGCGATGGTGACTTGATGGAGCTGCATGGGTTGGAATCCACACTGGTATATTTCGCAACCTCACTGCGTGCCAACAGCACGGTTTTGGACCGGTTGACCCGCTACAAGCGGCTGGAACAGTACCCTGATGACATGGAACTGCTGGACGATGTAATCGTTGAGATTCGGCAGGCCATTGAGATGACCAGCATCTACCGCGATGATATCAAGGGCACCCGCGAGCTGTTCAGCTCAATTTTGGATAACCGCCTGAACAATGCGATGAAGTACCTGACTTCCGTTACCCTGTTGATGGCTGTCCCGACCGTTATTTCCGGTTTGTATGGCATGAACGTGGACATTGACGGCATGCCGTTTTCCGGTTCTGATTATGGATTTGTCATTGTCTGCTTGCTTACGCTTGCTATTTGTGGGATCGCTGCCTGGGTACTGCACAAAAAACATATGCTCTGATTTGTATTGTTTGCCGCATCCCGCCCGCCGGGGTGCGTTTTTTACTTTTCTGCCTGTAACATTTGGGGGTGATTCCCCTATTATATAAATAGTAAGAGGAAAGCGAGGTATGCCGCAATGACTGATGCCGACATTGTTACGCTGTACTGGGCACGGGACGAGCAGGCCATTGCACAGACCGCACAAAAGTTTGGCGCCTATTGCCGCAAGATTGCCATGAACCTGCTGGGCAGCCAGGAAGACGCCGAAGAATGCGAAAATGACACCTGGATGGCCGCCTGGAACAGCATGCCGCAAAACCGGCCGGACAAGCTTGCACCCTACCTGGGGCGCATTACCCGCAACCTGGCACTGGACCTGCGGGAGCGGCAAAATGCCAAAAAGCGCGGCGGCGGCCAGACCGAAACCGTGCTGGAAGAGCTGGAATTTTGCCTGCCCGCCGGAGACCACACCGCGCAGGAGGTAGAAAGCGCTGAAACAGCCCGCTCCATCAGCGCGTTTCTGCGCAGCCAGCCGGAGCAGGCACGCAACATCTTTATTCGGCGGTACTGGTACTGCGACGCCACCGCCGACATTGCCAAGCGCTACGGTATTGGCGAAAGCAAGGTGCGCGTTACCCTGCACCGGATGCGCACCAAACTGAAAGCCTACTTAGAGAAAGAAGGTGTCTGCCTGTGAGCTCCCGCGATTTATTCCGCGCGATCGGGCAAATTGATGATGATTTGATTGAATCTGCCAACAAAACCCCCGTAAAGCACACCATTCCGTTGCAATTCCGGCATTTTGTTCCGGCAGCAGCTTGTTTTTGTCTTGTTCTGTTAGGGGCGGCGATGGTCAGTCAGGACCGTTCCGCCGGGGTCAGCCAGGCCGCCGAGACCGCTGATCTGAACGAAAGCGCCCCCGCCTATGAGGAATCCAACAGTCCCGATACCTTCAGCGCATTCAGCATGGAGGGCAGTGAACCAGATGCCGCCGCAGACAGCGTTGCCGATGCCCCGTTGTCCTCCTCCCTGAAATCCGCGATGCAGGACAGCAGCCCCTTGCAGGCTCTGAGCGATATTTTGCTTGGCAGCGGCGCTTCCGGCAGTTCTTCCCTGCTGGCCCACAGTGCCGATGAGCTGTATTTCGGCGAAAGTCTAATTTTAGGCAGTTCCGCGGATGTTGTTCTCCCTGCCAGCCTGCCGGTCTACCGCAACAGCCTGCTGGATGCCGCCGACAATACCGATGCCATGAAAGCCCGTCTTCGCACAGTGCTGGATGCTCTTGGGCTGGATGCCACACTGGCTGACACCGCCACGTTCAGCAGGGACAGCGCCGATACCATCTCCAAAACAGTATCTGGTATAAAGGAATCCGCCGAGCAGAACGGGTGGGATGCAGATTCTTCCGTGCTGAATTATCTCTCTAATGTCGCACAGCTGCAGCTGAACATCCCCGAAAGCGACTGGCCCGGTGGGCTGACAATCACCGTCTCCAACGACCTGCGCACCAGTGTGGTCTGCAACAGCTCTGCCGAGGTGAAGACCTTTGCCACCCTTGCGGAAGAGCGCATGATTGCCGCCGACCTGCAAGAGAAATACGGTTCCCTCTTTACCTCTCTGCTTGGCGGTGAATATACCGATGTGACGGATGGAGGCGACAGCACGATCTACGGCCAGCCCTCTTCCCTCTTTGTCAAGTTCGCGGCGGATTCTTTCCATTACTTGCTGGTCAGCGTAGATACCGACGGCAATCTGTTGAGCCTGCATGAAACGGACCGCACCGTGGAGCCCCTGGGCGAATACACCAGCGTTTCCCGCGCCGAGGCTGACAAGCGGCTGGCCAACGGAGAGTTTTTGACCGACAGCTACACGGCGGAAGCGGTTGACCCCGCCGCAGAGCCGGAGCACCTTGCCAACCTGCGCCTGACCTATGTGCAGGGGAGCGCCGCTTACTACCTGCCCATGTGGGAATACACGATTGATGAAGGCCCCGCTGCCCTGGGCGACGGCGATGATGTCGACCAGACGCTGCACACCTTTTCTGCCTACTATGTGCCCGCTGTGGAGCTGGACGGAATCGACGTCCTAAAGAACAAATAAAGCCAGCAAAACCATACCGCAGGCCGAACCGCAACACCAAAATGTTCCGGGGCACAGCCTGCGGTATTTGTGTTATTGCAAAATTGCGGGTTCTGCGTTATAGTAAAGGCAATACCGCATAATTCTAAGTGCCGATACGGCGAGCGAGGTGCGGCAGATGCCAAGCCAAAAGCGCAGATAATACTGGAGTCTTATCGAGCATTTTGGCAACGCAGATGCCGTGCCGCAGCTGCCGGAGCGGTGCTTAAGCCGCAAGGCGGGAATTGTGCGGTGTTGCCTAAAGGCAACAACCTAGCCGTTTTTATATAAGGAGGCCCGCCATGCCCACCGAACCGCAGAGCCAGCCGCTAGTCAGCATTATTGTTCCTGTTTACAACGCAGCAGACCATATTGCCCGCTGTATTGAGAGCATCCGCCGCCAGACCTACCGGAATTTGGAGATCATTCTGCTCAACGATGGCAGCAAGGATGTCAGCTATGCCGTCTGCCAGAGCTATGCCGGTATTGACCGCCGCATTGTGGTGATCGACAAAAACAACAGCGGAGTTTCCGCCACCCGCAACCTTGGCATGCAGGAAGCCCACGGCAAATACTTTCAGTTTGTGGATGCGGATGATTTCATCCAGCCCTATGCCACCGAGCTGCTGGTACAGAAAGCGGAAGCCAGCCACGCCGATATGGTGATTGCCCACTACAACCGCATTGAACCGCCGGTCAGTCTGCCCAAAACCATGCGGGATACCGTGGTGGAGCGTGTGCTGGACCCCATCCTGGATCCGCAGCACCGGGTGCAGACTTTCGGCTTTTTGATGGAAGGCCCCCTGAATAAAGACGCATTTGCCTGTGGCCTGATGCAGGAGCCCGCCAGCTTTTATTACGGCGTGATGTGGAACAAGCTCTACCGCGCCGACATTGTGCGTGAGCACCCCGATGTGCGCTGCAATGAGGAACTGGACTACAGCGAGGACCTGTATTTCAATCTAAGCTTTATCCGCTACGCCCAGCAGTTCTATGCGCTTTCCACCCCCATTTACAACTATGTGCAAAACCCAGACAGCGCCGTGCACCACCTGAACCCCTTTGATGTGCTGACCACTCGGTTTGAGCTGACCACCTATTACAAGGATCTGTTCAAGCACATTGGCCTGTATGAAGAAAACAAGTACCGCCTGAACAAGTTCTTCTTTGGTGTTGCGGAAAGCTGAAGCAATCCCGCATGATTCTATTACCGCCCCGGCAGAGTTTTTTGCCGAGGCAGATTTTATTTGGCTCTATATCACATACAGCGCGCACACTGCAGCAAAAATGCCCCGGACAAGAAACATTTCTCGTCCGGGGCATCATGATTCTTATAAAAAACTCAGGATTCCTTCAGCATATGCTGGCTTTCGGCAAAAGCCACCAACTTTTCAAAGGTTTCTGCGCTCAGGTCATGCTCGATCTTGCAGGCATCGTGGGAAGCAACGACAGGGTCCACACCCAGTGCAACAAAAAAGCGGGTCAGCTTTTTGTGGCGGCCATAAATCCGGGTGGCAATTTCCAGTCCCGGCGGCTCCAGGGTGATATACCCAGCACCATCCATCGAAATATAACCGGCCTGACGCAGATTTTTCATTGCAATGCTCACGCTCGGCTTGGTAACGCCCATCTCGGTAGCGATGTCGATGGAGCGGACTTCCCCGTTGCGTTCTGTCAGCATCAGGATCTTTTCCAGGTAATCCTCTGCGGATTCATAGATTTTCAACGACACTGCCTCCTTTGTGGACTTGCCATCTGTCATATTGCTATAAAATTATAGTGTTATTTTAACACATTTTTTCAATTTTGGCAAGTGTAATACTTTTTGTTTATCTTTCCGTTTTTTCTTTGCTTTTGGGGCGGATCCTCACGGTCAGGCATCATTCCGTGCTCTTGCTCTTATCGAACAACCCGCCAAAAAAGTTTGCCACGGTGCTGCCTGCTTTCTTCAAAAATTCGCGGAACGGTTCTCTTGTTTTTTCGTCAGCAGCCGTTGTTTCTTCCCGGGTTGCAGCTGGGGCTTCGGTTGCTCTTGGCATTTTGGGCGGGGCCGCAGTTTCCGGCGTAGCCGTTTTTGCTGTTTCGGGTGTGGCGGCGCTTTCCGGTGTTGCCGGAGCTGCACTTTCGGGGGTAGCCGTTTCCGGGGTAGCGGTCTCTGGAGTAGCAGCAGTTTCAGGCGTTGCGGGTTCAGCACTCTCCGGCGTGGCTGTTTCCGAGATAGCGGTCTCTGGAGTAGCAGCAGTTTCAGGCGTTGCGGGTTCAGCACTCTCCGGCGTGGCTGTTTCCGGGGTCGACTGGGCAGCAGTCTCCGGGGTCGCGAGGGCTGCGCTTTCCGGCGTGGCGGCTTCCACAACATTAATGTTCACTTCGGCATAAAAATCCAGGTCCACACAGCTTACCAACACGGTTGCCGTGCCGGGGGTCACAGCGGTCACGTTGCCGTCCTGGTCTACTGCGGCCACACTGGGGTCAGTCGAAGCAATATGTACCACTGCATCGGTCACAGCTTGGGCAAACTCTGCCCTGTCCTGCGGCGTAATATCGGAAAGGCTGCCGGTAAACCGCAGCTCCCCGGCCAGCGCGCACTGCTGGCCAACGGCAAGCTGCACTTCATGCGGCAGGGCAAAATCTTCTGCACTGCACCCACACAACAGGCAAAGCGCTGCTGCCAGCGCGGCCAAAATCCAAATCCTGAACTTTTTCATACCGGTTTCCATTCCTTTCTGCAGCAGTGGCGCATGCATCTTAAAATGCGCCTTATCCTGCCAAAAAGCTTTCTGTAATAACGAACATCGCACGAAGTACAATTTTAGATAACAGTGTTCCCTCTCGGAGCGACGTATATTTTCGATACGAACCTAAATGCAATCTGTAGGGGACGATGCTTGCATCGTCCCGGATGTCGGGCCTTGTCAGATATCTTGCTTCGTGATACCGGCAAACACTCCGCTGGTACACTCTGCCCCCTACGGCCGCCTTCCCCTTTCGCTTCATTCTTATCATAATACGCGGCAGGTGTGAAATTTTCAACATTTTGTGCTGTCCCCCGTTTAAAATTTTCCGGTTTTCCCGCTTGGCATGTTGTGGTATACTGTTATCAGTATGATAAGTTGGGGGTATATGCTTTCTACAGCCACCGCCCCACAAGTTATACGATTTGTTTATCAAATCTTGCAAGAAATACATTTCGTATTAAGTCTATCGGAGGTTCTGCCATGCTGGATATCACTCTGCTTGGCACCGGCGGCACACAGCCCTTGCCGGAGCGCGCCCTGGCGTCTGCCTGCATCACGGTGGGCGGCTCCAACCTGCTGCTGGACTGCGGCGAGGGCACCCAGACTGCCGCGCGCCGGGCCGGGGTCAGTATTTTCCGCATGGACGCCATTCTGCTGACCCATTACCACGGGGACCATATTTTCGGCCTGCCCGGCATCTGGCAGACGATGGCCGCCCAGGGCCGCACTGCCCCCCTCGTCATGGCTGGGCCGCCGGGCTTGACGGATGTGGTGCGCACCTTTTACGCCGTGGCCGGACCGCTGCCGTTCGAACTACGGCTGAAAGAACTGCCGGACTGCAAAGGCGAGTTTGAAGTGCCCGCCGGGTGCGTGCAGGCGTTCCCCCTCAAGCACCGGGTACCCTGCTGCGGATATGCGTTCACCCTGCCGCGGGCGGGCAAGTTTGATCCCCAGCGGGCAAAGGCGGCGGGCATCCCCGTGCGTTACTGGTCCACCCTGCAAAGCGGCCAGCCGGTGGGCGGCTTCCTGCCGTCCCAGGTTCTCGGCCCGCCGCGCCGCGGGCTGAAAGTTGTCTATGCGACCGACACCCGCCCCTGCGCTGCGCTGCGCCGCGCTGCACAGGATGCCGATCTTTTGTTGATGGATTCCACCTATGCCGATGACGCCGACCTACCCAAAGCGAAGTTATACGGCCATTCCACCTGCCGCGAAACGGGGGTCCTTGCCGCCGAAGCCAACGTGTGCCGCCTGTGGCTGACCCATTACAGCGCCGCCGTAACGGACCTTGCCCCCGGCCTTGCCGCCGCGCAGCAGGCGTTCCCCACCGCAGCCGCCGGGGTTGACGGCATGCGGCTGACCTTGAATTTTGACCCTGATTAAATGAGGTTTTCCCCTTGAAAAAATCTACCCGTCTGAACATTTTGTTTGCCATCATCATTCTGCTGGCCGCCGGGGTGCTGTGGCTCTGTTTCGGCCATCCGGCTGCCGGGTCCGGTCTGGTTGCCGTGCTGACCTATGGCGATGACAGCACCCAGCTGCGCATCCCGCTGGACACCGACCATCGCTATGATATTGATACCGGCTATTACACCATCCATCTGGTTGTGGAAAACGGCGGCATCCGCTTTGTGGAAAGCCCCTGCCCGGACCACACCTGTGAATCCTTTGGCGTACTGACCAAACAGGGCGATTGGGCCGCCTGCCTGCCCGCCCGCGCCAGCGTTACCGTTGAATAACCATACATTACGGAGGTTCCCCATGAAACCCACCTACAAGCAAGTGACCAAAACCCGCTATATTGAGCAGATCAGCCAGCTGGCGGAAGAAATTTTTGTTCAGCATTACACCAAGCTGACCCCAAAAGTAGCCCGCGCCCTGGCGGAAAAGTACCAGAGTGATATCCTGACGGATGACGAGATCCACAGCGGAACTGTGAATTATTTCATGATCTATCTGGGCAGCGATCCAGTCGGCTATTTTGCGCTGGATCTTACCCCCACGGGGGCCATGTGCCTGTCCCGCCTGTTCCTTTTGGAAAAAGCCCGCGGCCAGGGCATTGGCCGCAGCATTGTGGCCTATGCCCAAAAACTGGCCGAAGGCGATGGCCGCAGCCGCCTATATCTGCGGGTATGGGCCAAGGACCTGAAAGCTGAAGGGTTCTGCAAAAAGTGCCGCTTCCGCAAAAGTGAGACCGTCCCCATGGAAGTACTGCCCGGCGTTACTCTCGATATCACCACCTGGGAAAAACTCTGGCGCTGACCATCCAGCCTTTTTGAAAAAAGGCTGGGCGAAAACCTTTCATGGGCCGAGCATAGGGCGGGAGTTCATCCTGGCGGACGTAAAAATTATAGAGTGTTTGCCGTATATTCCACCACGCTATTCCCCAGAAAGCAACGGGCGCACAATGTGCGCCCCTACAGGTGAGATGCATACAAAATGACGATTGCGCATTATAAAACAATCTGTAGGGAACGGTCTTGACCGTTCCGCGATTTTATGCTGGATGCCACAACAAATTCATACAGAAGCCCGCCGTATATTTTGGCTCCCCTGGAGGGGAGCTGTCCGCACAGCGGACTGAGGGGTGGCTCCCCACGCAGGGCCTAAGGCAACACCGCACAATTCCCGCCTTACGGCTTAAGCACCGCTTCGGCACTTAGAATTATGCGGTATTGCCCAGAATTTACGTCAGGCTCCCGGCTTGGTCAGGTTCACCCCGCCCTACCCCACAAATTTACCATTCACCCCAGATTTCAAACTTATCCTCATCTCCAATTCCTAATTTCTCATTTCTCATTCCTAATTGAGATAACTCCTCCCTCCTAACTCCTAACTTTCAAGGGGGTGCCACCTTTGAATCTTCTCCACCTCGCCGATCTTCACCTCGGCAAGCGGGTCAATGGCTTTGACCTGCTGCCGGACCAGCGCTATATCTTAGAGCAGGTCCTTGACCTGTGCACTGCCCACAATGTGCAGGCGGTGGCGCTGGCCGGGGATATTTACGATACCGCCCTGCCCCCTGCCGCCGCAGTTTTGCTGCTGGACTGGTTTTTGACCGAGCTTGCTCATCGGAACATCCCGGTGCTGGCCATTGCCGGCAACCATGACAGCGCCGAGCGGCTGGATTATGCCGCCGGGCTGCTTTCCAACCAACAGGTCTATCTGGCCGGGCAGTTCACCAGTGCCCCCCGCCGGGTCATCTTGCAGGATGAATTCGGCGAGCTCACCTTTGACCTCCTGCCCTTTGTCCGCCCCGCCACCGTGCGCCACTGCCTGCCGGATGCCGATATCCGGGATGAAGATTCCGCCATCGCCGCCGCGCTGGGCCCGCTGCCCACCGCCGGGGAGCGTCGGGTTCTGATCGCCCACCAGATGGTGCTGGGCGGCGGCAGTCTTCCCACCTGTTCCGGCAGCGAGAGCGTTGCCGCCGATGTCAACGTCGGCACGGTTCAGGCCGTGGATGCCGCCCGCTTTACCGGCTACCTGTACACCGCCCTTGGCCACATTCACCGCCCGCAGCAGGTCGGCTGCCCCACTGTGCGGTATGCGGGCAGCCCGCTGTGCTATTCGCTGGATGAGTGCGGCGCGCAGAAAAGCGCCGTTCTGGTTCATATCGGGGCCAACGGAGCCGAACCGGAGCTTTTGCCCCTGCGCCCGCTGCACGCCATGCGCCACCTCACCGGCCCGCTGGACCAGCTGACCGCCGCCGATACCGTAACAGATGCCGAAGATTACATCTGGGCCACCCTGACCGACCCGGTTCCCCGCCCGGACGCCATGGCCGTGCTGCGTGCCGCTTACCCCAACGCCATGAAGCTGGATTACGCCCCCGGCGGCGCACTGGATACCGGCAGCGATGCCATCCAGCAGGCCGCCCAGCTGCGCACCATGAGCTTTGAAGAGCTGTTTGCCTGCTTTTTTGAAAAGATGCACGGCCGCACCCTTACCCCCGAAGAAACCGCAGCTCTGGCCCAGCTGCGCCAGGAGGCCGGACTATGAAACCTGTACGCCTGACCCTTTGCGCCTTTGGCCCTTATGCCGGAACCTGCACACTGGATTTGACCGGCTTTGGCTCCAGCGGCCTCTTTCTGATCAGCGGCGATACCGGCGCGGGCAAAACCGCGCTGTTTGACGCTATCACCTTTGCCCTGTACGGCGAAACCACCGGCGCTTACCGCGAACCGGACATGCTGCGCAGCGACTATGCCATCCCCACTGATACCACCTTTGTGGAGCTGGAGTTCACCCACCGCGGCCGTACTTATACCGTCAACCGCACCCCGGAGCAGACCCGCGCCAAGCGCCGGGGCGAGGGCGTTACCACGGTTCCCGGCTCTGCCACCTTAGCGCAGGAGCCGGACGCTCCCGTGACCGGTACCAAAGCCGTGACTGCAGCGGTGACAGCCCTGCTGGGCATTGACGCCCGCCAGTTTGCCCAAATCTCGATGATCGCTCAGAATGATTTTGCCCGCCTGCTCAACGCTTCCAGCGCCGACCGGGCCGAAATTCTGCGCCGCGTGTTTGATACCGCCAGCTACCAGCGCCTTGGCAGTGCCGCCCGCACCAAAGCCGGGGAAGCTCTGCGCCAGGCCGAGCTTGCCAACCACACCGTTGTGCAGCTGCTGGCCGCTTTACAGCCTGCCCCTGGCAGCCCCCACACCGGCGAACTTGCCGATGCGCAGGACAGCCGTGACCCCTACCGCGCCCCCGCCGCGCTGGACTGGGCCGCTGAGATGATCGAAGCGGACACCGCCCTGACGGCGGAGCAATCCCAACAGCTGGATACCCTTGATGCCCGCATTGAAGCGCAGTCCGCCGCGGTGGAAGCCGCCCAAAACCGTGCCAAACTGCTGAGCAGTCTGGATGAAGCCCAGGCCAAAGCCGCCGAGCTGACTGCCCAGGCCCCCGCTTTGAATGCGGAGTGGGAAAAGACCGAAGCCCGCCGCCCGGAGCTTGCCGAGCTGGATGCCAAGCTGCAGCGCTTTGCGGAGTGGGAGCCGCGCTATCAAGAGTTGAGCACCGCCGCAGCCAGCGCCAAAACCGCCCGCGCCCAGGCCGAGCAGGCCGCCACGGCGCTGGAAAAAGACCAGAAAACTCTAAGCAGTACCGATACTGCCTTAGCCCAGCTGGAACCGCAGATCACGGCCTGCGGCGAACCGAACGCCGAGCTGGAAAGCTGCCGCAAAACCATTGAGCTGGCCCAAAGCCAGCAGCAGGACTGCCAAGCCCTGTTGGACGATATCCCCCGCCTGCACACCGCGCAAGCCAACTGGCAGCGCACTGCCGATGAATACCGGCAAAAGCAGCAGCAGGCCGATGCCGCCCAGCATTCCAGCGCCGAGATGCAGCGCGCCCTGAATGCCGCCCGCGCTGGGATTCTGGCGCAAGATCTGGTGGATGGCACCCCCTGCCCGGTGTGCGGTGCTCTGCACCACCCAGCACCGGCAGCCCCCGCCCCCAGCCATGTCACCGAAGCCGCCTGCAACAAAGCTGCGCAGGCAGCGGCGAGCGCTGCGGCGGAAGCTTCCAAAGCCTCCACCGCAGCCGGGGAAGCCAAAGCCGCAGCCCAAACCCAACGGGATACCCTGTATGCGCGTACCGCCGCCTTTCTGGCGCGCCGCCGCCAGCATTATACCGGGCCGCAGGCCGATGCCCTGACCCCGGACGAGCTGCAAACCGCCCTGCAGGCCCAACATGACAGCCTGCGCCGCGGCCTTGCCGAAGTGCATGACCGCATGGCAAATGCTGAATCCCGCAAAAAAGATCTGGAAAAGCTGACCCGCCAAAAAGCCCAGCTGCAAGCCCAGCGCCCCGACCAGGCAAACGCTGTGGAGCAGGCCCGCACCGCACAGGCCAACGCCGAAAAAGCCGCCGCGGAAGCCCAGACCCGCCTTGCCGAGGGGCAGAAAAACCTGCCCTGGCCAGATGCCGCCGCTATGGCCGCTGCCCGCGCCGAGACCCAAAAACAGCGCCGCACCCTGCAAGCCGCACTGGATGCCGCCGCCAAAAGCCGCGATGCTTTTTTCAAAGAACTTGCTGCGGCCCAAAGCGCCGCCCAAACCCTGGCCGAACAGGCCGGGGATACCGCCAGCCGCCCGGACCCTGCCGCCCAGCAGCAGGCCCTTACTGCACTGCAAGCTGAGCGCAAAAACCTGCGCGACCAAAACCAGGCCGCCCTGCACCGGCTGGATACCAACCGCAATGCCCTGACCAACCTAAAAAAAGCCATCACCGCCGCAGAATCTGCCCGCGCCAGCGCCGCCATGCTGGATAACCTGAGCAAGACCATCAACGGCAATCTGACCCAAAAGCAAAAGCTGCCCTTTGAACAGTATGTGCAGAGCTTTTATTTTGACGGCGTGGTCGCCGCCGCAAACCGTCGTTTTACCCGCATGACGGGCGGCCAGTATACCCTGCGCCGCCGCCAGAGCGCCGATATTGCCGCCAAGACCGCATTGGAGCTGGATGTGTTCGATGCCTACACCGGTAAGACCCGCCCGGTCGGTTCCCTTTCCGGCGGCGAAAGCTTTTTGGCGGCGCTCAGCCTGGCTCTTGGCATCAGCGATACCATCCAGGAAAGTGCCGGCGGCATCAGCGTGGATACCCTGTTTGTGGACGAAGGCTTTGGCACGCTGGACGCCGACGCCCTGCAAAAAGCCATCGACACCCTGACTGCCCTTGCCGGTTCCGATAAGCTGGTCGGCATCATCAGCCACGTCGAAACCCTCCAGGACCGCATCCCCAAACAAATCCTGGTCCAAAAGACCAAATGCGGAAGCAAAGCCCAAGTAGAACTTGGTTAATTGGAAGTTAGGAGGGAGGAGTTAGGAGTTTATGGTGCGGCTTGCGCCGCGTATTAAAATCATAACACTCTTATACTCTCTCCGTCTCCTCACTTCTAATTATTGCCGCTTCCAAAAATTCCGTCCTTCAACTCCTAAGGCAATACCGCATAATTCTAAGTGCCGATACGGCGAGCGAGGTGCGGCAGCT
>OLOM01001812.1_pt1 | contig 13808 bp, 10 predicted proteins | sample 1672531 | NCBI WGS metagenome assembly OLOM01 (sample SAMEA3136696, study PRJEB25190) | human gut metagenome | reverse complement strand
TACTGGCAAAGCCGGGGATATTGGCTTCATCCAACGGAATGGATGGTTTGGTCGGAGTTACCGCCAAACAGTTAAATTAAGCGACTTCGTGTCGCACCCACAAGTAAGCGTCAAAGGTATTTTTAACAACGTATCTGTAAATATCAACGTGTTCATTCATGTTTCCTTGTCTTAAGATTCTGCCCTCACGTTGTTCAATGTCTGATGAACGCCAAGGGCAGTCCATGTGATGAAGTGCTGCAAGTCGTTTCTGACAGTTAGTACCGGCTCCCATTTTATCTGTCGAACCTATCATAACTCGATAATGACCGCTACGCATTTTTGAAAACATATCGGCTTTTTGAACATCTGTTTTTGCTGTGTGTATCACTGCAATTTCATCTTGCTTTATTCCCTTTTCCACAAGAGCATTTATCAATCTTCCGTAAGTGGTATCATTTATATCTACTCCATCTTTAGGTGTTCCTAAATCGCAGAAAACAAGTTGAGTACCTCTTGTTTCTGTTGTATTCTTATAGATGTTATATACATTTTCAGCACAAGCTTCAACTTTTCTGCTCATCGGTGCATCATTATCTATAAGTTTAGGATCAAGAGCAAGTTTTCTTGCCTCGTTTGTAATTTTGAGCATATTGTCAATCTCAGGTTCTACCTGTCTATCTCGTATAGCTGCCGCACGTTCAACAAATGTCATCATTATATCTTGCGTAAATTCGTCCGGTTCTAATGCAACATTATGCATTGTATGTTCCGGAACGGGAAGTTTTAGCATATCGCCTGTTTGAACATCAGTAAAATGCGAAAACATTTTCATCAGTTCCGGCAGATTATCAAATTTTGATAATCTGTTTTTCATTCTGTAGCCTGTACCCTCTGGTGCAAGTTCCAAGCCTGTTGTAATGTTTCCGAACATCGCAACCCAGTTATCAAAGAATCCGAATCCGTTTCGTTCAAGAAGTCCATTATCCAAATATCTTTGCATTACATACATTTCCGTAATACTGTTTGAAATAGGTGTACCTGTTGCAAACACAACACCCCTGCCGTTTTGTATTTCAGATAAGTATTTACATTTCCAAAGCATATCCATTGATTTATTTGATGATGTGGTTGATAATCCTGCCACGTTAGATAACTTTGTAGTTATCATACAATTTTTAAACATATGTGCTTCATCCACAAACATATAATCGACACCAAGCTGTTCAAAACAGAATATATCATCTTTCACTTCTTGTGCAGTAAGCTCCTCGTATTTTGCTTGCAGATTTTTCTTTTTACTTTCAAGTTGCTTGACAGAAAATCTTCTTCCGTCGGCACTGCCTAAATCCTCAATAGCAGCAGTTATTTTTTCAATTTCTAATGAAATTTCATTTGCAAGACGTTCGTTTGATATAGGTATTTTTTCAAATTGTGAATGACCTATAATAACGGCATCCCAATCGCCCATTGCTATTTTAGAAAAGAAAGCCTGTCGTTTATCTTTTACAAAGTCTTTTTTGGTCGCAACAAGGATATTTGCTCCCGGATAAAGTTGCATAAACTCACTGCCCCATTGTTCGGTTAAATGATTTGGAACAACTATCATACTTTTCTTTGCCAAGCCAAGTCTTTTAAGTTCCATACAGCTTGCGGCTATTTCATATGTTTTTCCCGCACCAACTGTATGAGCAAGTAAAGCATTTGTATCACTGTATAAAACTCTTGCAACTGCATTAACCTGATGTTCTCTAAGTTGTATTGCCGGTGACATTCCCGGAAAAGTAAGATGTGAACCGTCATACTGTCGCAATCGTGTATTATTATATGTTCTGTTATAATAATCAACATATTTATTACGAATATCAGGATGTTCCATAACCCACTCTGAAAACTTTTCTCTCAAAACAGCTTGCTTTTCTTGAGCTTTTGCGGTTTCTTCTGAATTTACTGTATACCAGACTCTTTCACCATCATCATGTCTGTCACGAACAACACAATTTTGAAGATTTAAGCTATCTTCCATAATTTCATAAGCATTTTTTCTTGATGTTCCGAATTCTGTTGTCACCTTTAAGTTACTGTTATCTGCTTGCTTGTTGTATATAGTCCATGTATTTGTGTAATTATTATACCTAATACTAATGCTATTAAAAGAATTATAATTATCATCACGCAAATAATATCTTGTATCAAGAGTGTCATATAGAAATTGTTGATAATCTTCAACTGAAATCCACGATAATCCTATTTTCCAAGGTATATCTACGGCTGTTAGCGGTTCAGGCTGAACTGCATTTAAAGCTTCAACATTTTTATCGTATATCCCGTTATTATTTAAACGTATTGCTGTTTCAAGCTTTTCAAGCACATTGCCTGAAAGATATTCATCAGCCGTTTCATATCCGGTATATATATCCTCTGTATTACTGCGTATTGGATTTTTATATATCAATCCGTCAAGTTCCTGTACGACTTCATCTTGGCTTTGATGTGTAAGCATACTGATGTATTTTATATCAACTTTTCCCTTTTCAGCTAACGATATTTTTAATCCATCAACAGCATTATCAGCACTTTCAATAGGGATATATGGGCGAATAGTTTGTTTTGAAAACATATCAGCTTTTGTTATATTTCCGTCCTCGTCTACATTCTCCAAAGACAATAGCAATGGCAAGTCCACATCAGCGGCAAATGCCTGTTTATTACCTCTCGAATGAATATATCCGTATTTATTGGTGTATTCATCATATCGTTTATTCAGCTCATATTGTTCCTTTTTCAGTTCTTCCTCAGTACAACCGAACGTCTGAATATCAATAACTTTTCTTGCTATTTTTCGGACTTGATTAAGCCCCTTAATTCTTTCTTCTTTTGTATTGTTTAAATCATCAGGGATTGTCAGATTGCCGTTTTTATAATAATATATTTTATTATCTTGCTCTACATATGTTAGATTTCGTACATTATTCAGATTGACATCATTTGTTTGCAATTCAATGTCATTGCTTATATTGTTTTCTGATATGTGTGCGGATAATGTCATTACTGCATTATGCAATTCTTCTTGCATATCTGCACCGTCACGCATTTTACACGCAGTTTCAAATCCAAATCTTGAACTCTTAAGATCCATATCCCCAAGTATCATTTCAGGATGCGATATAAAGTATTTATTGATGTTTATGCCCTCTGCATATTCATCAATATCAACCCATTCAGGGAAGTTATCAGTTCGTATTTCTTCTCTTTTTTGCAAGAATATAATATCGGTTGTAACATCTGTTCCGGCATTTTTAAAGGCATTATCCGGCAGTCTTATTGCTCCGACAAGGTCAGCTCTTTCAGCTAAATATCTTCTGCACTTGCTGTCTGCTTTATCAAGAGTACCTTTGGAAGTTATCAGTGCCAATATACCGCCCGGTCTAACTTTGTCAATATTCTTTGCAAAAAAATAATCGTGTATTAAGAAATTGTATTTATTATATACAACATCATTTACACGATAATTACCAAATGGAACATTGCCTATTGCAACATCAAATGTATTGTCTTTGAATTTTGTATTTTCAAAACCGTCTATTATTATTTCATTTTTCTGATATAATTGCTTTGCTATGCGTCCGGTTAAATCATCAATTTCTACGCCATAGAATTTACTGTTACCCATTTCATCAGGAATCAGTCCCATAAAATTACCGATTCCGCAAGATGATTCTAAAATGTTGCCCTCTTTAAATCCCATATTTGAAATAGCCGTATACATTTCTTTAATTATAACCGGAGATGTATAATGTGCATTTAACGTTGTTGAACGTGCTGCTACATATTCTTCATCGGTAAGTAGTGCTTTTAGTTCTTTGTATTTGAAATGCCTTTCATCAAAGCAATCTGCAAGACCACCCCATCCAACATACTGTGATAGTATGTCTTGCTCCTCAGGAGTTGCAAGACGATTTTCTTTTTCAATTCGTTTTAACGTTCTGATTGCTAAAACATTACCTGCATATTTTTTACCCGCTGTTTTTGTGTTTTCGTCAATTTGTATTCTGTAATTCAAACGTTCCGTTGTTTCAATATTCTTTGTGACATCTTTTACAATTACATCTCCGACTTGTAAATCAGGTTTTGTTTCCGGTTCAGGTGTAATCATTTCGGGTTCTGCCGTTTCGACTTCAATATCATTTATTTCAGCAGTATCAACATTTTTCTCTGCAATTTCTTTTTCTGTTATTAAAGTATAATCTCGCCCTGCCTTGAAACTTTCCATACCTCCGATATGTGAAAACATTTGCTCACTATCATTCTCATCAAGATTTTCAAAGCTCATATTAAATCCTGTTTGAGCTACTCGCCATTGCTTGCCATTGTATTCAATTACATCTCCGACTTGCAAATCAGGTTTTGTTTCTGGTTTTGGTGCAATCATTTCGGGTTCAGTTATTTCAGGTTCTGCCATTTCAACTTCAGTATCATTTATTTCAGCAGTATCGACTTTTTCTTCTGAAACTTCTTCCGATTTTTCATTATTGAAGAAATCATTGAAAACAGATAACTCTTTTTCTGTCGGTTCGCTCTTAAATACGAAACCTGAAATTGATTTACCGTCCAAAGTTTTGGGAAACCTTGAATAATAACCTCCGACTTTATTTACGTCAATAGCAAGTTTTTTAAATTCGTCACTATCAATCCTCTCATTAAGTGATACAACCCATATATCAGCATTTGTTTTAGTATGTCTTGCTGCGACAATTTCAAACTTGTCAGTCACTTCTTGTGCTTCCGGAGCTTGTTCGTTAATATTTATTTCATATCCTTGCTCTGCAAGGATTTCCGTATATCTGTCTAAAACGTGTTGAGGGAACCCTGTCATCTGTATTTCTTCACCACCAACAACTTTAGAAATTAATTTTATATCCAATATTTCCGATGCTTGAGCTGCTTCATCACCATATACTTCATAAAAATCTCCCACTTTATATAGATTGATTTGACTTTCAGAATTAGATTTATCAATGTTTTCAGCATTAGCATCTTGTTTTTCTTCTAGATCAAGATATTCGTCTTTTTGAATTAAATTATCAATTCTTTTTGAAACATCAGTCCATGTAAGTCTAATAACAGAAGAAGGGCGATAAATATCGCCCTTACTGTACGTTATACCTTTTCCGCTATGTGTTTCATTTAAGCCGTTTGCATATCTACCACTAACTCCGTATTCATTAGCTAAGAATTTAGCACGCTCTTGTGTATTATAGTGTTCTTTAAAAAATGAGTAAATTCGTTCTTTGCCATTTTCAAAGCCACTACCCTTTTTGAGAAGTTCATTGATTTCCTCATCTGTAAAACCCGTTGTATCATTTTCGTCTTTCTCATCTTTGAACAAGTCCATTTGTTCATAATTTGATTTTATCTCGGAATTAATACTATTTCTCTCATAATCTGCTGATCTATCAAATCCGACTGTAACGTTATCTCCTTTGATCTCTCCAACCAATCCATTGCTTTGATTTCCGGATCGTTCAACATCTCGTCCACCATCTTGTCTTTCGTTTGGCTCGCTTCCACTTGAACTTCGACTAATATCGGAAACAGATCGCCCTCCTGTAACAGCTGTTGATACTTCTCCGGCTGTTCCTCTTGCATCCACTCCATCAGTCTGCGTCCGTAACTCCCTACCGATAGTCTGCGGTTTATTTGTTTTTCTGTCAAAAATGCTTTTGTCGGCAATTCCTGTTTCACTTTCCGCTGTGTTCTCTTGGCTACCTGTATTAATAGTTCCTTGTTCATTTTCATTCCTCCAAATCTTATATTGTTTATTTTCCCGCTCTATTTTATGTAATATTTTCGCTGAAATATTATGTGTTTCAGTTAATATATATTTTCTTTCATCTGTCATAAGTGCATTAAACATATCAGATAAATTATTGTCTGTATATGTAACTCCGGCTCTTTCGGATACCATACACCGTACACTTTGAAACAGTATATCTGAATTGTTTTTATCGTGTGCAAGATAAGCTATCATAGAAGCAAGATATTCGTCAAAATTTTTATTATCTATATCGTATTTTTGATTTATGAAATTTATAAATTTGTGCGTTTCCGAAATAGACCATCTGCCGTACTTCTTACCGCCCGAATAATATGTTTGTGAAATGTCAAATATATATCTTATTCTGCCATCTTTATATATCATAATTCCTTTTTGACCTTTGTGAACTCTACGGCTGTAATCGTTCCATTCCGTCAATTCAGCAGCTGCTGTTACTTTAGGATTTTGCATATATATTGCAATACTGTTGTTTACATCATATGTATATGTATTTCCGGCAAACTTCAACCATTTATTCCATTCACCGCCGTTCGATAATATTTTTTCAGTACCATTTTTGACTAATACCTTGTAATCTTCTATTATAGACATTATATTCTGCACCTCCGAACAATCTTAAAAAAGTCTAAGTTCAACTTCATCACCTATTGATTCTTCAATAGCATCAATCTGCTTGTACAATTCATATTCTACATATAGGAACAATCCTACTTTTGCATATTGTACCGATGTATCATCAACTTCATTACTGTAATCAACTTCTTCATAAACGAAATTTTCATTAAGTAATGTCATAACAATTTCTTCGCTGTTTTCTGCCATTGGGAAAAATTCTTCCTGAATCCGTCTTGCTTCAACACGAGCAACGTGTCCATAGAATAGCATATCCATTAATTTTTCATCTTTATACCCGGCACGTTCTAAATCTCTTAATTTAATATATTTTTCAGCCAAATCCTCAGTTAATTTATTCAGTTCTCTTTCAAATTCCGTTGCGTTCATTTTTTTACATCTCCTTTATCTCTGTCTATTTTAATATCGATTACTTTAGGATCTTTCAAATACCCCTCAACACCATTATCAAATAATTGCGGATATACTTTTCGCATAATTTGATAGCTGTCATTCACATCTGCATTAACACATTCTCCGTTATTACATTTCCAAAGGTGCTTATATATTCTTCGTTCCTTGTTGTAAAATTCTTTTGTTGGTGGCTCACCGTCAAAGAATGATGTACCGGAAGTATATCTTTCATTTACACGAACAAATTTTATATTGTGATATACACATTTTGTTTCCAATAATGAATAGAAATATCCGTAAGGAATTGTAACATAATCTTTTCGTACAAGCATTTTGTATTGTCCGATAAGCAGTGTATCAATTTTGTTATCTATACAGTAATTGATAATCCACTCGCTTACCGACCAAAAATATTCAAATATATGCTCAATAGTCTTTTTTGCAAGTTTATTGATATTTTCGCTTAATTTTTCTCTTTGTTTAATATCGTATGCCTGTTTAAGCTGCTGCCTTAACGGTTGTGTTATTTTGTTGTACCATTGATTTTCGGCTTTAAGAACCTTACCTCTGATTAGGTTAGGTTCTTTGCCGATATTATTGGTTATGGCTGCAAAGTTATTCATTCCAATATCAATGCTTATTATTCGCATTTACTTACAATCTCCTCTATGCAATGCTTACAAACATTTTTACCGTTGAACTGAATTATATCTTTTGCCTCACCGCAGAATATACATGACGGTTCATACTTCTTTAGAATTATACAATTATCTTCTGTATATATTTCCAATGAGTCTTTAACCTCAATGTCCATATTTCTTCTTAACTCCACCGGAATTACGATACGTCCAAGTTCATCGACCTTTCTTACTACACCTATTGCTTTCATTTTATTTTTCCTCCTGATTAAATTATAAATTTTCTTTAGTCCTATAAACTTCCCTTTGGGAGTTTATTATATATTTTCTTCAAGCAAATTTTCTACTTGCTCTTTGATTTCTTCAACTGATAAACCGTTGAATTTATCTTTTATTTTCTGCCATACATCTATTGATGTTTCAATTTCTTCTTCAATTACATTTTGCGGTACGTCTGCCGCATAGTATTTTGAAAGGAACTTTGGCTTTAACGTAACAGCTTTAACAGACGGTTTACTGCTTGTTTTAGGCTTTTTATATCGTCCCTCGAACACATCAACCGCAGTAACCTTATTTAGCTTGCCCGACTTCGATAGCTCCCTTAATTGTTTTGATTTATTAATGTCTAACTTGTAATTAAATTCACAAATCACTTCATCAATTATTTCTTGTTCCGACTGCGTTAAATATGATAGTTCCACTCCGGCATTTACTGCAATCTCACCATCATCAATCCTTGTTTTCAGTTCATAGATAAGAGTATCTATTCTCAATAATCTTGCTACTGTAGCTCTTGATATACCATATTTATCTCCTATTTCTTGAGTAGTATCTAACTTTGTATCAAATTGAGACAAAGTTTCGGAAACCGCATCATTACTAAGGATTTCAAGGTTTTTCTCAATAGTTTTTATCAAGTCTGAACGTTTACCTTGACGTTTATTTACTGCCACATCAAGTGCGTATATATGAGCCTGTTCAGATATTTTCATTTCTGTTATGCCACGTTGTTTTGTGTTACTGTCAAGTACAATCATCAGAGCATCATCGTCTGTTAATTTGCTCAATACAACACAAGGAACAGTTTTAAAGCCAACTGCTTTGGCACACTCACAACGGTTATGTCCCGAAAGAATTTGATAATTACCATTATCCAATTTTCGCACAAGCACCGGAGTTAAAACTCCATGTTCCTTTATACTTTCTTTTAAATCTTCAAATCGTTCACCGGTATATAATTCAAACGGATGCTGTGGGAAATGCTCAAGCATACTGATTGACAATTCAACACAACCGTTTTCTCTGTCTATATGCTCACCTGATGTTGTTGTCTGTGTTTCAGGTGCAGTCGATTGAAACATATTCATCATTTTTGCATAATCTCTTTTTACTTCTGCCATTTTTATATTCTCCTTTTACCTTATACTTTTAATAATCCCGATATTAATATCATCTCGCATATCGATATTAATATCGTCAATTACAATTAATTCATTGTTTAATTCTTTTCGTATTTCTGTTTCATTACATATGCAAACCGTATATTCTAAAACATAGTTACCTCTGTTATTTAAATTGAATTGCATACGAGTATTTATCAATCCTTTTTTTCTCAAACGACATATAATTATACTGACTTCTCTTACACTCATTCCGCACGCTTTAGCTATCTCTTTTTGTGATACATAACATTTATTTTTGTTATTTTTTCTACTGCATAGATAGATAAGAACAGTCAATTCATAAACTGTAAGCTTTTTATTTAGTATGTCAGAATGAATAAAAAATCCTTTATCAGTATTTGCTACACTAAATAGATTACTTGTCTGAGAACCATTTGCTCTCCACCTTGCTTTAACTTTAATAAGTCCCTTTTTTATCAACTCTTTTATGTATTTGGTGTATGTTGATATTGAAAAGCCACCCTTTTCACTCAATGTTCTGCGTGACGGAAAGCAATCACCTTTTGCATTTTTGTATTTACTCAATATTGTGTACAATGCTATTTCATACGGATTTAAACACGAAAAGATTTTACTGTCGAGTAATATATATCTTCTCATTCCTAATTCCTTTTACTATTTCGCTCTACCGAAAATACATTTCTTACCGGAAACATAAGTTGATGTTAGTTCATCACATTATGCCAAACAAACACGACTACTGCTATATAGCAGATTCCGTAAAATATTTCGCATATCCCCCTAACCGACGGAACACTGTCTTTGAAGTTATCATTGACTCAGTGTAAGTATCATTATAATCAAATTGGTCGTCGCAAAGAATTACAACATCTCCTACAGCCTATATGGTTTCCCGCAGAATGCGTCCATCGCTGTATAAGGCTCGCAATTTGAAAAAGTACCTATATTACCTTTTATTGAACTGTAATAAATTAATGTGTCCTATATAAGTGCCAAATCTTCTGATTTGCAAAAGAACACATTAGAGCCACTATAATTAGTAACTCTAATCTATCCTTTTGCGGATAGATTTTTTTATCACTCTCCCATTCGATTTAATATTTCTCGATATGATTGAGCAACTTTTCCTTTTGGATCGTGTTGTAAGATTGTTTTACCTATTCTGTTCGCCTCTGCGGCTTTCGTAGACAATGGAATTATTGTATTAAAGGTTTCTGTTCTTTTATCATTTTTGATTGTTTCAGAAATAACATTATCATTTTTGTTTCTACCGTCATACATCGTGATGACATCTCCTAAAACTTCAAGGTTCGGATTAATGCAACGTCTTGTCAGTTCAACTGACTGTAACAAGGCGTCAAAACCTTGTAAGCTGTAGTAATCCTTAGCCTGCACCGGAACAATCACATAGTCTGATGCCACAAATGCATTGACTGTTAGTATTCCTAAAGACGGTAATGTATCAATAATGATATAGTCATAATTATTTTTTATCGGTGCAAGTATTCTTTTAAGCACCCCTTCACGTCCTATGACGCTTACCAACGTCAACTCCATATTTGATAACTCAATATTGCTCGGCAATATATCAAATAGCTCCGTATGTATTACCGATAAATCTGATGGTTTAAAACTATTATTTATATCTGCTATCATTGCATTTACAATAGTTTCTTCAACATCTTTAAAGCCACAACCAATCGTTGCATTGCCTTGTGGGTCGAAGTCGACTAATAAAACCTTTTTATTCTTTTCTGCCAATGCTGCTGCTAAATTTATTGATGTAGTAGTTTTTCCTACACCGCCTTTTTGTGTTGATATTGCTATAACTTTCATATTCTTCTCCTCCATATACAAATAATTTTTTATAATCAAAAAGGGAGCAATAGTAGTTGAAAATTTTCAAATCTACTATTGCTCCCTTATGAGAGTTTTATTTAAAACACAAAAAAGACTTACACAACTGCTTTTGCATGTGTAAGTCAAAATGGTGCCGATGACCGGGGTCGAACCGGTACGGGAATTTCTTCCCACGGGATTTTAAGTCCACTGTGTTTTGGAGGTTTGAAAAATGAAAGATATTTTATTAAAAAAAGATTTAATTGCTTATCTTATCCACGAAATTGAGAGAGTAAAAAAGACTACTCCACAAGAGAGTGAACTGCACAATTATTCTTTTGTGCAAGGACACAAAGAGGGTCAACTCAAGGCTCTTTATGACGTTTTAAACTATGTAAACGGAATTAACACCAAATACTCCGCGAAACATTCTCGGCTACGGTAAATTTGACTGACGTGGGGCGGAGAAACTAAGTTACCTTAAAAAAACTTTCTCCGCCCCACGGCGGTCAAAAAGGGGTGGTGGTCGGGGAAAGCGAAACACAAGCGGAGGACTGCCGAACAGCCACGATTATCCCCGACAACCTCTCGGAGCGCGGTGGCTGGAGGTGGCAGACCTCCGCGGAAAGCGACAGCCACACTTCAAGCGGTGGCAGATACACCCCAAACGGGCGGGCAGAAACAGCCTAAAAAGCAAGCAAAATAAAGGTATATTTATTGCTTGCCTCGTAGTTGGTTTTCAAGCAATATTGCGCCGAAAACCAATTACAATAAATATCCCTTTATTTCCTACGGAGTAGGCTACGTGGTTGCTTTTTCGGCGGACGGCTAAGACAGATTTTCCACGGAGCATACGCTCACGGCACAGGGCAAGCCTTCGACACAGCAAGACTTCCCTTAAGCGCCACGCAAGCGACAGTGCGGAGCAGACGAGCGCGACAGTGCGAGGTTGCACCGCGCCGAGCGGAAAGCGGAGCGACGTGCAGACAGAGCCGCGCGCTGTGCGGCTCGCCTGCGCGAGCGGAGCGAAACTCTTAAATTGTTTTGTCTGTTTTATGTCCCCTTTTTGGGACTGTGATATAATTTGCTTGAGGTGATTTTATGAAAAAAAAATTGAATGATTGGGTTTATGAGTGGCTTGAAACCTACAAAAAAGTTATGGTCAAACCGTCTACATACGACAGTTACTTACAGTATGCAACTCATATAACGTGCAACAAGTCTTTGAAAAAATTAAGTAATTCAGACATTCAAAAGTTAATTAATAATATGGTTGTTGACGGTTTGAAGTTGTCTACTATCAAGCATATGCTTACACTTGTTCGGCAGAGTTTAAAAAAGGCTCGTTCTTTGGGGTTAGTAAAAAATTTGTCTATGCTTGAGGACTTAGAGCTTCCCAAAAAACAGCCGAAAAAAATAACTCCCCTACTCCCTGATGAACTAAATCTTATAATTAAAAATTCTTATCGGACATTTTACGGTGATTTTTATAAGGCTTTAATTTATACAGGTTGCCGTGTGGGTGAGTTAATCGCTTTACGGTGGTCTGACGTTGATTTCTTCAATGGGGTTTTACATATTGAGCATACTGACTATTTAGGCGATTTACAGTCGGTTAAAACCGCTCACGGTTGCCGACAAATTCCTTTATACGGTGAGCTACTCTCTATTCTATCACGCAAGCGGTACAATGCAAAGACTTCTGACAGAGTTTTTACAAACACTTTAGGCCGACCGATTGTCTATCGCACTTTGCTTGACAACTGGCACTGGTTTTGCTCCTCGATCGGAATTTATGAACCGCTCGGCTTTCACGTTCTGCGCCACACTTTCGCTCACACTGCTTTGCGCTCTGGTATTCCTATCAAGGTTGTTTCTGCTTGGCTCGGCCATTCTGACGTTAAAATAACTCTTAACATTTACGACAGTGTCGACCACACCGACTTTATCAAGGCAACAAAACAGCTTGAGCAATCCTTTGCATAAAAAAAACACACTTCGGTGTGCTTTTTTTATTCAGTAGTTTTGATAGTGGACTTGCTGAATTTCAGACCTTTTACACGTGTTAAGCATAATGCTTGCCATACGTTTATTATACCACTTACTACCGCAGTAGTCAATGCTCTTTCATATACGGAAAGTTTGTGACGTGCTTATCTCTTACAGCCTCGCGCCAACTGCATTTAATATTTCCGTAATTTGATATGTGTATAAGTCCTATATCAAGATAATATCTTGTTAACTTATACATTGTCTTATAGCTTGGCACTCTCGCACCTGTTTCATACTCCGAAAGGCGCGGACGTGGTATTCCTGTTGCCTCTGATACTGATTTCTGTGTAAAGCCTCTGTGCTTTGTTCTTGCCAGTCTTAAAGCCTCTGAAAATTCCGTTGGCTTTGCGATCCATTTCTTTCGTTTTCTGATTTTTCCCATAAAAAAATTACCTCCACAAGAAAAATTATATTACAAATGTGTAACATCACTTGACAAATCACGTCAAAAAGTGTAACATTTTTCTTATATCGGTAACATTCCGATATTCTTCTATTTAGTTTTTGTGTTCTTTATGTTTTCGCTGATATAAATTATACACGAAAACTATTAAAAAATCAACAATTTAATAGTTTTTTTTGTGCGCCTTTTTTAAGAAAAAAAACGGCGGGTCTGACAGAGCCGACGCTATAAAGTCTGTTCGGTAACTTGCTTTAGCCTATGGGACAAGGTTGCAAAGCCGTCAAGAGCAATACAGTATGTACTCTTTAAAATCTATCTGGGTTGGTTGTGTTCTCTGTGTACGCCTATTTGTTGGGAGAACAGACAGACCGACAGCGCCAACTGTCGGCCCTTTAGGCTGTCCCCTGTGTTCGTGATATTAAAATGCCCTAGCAAGCTTTTTTATCACCTGTGCTATACTCCGATATACGGATGCCGTAAACATAGTCTGTACCGTTTCCGCGGTACTTCTATGCCCTCTCGGCTACCTCCTCAACCGGAGCCGTATATATGGGGTTTGGTGCCGATGACCGGGGTCGAACCGGTACGGGAATTTCTTCCCACGGGAT
>OLOM01001809.1_pt1 | contig 13829 bp, 14 predicted proteins | sample 1672531 | NCBI WGS metagenome assembly OLOM01 (sample SAMEA3136696, study PRJEB25190) | human gut metagenome | reverse complement strand
TCCTTCCTCGTTGCAGATAACGACGGCATCCGATGCAATCGTTACGGTTTCGATGTAGCCGCCGACCTCGGTCTGCAAGGCTTTCAGCGTGTTGTCAATGTCGATCAGCTCCGGCGCACAGCCGGGCTCTTTACGGATTGCTTTCATACTTGCTTCTCCTTAATCCTTGGTAAAATAATCTCCGACCCAGCCGTCGGCAGCGAGCGGCAGTCCGGGCGCCCACTCGATCGGCTGACCCATGATGCGTGTTACCTCGTCCAGATCGGCTCTGTCCTCCGGCACCTCAATAACCACCTCGTCGTGGATGTGGAACACGATCGGAAAACCTGCGTTCTCCAGCCGTTCGATGTTCACCGCCAGACAGTCGCGTGCGATGGCCTGCACGATGTTCTCGGTCATATGGCCGCCATAGGTTTCAATTACACTCCACTTTTTTGTCATCTGGTTCATGCCGTAGTATCGCAGCTGTTTGCCGCCCCACTGGTTGATGCCGAAATGCGGCTGCGCGTAATAAAGCTTGCGTCCGGACGGCAGCCGGATAGTCAAAAAGTCCAGACCACTGTCGATGTCCGCCTCCCGAGCGAACACTAAGCCATGCGTAGCGCAGGACCTGCCGGTTTCCACCGCCTGAATGGCAGCCTGTTCGACTGCCTTCCAGCATCGCACGATTGCACGGTTTGCCTGCCGCCAACGGCTCACGATGTCGGGCAGTTCTTCCTCGGTCAGGCCGTTCTTGAGCGCACCCATCGCAATCAGCGCCGAACTGCCGCCCTGATACCCAAGCGCCAGCGTGGCGACCTTGCCCTTCTGGCGCAGGGCATACTCAGGGTTGCCCTTAACAATGCGGTCGAGCGGCACGCCGAACATCTGACTTGCGGTTGCCTCATAGATCTTGCCGTGCGTGCGGAAAACCTGCAAGACCCACTCCTCACCCGCCAGCCACGCGACCACACGGGCCTCGATGGCGGAAAAGTCGGCATCCACGAACTTGCAGCCGGGCCTCGGCACCAGCGCCGTCCGCACCAGCTGCGAGAGTGTACCGGGCACGCTGCCGTACAGCAGCTCCAGCCCCTCGGGCAGCTTCCTGCGGGTCAGATCGCGGGCAGTGTCCAGCATGGCGCCGTGCAGATAAGTACGCGGCAGGTTCTGCACCTGCACCAGCCGCCCTGCCCATCGTCCGGTACGGTTTGCGCCGTAGAACTGCAGCAGACCGCGGATGCGGCCGTCCTCGCACATGGTAGTAACGACCGTGCTGTACTTCTTGATACTCGCCTTGGAAAGCAGCTGTCGCAGCTCCAGCACGCGGGCAACGTCCGGCTCGAACTCGTCCTTGTGCTCGAGTGCGTCCTCTACCGTGGCGCTCCGCAGATCGGGAATGGCAACGCCGTGCCCCTGCAGCCAGGTCAGCATCTGTTCGCGGCTCTTGGGATTCTCCAAACCGGTCAGCTCGATGGCCTCCCGCTTGGCTGCTTCCTCGATCGCCGTGCCGCAGTACAGCGCACCGTCTACCAGCTCCCTGTCGGCTGCAACGCCGCGGGCACTGATCCGCATATCGTACTCCCACTCACGCTGTACCTGCTCGGGCACCGGGAATCGGCTCAGGCGGCGCTCGATCTCCATTTCGGTCACAACGTCCTGCCGGTTGTACTCAACGAACAACTCCCACTTCGCCGGATCATGCTCGGGCAGGTTGCGCGTCCTGCCGCCGTTGGTGATCGTCTTAGCGCACGGCGTGCAGAAATACTTGATAAGAGCCTTGCCGGTCGTCAGCTTCTGCACGCCGTGCGGCAGACCGAGTGCCTTGCCGGCGGCATCCAGACTTGCCGGATACCCGCAGTACAGGCTGTGCAGCATGGTACAGCGCCACTGCTCGAGCGGCAGCTCCCGCCCGAAGTGCTTGCCCAGCGCGTACCACTCAAACGCCGCGTTGAAGGCGTGCTTGATGTAGGCCGAGTCGTACAGTGCGGCTTTCAGCCACTCCGGCAGCTCCTCGCGTGTCAGGTCAAGCACCTGCACCGGCGCGTTATCCAGCGAGTACGCAAATAATAAGACCTGAAAATCACGGGACTGCACATATTTGTACAGTCCCGTCTTTGCGATCGGCTCGGAGGAAAAGGTTTCAAGGTCAATAGATAAATTGTGCATGGAACACCCCTCCAATGGGTTAGTTGATTACCACGGCAGACCGGTCAGCGGGTTCACGCCCTGCTGCGGTGCGGCGTAGTTCTGCGGCTGCTGCGGTGCGGCCTGCTCCAGACCGGCGAAGTCGCTCTCTGCGTTTGCACGGCCGCCGAGCGGCTCGCCGTCGCGGGTCTTGCACACGTTGCCCAGACCGCAGCCGACACCGCGGTTGCCGGAAGCGTCATACGGGAAGAAGTTGACGGTCACGCGGGCGTACATACCGGAGTAAACATCGGTCGGCAGCAGGTCGGCGTGGACGTTGGAAATATGCACGCACTGCGGCTTCTGCTTGCTGGATGCAGTGATGACCCAGTGACCCTTGCACTCCGGGCCGAACGGCTCACCGGACGGGCGGGTGCCGTCGCCGTCGTAGATGACCGGATAGCGCATCTGCGGACGGCTGCCCTTCCACAGATTCTTGACGCCGTTCTCGTAGGCAGTGTTCAGCGAGTTCTTGAGGTCCTCTACGGTAGCGACGTCCTTCTTCGGAACGAGCAGGGTTGCGCTGTACTTCGGCTCGCCGCCGTTGTTCGAGTACGGCTGGTCGAGGTGAACGAAGGACAGACGGACTTCGCCGGTGAGGCACTTGGTCGGATTGTTCTGATACATAATGAAAAACTCCTTTTCGATAAATAGATGGGTTTACTGTTCGATTGCCGCAAAATCCGCTGCGGCCCGGCTGTAAGGTTTACGGCTGTCGCTCTCGGGAACGAGGGTCGGCTTGCCTGCCGGCTTGACCACATGACCGCCGCACAGCTCTGCGAACTGCTTTTTACCGAGCAGCCGCTCCACGCCCGAAAGGGTCAGCGGCTTGCGCTCGTACAGCAGCGCGTCCTCAATGCCTGCGGCACGGAGATCGGCAAAGGCGGCGTCGATGTCGTCGAACTGCCGAACAGAACGCCCCTCGACTGCTTTCCAGCCGGGAATGGTCTTGCCGTCCAGGGCGGCATCCAGTGCGTATGTCTGCACCGCACCGAACCACTTGAGGAACGGCTCTGCACGGGTCAGCAGCCTGCCGATTTCCTCATCGGTCAGCAGCGCAGGATCCTCGTCCGGCGTGTGCTGCTCGGTGACGGCCATGTTTGCCTCGGCGTAGGCGCGGCACTTTGCCTTTGCCCGGCAGAACCGGCAGTGGTCGCCTGCGTGGAACTCGCCCTCTCCGTTGTACGCCTGCTGCGCTCTCGGCCGGACATACTCGGATGCCCACTTATACAGCTCGTCCGGCGTGGTTTCCCACTCCGTCGGTTCTCCGAGCCGCAGCTGTGCAATGGAGAGAATCACTCGCTCGACCTTGTACAGCAGGGCGTACTGCGCCAGCGCACCGAGGGCGTACAGCTTCATCTGGGCGTTGTCCGTAACCTCGACCGGCACGCCCTTGCCGTACTTGAAGTCGATCACCCGCAGCGTGTTGCCGCCGATCATCACAAGGTCAGCCGTGCCGAAGCCGTCCGGAACGTAGCCGCTGAAATTGACCTTGACCTCGCAGGCCACGGTCGGCGGCGCCGGAAACTGCATGGAGCAGTCCTTGATGTAGTCGAGGTATGCATCGGTCACGTTGTCCATTTCAGTGGAGAACAGCTCATCCTTGCGGATCTTGTTATACGCACGGGTGTAGGCGGACTTTGCCATAACCGTAAAGTAAGACCGGACTTTCAGCTCCGCAAGAGAGTGCGCCAGCGTGCCCTCCTGCGCGAATACGCCTGCGGTATCCGGGAATTTCTCGCTCAGACGTACAGACGGCGGGCAGGCCAGCCAGCGTTCGGCGCTCGACGCACCGAGTAAAGCGTGTGCAGCAGGAGGCATTAGATCTTCGCCCCCATCTTACGCAGCTCGGCGGCGAAAGCAGCCAGCTTGTCCGCCGGCAGTTCGGGCAGACCGCTGACGCCGAACGAGGCAAGCAGCGCCTGCAGCTGCGGAATGGTTTCCGGCGTCATGAAGTCACCGGCGGCCCTGGCGATCTCATCCATGGTGTAGGTCTTGACGGTCGGCGCTGCTGCCGGTGCGGCCTGTACAGGTGCCTGCGGTGCTGCGGTCTGCACCGGTGCAGGCTGCTGGACCGGTGCCGGAGTGACAGGCGTGGTCTGAACCGGCTGCTGAACAAGCTCCGGCTTAGCTGCGGTGCCGGCCGGCTTAGCCTCCAGCATAACCGGCTTGCCCAGTGCGGTACACAGGTGCTCGATAGCGCCCACCAGTGCAGGCGCGTTGATGTTGATGTCGATTGCAAAGTTGCTCATTTTTACATTTCTCCCAGTTTGTTGAACAGTTTCTTATCCTTTGCCTTGAGTTTGTCATAGGCGTCAAGGGTCATCGTGATGTAGCCGTGCTCCCATGTTACCGAAACCATCGGCTCCGGCCAGTGAAGGTCTTCGTCCGTCGGTTCCGGTGCGACCATAAAGTCGTGGTTTTTCAGGTACTCCTGCTTCCACTGCTGAACCTTCTTGCGGCGGATCTCGGCGTGCGCGGCCTTGAGGGTGCTGTCGTTGATCATTAGCCCATCTCCTCCAGCAGGGACTTGATGACGTCCTTCGGCGCACCGCGGCGCAGCAGATCGGCAATGTCGTCGCCGGTGAGCTTTGCACCCTCGCGAACGATAGCTGCATGACAGACAGTGCCGCTGTCCTTGGAGGCGTCCCACATCGGCGAGCGCTCATTGGAAAACAGCTCAGTGAGCAGAAAGCGGAAAGCACTTGCGGCGCTCTTGTCCTGTGCCTTGATCTGGTTGTATGCGTTGCTGATCGCGCTGCCGATCTCGGAAACGATGACCTGGAGTTCACCTGCCATCTCTACGCTTGCGAAAGCCTCATCGCCTTTTACGTTGCTGATAATCTTAATCATTGCAATTCTCCTAACTTCATGCTATTATAATGTTGAAATGTTTTTCTTTGCCGCTGATATGGGATTGCCGTCCCGACAGCGGCTTTTTTCATGCGTTGGTTTTGTCATACGCGATGATGGCTGCGATATGGCAGACAGCGTCCTCGGCGTCGGGGTGCTGCTCGATGATGTACGACAGCTTGCGGATTTCCTGCTCGATGACCGACAAAGCCTTGCGCCAGCAGGCAGCCATCTTGTTGAAGTCGTCCACCCGACCGACCACAGCGTCAAACGCCGTGAAGATCATGCGGTCAACATCGACCGGTGCTGCCTGCTCGACCGGCTCTTCTGCTGGTTCCGGCTCGGCCTCGACGGGCGGCTCGGTTTCAGCTTCCTGCTCCGGTTCTGCTTCGACCTCGGGTACCGGTTCGGTATTCAGCTCCTGCTCGGCCTGCTTGATCTGCTCGCGCACTGCCTCCGGCTTTGTCCGCTGCCGTGCCGCCATGGCGGCCAGCTTGGTGATGACCTTATCGCGGGATACGCCCAGCGCCTCCGCGATCTCATTCGCAGACTTGCCCTCGTCGCGCAGCGTTGCCAACTGCTCGAGCTGTTCATCTGTCCAGCGGAAGTACGGGCGCTTGCTCGGCTTGATGCCGCGGCCGTGCTTTGCGGTGTCCTCTACGCCGAACTCGGATGCGACCGAGGCGAGAGTTTCTGCGAAGTTGTTGTTTTGCATTGGATTTCCTTCTTTCTATTAGATGTTCTATCGGATATTGCCGATACGCCGCTTGGCGATGTCGGTCGCGATGTCGCCAAGGTAATACATCACTCGATACTCGCCCGGTACTCTCGGTGCGCCGATTATGCGCTTGGCTTTGTACTTATCGGTAAAGCCGTAGATTTTTGCTGCCTGCTCCAATGTCAGCAGCAGCGCGTTCGGATACATCCGCATCAGGTCGTTCTTGACTTCCTGACGGATTTCCTGATAGGTTCGGTCGTTCATGTTGTCACCTCGCTTTCCTGGTCATCTTCGTCGATGAGTTCAGCAATAGGCACATTGAGTTCACGGGCCAGGCGAGCAACGGTCAGAATTTTGGGGCTAGCCCCATTTTTCCATCCCGTTACGTTTGCCTTACTCATGCCGATTGCCTGCGCTACAGAGCTTGGGGATTTGCCCTGACTCGTGCATACTTGTTTCAATCGATCGTAAAACATAAATTCACCTCCTCGCAACAAAACTCTTGACACCGGCACGCAGGTATAGTAAACTGAACCTATAAGAACAGTACACTGTACCCGTTTTGGTGTTTCTGTGGGATTGGTTCTGTTGACAGTACTATTGTAGCTCGGTCAGCAGAACTTGTCAACACTAAAAGTACGGTTTACAGAACTTTGTGCAATTCTGCTAAATACAGGGAGACGGTTTTATGTTTTTTGACCGATTAAGTGAGGCATGCTCTATGCACGGCACCAGTCCTAGCGCCGTGGCAATTCAAATAGGACGCAGTAAATCTAATGTGACTGGATGGAAAAAAGGTCAGATTCCATCTTCCGATACAGTCACTGCGATAGCTGATGTCCTACAAGTGCCTACCGATTTTTTATTAGAGCGTCCGCCATTTGACTGCTGGGAGCTTATTAACCAAAATAGAAAGGGCTTTTTGCATTACGTTGACATCATGCCAGAAACCCTAAAGCTAATATGGGGTATAGATCCAGAAAATCCAGAAGCAGCGCCAACGGAGCATTTTATCCGTTTCCTCCAAAACGTCGTTTCGGAAGTACGCGCAACAGAAGATGGCGACTGGGTTATTGCGCTAAAGGAACCATATACGCATAAAAAAACGCCCGTCCTTACAAAAAAGGACGGGCGCGATATAGCGAAAGATTTAGAAAATATTATGGCCGACCTTGAAGCCGGCGGAGATCTAATGTTTGACGGCGACCCAATGACGCCCGAGGCACGCGAAAGTATAGCGGCCGCAATGCGTTTAGGATTAGAAGCCGCAAAAGCCAAAAACAAAGCACGATTCACTCCGTATAAGTATAGAAAGGACTAGCACATGACCCAGAAAGCTCTCGCCGAAAAGATAGTTCGCAAATATGGTACTCGGGATCCTTTTCGTATAGCGAGCGCTATGGGCATCGACGTGCTCGATGTTCCTCTTGGATACTTGCGAGGATTTTACCAAAACATTCACCGCTGTCGGATCATATACCTTGACGATCATCTCTCAGAAGAAGAGCGTCGCTGGGTGTGCGCTCACGAGTTGGGCCACGCTCTCCAACACAAAGGATATAATCGTATTTTTATGGACACCCGTACACATATGGTCACAAGTCGCTATGAAAAAGAAGCAAATCAATTTGCTGTCGATCTGCTTTACTCAGATGATGACTTGCAGGATCTGTCCGAGTACTCTATCGCTACCGTAGCGCAAGCACTTGGTATCGACTACGAATTAGCGGAATACCGCATGAACAGTCTGAGGCAGCGTTAAATCTAAACTGGTCGAATTTAGACCGTCTTAAAACAAAAATAACGCCCACCGGCGGCAACCGATGAGCGTTATCGAGGGTAGAAATACTTTAGCGAGTGCATTCTACCCTCTTATTTTACAACTAAATAGGAGGTTTTGCAATGAAAAAAGCAAACACATCAGACGGATATTTCCGCGAAACCTTTACCTATCAAGGTAAGCGGTACTCCGTCCGGGCCAAGACTGAGCGCGATCTCTGGCGCAAGGTCGAGGAAAAGAAGCGCCGGCTTGAGGAAGGTATAGACGTCACCAACGAAAACACGACTGTTGACCGCTGGTTCGAGAATTACCTGACCGCCTACAAAAAGGGCAATGTCACCGATAAGACCTATCACCAACTCGAGGCCTACGTCAAGAACTACATCTCCCCCGCCATCGGCAACCGACGGCTGAAGGATATTCAGACCATCGACCTGCAGCTCATCATGAACAGCTGTGCCGGCAAATCACAGTCGCAGGCACGCAAGCTGCGCGATCTTATCCGGCAGGCTTTCAAGCAGGCGCGTATTTCGCGTGTGCTGATCTTTGATCCGTCTGAGGGCATTGTCATGCCAAAGACCACGAATGGCACGCATCGCGCTCTGACGGACGAGGAGCGGCTGCATATTCACAGCGTCGCCCGTTCACACCGCGGCGGACTGTGGGTATTGTTTATGCTGTACACCGGCGCAAGGCCGGACGAAACGCGCAAGGCGCGCTGGGAGGACATCGACTTCAAAGGGCACGTTATCGTGCTGCACAGCGCCAAGACGGACTATGGCGACCGCCGTGTTCCTATCCCTGCTCGGCTGTACAAGCGCCTGAAATGGGTGAAGCAGGACAGCGGCTATCTGTTCACGCAGCCAACCACCGGCAAGCCGCACACTGAAACGTCTATGAAGCAGATGTGGCGCTCGTTCAAGCAGGCGCTTGACCTGGATATGGGCGCGCAGATGAAGGGCGGCGCGATCGACCCGGAAACGTCCGTCGTGGCTGATGATCTCACGCCATACTGCCTGCGGCATACCTATGCGACCGATTTACAGTCCGCCGGCGTCCCTCTCAACGTCGCAAAGGATCTTCTGGGCCACCAGTCGATTGCCATGACGTCGCAGATCTACACTCACCTGTCCGTCGATGCCTTTGCTGAGGCGTCGCTCAAGGTTATCAACTTCCAGCACGCACAGCAGCGTAAGGAAAAGAAGAAATCTGTCGGAAACAGGTGACACATCAGGTGACACATCAAACAGCCGAAAATAGCCTGATGCAGCGCATTTTACAAAAAAGTACATTCTACCCATTAACCGTGTAGAGTGCATAAAAAGTTGCAATAAGCAAACAAAAACCCTCTAAACCGCATGATTTAGAGGGTTTCGTGTTGGTGGAAGTTACAGGGCTCGAACCTGTGACCCTCTGCTTGTAAGGCAGATGCTCTCCCAGCTGAGCTAAACTTCCATCGGGTCGTTGTCGTCTCATCCCTGACGACTTGTTTAGTATATAACAGAATTACGAATCTGTCAACACATTTTCTGAAAAAATTCCAAAAAATTTTTAGACCCGAAAATTTACGCCGCGCACAGCGTTCTCCGACATGCGCGGCGTAATGTATTATCGTTCCATCTTTTCACAGAACCTCATCAGCATTGCCGCGACCTGTGCGCGGGTGGCATTCCCATGTGGATTCAGTCTGCCGTGTGAACCGTTGACGATTCCGTTCGCTGCCGCCCATCGCATAGCATCGACCGCGTAGGCGCTGACGGTATCTGCGTCTGCAAAGGCATCCAGTGTGCCGCTGGCTTCAGGGACATCCGCATAGCGGTACAGCATGGTGACGAGCTGCTCTCGTGTAATGCCGGCCTCCGGCGCGCGGCCATCCGAAATGCCTGCCGACTGCGCCCACGCCATGCCCTTCTCGTACCAGTTTGCACCGCCGGTCGTATCCGCACCCGCGTACCGTGCGAGAATCGTCATCAGCATACCGCGCGTGGTCGTGCCATCCGGCGAGAACGCATCCGTACCTGTGCCGCTCATCAGACCCTTTTCCACAACACAGCGTACGGCATCGGCGTACCACTCGGTTGGCTTGACGTCATCGAAGCTCACATTTTGAGCAGGCTGTCTCTCGAAAATAGGTGTAAGCGTGACATTGCACGCAGGCATGACGAATGTAAACCGACCGTCCTTCTCCGTCACTGCGACCGGCTTGCCGCTCTGGTCGGTAACCGCGATTGTTTTGAGCGCATAGCCTTCCTTTGGCACAGCTTTAATCATCACTGTGCTGCCTTTGGCTGCGTTTTTCGGTGTGATTGAGACCTCGCCGTGCTCGCTCTTAGCCGCAGTCACCGCACCGGTCGGCGTGCGGACCGGACCGCCGCCGCCACTGCCGCTCGTTCCGCCACTCTGCTGAGCAGTGAACACCGGTGCTGCAGTCTGCGTGCCGTTCAGTTTAGTAAGTGCTTCCTCCGTCAGCGTCGTGTACGTTTTATCACCGATTTTCCACCCGTCAAACGTGTATCCGCGCTTACTATCGGTCGGAAACGCCGTTCCGATATCTCCCGCGCCGTAAACGTTGGTCTGCGCACTGCTGTCCGCAAACACGAACGTGATCTCCGCGCGGCGCATATCCACTGCGGAACGGTCGATCGTGTACGTCACGCCATGGATGGTCAGCGTATCGCCCGCGGCCACGGCATCCGGCGCAGAAACCGTGATCGGCTCGGTCGCAAAGCCGGTCAGTCGAATCGTCAGGCCGTCGATTACGGCAGTAACGGTACTCGGCGTGACAGTTGCCGTCTCGAGCGCCTTCTTGATCTGAAACGAGAAGGTTTGTGCCTCGGGCAGCACATAGTTGCCCGCCTTTCCGCCTGCCAGAGCGACCGCACGTGCGGTGTACTCCCCGATTTCGGTCCGGCTGCCGTCCTCGATTATGACAGTAAGCGCATCTCCGTTCACCGCGCCAATCGCTTCTGCCGTGACCGATTTCGGCGTACTATCATAATAGAAAATACTCTCGCTGTTCCATTTTATCTCAACAGGCTTCGGCTGTACGGTCAACACGCCGTTTTCGTATGTAATTTTGTAATTTTCAGCTTGTGCATTCATCGGGATAATCGTGTAAGTTCCAATATCGCTAAACTGCGCATAGTCAAACGCATAGTGCAGACCCGAAAGCACAGTTTCGTTCTCATTATTCACGAATCCGTTGATTTCCACACCATTATCACTTAACGTTTCCCCATAGGTTATGGTTTTATCCTTGGCACGAATACACAGCGGCGCTTTTTCAATATGAAACCGAACCGCTTGCGAGGTTGCGGAAGCCGTGCTGCTCGTTTCCGATGCATACGCTTCCACCCAGTAAGTTCCAGCGTTGATCGGCGCACCATCCAGCTGATTGCTCTTTGCACCGTTGCTGTCGGCGTAGTAGCGATATGTCGGCGCGGACGTGCCCGAGCAGGTCAGATTGCTCTCGCTGTACGGCAGACCGGTATAGACTGCATCCTTCGCGCTTACAATAAGTTCGACCGCTTTCGGCAGGATTTTACCCTTTACAGTGCAGTTTTCGTCCTCTAACGTGTAATTTTTATTCGTAAGTGTAACTGTAACCGTCACGTCCCACTCGCCAGCTTCGGCAGATGCGTACCGTGTTGAGAGCGTGTAATCCGTGCCCTCGCTCAGTGCCGCGCCTTCCGGAAGATTGCTGAACGCCAAACCGCTAATCCGTGCATCATCATCGCGTCCGTTGCATGTCTTGTCCGCGACTTTCAGCGCTGTTGTATCCAAGGAAATCGTGCGCTTATTGATTGTAAAACTGCCGACATTCACCCGTTCGACCGCAGAAAAGTTATCACTCGATGCAATCCCGACCGCCACGTTGTAAGTTCCGGCACGAACCGGCAAAGCTGTGCTGTCGTTGTACCAAACTGTGACCTCGCCAACGCCTGTTCTCGTCCACACCGACGCCTCACACGGCTTGCCGTCGTAGGTCGAATCAACAGGCAATGCAATCTTGTAATCGGTGTCCTTTTCGGGTGTTTTCGGTGTGATTTGGAATGTTTTCTCAACTTTTCCGGTATAATTTTCCTTGCCGGTAATTGTCACCGTTCCTGCACCGCAGTCTCTGTTATTGGTGTAAGAAAGTTCGTAATCTACGTTGATTTTCAACGTTTTATTGTCTATTGCGATGATTGGCTTGGGATTATGCTCGACTCCGTCATACACATACTCGGTCTGCTTCATATCAATCTGCGCGTCTGCAATATCCCGCGGAGTAACTTTCAGCGTGCCATTGGCATAGCTGATTGCGTAATTTTTCGTCTTATCTGTACCGTTTCCGCATATTTTTGCATTATGTGGTACATTTTCTGCATTTCCTGCATTCGTCTGCGTGCCGGAAACCTTCACCTCGATGATTTTGTCGCCGGGCACCAGTTTGCCTGCTGTGTATCCATCTTTCACCAGAGGTTCGCCATCGTACACTTTCTCTGCACTTTCCGCCGTAATTGTCAGCGGTTTCGGCTGAATTTCTGCAGAAAACTCCTCGCTTTCCACAGTGTACTTGCTGTCTTCCGACATAAATTTGAGCCGATATTTGTCCCCGACATTCGGGACGGTTTCACCGTTTACGACCTCGAATGTGCCGGAAAGTTCGGTGCCGTTCAGCGTTGCACTGCAACCGGAAACATCAACCATTTCATTCCAGGTCTGGCCGTATGTGCCGGTGGCCACTGCAGACCAGTTAATAACCGGGGTTTTCTCTGTGTTTTCTTCGGCTGAGCACAAAACGATGTCAAGTTTCTCAGGTGTAATCTTCATACATGAAGCCGTCAAGTGATAGACAGCTCCTGATTTTGCAAATCTTGTGACGTACATAAACCATTGACCGCCTTCTGTCCTGAAAGAAACTCCATCCAGTCCGTCAGACGAAACCGCAGTTCCATCCGCAGTATTCAGTTCAATATCACAAGACGCCTCTGAATTGACCGTTTTATCCTCAAAAAGCGCATCTGCCGTATAAGTATCCCGACATGGCTCATCATTAGTTGGAATCGAAACAGTAATCGACTTTTCAACTACAGGTGTACCATTTCGATTGATTCGGATTGATGTAGTTGGTTGAGCCTTTCTACATATCCGTTCCGGATAAACCGCATTCTGATAAGTGCCGTCGGCCGCTCCCGCAGGAACGACTACCATGCCGAGCGCCATCGAGAGCGCCAAGACCACCGAAAATGCCGTTTTAAGACGTTTCACGTTTTCCTCCTGACCCGCAAGCTGGTATTTGACGATTGCGTGCGCTTTGTTCACTGCACTCTGCACAATTTTTCGCAGAGAACACATATATTTTTATTCAGCTTACCATGAGGTTTCATATGCGTCAATGTTTTAATCGACAAAATTCGACATATAATATTCATCATTTTCCATAAAGGCACAGCCAGTCGTTAGTCTGTTTCTTTGTGTCTACTCCGCTTATACAGTGAGCCTTTCATCGGCAGAATATTCATATTTGCATATTTATGTTATTATCTTAAAAGCGACTACTAATTCTCTATTATGGCATTTCCATATATATTGTCTGATGTTTTTCGTTTAATAACTATACGTTCATTTATCTGTGTTTCGCATAAATATTCTATAAGTGCAAAAAGCTCCGTGAAGCTTTCCACAGGGCTACGCCGTTGATGAGTAATAATAAGACGAAAAACACGAGCGCTGTATATTAATTTTACCCGACAGTTTAGTTTCTCCATAAATCCATGCTATTCTTCCTGATTCATATGATAAGGTACAATAAGTTGCGCAAATTGAAAACCTCACCACGACCTCCGGTAATGTCACGCTCCACATGACGCGGCTCAAGGGCGTGTCCTTCGAGACAGCCATCATCGAACGGTATCGCTGCCGGGAGAGCAGCGTGGAGGAAGCGCTCATCGAGATGTATCTGGCAGGCGTTTCCGTGCGCCGTGTGGAGGACATCACCGAGGCGTTGTGGGGCAGCAAGGTTTCGCCCGCTACCATCAGCGAGCTGAACAAGAAATCCTATGTCCACATCGAGGCCTGGCGGAACCGTCCGTTACAGGGCGGACGCCATCCATACGTCTACGTGGACGGTATCTACCTGCGCTACCACTGAGGCGGAGAGTACGAAAATGTAGCTATTCTGGTGGCAATCGCCGTGAATGAGGATGGTTTCCGTGAGGTTTTGGGAGCTGTCGAGGAAATGAAGGAGGCCAAGGCCAGCTGGGTCAGCTTCTTCCAATGGCTCCGCGGCCGCGGTCTGGACGGCGTGAAGCTCATCGTCGGCGACAAGTG
>OLOM01001805.1_pt1 | contig 13857 bp, 9 predicted proteins | sample 1672531 | NCBI WGS metagenome assembly OLOM01 (sample SAMEA3136696, study PRJEB25190) | human gut metagenome | reverse complement strand
TAGAGCACTTGACTTTTAATCAAGTTGTCCGGGGTTCGAATCCCCGCACGCTCATGGAATGAGAGTGAAGTAGTATATAAGTACTACTTCTTTTTTTTATTTAAAGAACTTGCCACCTACATGACCTGCCACAGGCAGCTCATTACGGATGCTTTGGCAACCGGTAGCTTTTCTTGCATACTTTGTTATTGAAATATATTGACATATTTTATTGAAGTGATTATATTATAATTAATAAGAGGGAGTAATCGGCATCTATATATTTCATAAAAGAGATATAAGAATGGAAGATATAGATGTTTACGATGACGTCAGTACGATGGCAAAAGAGCTATCCGTATCGTAATGAAATGATGAGACTTTTATTGCATAGTTTTTATGCAATAAAAGTCTCTTTTTTTTATACCAAAGTAAAAGCATGTAATACAAGTTGACGGTGGCAGATTCTAGGTATACTTTCGATATATCAAAAATTAAAAAGGGTTATTGGCCAAAGAAAGAAAGGAGAACAAATATGCTGACAACAAAACAAGCAAGGGAGAATCAGGAAAAATATGGTTTCAATGAACTGGTAGAAGGGAAAAAGAAAAGTACCATGCAGATATTTATGGAACAGTTTAAAGATTTTCTTGTTATCATATTGATCATATCTGCAGTGATTTCCGGTATCTTAGGAGATGCAGAAAGTGCGATTGTTATTTTTGTAGTAATTACGATGAATGCAATACTTGGAACGGTGCAGACCGTAAAGGCAGAACAATCGCTTAACAGTTTAAAACAGTTATCTGCTCCGGAAGCGAAAGTAGCAAGAGATGGAAATATTATTCAGATTCCGTCGAGAGAGGTGACGATTGGCGATGAAGTAATACTGGAGGCAGGGGATTGTATACCTGCAGATGGAAAACTTATAGAATGTGCAAGTCTGAAGGTAGATGAAAGTGCACTGACGGGAGAAAGCATAGCAGTTGAAAAGAATCTGGATGAAGTCGCAGTCGGAACAGCACTTGGCGATCAGACGAACAAAGTATTCTCCGGAAGTTTTGTTACGTATGGAAGAGGAAGATACGAAGTGACTGCAATCGGCATGAATACAGAAGTAGGAAAGATTGCAGATCTTATGAAGAATACATCAGAAAAGCGCACACCACTGCAGGTGAATCTTGATGACTTCGGAAAAAAATTGTCGATATTAATTCTTGTATTTTCAGGCATAATATTTGGGGTAAATGTATTTCAGGGAGAATCTATTGGTTCAGCGTTTATGTTTGCTGTTGCGCTGGCAGTTGCAGCGATACCGGAAGCTCTTAGTTCGATTGTGACGATTGTATTATCTTTTGGAACACAGAAGATGGCAAAAGAACATGCAATTATACGAAAACTGCAGGCGGTAGAAGGTCTTGGCAGTGTATCGATTGTCTGTTCGGATAAAACGGGGACACTGACGCAGAATAAGATGACAGTAGAGGATTATTATGTAAATGAAAAGAGAATACCGGCCGGAAAAATTAATCTGAAAAATGAAAATGAAAAACTGCTTTTGAGATTCAGTATCCTGTGTAATGATTCAACGAATACAGACGGACAGGAGATTGGTGATCCTACGGAAACGGCACTTATTAATCTCGGAAGTAATCTGGGAATCGAGATTATGCAGGTAAGGGAACGATATCCGAGATTGTCTGAGGTTCCATTTGACAGTGAGCGGAAATTGATGTCGACAGCTCATAGGATTCAGGATGATAAGATGTTAACGGCTGATCATATAATGATCGTAAAAGGTGCTGTAGATGTATTACTGGATCGTATGGACAGAATCAGAGTTGGAAATACTGTAAGAAAGATGACAGATTCTGACTGTAAGAATATTTCCATGCAGAATATGCAGTTTTCCAGAGAAGGGTTAAGAGTTCTTGCATTTGCATATAAACATCTGGAAGAGGAAAAAGAAATCGGTACAGAGGATGAAGAGCATCTGATATTTATCGGAATGATCGCAATGATGGATCCGCCGAGAGAAGAGTCGCAGGTTGCGGTAGCAGAGTGCCTGAATGCCGGAATCCGGCCGATTATGATTACGGGAGATCATAAAGTCACGGCTGCGGCAATTGCAAAGAGGATTGGAATATTAAAGGATGAGTCAGAAGCCTGTGAAGGTGCTGATATTGAAAATATGTCAGATGAAGATTTAAAAGACTTTGTAGAGGGAATCTCGGTCTACGCAAGAGTCTCTCCGGAGCATAAGATCAGGATTGTCCGTGCGTGGCAGGAAAAGGAAAATATTGTGGCAATGACAGGAGATGGTGTGAATGATGCGCCGGCTTTAAAACAGGCGGATATCGGTGTTGCAATGGGTGTGACCGGAAGCGAAGTTGCTAAGGATGCGGCGGCGATGGTTCTGACAGATGATAATTTTGCAACGATCGTGAAGGCAGTGGAAAATGGAAGAAATCTGTATCAGCATATTAAAAATGCAATTCAATTTCTATTATCCGGAAATTTCGGAGCAATTCTTGCGGTACTGTATGCAGCAACGGCCGGATTACCGGTGCCTTTTGCCCCGGTACATCTGTTGTTTATTAATCTTTTGACAGACAGCCTGCCGGCAATTGCGCTGGGTATGGAACCGCATTCTAAAGCGGTTATGGATCAGAAACCGAGACCTGTGAATGAGTCAATACTTACGAAAGCATATCTGGTGAATATCGGAACCGAAGGTCTGTGCATCGGGATTATGACAATGGCAGCATTCTTGATCGGATACAGAGGACAGGGTGCAGTTCTGGCAAGTACGATGGCGTTTGGAACATTGTGTATGAGCCGTCTGGTACATGGATTTAACTGCAAAGACGATAAGCCGGTAATATTCTCAAAGAGATTCTTTAATAATAAATATCTGATCGGAGCATTTGTTTTAGGTACTGTTCTGATTACGGGTGTTCTTACAATTCCTGGATTACATGCCATGTTTAAGGTTGTTACGTTAAATATGACGCAGCTGATGACAGTATATGGTCTTGCATTTCTGAATCTTCCTGTGATTCAGGGATTGAAGTATTTGAAGGGAAAGACAAAATGGAATTAAAACAAGAGACAGTGAAGCAGATCAGGGGATTGATCATATTTACGGCAGTACTGATTGTCTGTCTGTGGAAATTTGATGTTGTGGTAAGTGCGTTTCAATTTGTATTAAATATAGTATATCCGTTTTTGCTTGGCGGTGCGATTGCATTTGCCTTAAGTGTACCGATGAACTTTGTAGAACGAAAATTATTTACAGAGAGAAAAATTTCTGAAAAATATAAAAGAAAATATGCCAGGGGAATCAGTCTGATGCTTGTAATTGCCGGTGTAACCGGAATTTTGGCAATGATAATATTCGGGCTGCTTCCGCAATTGGCAGGAACATTTGCCAATCTGGGAAAGAGTATTCAGGAGTTTATCCCGCAGGTGCAGGGGTGGGCAGATCACTGGTTCCATAATAATAAAGAAATTATGAATGTCGTGAACAACCTGGAATTTGACTGGAATAAAATTATGGAAGCGGCGGCAGGCTTTCTGAAAAACGGAGCGGGAAGTGTGCTGGAGACTACCATTAATACGGCAAAAAATATTATTGGTGCAGTGGGAACGTTTTTTATTGCATTTGTATTCGCAGTTTATATTTTGCTGCAGAAAGAGAAACTGGGAAGACAGGCGAAAAAAGTATTATTTGCGTTTGTCAGGAAGGGGAGAGCAGAAGCTGTATTGGAAGTGCTGGCTCTGACGTATAAGACATTTTCTGGTTTTTTGACGGGACAGTGCGTGGAGGCTTTGATCCTTGGAGCAATGTTTGTAATCACGATGACACTGTTTAGACTACCATATGCACTGTTGACCGGAATTGTGATTGCATTTACGGCATTGGTACCGGTTTTTGGAGCATTTATCGGATGTGCGGTCGGGGCGTTTCTGATCTTTATGGTGAGTCCGTTTAAGGCATTGATGTTCATTGTGTTGTTTCTGGTACTTCAGCAGATTGAGGGGAATCTGATTTATCCACATGTAGTGGGAAATTCGGTTGGACTTCCGTCAATCTGGGTGCTGGCAGCAGTGAGTGTTGGCGGAAGTCTGATGGGAATTGTCGGAATGCTGATATTTATTCCGTTGATGTCGGTGGTATATGCACTGTTCCGTGAAGTTGTCTACATTAAATTACGACAAAAGAATATTTATCCACAGGATATTTTATAAATGTGGATAACTTTGTGAATGTGATCATTTATTGTGGATGAAGAGGATATCAGTTTTGAAAACGTGATCGTTCTTTCAATTTACAGTAGATGACAGCAATGGCGGTACTGATCAGGGTTGATACAATACCGGCTCCGATAATAGAAGCAGGATTAACGCTTCCATACTGACTCCGATAAGCAATAACATTGATCGGAATAAGCTGAAGAGATGAAATGTTGATGATCAGGAATGTACACATTTCATTACTTGCTGTTCCGGCAGGGCGGGAGATACCGGGAGCCAGATGTTTGCGGCGCTGTTCTTCTAATTTCGATAATTCTTCCATTGCTTTTAATCCGGCAGGAGTGGCGGCCCAGCCAAGACCTAAGATATTGGCGATCATATTGGTGGTAATCGGTTCTTCGGCGGGGTGACCGGCGGGAAGATTTGGAAAAAGGAAACGAATGACCGGCCGGATCTTTCTGGAAGCGGCCGGGATAGTTCCGGCTTTGGAAGCAATTTCCATCAGTCCTACCCAAAAAGACATGACACCGATCATGGTAATACAAAGTGAGATGGCTTCTTTGGATGAATCAAGTGCTGCATTGGTAATATCGGGCATCCGGCCTGTGAATGCGGCGTATACGATGCCTGTAAGAATCATAAAAGACCAGAGGTAGTTCAGCATAAGTGAGACTCCTGTATGTGGATATCTGAAGTATAATATGCAAACAGTGTGGAAAATATGACGGTATAAATCGCCATGCGTTTGTAAGGGGCTGCCGGAAATTGCACCAATCTCAGTTATATATTAATATATGACAAGCCAATAGAATAAACTGTAAGAGGATAATTTAAAGAAGGAATGTTAATATGCAAATATTGTTATATCTTACAGATTTCATAGTCCCGCTGGTAATCTTCGGGATTGTAGGTTATGGACTGTTAATGAAAGTTCCGGTATACGATACGTTTATTAAAGGTGCAAAGAAGGGGTTTCTGACAGTAATCAAGATTATGCCGACACTTGTCGGATTAATGGTGGCGGTGGGGATATTGAGAGCGTCCGGCTTCCTTGAACTGATTGCAAATGGAATCGGGAGATTTACGGACAGAATCGGTTTTCCGGGAGAGCTGGTTCCGCTTACAGTGGTAAAGATGTTCTCCTCATCGGCGGCGACGGGACTTTTGCTGGACATTTTTAAAGAATATGGAACAGATTCGTATATCGGACGGATTGCATCGATCAGTATGTCGTGTACGGAGACGATCTTTTATACCATGAGTGTATATTATATGACAGCCAGAGTCACGAAGACGCGCTATACATTGACGGGTGCGCTGCTTGCAACTCTGGCTGGTGTGACTGCCAGCGTAGTGCTGGCGGGTATGATGACATGATCGTGTGATGTGGTAAAATGTCACGGGAAAATGTAATTATTCCCAGGGTTTCTTATGATAATCTGAGGAATCTTTTTTGTTTCTGTGGTCTTTTCCGTTCTGGGATTTGCTCCATATGCGGAGAGCAGTGAGAATTCCGACCGTGTAAAGGATCGTGACTAATATTACCGGGTTATCCTTCAGAAAATAAATAACAAGGATAACGGATAACAGACAGATAAAGAGCTGGAATGTGGTCCAGAATCTTTTTTCGCGGACTTCTTTCGCCTGCTGAAGGAGTTCCATACGTTTCTGTTCCATACGGAGATATTCCATCAGATCTTCATCGCTGATGCGGGAAAGGATCTGCTCATCGCGGTTCATTTCAATCTTGCGTTTGGAACGGAAATTAGAGAAGAACTCACGGAACGGATGTTCATCTTTGGAGCGGGATTTTTCCTGTTGTTCGTAAAAGTCTTCTTCCAGGTCTTCGTCTTCTTCCGCATCTTTTTTCGAAAATTCTTTTGTATTTCGGGTGTCACTGAATTTGTCTGCGTTATCGGCAGCTTTACCGTCGGTAGTTTTGCTGTCGATAGTTGTTTGATTATCTGTGTTCTGTGGGTCGGTAATTTCCTTAGAAGCAGCCGTTTCAGTGTCTGTAGTTTCCTGCGCAGCAGATATATCAGCAACAGGATAAAGCACAACGTTGTCAGTGGCAGCAAGTGCGCTAGTTTCAGATTCCTTAGTCTTAGGTGATTCTTCTGTCGGTACTGCTTTTTCTATATTTTCGGACATGATTTTACCTCCGTATTCATTCTTATATTGTATGTTGTCTTTTATTTTATCTTTATTATCTTATCATATCAGCTATGAAGATAAAAAACAAATAAAGAGTGTATAAAACGGCGGAAAATAACTTGCAGTAGAAAAAAGCCCTTAAAAATGTTAAAATTGTAAGGAATCATTTGGAGGAAAACAAGATGCAGTTAATGAATGAAATCCCGGATACGTTCTGGAGTCTGTTCCGTTCGGTCAACCGGGATATTTATATTGAAGCACTTTTATGTATTAATGAAGAATACGAATATAATAACTATTTCCTGACGAAAGAAGTATGTATCCAGATTTTAAGTGACATGAATGCGAAGAAACGGTTTGAGTTACAGCGGGAGGAAAATGATACGGATTTTGATATGCTGGAGACGCCGTCATCAAGGATATTAAACTGGCTTCTGCGGGCAGGATGGCTGAAGCGTATCGAGGATTATAATACACTGGTGACGAATATTGTCATTCCGGATTATGCTGCGGTGATGATCGATGCATTTGAAAAGCTGAATTCAGAAGATGCGTCGGAGACGGATATTTATATCCAGAATGTGTATGCGACGCTGTATGCATTTCGCAATGATCCGAGGGCGAGTATCGGGCTTTTGAGGACGGCACTGGTGAATACGAGGCGGCTGAATAAGGCACTGCAGGACATGCTTCATAACATGAACAAGTTTTTTGCAAAACTTTTACAGCAGGATTCGTACAGCGGGATTTTAAGAGAGCATCTGGACAGCTATGTGGAAGAGATCGTGTGGAAGAAGTATCATATTCTGAAGACGTCGGATAACTTTTACATTTATAAGATGGATATTAAGAAATGTCTGAGAGAGATCCGGGATGATGAGGCATTTATCATGAAGGTACAGGCGCGGTCGAAGATGCTTGGAGATAATCAGGATGATGTACTGGATCTGCTAGATCTGATCGAGCGGGGATTTGATGATATTGAGCACAGAATCGCTAATATGGATAAGGAACATACGAAGTACGTCCGTGCGACGGTAACGAGGATGAATTATTTGTTAAGCGGTGAGACAGATACGAAAGGTCTGGTGGTCCAGCTTCTGAATAAGATGTCGGAAAATCCGGATCAGATGGAAGAGATCATCACAGAGACCGGAAAGCGCATGAATCTGTCGCTGCTGGAAATTCTGTCGGAGAAGTCTTTATATAAGAGAAGAAAATCCAGAAAAGACTTCATCAGCCAGCTCCTTCCGGATGAGACGACGGGAGATCTGGATAAGGATGATATCTTAAGACTGAACCGGATCCAGATGCGGTTCAGCAAGAAGCAGATCGAAGAATTCATTGAGAATAATATGGAAGATGAAGTGATGGATGCGTCGAAGATTAATATTGCGGATGAGGAAGAATTTGAAAAATTGATTTTGGCTTATGATTACAGTACACGTAAGAACAGCAGATATATGGTGCTGGAAGAAGAACCGGAGATGGTGGAAAAGGACGGATACCGGTATCCGGCATTAAGATTCGTGAAGAGACGGGCGTAATAGTGTGTAATAATTCGTAATGCAAAACAGAAAGAAAAGTGATGAACAATAATATAAAGAAGTTCTGATAAAAGGAGTTCTAAGAATAATGATAGATTACTACGAACAGTTAACCCAGGAAGAAAAAGAAGAGGTCACAGATGTCATCCAGACGCTGTACCACCAGACATTTCTCCTGGAAAGAAAATTTGATAAACGTGCGGGAAGGATGCAGTATACAAAAGAATACCGTACCTGTACGAAGCATCTGGAATTTTTTAAAGCATATTTTGAGGTGGCGGGGATCACACTGCGGGAAAATGTACATATGGGTGTGATCTATATCCAGGGAGAGCAGTTATGGGGTGAGAAGCTGCCGCGTCTGGCAACCATTTATCTGCTGGTATTAAAGCTTCTGTATGATGAGCAGATGCAGACTGCATCGTCGAGCAGCCATGTGGTGACAACACTTGGTGCGGTAAACGGAAAAGCTGGAGAATTTCATGTATTGAAGAGTCTTCCGTCAATTACGGAAATGAGACGGACGATCGCACTTCTGAAGAAGTATCAGATCATCGAGCCGCTTGATGTTCTGGAAGAATTAAACGAGTCGACCCGCCTGGTCATCTACCCTTGTATCCATACGGTACTTTTAGGAGACGACATCAGGGAATTATTAGCGACATTCAGTGAGGAGGATCAAATTGGAGACGAAGCAGCCATTCAAAGCACTCTCGAAGATATGCCTGAATAACTGGCATTACATAGATAAAAAGATACTGACGCTTAATGAAGGAATCAACTTCTTCACCGGACATTCCGGAAGTGGTAAATCGACGGTTCTGGATGCGATCCAGATCGTGCTGTATGCCAATACGGACGGCCGTGGATTCTTCAACAAGGCGGCAGCAGACGATTCGGACCGTACACTGATCGAGTATTTAAGAGGTATGGTGAATATCAGTGAAAATAATGAGTCACAGTATTTAAGAAATCGTAATTTCTCCAGTACGATCGTGCTGGAGCTTACACAGACCAATACCAGGGACAAGCAGTGTGTAGGTGTTGTATTTGATGTAGATACGTCGAACAATGATATCAGCCGCCTGTTCTTCTGGCATACGGGAGAATTACTTCCGAATCATTACCGCTCGGAAGGCCGCTGTCTTACTACAACGGAAATGCGTGAATACCTGCAGCGTTCCTTTACGCCGGAACAGTTCTACTGCGGACCGAGCAATGAAAGATTCCGGAGACAGCTATACGATATCTATCTCGGCGGTCTGGATATGGAAAAATTCCCAAAGTTATTCAAACGTGCGATTTCGTTCCGTATGAATATCAAACTGGAAGATTTTGTAAAGGAATATATCTGTATGGAGCAGGATATCCATATTGAGGATCTGCAGGAAAGTGTCATGCAGTATGGACGCATGCGCAGTAAGATCGAAGAGACGATGGAGGAGATCAGAAGACTGAAGCTGATCTGCGGAAAATATGAGCAGTATGCAGAAAAATCCGATGAGGAGAAGGTATGCTCTTATCAGATCGACCGTCTGGAGATTATGAACCATGAGGTGAAGAGTCAGGAAGCCAGAGACCGGATCAAGGTAAGGCAGGAAGCCATCGAAGATCTGAAGAAGCAGCAACAGGTGCTTGAGCAGGAAGAAAAGGACCTGCAGAAAGAGTATGAAGAGATCATTCTGCGGATTGCAGACAGTGGGTATGCAAGACTGGGATCAGATCTGGATACATTAAATGAGACGCTGGAGCGTCTGAATAACGGAAAAGCCCGCTGGGAGCATACTGCAGAGTATCTGAAGGCATGGACGGAGAAAGACATTACGCCAAATCAGGTGATCTGGGATATTGAAAAATTCGCAGACGGAAGCATTTCCGAAGAAGAACTTGTGCGCCTGCAGGAAGGCTTAAAAGATCTGCAGGAGGAGCTGGAAGACCAGAGACAGGAAGCGGATGCAGACCTTCGCCGGATCAAGAAAGAAGAGAAAGAGGCAAGAGCAGAATTAAAAGAACTGAAGCAGGGAAAGAAGGCTTATCCGAGAGAACTGGAAGAGGCGAGATTCGAACTGCGTAACCGTCTGCATGAGCGCTGCGGCAAGTTCGTGAATGTGCATATTCTTGCGGACCTTCTGGATGTGAAGGACGAGAGATGGCACAATGCAGTGGAGGGTTATCTTGGAAATAATAAGCTGCAGCTGATCGTAGAACCGAAGTATGCAAAAGCGGCGATGGACATTTACCAGGAGATGGATACGAAACGTTTCTTCCGGGCAGCAGTCCTGGATACGGAGAAGCTTACGAAGGACAAGCATCAGGTACAGCCGGGCGCGCTGGCAGAAGTAGTAAAAGCGAAAGAAGCGTATGTGCAGGAATACATTAATTTCTTCCTTGGAAATGTAAAGAAATGCGAATCGCTGGATGAACTGCGTGAGTGCAGGATCGGTGTGACACCGGACTGTATGCTGTACCAGAGCTACAAACTGCAGCACATGAATCCGGAGAATTACACAAGAAGAGCCTACATCGGTGAGACGAGTATGCGCCAGAGAATCCGCAAGCTGGAAGAAAAATGTGAGAAGTTAAATGGCGAGAGAATGCCGGTACAGGAGCTGTTAGAAGATATCCGCCAGGCGATGCAGATGGAGATGTTGAAGCAGCCGGCAGAGGATTATCTCGGATGGCTGGCTGACAGCAAGGCAATCATTTCCAAAGAAGAGAAAAAGGCTCAGCTTCTGGAACAGATGCAGAAGTTAAAGGATGAATCCGTTGCTGCATGGGAAGGCAAGAAGAAAGAAGTGCAGGCGGCACAGGATGCGAAGAAAGAATCCGTATCCAAGGTGCAGGAAGCAATCTGGGAGAACAAGAAAGAAATCGAACGTCTGAATGCAGAAGTTCTTGAATCGGAAGAACAGATGAAGGACGTGAAGAGAAAAGTAGCAGATAAGCGTTACGAGAAGGAGTTCCAGGAATATCTGGCGAGCAGAAAATCCGAGAATTATGAGTATCTGAGACGTCAGATGGTTTCGCGGGTATATACGCTCAGGGAAGAAGAGGAAGACGCTTACCGGAAGCTGGTGGAAGAGAGAAGCGGTTATATCAGAGAATATCCGAACCGTACATTCTCAACTTCTATCCGGGACAACGCGCCGTATGAGAAGCTTTTGAATTCGCTGTCCTGCGATCATCTGGAGACTTACAGGGAGTCGGCGAAGACACAGGCGAAAGCGGCTGTGGAGCATTTCAAAGATGACTTCATCTTCAAGATCCGGAGTGCGATCCTGGAGGCTTATCAGAGAAGGGATGAGTTGAACCGGATCATCAGCAAACTGGACTTCGGTAAGGATAAGTATCAGTTCGTGATCACGAAGAACAAGGGTGCAGATGGAAAATATTATAAGATGTTCATGGATGATTCCCTGCAGATCCGTCCGTCTGACTTAGATGATACGATGGACAACCAGCTTGATATGTTCACGATGGAGCATGAGAACCAGTATGGGGAGATGATGAACGAGCTGATCAACATCTTCATCCCGCCGGAGAATGCGACGAAGGACGAGATGGATGAGGCGAAACGTAACATGGATAAGTATGCGGATTACCGAACCTATCTGTCATTCGATATGCAGCAGATCATACATGGCGATAAGGAGATGACGATCGGACTGAGTAAGATGATCAAGAAGAACTCCGGCGGAGAGGGACAGAACCCGCTGTACGTGGCACTTCTGGCAAGCTTTGCGCAGCTTTATAAGATCAATCTGTCGCCGAAGATGCACCGGTCACCGACACTGCGTCTGGTTGTGTTGGACGAGGCGTTCTCCAAGATGGATGCCGAGAAGGTGGCAAGCTGTATCTCGCTGATCCGCGGACTTGGCTTCCAGGCGATCATCAGCGCGACGAACGATAAGATCCAGAACTATCTTGAGAATGTAGATAAGACTTTCGTGTATGCGAACCCGAATAAGAGACATATTTCCATTCAGGAATTTGAGAAGACGGAGTTTGGGGAGTTGGCGGAGGAAGAATAAAAGATACAAGAGAAAGTAAAAGATACGGAAGAAGCTGCCACCTGCGGGAAAGCACTTACAGGAAACTATAGTTGGTAAGTACTGTAAGTGCTTTTATATATAGTTTTTATTTGTAATTTTTATAGTTTAGTAGAAAAATAAAATTGGAGTCAAGTGAAAATTCCTGGTAGAGTCAACGGGGACAATAAAAAAGCAGGGAATTAGCGTTCCTCGTGGCTCCTACAAATCATTCATCAATAGCCATTTCCAGATCGGAATCACTTCAACATGAATTCCTTCACAGTCAAGAACAGCCTCTTCACTATTTGTAATCAGAATACATTTGGAGTCCGGTATGAAATTATTTAATTTGACGAAAGCACGGGTTTCACGTTCTCGTGTATCTATATTATCTAATACCTGCATACTGACCTGGATAGCCAGATTTTCTGACGGAACATAGAAGTCGATTTCCACATTATTTTCAAAGAAGTAAACATTTTCTACTCCGTAACGCCGAATTAATTCAATGGCGACAAGATTTTCCAGTTGGGCAGATTTACAGTCTAGTAACATAAGTCCAAGAAGTCCTGTATCCATGAAATAATATTTGGGAGAAGTCTCTTTTTCTACTAGTTTTGCAGCATAGTTTTGCAGAGTAAAAAGCAAATAGGAGTCTGTCATGTAGCCAACATAATTGATTACAGTTTGTTTGCCAATAGATGTTCCTGTACTTTTTAATATATTAGTCAGTCTACTGAAAGATAAAGGTTTCGTAATAGATTCGGCAATCTTTTTTAAAATCAATCTCACAGCAAAGTCATTGGTAATTTTATTTCTTGTTATGATATCACCAAGATATACGGTCTGGTAGATGCTATTCAAAAAAACCCTTTTGTTATTTATTTCCGTTAATTCAGGGAAAGCTCCATATGTTACATATTGGTTATATTGGTTTTGCACATCAGCTTTATCTTTGGTGCTGATTACATCCAGATAATTCTTTTTCATATGATTGGCAATCAGGTATTCTGAGAAAGAATATGGATAAATATTCATAATCACAAAGCGACCGCCAAGAGTAGATGCAATTTCACTACTTAACATTTTACTGTTACTGCCTGTTATATTAATCCGATATTTCATATCAGCAATTCTACGGACAAATTTTTCCCATCCAGTGATATTTTGAATTTCATCTAAGAATAAATATGGTTTAACGTCAGTTCTGGATATCTCTAACCCGATTTCTAAAATAAGATTTAAGTCAGCGGCGGTCATTTCCAAAAGACGTTCATCTTCAAAGTTAACATAAACGATTTGTGATAATGGAATTCCATTTGCTTCCAATTGTTTTATCTGTTGATACATCATATAAGATTTTCCGGTTCTACGAATGCCAACAAAACAGTAATTGACATTTTCTTCCAGATAGTAATGTCTTGGAATAAGTGGATTATTAAGGTAGATTTCTTTTTGGTCAATCATGATTTGTTTTAAACTATCTCTATTCATAACATACCTCCAAAATATATAGAACAATTATATTCTATTTTTGTCTTATACACAAGACAAAAATAGAATGTGATTGTTTTGTAATTAGAACATATATGAAAAATCATTCCTGCAATCTACATGTCATACTTTGTGGTATGCTTTGCAGAAGGCATTTTTAAGACATACTTTAGAATATGAAACTAAGGATAATATATGAGAGGTAAGAAAAAAATATGAAAAAAATCAACAGCCGTTTCCGGATCGGAGGCACTTCAATACGAATGCCTTCACAGTTTTGCAACATAGCTTTATTTATTCTGGCATCTTCCGGCTTCTGTATTTTTTGGGGGTGATTCCCTGGTATTCTTTGAACTTACGAATGAAATAGCTGATGTTGTCAAATCCACAGTTAA